>Ga0210391_10004411_pt1 | contig 11725 bp, 14 predicted proteins | sample IncBWC12OmetaG_FD_160573 | JGI IMG/M metagenome (GOLD analysis project Ga0210391, IMG submission 160573) | Forest soil microbial communities from Barre Woods Harvard Forest LTER site, Petersham, Massachusetts, United States - Inc-BW-C-12-O ...
GGCCACGCCGTGCGTCACTTTGATGCTGTAATGTCTCACAGCTTCAAGTCTAGTCCCTTATCCCGCTGTGACTATGAAACCGACGTTACTAAAGGTTGGAATCCGCGCCCACCAATCTGGCTGCGCAGCGAGTTAGTTGACCCCAGTCAAGCAGCTTCACCTTGTGCAGGCAGGATGACCGCAATCGCACGCGATTTCCGTCTTCCCCCGATCCCGCATCTTTGCAAGACTGTCTGCAATATTTCTCGCCTTCAGGAGGAACGCAGACACAAGGGCAAGTGGGCGCATTTCGATTGACTCCTATCAAGAAGCGGAAATCGGTCGTTTTCGATTCAGCTAAACGGCGGTAGCGGCATCGCGGGTACGGTCGGACGAAACCTGTTTTCAGATTCCGTTGCCAAATTGCTGAACACTTTCCTCCGGGACTCTTCCTGGTGTCTTGGCTGCTTGCATGCGCAAATAGCAGGCCAACGCCAATGCCGACTCCTATTACCGCCGCAAGACGCAGAGCGTTGCCGTGGAGACGGGTATCCTCTCCGCGAATTGTTATTGACGCTCTTTCCACTCGGTCAACCGCATCTTCGTACTTCTGGTGGACAGCATCGCGACAATCATGAACCCTGCTAGCCGCACGGTCGCGCTTTTTTTGTGCGCTATCCGACTGCTCAAGCAAATAGAGGCTGGTACCGAGTAACGTCTTGAGTAATTTCTTCATGTTTGTCTTTTCAATTTGTGGCGTCGTTATTGTTTCGGTAATGACGGGGCAGGCCACGGCAGATATGCCCCCACCAAGTCAGAATCGGCGTTCCTCAACTCGGCATCCTCATCACGGTGTCCCAGTACACTTGATGGTGATATCGCCTTCCTCACCCTGATTCTTTGGGTTTTGCTTTGTCGCTCCGTTGCCTCTATGTTGATCCTTCGATTGCTCTCCTCGCTCCACAACCGCACTCTCAACACGGATTGCCGCCAGTCCAGTCGCGGTCCTTTTTACACTCTGAAGCACTGTCATGGGAATCCGCAGTAAGCGAATGCTTGGGTCTTTTTTCGTCGTCACATAAACTGCAACCCCATCGGCTTCAGGAAACGGATCGGAAACCACCTCAAACTCCTCCCCATAGAGCCGAATGCGCCTAGCAGCCGCAAAGCCAAGGTGCTTGACCTGTGCGCAGATTCTCGACACTGGGGAAAAGGTGACACTAGGGCTGGTCATGGCAGATCGTCGATGCTTATTGCCAATGCTACTGGGGCGAGTTGTGAGCATCTGAGCTATAACGCTCACAATGACCATCCGGGCAGACACCAGAGGTGTCGGGACGTTCGCCCGACGATGCCAGCAGTGCCGATACCCATAGTGTGCAATGTTGATCAGACATCAACAAATCAGCCTTGTAAGGTACCTTTGGGCGAGAGTAGTACCACTTTATAGGGAGGCGTGATGAGAATAAGCATGCTGCTCACGATTGTGTCAGTGGCGGCGGGATTATTTCCAACGTCATCGGCCCAAAGTCAATCCTCTCAGCCCATCGATCCGACTGCTCAGTCGCCCTCGACGATTGCTGCAAAGCCTATGGCAACAGTTCCTCTCGACATGGATCAAGAAACAAACAGAATGTTTGTGGGGACGATAGCGAAAAAGCAGCATGCATATGTCCTGAAAGCAGCGGATGCCGAGTACCTGCTCAATGACAGTGCGGAAGCAAAAAAGTACAAAGGAAAGCGCGTCAAGGTAACGGGCAAGGCAAATGACAACAATGTAATTCGAGTAAAAATGATCGAACTCTCGCCATCCAAGTGAGTGCTGGGCGATTTATTGCCAGAACGATTCCAAATCTAGTTACCGCAGAGTCCGCCCATCAGCGCTCAAGGCAAATTTCGTCTGGGGCGCAGTGCTGCCAGTTGTTGCATGATCTCTTCCAGCCTGATCTTTCTCCTTTCATTGGCTACTTGATCCTGATGCCCGTGACATTTCTGGAAACGATAAATTCCGTTTTGCTCTCGGATGCCCTCGATCTCTCGTCTCAGATCGGCAATGCGCAGGCTGATGGATACATCCGTGGATGCATGTACAGCAGGGCGCGGCTGTTGAGAATGGCCGTTCATGCCGAAGTAGTAGAGCTTTGTGCTCTTGGGGCCGCGTTTGCATGACAAAGATCGCAAAACCCCACTGTCCAGTTTACGCCCGAAGACATCATTGGTGACAAGTGGACAATCAAATACCAATCCGCAGAATCATGAGCGTTATTGAACAGTTTGTCTTCTTTGCACGGGCTAAAGTGAGCATAGGAGATCGACTTATGTCACTGCCAGAAGAACCCAAAACGATGGCCTTCGAACCCGCCATTGCCGATTCCGCGTCCGCTTCACGAAACGCCTTCGACCACCTGCTGGGAGTGGGTCCAACGACAAAGGTTGGGCCCAAAGTTCTCTTAGTCGATGACGACCGTGATGACATGTTTCTGTCGCGAAAGGCGCTCGAAAGCAACAAGTGTGAAGTCGTTTCAGCCACCACCGTCACTGAGGCCTTCGCGCAGATCGCCGCGCAATCGTTCGATGTTCTCATCACCGATCTGCACATGCCGGACGCTGGCGATGGTTTCGCCGTAGTAACTGCGATGCGCCACACTCAGCCAGAGGCGTTGATCCTGGTGGTCAGCGGTTTTCCGGATGTTCAAAAGGCGATGTCAGCAATTGCTCTGCAAGCCGATGAGATTCTGGTCAAGCCCTTCGCTCTTGAACAACTTACTCGTCTCATAGAAAACAAAATGCTGACATCTAAACCGTCTGTACGTCCAGCCAAGGAGGATGTCGCCCCCATTCTGGATCGGGACATGACCATCACCATGGAACGCTGGTTGTCACGAGTGGAACAGGTGAAGGAATTGACCGCCCTTCCGCTTTCCCCGAAAGAACGCACTGCGTATCTTCCCGAGATGATCGGCAACATCACCACACGGCTGCGCCTCACCCGCGCCATAGAAGCAATTGACACGGTCTGTGCAGCGGCAGTGGCGCACGGGCAAATCCGCCATCGCCAAGGCTACACTGCACCCATGATCGTGCAGGAGTCGCGAATCCTCCAGGTATGTATCTTCGAAACCATCGAACGCAACATGGCGACTGTAACTTTCCCCACGCTGATGGCGGACGTAATGATTGTTGCAGACGAGGTGGACTCCCAGTTGAAGCAGACCATCGAAAGTTTTCTCACAGCGCACCGGGAGAAAGCCTCAGGGGCTGCCGTCTGAGGAAATCGCTCAACGGAGAGTAAGTGGCACCTTGCATTTTACGTTATCTGGTTTGTCTCAAAAGTGAGGCGCAATTGGGGGACTACATTGCTGGGCTGTAGATAAAGCCTTTCTGGGCATATTTTCGATCAATATAGAGTCCGGTCACTTGACCCTTCGCGTTGATGCCGTTAGGGATAGTGCTTGTGGCATGTGGAGCTTCTAAGAGGGTAACGACCCCACGAGTTTCCAAAACGAAGCCATGATCTGCTTTCCCATCCGAAAAGTAACCCACCACCACTCCAGAACTGTTAATGGCCGTAATGCTGGTCAAAGTGGCTTGCGGTGCGTCGAACAACGTGAAGCCCTGCGCCGCAGTCCACAGAAAGCCATGCGTTACGCCTGCGGAGTCCGTCCAGTCACCAGCAATTTCTCCGCTGTCGTTGATAGCCCGAGGTTGTGTGACTGCCGCCCCGGGCACGTCCAGTTGGGTAAGAGTTCCCGAGTCGTAAAGAAATCCATGCTGGACTAAAACCCCGTTGCCATAGACTGTCCAGCCGCCTGCGATCTGATTTGAGTTGTTCAATCCCCCGACATCGATTGAAACCGACTCGTGGGGGTAGCTGTCGTGCGGAAAAGTAAAGTGAACATACTTCCCGGTCGCATCCATGAGATAAACCGCTCGAATTTTACGTTGCCAGTTGATGAAGAATGTTCCTGCTATGTACCCTGCACCGTTTACCGCGACCGCTGAGGTCGCGCAGCAGCGGAGCGACAACATCTGGAAGGTACCATCGGGCAAGCGGCGAAACCCGGACTTGTCAGCGAAACCTACGACCTCACCCGAGTTATTGATGGATGCGCTGCCGGAGTCTTGAGCGTTCGATTGGATTCTTACGAGCGTGCCGTCTGCGTTGCGGATAAACGCCTTCGATCGGTTCGTATTAGGCACGGTGTAAGAACCTGTGACTTGCCCACTACTATTGATTGTGGCTGGATAAGTGTGTTTGGGCCCACAGCGAACTCCGTCCATGTCTGGGCAGAAATCGGCAACGATAAGATCAAAACTGCCAAAACCAAGGCAAACTGTTTCACGAGGACCTCAGTCAAAGGGGCAGTCACTTGTCCCCGGTGCTACGGGTTGGGCACGCGACATTGTCGAGCCGTGCATCAAGGAAGTGAATATCGGTCGTTTGCGATTCAGTTAACCTGCGGTAATGGCGGTAATGGCCGTATTGCCTCATTCCGTGAGCGCATCCTCATCGATTTCAATATCGCCCAAGTGCATGACGCTCCTCCCGATGTGCTTGTGTAGATGCGTTTCGATGTGCTCCGCAAGTTTTGCATGCTTGGCTTCATAATCATATATATGTTGGTTTCCTTCGAACTCGCCCGTAAAAACGACGCGATTGCTCAGACGCCGAGGTTCAACGCTCTTCAGGACAGCTTGATCTGGCGTTGGAACCTTATCTCTGCTACTAGGATTCGGGGCACTCGGATTTGGAGGCCAGTTCGGCAGGTCTCGCAACTTCATCTTTCCGCTCCCTTGTGGACGAAGCACGGGTGGCATTTGTGTCATCCGGTGTTGTGTTTTGAGATGATTGTTCATTGCGCGACCCGGAGGGCAAAGTGATTCTAGAGTTCGGCAGTTACGCCCTTGGGCAGAACTGATGCATGCCTTTCGCTGCTGGTGTGGGCAGCGCAGACTCGGTCTTCAAGCCCCCGTTCGTTGACTTCTTGATAGTCGGCAATGTTTTCGCAATTCGAACGATCACAAAGAATCAGTCGATCCGGTGGATGGTCAACCCGAAAGTATTCCATGAAATCCTCCAGTAACTGTAAGGTTCGTGAATACGACGGTAATCGATTGGGAGCCGCGCGGTGTGAGCTATAAAGCTCACATCCAGTATTTGAGTCGACACCAAAGTATCGGGCCGTTCACGAGATCGGAATCCGGGCGAACCTCTGGGGGTTCCTTATTGCTGTGCCAATCAGTCCACTCATTTAGACCCCGGTCGTCAGCAAAGTGGAATAACAATCGCGAGGAACTGGCCTTTGGTTACAGGGCAACATTCGAAGTTGGTCAATTTTGAACAGTTACCCTCAAGGTGCAACATTTAGGATCGCGGTCAATGAAGAATCGAAGATCGTGCAAGGCTTGTTGGGAAGACCCGATGCCCAGAAGCGTGGGCTGGAATCGCCCTGATCTCGGCGCACGGTGAGTTTTCGGCGACCAGTCCGTGCGATTCGACATAGTTTTGCGACTCAAACACCGAACAGGAAAAAACAGACAGTTCGCTGGTTGCAATCAGGGTCCTAAAGCAGTTTGCGGTGGAACAAACGAGACCGAACTACATGGAGGACTCAAAATGGACAAATCGAAAATCCTGATCGTCGATGATGACCCAGACCTGAGACGGGCACTGAACATACGTCTGCGGGCCCACCACTACGAAACGCTGCAGGCGTCGGATGGCTATTCCGCCATTTCGATGGCGCAGAAGGAGCAGCCCAATCTAATCATTCTCGATCTCGGCCTGCCAGCGGGCGACGGCTTCAGCGTGCTAGAGCGGCTAAAGAATAGCGACACTCTGTCGAGTATCCCGGTGATTGTCTTGACCGCCCGTGATCCCCACTCCGACGAACAGAAAGCCCTGCTCGCGGGGGCAATGGCTTACTACCAGAAGCCCGTGGAAAACGACGAACTACTGGCGGCAATTCACGCAGCACTGCTCAACACTTCGCCAAGAAGTGTCTCGCCCGTTTAGGCAAGACGACGGTCTACAAGCGAACAAGCCCGCATCGGAGTCTGCACTTCTTACAATCATGAGTTCAAGGTTTCCCTGAAAGCCATGAAGCGAGTTGCGGATGCGCAGGAGAGCCTCAGAGTTAAATTGGCCCAAAAATTAAATCGTGTCAGGATGCGCCAAGGCAACAGTGCAGTGACGTGACCGGGGAAATTTGTACCAGGTGGAATGAGAGAGAATCCACTTGGAGGAAAAGCGGGTCATGCCAATCAAGAGGTACAAACCAGAGCAGATCGTGACGATGCTACGGCAGATTGAAGTCGGCATCGCGAACGGAAAGACCACCCCACAAGCTTGCAAAGAAGCCGAGATCACAATCCAAACCTTCTACCGCTGGCGGAAGGAATACGGCGGCTTGAAGATGGACCAGGCGAAGCGGATGAAAGAACTGGAGAAAGAGAACGGCAAGTTGAAACGGCTGGTGGCGGAGCTGGCTCTGGACAAACAGATCCTGAAGGATATCGCGGAGGGAAACTTGTAAGCCCTGAGCGACGTCGGTGCGCGGTGGAGCAGGCCGGCGAGAAGTATGAGGTGAGCGAGCGGCGGGCATGCCGGGTAGTAAGGCAATGGCGAGGGACACAACGCTATCTGCCGCTGCGGCGCAGGGACGAAGATGAGCTGACACAGGCGATCCTGGCCCTGGCAGTGAAGTACGGGCGATACGGCTACCGGCGTATCACGGCGCAGTTGCAGAGCGTGGGCTGGCCGGTGGGGAAGGATCGAGTGCAGCGGATCTGGAGACGCGAAGCGCTGAAGGTGCCGCAGAAACAGAGGCCACGAGGGCGGTTGTGGTTCGGGGATGGTTGGTGTATCCGACTGCGACCGGAGCGGGCGAATCATGTGTGGAGCTACGATTTTGTGAAGGCGATGACGAACGATGGACGAGCGCTCCGCATCCTGGTGGTGATCGACGAGCATACGCGGGAATGTTTGGCGCTGCGAGTGGCACGGTGCTTGGGAAGTTTGCAGGTGATCGAAACCTTGGCAGACGTGATGTTGGTGCGCGGGATACCGGAGCACATACGTTCGGACAACGGGCCGGAGTTCATTGCCGAGGAGTTGCGAAAGTGGCTGGGAAGACTGGGCACGAAGACGTTGTATATCGAGCCTGGGAGTCCGTGGGAGAACGGGTATTGTGAGAGTTTCAATGGGAAGCTGCGCGATGAGTTCTTGAACGGCGAGATCTTTTACTCGCTGAAGGAGGCACAAATTTTGACGGAGAGATGGCGGGTGGAATACAACACGGAGCGGCCGCACTCGGCGCTGGGCTACCGGCCACCGGCACCACAAGCCATCCTTCCAAAACCGGGGCATGGAGATGTGGAAAACAAAACCCGTTTCCCGCATCTCCACACCCCTGGCGACGACTACGGACAAAGGTCAAAAGAGGAGTTACACTAACACTCCACTTGGTACAAAAAACCGGTCTGGTCATGACCGGAGTCGGTCACAACAAAGAATGAAACGAGGCTCTGCGCCAACTCCCTGTTTGCAGTGAGTTGCGGCTCTTTTCAAGGGAGGCCATTTCACTCAAATCCCCTCAGGGAAGGCAGATGAGTGTAATCGGGATTCTACGTAAATCATCTCTTTAAGTCACCGCGAACCCCATGGCTTTCATTGACTTGACGCCAGCGCCCACCTAACATGTCTTCCCAGTGTCCACGCCCTCCCAACCCGTGGGGCAGACGGTTTCCCATTACCGCATCCTCAGCAGGATCGGCGGCGGCGGCATGGGCGTGGTGTATGAAGCGGAAGACGTGAAGCTCGGTCGCCATGTCGCCCTGAAGTTCCTACCCGACGACCTCGCCCACGACACACAGGCCCTTAGCCGTTTCCAGCGGGAGGCCAAAGCTGCGTCCTCTTTGAACCATCCGAACATCTGCACCATCCACGAAATCGACGACGCCGATGGACGAACCTTCATCGCCATGGAACTGCTGGAGGGGCAGACGCTCCGGCACCTTATCGCTGGCAATCCGTTGGAGATCGAAACCGTGCTCGATCTGGGCATCCAAATCGCCGATGGACTTGATGTGGCACATTCGAAAGGAATCGTCCATCGCGACATCAAGCCCGCGAACATCTTCATGACGAATCGCGGTCAAGCGAAGATTCTCGATTTCGGGCTGGCGAAGGTGTCGTTCAAGCCGGAAAACGTTGCCCTGAGCGCCGCGACCATCGAGTCCGAGGAACACCTCACAAGGTCCGGCAGTGCGCTGGGAACCGTCGCCTATATGTCTCCTCAGCAGGTTCGAGGCAAGGAACTTGACGCACGCACCGACCTGTTCTCCTTCGGTGCTGTGCTGTACGAGATGTGTACGGGAACGCTGCCGTTCCGGGGCGACACGTCGGGCGTGATCTTCAAAGCCATTCTCGATGGGACACCAACGTCGGCGGTGCGGCTGAATCCTGACCTGCCAGCCGAACTGGAGCGGATCATCAACAAGGCTCTGGAGAAAGACCAGAACCTACGCTATCAGCACGCTTCGGAGATTCGCACCGACCTGCAACGGCTGAAGCGAGACACGGAATCTGGTCACAGAGCAATGACTGCTCCTCAGCGAGTCAATCTGTGGTGGCGTAGCAAAGCAGCTATCAGCGGAATCGCCGCCGGGATCATAGCTGCGCTGGTGATAGCGGCGATAGTGTATTCCTCTGCAAACTCGAGCAAAGGCGGCTACATCGATTCCATCGCCGTTTTGCCACTGGTCACGAACAGCAGTGATCAAAACGCACAATTTCTCAGCGATGGCATTACCGATAGTCTCATCGACAGCCTCTCGCAGATTCCACATCTCAGAGTCATGTCGCGGAGTTCTGTTTTTCATTACAAGGGCGGGGAGATCGACCCTGAAGCGGTGGGTCGGGAACTAAAGGTCAAAGCGGTGCTTACTGGCCGCTTGATGCAGCATGGCGACAATCTGTTCGTGAGCACCGAACTAGTGAGCACAAGTGATAACAGCCACATCTGGGGAGGAGACTACAACCGAAAAGTTTCTGACATCCTATCCCTTCAAGAAGAACTGGCGCATATGATTTCGGGAAAACTCCGGATCACCTTATCCAGTGACCAGAAGCAAAAACTTGCGAGGCAGATCACGTCGAACCCCGAGGCTTATCAGCTATATGTCAAGGGGCGATACTACGCGGACAAGTGGACGGGGGAAGGGTGGAATAAGGCAATTGAGTTCTTCCGCCAAGCCATTGATAAAGACCCGAGTTATGCTTCGGCATATGCGGGGATGGCAGAGTCCTACACGATGCTCGGCTTTAACCAATACCTGCCCCCGAATGAGGCATTTCCGAACGCGATGGCTGCGGCAAAGCGAGCGGTCGATCTGGATGATGGTTTGGCTGAAGCACACGCCTCAATGGGTCTCGTTTCCCTCATGATGTGGGATTGGGCACACGCCGACCAAGAACTGCGGCGTGCTCTCGAACTGAATTCCAATCTGTCGGACGCTCACGAATATCTCAGTTGGTATCTTGCCGCTGTCGGGAAACTTCCCGAGGCTGTTAGCGAGGGCAAAATGGCTCAAGACCTTGATCCGCTCTCAATCTCAATAAACACGGGACTGGATACTCTGTACTACCTTCAGCGTGACTACGACAAAGCGCTGGCGCAGTGCCGGAAGGCTCTTGAGATCAGTCCGGATGCAGGGACTATACACTACGATTTGTTTGATATTTATTCCGCAAAGTCGATGCATGATCAAGCAATTGATGAACTGGAAAAAGAAATCGGATCGGAGGGCGGGCCAGGAGAATCAGCAAGTATCGATCAGAGTTACAAACAAAACGGTTATGCAGGGGCGATGCGCAGGGCGATTGAGATCGCCAGTAACACCTCTGTCGAGGACTATGACCCTTACCTCGCAGCCAAGGGCTATATGCTCCTCGGTGACAAGGATAAGGCCTTCGTATGGCTGAATAAGGCGGCCGACGCTCATTCTCAAATTCTTTTCATTAAGTCCGATCCGTACTGGGACTCTGTCCGCTCCGACCCGCGCTACGCTGACCTGCTGCGCCGGATCAGGCTACCGCAGTGAGCGCCCCCGACATCGCAATCCGGAAGCAAGCCAAAGCCGAGTTCGCAAAGCTAGAGTAGCTGGGAAAGCGGTAGAGGCCGTGTCTAGTGCTTGGGGCTTTCGGTCAACTTCCGTTAACAGGCCATGCGCTCAAAACCCGTCAATGAGCGGTATCGTGATTTATCAACAGTTATGGGCCGCTGGCAGCGCGAGTTGAGGCAATCCTCTTGGAGCGCGCGTGTCCCCAGTCAGACTGATTCACTCGCTCCAGAATCCCTTTCGTGCTAGTCGCGATTAGAAAACAGCTTTGTATCCCGCCATCGGTCCGTTCTTGGCCGCTTGGTATCCGCCTATGACCGCGCCATTGTCGTTGAGCCCGGTAGCGTAGGTTTGCACTGCCTTCGGATAGTCGAACTTGTAGTATTTCCCTGCATGGAACAGGGCACCGTGGAATAGATTGGCGCTGTCAAACCATGTAAAGCTAATATCGCCCTCGTTGTTGAGGCTCAGAGCTTCGCAGCCCGCCGGCCCGGTTTTGGGGACGTTGATCTTCTTGTAGGTTTTGCCGTTGTTCGAAGTCATCGCTCCTCCAACGGTGCCCTTTGAATTAACCGCATAGAACAGGACAATGACCCCTTTATTGTTGATGCTTGTAGCCACAGTACCCAAGCCTCCGGGCACGTCTAAGGCTGTGTACTTTCCACCTCCTAACAGAAATCCGTGGGTAACCCCGCTCGAGTCCGTGTAGTTGCCGACGATCGCCGACTTGTCATTTATCGAGTTAGCCGCTGTGCCGATGTTCCCCGACGGTCCAGGAATGTCCGTATATTTCCCGGCCTTGTACAAAAATCCAACCGAGACGCCAGCAGAATTTGTGTAGGACCCGACAACCGCCGTGCCGTTGTACTGGATGCCGCTACCCCCAGTAGTGCCACCCTCGGCGTTCGGATCATCCAGTGTAATGACGTTCTTGCCGCTCAAGATGTAGCCATGATTGACGCCCGCGCTGTCAACGTAGTTGCCAACTGATGTTCCTGCGTTGTTGATATCACTAGGAGTGGTCTGCATGGCTCCCGGCACGTTCGCCTTACTAAACTTGAAAGTCAGTAGTGGTGCATCGGCTGACAGCGCCACGAGTGCGATCGCTAGCACAAACCCGATTACGCGAACGATCAGCTTCGAGTTTTTCATGAGTAGTTTTCTCCTCAAGTTGGAGAATCTGCCATGAAGTGCTCTCGCTAGGTGCTACTCTCGCAAGAACAAATCAACGGGCGATTCATCGGAGTCTCCCTTTTTCACTTCAAGAACGCTAGCGGATCATACATCCGTCTCGCCGCTCATCATACTGTGAAAGAAGTTGCGTCGAAAGTGTAAACAATCGGCAGTTCTCAACTGACGCAACCAGCCTTAGCACAAGCTTCGGCCGTCTGTTCGACCCCTCGCGATTTTGAAAGGGGATTTTGAGCGTAATTGATTCCATGACAATGTCGGCTCCCCGCTCGAGTAAAGTTGGTGGTGCTGAATCCAACCAACCGGCTCGGGAGAAAGGAGCCGAACATGATCATTATAGGAGTGGATTTTCACCCCGAGTTTCAGCAAATGGCTTTGGTGGATACCGACACCGGAGAGTTCCAGGAAAAACGACTAGCGCATCGCGAAGAGG
>Ga0210391_10004412_pt1 | contig 11725 bp, 6 predicted proteins | sample IncBWC12OmetaG_FD_160573 | JGI IMG/M metagenome (GOLD analysis project Ga0210391, IMG submission 160573) | Forest soil microbial communities from Barre Woods Harvard Forest LTER site, Petersham, Massachusetts, United States - Inc-BW-C-12-O ...
GGACTCTTCTGAAGGCTCTGGATCAATGGCCTCTTGGATTAGAGAACGTTCGTCATTTATTACGGACCGGTCCACAGCGGAAATCCCATAGAATTGGTAAATCTCTTCATCTATCGTTTGTTCTAGTGCGGCCAGGTTTTGATCTCGTTGGGCTACCTCGATACATCCGCTAGCCCATGCGGGTGGAGCGACGAACATGTAGGTGCTCTCATTCTCTGTCGCTTCTTCTGAAACCAACCGAACTGCGTCCTTCACAAATCCAGAAATACGGGATGAAGTCACGGAATTGAAAGGAAGGCGACCCACGTCTCCTGGTGGAAAATTCAACGTTGGATTTAGGACCGCTAGTAAATAGGATGCCAGCGAAGAATTCAAGAAAGCGCACACCGAGTCGGCACGTTCGGTTATTAGAAATGGCGAGGAAATGTCGTAAATGAATCCGCTCGGAACAAGTCGCGCGTTGATTCCTTTAGAGGAAAGCAAGGGAAAGGCTACACCTGGACGGAAGTAAAAGTCCGGATTGCGAATAACCGAGCTAGGAGTGCACGCTCTAATCTCCGCTCCTTCTCGAAACCAGTTTACACAGGACTCTTGATTGCCATACCATCGCCGTAGTCCACCGCCTTTCATGCAGGGAAACCAACGACAATCTCCCCCCGCCCCACCCAGATTATCCCCATGGTTTCGCTCAATATTCTTAAGTCCACACTCCCACCAGTGCCGTATGTATCGCTCGTTAATTCCAGTTTGCAACCCAGCCATCGGAGGAGCTACTGCCTCTAGCTTTGGAAACTTCTTGAAAACCGATCTCAACGTTGGAGTAATCCAGTAGACCCAAGGACTTCCCGGAATGACGAAGAAATCGCTCTGGCTGTAGTGGTAAACGCGGAAGTCAGTTTGTCCCCCCCTAAGTTTCCCGTTCGCCTCCTCAAACGCCGCTAGCTTTCTCTGAGCATCGGACTCCTTCACGAGACGAAAATATGTGCCGATTGCTTTCTGGCCCAATTCTCCCGTTGCGTCTCGCCTCAGAACGTAAGCTGTTGTGTTCACCTTTTCGCCACTGACCTCCGCAAACGTTCTGGTTCCGGTGTGTACCATATTCTCAATGGCAGTGTTCCGAAGAAGAAGTTCGCGTAATCCTTCAAAACTCGAGATGGACATAAACGATTGCTGGGTGAGCATCGCCATGCGCCCACCGTCATTCAGCATTTCGAAGCAGCGTTCGATAAATGCCGCATAAAGGTCACCTTTACTCTTCTTATAGTTGCCCTTCATGAACCCCAACATCGCTGGGTTCATGTTTCGGTTCGACATGTATGGAGGGTTCGTAAAGACTACATCGTAGCGACGCGTCATGAGGTCCAATAGGCGAAGCCCTTTGCCGGTTTCGTCGCCAAAATATGATTCGTCCTCGCCTTGGCTTGCTTTCTTTGAGACGTAGTCATCAATCACTGCGCGTAAACGTTCCGCTTCTATATTTTGGAAATGGGTCTCCAAGCGAACCAGCGAACCCATCTGAGCGGCCTCGTCTACACTCTCGCAAAACTTCGAGAACAGTTGACCGGTCACATTGTTTGGCAACTTCAAATCGTCAGTTATTTCCTTGAGATGCTGCCCTCGGAAAATCGCGATGTCGGCACAGGCTAGTCTGCTTTCGGTGAGCTTTGCGTTTTTGTTAGTTTGTTTCGCTCGCAAGTACAAGGAAAGAGCTGACAACTGAACCGCTCGCAGATCGATGTCTATACCGAACAAATTGTTGGCAAGGATCGATGCGGCGATCTCTTCATCAGAACTCACCGATGATTCAGCCAGCCAACTAGGCTTACCGGAGTTGTTCAACTCCTCACGGTACATCTTCACAAGCCAGTCGAAAGCGACTAAACCGAAGTGCATCGTCCCGGTGGCTGGGTCCAGTACTCGAATCTCTTCTGCTAGCTTCAACGCGGCCGCAGGAGGGGCGGCAGACATAGGAACCAAATATGGCATTTCTTTGGCGAGATGGCTGTCCGGGTGCATCGTGACCCAAAGACGCCCGAGACTGTTCTGCACAAGGTACTCAACAATCCATCGAGGCGTGAATATCTGGGTAGCCGCAGGTATATCTTCTTTCTGAAATTTCTGTTTTTTCTTGAAAACTCGCGCGAATGCGTCATTCTTTTCTTCGGCAATGAAAAACTGGTACACCCAGCCGATGGTCTCTTCATTTCCGGGTGCCCAATAATCCTTCAGGTCCTCGCCGTTCAGTTCATTGACTAGAGCACGAAGAACCAACGGACGCGGGAAGAGCCGGCTAGCCAGGTTGGCCGGGTCAAATAGAACCTTCACCGCCTCGGCGAGCTTACTGAATTCCCAAAGCAGGAAGTGACGGTATGCTCTATCACTTGGCCCCTCCCCGCGGTCGTCGATTGGCTGGCTACCCTGTTCGAAGAGTTTCCGTTCGTCTTCATGCTCCGACAGGTAGAAGAGAAAGGCATTGGAATTGTGCCAGTTGTTAACCGCGCCGCGCATCAACTTGCGGCCTTCGAGCAGCTTCAACGCCACTAATCGATTCAGGTGGGTGAAGGCGACTTCTTTGGTCAGCTTTTTGAGTGCATCGGAGGGCGCAATGCCGGCCTCCTGCTCATCCTTCAGAAGTTGCTTCAGTTTCTTGCGGATCTCCTGCGCGTCCTTCGATGCGTCACCGCGGGTCAGCGCCGGGACTTCCTTTTCGGGAAGGAACTCGCCAGTCGGCCTCAAACCATACAGCTGAATCAGTTGCTCTTCAGTTTCCCGAATCAGGCTCTTCCGTGCCGCGAGCACGAATGTCCGCAGATCAGCCATGAATGGGCTCCTGTTTGCTCTGGAGCGTTTCCTTGAATTCCCGCATCTTCTCGGCTACGAGCTCGTCAAATGCAAGGCAAGCGTGGCCGACCGTATCGACGGCTTGTCGAGTCCAAGCGTAAGCAATGGTTTGTTTCTCCAAGTTCCCATCTTCCAGCTTGCGATCGCTCTTGTGCACAATGTCGTTGCGACGCTCAATGCAGTCAGCCACGACCCTTCGAATATCCTTTACATCTCGGTCGAGACGCTCAGCAACCTGGGTCCACGGGTCATCTAGACCGAGCAGCAATCCAATCGTTTTTAGTCCACCGACTGACCCAAGATTCTTCTTCTGAACGAACGTCAGGAGTTTGGTGCCGAGTAGCGTGGGGCTTTCCTTCTGGTTCAGTAGCCGAAAGGCCTCGCCAATCGTAAGGGAAAGACCGTCGAAATACTTCACGGTTTCTTGTTCGTTGGGGAAAAACGCATCCTGCCGGACTTGAATGACAGTGAAGATGTGTTCCTTCAGCGCCGCTGACAAATAAGTCTCATAGGCAGTGCAAGCTGAAACAATAGCCTGGCGGAGCAGATTCGCAAGGGACTGAGGGCGCATTGTGGCGCTCGGAACGCCGGCCTGCTCCCGAATGCAGCCGAGAAAAACCGGGTTCAGCAACAGCTGCAGCTGTTCGTCCTTTGTAGCGCCAAGTGCGGATCGGATATGACCGATCATGTCCCCATCCGTCCGAAGCCCGTCGTTCTCCAAAAGCCGATGGAGGTGAAGCATGAGTTCGGCGATGCGGAAGCTATCCTGAAAGACTTCAATTGGAGTCATGGGTCACTCCCAGATCGCTTTCCTCTTCAGTTCTCGCAAACTGTAGAGCTTCTCCTTAAGCCGCTCCACAGCATCGTCGATGTCTTTATCGGACATCTCATCCCAGGATGTGACTCTCGGTAGATAGTCGCTCAGACGAATGACTTCGACACCTTCTTCCGGCTTCTCCGTCGGCTTGACGACCGGCACCAACTGACTGAGTGCGCCGGCTTGGAGAGCCGGCAATAACGCCAAGTCCTCAGCTATGTCTCGGAGAGTCGCGCCAGTGTTCCTCTCCGAAGCGGAATAGGGCACGAGTTGAAAGCCAGTGGCAGCGCGCTTCCGCATGGGGCTGAGGATCTTTTCCCGCTCCGTCTCGGCGAGCAAACCAAACTCCGGCTTCTGCACCACTTCCTGAATGGCAGCCTCGTACTTTGATTGCCGTTCTTCGTGCAAGGCCTTGAACCGCTTCGAAAATGCATCATCAATTTCCTTTGCAACTTCTGCGACGCGGTTGATTCGTTTAGGAAGGTCTGGGGAGTCGAGTCCCTGCTTGAGGTCATTCGCGCTCTCAACAAGCGTCTCTACGTTCCCAAACTCTTGGAGAGCACCAAATTGCTGGTGCAAAGCCGAGCGCGCGTTGCGAATTGTCTCAATGTTGCTCTCTGTTAAGAACTCTCGTGCCCTCCGAGCTTCGTCACGGGCTTCCTTGAGACTTTTGCCCTCACCTGCCAGCATCCGCACGCAGTCATCGGGCTGGCTGGCCAGGACAGTATCAAGCGTTGTCAGCCACTCCCTCAGTGGACCGGCGATTCCCTCAAGGCCCAGTGCCTTTGCCTCAGCCTGCGCGGGCAGAGCCAGTTCCTTCTCCACCTGCGCAAGCTTCTGAAATTCGGCGGCGATCGCTGTCTCCTCTACATCTATCTCACGACCCAACATATCCTCAAGGTTCTTCACAGCCCTGGTTAGCGTCTTGAGGTCGATCGATTCACGTGGCGCGAAGCTCGCAGACCGAAAGGCTGGAATTTGAACGAAGGGTGCGCGAGCTTGCGGCTCCTGGTAGTTCCTATACCGGCGCGCTTGATGGGTGACCTCCACGGCGCCAGCCCGGAACATCACCGCCAGCACGAGGCGAACGACTTCAAGATCCCAGCCGTAGCCAGGACCTCCGAAGTAGTCAGCCAACTGCTTACCTGTCACCTTGTTTCCATACGCGTGCTCCTTTTTGAGGTAGCCGAAAATCTCTTGTGCGATTTCCGCTTTCATGTTCGGTAGGTATCGAGTCCCTTCCTTCGTCACGAGGTTGAGACCCTTATCGCCAGGCTGAAAGACCGGCCCAAGATTGTTCAGGTTGGCTGCTTTCAAAAACTCCTCGGCCTCATTTCCATCCAGTTCCCGACAACCGAGTTCGACCTTGGGGTACAACGTCGGGATAGCCTTATCGCAAAGTCCCTTTGTCATCGCCGCTACACCCGCCCCCAGATCACCAGCCTCAAACTTCAAGGATTGAAAGAAGCAGACTCCGGTTTCCAGTCCTGACCTCAGCTCTGTAGCCAGTCTGGTTTCCAATTTCTCAATGTTTCCACGTTCACTTGCTAAAAGCCCTTTTTCCAGGTCCGTGATGCTTTGCTGCCCGCTTAGGTGCGTGTAGCGCTCGATCATTTTTTGAGATGCGAAGAAATCCTCGATCAGCGTCTCGGCGGGAGCGGGCACTAGAAAAAGCCAAAAAAGGCGGCTTCTGTTTGCATCGTGTCTGCTTTCGGATTCAGTTTCCGCGCGACGGCGTGAAAAATCTTCTGCCTGGTCAGCGCTAATGAGATCCAGCTCAACCTGACCGGCCTGAATCGACTGGCCATCCAGATTCAGGCTGAGGCTGAACTGCCGCAGTCCCTTGTAGTTATACTGTCGGGCCTTAGACGCCTCGAATATCTCCTTCACAAACCGACGAAGAATTTCGTTGCGCTCGGACTGCTTGACAGATGCATACCCTCGCTTTTCCTGCTCCCAGTTCTTTTCTTGAGCAGTCTGTAGCTTCCAGCCCTCATCCGTTTCACGGACGAACTGCGCACTCTTCAGCCGTTTGAGAACGGCTTCGACTGCCACGACCGGAGCAATTTCACCAACTCGCTCCAAAAGTAGTACGGCAACGTTGCGGGGCGTCCGTGGTAGGTCCCGAACGAACTCCATCAAGCACAGAGCTTTTGCAACGCGGACAGCGAGCTTAGGGTAGTCCTTGTCAAGAGCAAAACATTGCTGAATATCTAGAATGTCCTTCTGCTTCTCAGACGGGATATTACCTTCAACCAATTCATATACTTTGTCCAACGTCACTAGTGCGCCCACACTCTGCTCGCCCAGTTTAGTTCGATCAGAAACGATCATTTCATAGGATTGTTTGATGATCGTGCGATTGCTGCCACCCAGATGCTTCGGAGCATTCGGCTGAAGCCGGATACCGGTCATGATGTCGATCGAGAGATCCACATAGTGCGGCAGATAGGGGTAGAACTGCACGAACTCCTCTTCGTCGAAATCGGTTCGACGGGCCGTTCGCTCAAGCTTACAGTTCTGCAGCAGAACGTCCTCGTGTTCCTTAAACAACGCCTTGAGCACTTGGTTACCTATATCGGTCTTCGATAGAACACGCTGAGTGGCCACCTGCCGGATATCGGCAGGCGATAAATCAATCTGATACTTGAACCGATCTTGTAGCTTAGGCAAATCGATCCGACCGCTCGCAATGTAGTTATAGACCTCTTGGAGCTTCTCCTGAGCAGTAACGATGATCCAAGCAGGCGCAGGGGTAAGACCCTTCTTCTTCCTCTCAAGTCCGACCTTGCCAAACTGTTCGACAACAGCGCGAAGATTCTCCAGTTTTTCGCCACTGCGTGCTACGTACTGCCCCATTTCGTCAACGATAAAAATGCATGCTCTGCCCGGTCGGCGCGCGGCGCACAATTCATAACAGCGGTTGATAATTTTCCCAACGTCTAACTGCCTGAATGGGTGATCTTTCACCGATTGTAGCCATGAATCTTTCGACTGATTCGTCTCAGGCTCAAGTTCGTGAAGGAGTGCGCTCGCCCGTGTGAATTTCTGACTCCCCTTGCGGACTTTCTCCCAATCCTCGCTGTAACGCTTTCGGCACAGTTCAAGGAAAGCCGGCAGCGTCCCTTCGTTCTCCAGCTCAATCTCGAGCTCGGCCAGATCGTATTCCTCTGCATAGCCCAAATCGCGGAGCAAGACTCTGTACATGACCTCCGCAATTTGCTCCTCAGTCCGAACCGAGCGATCCACTTGGACGTCAAACATGAAAACCTCGCAAGGCAAACTCTGGTTGAGGAGCTTCAGATAATCCGTGATCCGGTCGTGATTGAGTTGGTCACCGAATAAGTCGCTAGACGACTTGCCCAGTACGGTCTTGTTTGCGAGGACATACCCCAGGTTTTTTGCAAACGACGATTTACCAGACCCGAAAAACCCAGAGACCCAGACCCCAATCGCCTCGGTCGGGGTTGTACGCGAGTTGGCAATCGCCTTGAGTATGCTTTCGTATTCCGCCTTGATGCGATCGGTCGCGACGTACTCTGTCAATTCCGTATAAACCGTCTCTTCATCGGCATTGTTGACCTTGATAATTTCTTCAATTGGGCGGCCGAAGTCCCGCTGCATCAGCTCGACAATTCGAGTCATGACTCTCTCCCGTAGATCTTCACTCGGTAACTCCCCATTGACTGGTCTTCCGACCTCATGCCCATGTAATTGAGGCTGTGGTTCCACGTGCCAGGGTAGAACAGCACTGCGGGTGTGGTCAGCTTGCCACTCATCTGCTCCAAAAGCGCGGAAATTCGGTAGGCAGCCGGTGCAAACACGGTGGCGTGTATAAGGAACAACACTCTTGTATCTTGAGACCCTTTGCCGGCGGCTTCTACTAGGAGGTTCTGCAGCGGCCGGAAGTATTCGTCTGAGAGATACGAGTTCACTTGTCTCTCGGCCGCATCGAACCCGTGCTGGCGCTCCAAGTCAACCAACGCTTCGATACTTTCTGATTCTCGAATTGATTGCCAGAACAAGGTCGCAAGGGAGATGAGACCGACTCGTCCGCCTGTCTCGTTTTCAAGACGCGTCGCAAGCTTCTGCATTTCGGCGCGAACGCGCCATTCCGATTCTTCCGGGGAGTGGGGGTCGTAGCGAAAAATTGCAAACGGCAACTGCCGGCTCATAATGAACGCCGGTGGATCAGCCTTCAAATCCGCCTCAAGCAACTCAATTCGATCGTGCAGTGACAACACGTGCGTATTCCTCCAGGGTTTCGCAAGGAAACGTAAGGCTTATTATGTTTCCAGCGGCGTGATACTGAAGCAGACGCTGCTGGTGCGCTTCGAAAAAGTTGTGTTCCACCTCCCGAACGGATAGCAGGAACAATCGCCAATCGGAATGGAACGTAATCTGGCTGCCATAGCTACCTAGCTTTTGAATACAGAAAGCGATATAGGCAAACGATCCGATTGGCAAACGCAGATTCGTCAGGCGCTTGTGTGCTCGCCCCTCAAGTATGCCGAAGTCGCGTAGGGCAGCCAACAACCCGCGAGCTACCTTGATAGAGACTGTCGGCGACCAGCGGCAACCCCTAACGCTAAGCCAGTTGAGGACCTCCGACTGTTCCACTTCAGCGTGCCCGCTTGCTGAGCGCGGGAACAGAAATTCAGTCGAAAAATCAGCAATCATCGGTTCGGCTTTGGCACTGATCCAGTAATAAATGGGCCTAACAATTTGGGATGGCGCCTCAACATCCTCAAGCGGGCGAAGAAGCTTCCAGGCATTGGGAATGGGCCCTTCTACGAAACGTGGAATATAAGTTCGACGCAGTATGTCAGCACTTCGAGTCCGTGTACTCTTATTCAGCACATTCGCTCGAACGGTTGCCAGCCTTTGTTCGTCCGCTGGCATGTCTTGCCAAACTCGGACCAGCTGGCGCATCTCCTCAAGGAGAGCACCTCCTTTTTGGATACGAGTGTTGTATCGGTATCCTTCACAAATCGCATCATTCCTTTTCTGCAATCCGCTACCTTCCGCTAATAGGCGCAACTCGAACACCGCCGGTTCCGGAATCCAAACTCAGTGCGCTCCGAGTACCCGAATTGGTCCGGGATTGGGAACAGCCATTCTAAGCCATCCATGGAGTAGCGGCGCAAACGACCATCAATCCTAGCCACAGGTGCCTCCTCACTGCACTTTGGAATCCCCCTGACTCGCTGGTCCTTCCTATTCATTCGGAACGCTACGCTGCTTTTCTTCCACTTCGCCCTTTTCCGGGTGGACGCCGCTTGGCCGCGGCTCGGACGGGCGTTTCGGACTGCGCCGGTTTCGCGCCAAACGAACCCCAAACCCGTTTGGCACTCGCCGCGCTTTCACTCACGCCCTGCCACCCTCCTTCGGCCTCCGTTCTGTCCCTTTCACCGTTCCGCCTTGTTTCTTCCCGCTGCCGCTCAAGTGAAGAAAGAAACAAGCCGGAAACGGCAGAAAGATGGGATGAGAAGGCGCCAGCGTGGTGTGGTAGAACCCTGGCAAGGAGGATCGCGAAATGGCTAAGAATGGAACGTTGGCTAAGGTTCAGGAGTTGCAAACCAGCTTTCAGACAACAACGGAGCAGATCACAATTGGTATCGATCTCGGAGATCGTTTCAGCCACTGTTGTGTCCTCGGGCCGGATGGAAAAATATTGACCGAAGGGCGGCTGCGGTCTACGCCGGAAACAATGACACGTCACTTTCAAGGCCTTCCGACGTCGCGCATTGCCATCGAAGTAGGAACCCACTCGCGGTGGTTAAGCCAATTGCTGACGAAGTGGGGTCACGAGGTCATTATCGCCAACCCACGCAATCTCCGAATGATCGCTGACAGCATTCGCAAATCCGACCAGGTTGACGCGCACATGTTGGCGCGGCTGGCGCGAGTCGATCCACAACTACTCTCCCCGATCGTGCATCGCAAACAGGAAAGCTACCCCGATATCGTTCAGCTGAAAGCTCGTGACCTATTAGTAAAAAACAGAACGCGCCTGATGAATGCGGTCCGCGGTGTCCTGAAGTCCACAGGGGTGCGGTTGTCTCCATGCGGAACATCACGCTTTCCGAGCAAGGCTGCCATTTGCGTTCCGGATGAGCTGAAGCTGAGCCTGACACCGTTGCTGGAGGCGATTTCGCATCTGAATAAACAGATCTATTCTTTGGACATGGCAATTGAAAGTACGGCGCAAAATCGCTATCCAGAGACTAATCGGCTCCGCCAGATCAGCGGAGTGGGTTCGATCACAGCGCTTCAGTACGTGCTCACCATCGGAGACCCGGGCCGGTTCGCTCATTCCAGAGATGTACCTGCATATCTCGGTCTGACACCACGTCGCCACCAATCCGGTTCGATCGAGCAACAACTCAGGATCAGCAAGGCCGGCAACAAACAGCTCCGCTCTCTGCTGGTGCAGTGTGCTCAATATCTGTTGGGGCGTTTTGGCCCGGACAGTGACCTCAAACGCTGGGGCACTCGAATGTTCGAGCGCGGCGGGAAAAATAGCAAGAAACGAGCTATCGTGGCCGTAGCCCGGAAACTTGCTGTTCTTCTCCACCGCCTGTGGATCACCGGTGATACCTGCCATCCTCTTTATAACGTTGCCACCAATTCCGCCACACCTTGACTTCTTGAGCGTCTTCCGCATTGCCGACCCATGGTAAACAGGACCAATGTATTTTGGATCAAGCTACAAACCGGGAGGAATTTAAAACGATACCGTGTTCACGGTGACTGCGTGTTTTTTCCCGGGCCTTCGAGGCCGACAGAAAGATTGCAGCACCAGCCTGATACTGAGAACCCCAATGTGCACCCGGCCTCGACAAACGCCGAATAAGTGCGAATGGAAGCGTGGCGAATCAGTTGAACACGTGTTTTGGTTCAAGTCTGAAATGGAGACAGGGCGTTCTCGGTAATGAATGTTCCGGCCTTCGGGGGGCAAAGGGTTTCTGGATCGATTCGACGGCTTTTAGGTGAGATAGGGGCAGGACGGAGCGTCCCGCCCCCGGAGATTCGGCGGCTATCTATTTCTTCGTGTCTTTGCCTTCTATTTCGGTGTTCCAGGTGGTGCCATCGGGCGACACTTCGAACTTAAATTTGTAGGCCGTGGCCGAAAGCACCTTAATAGTGAGTCGTCCTTTGACGGTTTGTGGGCCTATCCTTGTCTCGCTCAGCCAGGTCCAAGTATCTCCGTTCACATAGCCTTTGGCATGGTCGGCTTCGCCCAGGGTGTTGAAAGAGTCGTAGGTGTACATCTTGTCGTTGCTGTCATAGCCCATGTAGGCCGTTTCTGTGCCTTTGCCGATGGCGCCATTGAACTCGGACTGGGTCACAAGGAAGAATCCGCCTTCCATCCACTGGACACGGTTTGTTCCCGTGAATTTGCCGGAACCCATCGGCCCCGGCTGCATGCTGCCTTCCGCGTTCCATGTGCCGGCGAAGTAGTCGAGTTTCTTTAGCTCGGGCGCGGGCTTCGCTGTCTCCGTCTGAGCTCGGGCCGATAACGCAAACCCAAGCAAAAGCGTCACGCAGATGAAAATGGTGAAACGTGTCTTCACTGGCCTCTCCTTAAATTGAATGAGAATTCGGATCTGAGAAACAGCCCCAAAACAAATCGAGCCGATCTCAGGAGTGTAGCATATTCGTGTTTTGTTCGCCTGCGCATCGGAGTTGGTTTTCTTGTTTAATCCGCGATGTAACCCACTTTTCGGCTATCCGACATCGTGGCGGCTACCTTCTTTGCGAACCTGATTATTCTGACGGGCTGCTTGGCCTTCGTTTTGCGGAAAAGCATGCAAACGGGCAAGGAACCCGTCAAGGTTGCCCTTCGGCTCGCATTCGCTCGACCTTGACTGAACCCTCGCCCGTTTGCGGACAACCTCTCCGCTAGAAAACGAAGGCACACAATCGAAGCCCAAGACTAAAAACTTCGGTTGACATCACAGCGCCTTCTCATGGAAGGGAAAAACAATGAAATTAGAAGAAGTCAACGCACGAACCAAAGAGGCCGTGGATTTCCTAGTCGCAGCGCTGGAGTCTGGTCACAGT
>Ga0210391_10004413_pt1 | contig 11724 bp, 9 predicted proteins | sample IncBWC12OmetaG_FD_160573 | JGI IMG/M metagenome (GOLD analysis project Ga0210391, IMG submission 160573) | Forest soil microbial communities from Barre Woods Harvard Forest LTER site, Petersham, Massachusetts, United States - Inc-BW-C-12-O ...
CTTTATCGTTGGCGTGAATGGAGCTGGAAAAACCACTAGCATCGGCAAGCTCGCAAATCGCTTGCGCCAGGAAGGCCTCAGCGTAGTGCTCTGCGCTGCCGACACCTTTCGCGCCGCCGCCGTCGAACAACTCGAAATCTGGGCGAAGCGCAACGGCATCGATGTGATCAAACAAAAATCCGGCGCCGATCCAGCCGCCGTCGTTTACGATGCCATGGCTGCGGCAAAAGCGCGCGGCGCGGACGTGGTGATCGTGGACACTGCTGGCCGCCTGCACACCAAGTCGAATCTTATGGCCGAGCTTGACAAAATGAAACGCACCGCGGCGAAAGTCATTCCTGGCGCCCCGCACGACGTTTTGCTGGTGCTTGACGCCACAACTGGCCAGAACGGCCTCGCTCAGGCGCGCGAGTTCACTTCGACCGTTGCCGTCACCGGTATCATTCTCACGAAACTTGACGGTACGGCAAAAGGCGGCATTGTGGTTGCCATCGCGCGCGAACTCGGATTGCCCATCCGCTTCGTCGGCACCGGCGAGCAAATCAACGACATGGTGCCCTTCGACGCGGAAACCTACGCCAACTCTCTTTTCGACTGACTCTTTTAATTAATCGATGGACGCTCACGCCACTCGCTTCATGGAACACGCGCTGGAATTAGCCCGCAGGGGTATTGGCCTCGCGAGTCCCAATCCCATGGTCGGCAGCATCCTCGTTCGCGAAGGCCAAATCGTCGGCGAAGGTTTTCACCAATACGCAAAATTTGATCACGCAGAAATCGTCGCGTTGAAATCCGCCGGCGACAAAGCGCGCGGCTCGACCATGTACGTCACGCTGGAGCCTTGCAATCACGCGGGACGCACTGGCCCTTGCACGGAAGCCATCATCGCTGCGGGAGTTCGCCGTGTCGTCGCGGCGATGGACGACCCCAATCCGGTCGACTCTGTTAGTGGCTTTGATCGGCTACGCAATGCGGGAATCGAAGTCTTCACTGGAGTCGGTGAAGAAGAAGCTCGCAACTTGAACGAGGCCTTCGCTTTCTGGATTCGCGCGAAGAAACCATTCGTCACTCTCAAGTCCGCGCTGACACTCGATGGCCAACTCGCTCTTCCCCTCGAGCGAAGCAAATTGGGCAAGAGGCGCAGTAAGCAGAAACGGACGAATTGGATTAGCTCAGAAGAATCGCGCGCCGAAGTTCACCGGATGCGCCACGCCGCTGACGCCGTACTTACCGGTATTGGCACGGTCAAGATCGATGATCCGCTGCTTACCGATCGCAGCGGCCTTCCGCGGCGCAAGCCGCTCTTGCGAGTCATCCTGGATTGGGGGCTGTCGCTCTCGCCGTACTCGCGCATTGTGCAGTCCGTGCGGAATGATGTTCTGGTTTTTACCCAGCAGCATGCGAGTACGCGGAGAATTCGAGCTCTCGAAAAAATCGGCGTCGAAGTCGTGCGCGCCGCTTCGCGAAATGGACAAATTCAACTGGAAGCCGTCCTCGCTGAACTTGGCCGCCGCGAAATCCTGAGTGTCCTTCTCGAGGCTGGTCCGACACTCAATGGCGCAGCTCTCCTCGCGGGAATCGTTCATAAGCTTTTTCTTTTCTATGCGCCTAAAATTTCAGGCGAAGCGCGGGTGCCCTTTGCCATCGCGCCAAATCTCGAGCTTCCCCCACTGCAAAGGCTGCGCACGCAGCCGTTCGGCCCCGATATCGCCATCGAAGCCTACTTGCAAGATGTCTACCGTTAAGTTTGGAGTGCGGCAGCTCTGCTGCCGCTTTTCCGGTTGGTGCGGCGCGGCCCCAAAGGCGGGAGCAGAGCTCCCGCACTCCATAGCGCCGTGTCACTCGCTAACGCCCAGCACAATATCTTCGTGCACGATACTCTTGCGATTCGATAGACTGGCCTGCCAGCTCGGAGCATAACCATGCGCATTCTAGCGGCTCTCTTCTTTTGCGCCTTCTTTATTGCACCGGCGTCCCGCTGCCAGGACGAACATCATCACGAACTGAGCACAGAAGAAGTAGGCTCGGTTCACTTTTCAACGTCGTGCTCGAAGACCGTCAGCGAATCTTTCAACCGGGCGGTTGCGCTGCTTCACTCCTTCCAATACGAGCAGTCTCGCCAAGCCTTTTCGGAAGTATCCCTGCAAGACTCCACGTGCGCGATGGCGCAGTGGGGCATAGCGATGTCTCATTATCACGGGCTCTGGGGAAACGGCGATACGGCTGCCGGCCGTGCCGCTCTCGAAAAGGCTAAGGACACAGCCGCAACCAATTCCGCGACGACTCCCCGCGAAACTGCCTATATCGATTCGCTGGCGGAAATTTACGTCGAGGACGGCAAGAGTCCGGTCGCGCACAGCCAAAAATTTGAACACAAAATGGACGCGCTGCAGACTGCCTACCCTGATGATGATGAAGCTGCGATCTTCCACGCTCTGGCGCTCTACATTACGGCTCCCATCACGGATAAGACGTTCGCTAATCAGCGAAAATGCGGAGAGATTCTCGAGCCGCTTTTTAAATTGCATCCCCATCATCCCGGCATCGCGCACTACATCATCCACTGTTACGACAATCCTGTCCTCGCGGAAAAAGGCCTCCCTGCAGCACGCATGTATGCGGAAATTGCGCCGGCCTCGGCCCACGCCCAGCATATGCCGTCTCATCTTTTTACGCGCGTTGGCTCGTGGGACGAAGCAATCCGCTCCAATGTGAAATCCGCACAAATGGCTGCCGACGCGGAAGCCAACTCGAAAGACGGCGAGGCTCGCGAGCAACGACTTCACGCCATGGACTATCTCGTCTACGCCTATCTGCAAAGTGGACGCGTGAAGCAAGCCGAAGCTGTTTTGGTCGAGATGAACTCGTTTCCCCCACTTCCCGGGACTTCGTTTATCGCTGGTTACGCGAACGCCGCGATACCAGCGCGTTGCGCCATCGAGCTCCGGGAATGGAAACGGGCTGCCGGCCTGCAAGTTCAAGCCACGGGCGCCCCCATGGTGCGGGCCATCACGTGGAACGCGATCGGCGTCGGCAGCGCTCGGGGTGGTGATCTCGTGCGCGCGACAGAAGCGGAGCACGCTCTCGCGTCGTTGGCGGCGTCGGTTCAGAATGACACCTACGTTTCGAATCAAGTGGAAGTGCTGCGTCGCGAGGTGGCTGCATGGATCGCGGAAAAGAGTGGCAAGGGTGCTGACGCTATCGCCACGATGCGATCAGCTGCGGAACTCGAAGAAAGCATGGACAAGAGCGGCGTGACGCCCGGAGTTGTGACACCCGCGCGCGAAATGCTGGCTGAATTGCTTGCAATGGAAACGCAGCCTGCCGCCGCCCTCGCGGAATACGAAGCAGTTCTGAAGACTGCTCCAAATCGATTCAACGCTTTTTACGGCGCCGCGAGTGCCGCGGAGGCCGCCGGTAATTCCGCTAGCGCGAATTTCTACTACAAAAAATTGAGCGAGATCGCCGTGGGAGACGAGCGCCCCGAATTGGTAACTGCTCGAAAGAGAATCAAAACTTCGGCGGCGCAGAATTCCGTCACGCAACCTTAAAGTCTTGTAGCTTGCAGATCTGTGATATTCATCCAAGCTCGCTCACCACTTTTTGAAAGGTTGGCACATCCGGGGAAAGCTGCGGCGATTCTTGTTAAGCTGGAAATACGAATAGCTGAGGTTGCGGGTTTACTAGAAAAATGTTTACCGGAATCATAGAACACGTTGGCACCATCGAAGCGCTGGATCTGAAACCTGAAGGCGGGCGCATCACGATTCACGCGCCAAGCCTTGCGCCTACGCTCGCCGTCTCAAAGAGCATCGCCGTGAACGGTTGCTGCCTCACGGTTGTGGCTCTTGGCAAAAAACAATTCTCTGCTGACTTATCCAACGAAACCATTCATAAGACTTCGTTCGGTGTGAGAAACGGCGGGCTGAAAAAAGGTTCGCGCGTTAATCTGGAGCAACCTCTTACCGCCGGCGCAGAATTCGGCGGTCACTTCGTTCAGGGACACGTCGATGCTACGGGCCGCGTGACGCGTCTTGACCCGGAAGGCCCCGGAAGCAGCAGTTGGCTTTTCAGCGTGGAAGTCCCCGAAGACTTTGCACGTTACATAGTTTCTAAGGGATCGATTACCATCGACGGCATCAGCCTGACAATCGCGCGGTGGGATAACAAAACGCGTATTGCGGAAGTCGCGGTAATTCCCTACACCTACGAGCACACCAACATCCGCGACCGCAAGCCTGGGGATGCCATCAACCTTGAAGGCGATGTTGTGGGAAAATATGTCGAGCGCTATCTAGAAGCGCGGGGCGAATCAAACGCCAAGCCGGTTTCGAAATTCAGCCTCGAAAAACTAATCGCCGAAGGCTTCTAAGCGGAACATCGCACCGACATAAACTCGATCGCCCCGTCGTCTTCCAGTGTGTTCAACTTACAGCTTCCCGTGCTTTGGCACGCGCTCCGCGCCAGTACAGCAGCAGTCCAATCACAATCGTTGCGACCGTCCCGCCGACAAGCTTCATTTCAAACCCAAACTTGTTCGTTGAATCGCCTGGCGGAACAAGCGAAACGAAAATGCCTATCAGCACAATCAAAAAGCCCGTACCAGAAACGGCCCACACGCCTGCCTTGCCGCCCGGGATCAAAATCGCCTCTGAATTGTCAGCACGATCCTTCCGCGAAAAGAGCCTGATTGCCGCCGCGAACATATAGAGGAACGGAATGAAATAAAGAATATTCGTGGCGCTCACAAGAAAGTCATACGCGCCTCGCGTCGATTCGTTGATCTGGCTGACCAATAGAATCGCGCACGAAAGCACAGCCTGCACCAGAATCGCGACGTACGGCGTCTTCCATCGCGGGTGAATTTTGCCGAACGCCTGCGGCAGATAGCGATCGATTCCGACCACAAACGGTACGCGCGCGATTCCCGCAACGGTGCTTCCAACCCCGCCCGCATTTCCCAGCGTCACGACAATCGCTGCAACTATTCCCAGAAATCCAATTCGCAATGCGATTGAACCCACGGTGATCGCGTGGAACACGCCGCTGGTGTTCGAAACGTCCGCCGCAGGCACAAGCACCAGCACGGCCACTGTCGCCAGGATATACATCGCAGCAATCAGCCCAGCCGCGGCATAGAGGGCGCGCGGCAACGTCCGGCGCGGGTTACGCACTTCCTGGCTCATGGCGGACACCAGCTCAAGCCCGCTGAACGCAAACGCAATCTGTGACCAAAAATTCACCGTGTCCCAGTTCCAGGTCGGCAAAATGTTGTGCCACGTAAAATGTGTCACCGCGCCATGCTTCATCGCAATGATCGCAGCGACGCCAACCACCGCCATCAGAGGCAAGTACGTCGAAACGCCGCCGACATTCTGCAGCCACTTGCCAATGTTCAACCCAATGATATTCAGCCCGACAGCCACGATCAGGTAGCCCACGGAAAGCAGGAGCAAGAACGTGCGGTCATGCTCCAGGGCCGAACCCCGCTCACCCATGATGTATGCACTCATTGCCGCGCTGGCCAGCAACAATCCAGGAAAATAAAAAACGGTATAGGCCCAGTAATTCCATCCCGCGATGAAGCCGTGAAAATCGCCGAAAGCTTCCTTCGTCCAAACGTACAGACCGCCCTCTTCCGGGAAACGCGAGGAGAGTTCGTTGATCACCATTGCGGATGGAACAAAGAAAAAAACCGCTGCGATCACCCACAAACTGATCGAGGATGTTCCGTTATGCGCAGCGGCGGCAACCCACCGCGGTCCAAGGACGGTCGCGATATTGAAAAGCAATACGTCCCAAAAGCCCATGGCCCTGGGCAATTGCTTGATGGGATCGGAAGCGCCGCCGCCCGCGGCCTGGCTCACAGAGTCACGTCCAGAGCGGGAATCAATGCATCCTGCATGCGGAAATTGTGGAGGAATGGATCCTTCGAATTTTCAAAATCGTCCCACGGGCCGAAGAACGCGACGCGGCCGTCCTGCAGAAAGACCACTGTATCAGCGAGTTTTTTCGCCAGATGCGTATCGTGCGTGACGACAATCGACGTGCGGTGAAACGCATCCTTCAGCCGCAGAATCAGGTCGCCCATGTGCCCCGCCATGATGGGGTCGACCATGGTCGTCGGCTCGTCAAATAAGATCGCCTCGGGATTTTGCGCGAAGGCGCGCGCCATGGCTACCGCACGCTTCATCCCCGTCGATAATTCGCTCGGCAGTTTATCGAGGGCCTCTTCGACTTCCAGCATCTTCGCTAATTTAAACACGTACGCGTCGATGTCTTCATATTCCAGCCCAGGCTGTTTTTCCAGGGGAAATGCGATGTTCTCCGCGACCGTCAGCGAATCGAAAAGCGCGCCGGACTGAAACACCATCGTCACTTTGCGCCGCACTTCTTCGAATTGCTGTTCGGTGAAATCGGTGACGTCAACTCCATCCACGAAGATGCGTCCCGAATCCGCCTTCATGAACCCCATAATGTGCTTCAGCGAAACAGACTTTCCGACGCCGCTGCGACCCATGATCACACACGTCTCGGCACGCTTCACGCTGAAGCTCACATCCTTTAGCACGGCGTTATCGTCGAAGGATTTGCAGACATCGCGAAACTCGAAAAAGTTTTCCGCGCGCGGCTCGGTACTGTTGCTGGCTCCGCTGGAGCCCGCCAGTCCGGACGGTAACCGCAATCCACCCGCGTCCATCCCCGCCACACCGCGATTGGTGTCGTTTTTGTCTGCCATTCTCCGCTTTCGTTATTCCGAGTTAGCGTAAGCCATGCGTCCGTCATTCGGGGCGTCGACTAGCTTTATTCCGCCTCCACGATCCGCCGCGCCTCTTCGTAATCGGCTGCCGTATTCATGTTCCAGAAAAGCCGCCCTGCGCTATCAAATCGTTTCCAGTCCCGCGCGTCAAGAACTTCCGCGCGTAATAGTGCAATGCCCTCTGTCACTTTGCGGACTCCGCGCTCCAAGGCCGACTCCAGCTCTGCAGCTGCGTCCGTTCGCCAGCAAGCACACAGCGGCTCAAGGCCATAGTCAGACTTGGGCACCACAACTTGAGCGGAGCTTTGGATCGCGCGGCCGACCAGATAAGTTAACCAATCGTTTGTTAGAAATGGCATGTCGCAGCTGACAATCAGATTCCAATCGCGACCGCCATCGGTTTCGCTTGTCGCAAGCATCGCGGTAATAATTCCACCCAAGGGACCTTGCCCAGGCCACAAATCCTCGGTAATCCAAACCTCAGGATTGAAGTAACGGTGAGGAGGAGCAACGACGCTCACGGACCCGACGGTGTCGCCAACCAGGCCGCACATTCTCATGAGCATGGATTTTCCGCCAAGTTCCGCCTTCGCTTTGTCTTGTCCGAAACGTGTACTTCCGCCTCCCGCCACAACGTATCCCGCAATACTCGAAGTCGGAGAGATGGCGGATCCCGTCGTTCGGCGATTCATTCTTCCTCCAAGGGCTCGCGACCCGGTCGCCGAATCCCCAACTCGCGCAACTTCTCCTGCAAGCTCTGCCGGTGCAAACCAATCGTCGCCGCCGTCCGCGAAACATTCCAACGATGATCGCCGAGCTGTTTCGTCAAGTACGCCACTTCAAACTTCCGCTTAGCCTCGCGAAAATCTTTCTCGCCAAAACCATTCTCACCCGCTCCATCGGAATTTCTGTGAGGCGCTGCCTCCCCGCTCACCACTTCCGGCGGCAGGTCCTCCACTCCAATCTCGTCCCCGCGGCTCAAAACAAGACTCCGCTCGAGCACGTTTTTCAACTCGCGCACATTTCCCGGCCAATCATATCTTTCCAGCGCTGCCGACGCCTCCCTGGTAAGGCGGCCCGTGCGACCGAGGCGCGATCCGTGCATCCGCAAGAACGCCTCCGCTAAAACCGGAATGTCACCCTTATGCGCCCGCAAAGGTGGCAATTCGATTGTTATCACGCGCAACCTATAAAACAAATCCTCCCGAAACTTCCCCGCCCGAATTTCCGCAGCTAAATTTCGGTGCGTTGCACTAATCACCCGCACGTCTACCGCAATCGGCTGTGTCCCGCCAAGCCGCTCAATCGTCCGATTCTCCAAAGCACGCAATACTTTCGCCTGCGTCACCGGATTCATATCTCCAATCTCGTCCAAGAACAAAGTTCCGCCGGATGCCAACTCAAACTTCCCCTTTTTCTGCTGCACCGCCCCCGTAAACGCCCCGCGCTCATATCCAAACAATTCCGACTCAATCAAAGTCTCCGGCAAAGCCGCACAGTTCACCGCGACATACGCCTTCCCCGCCCGCGGCGACCGCGCATGAATCTCCTGCGCCATCAAATCCTTTCCCGTACCGCTCTCGCCCAAAATCAAAACGGTCGAATCCGCCGCCGCCACCCGATCCGCCATCTCAAACGCCCGCCGCATTTCCACCGTCCGCCCAATCATTTGCCCAAACTGCCCCTCAGTCGCCATCCGTCGCCGCAGCGAATCATTCTCTTTTTCCAGCGTCGCCAGCTTCAAAAGATTTGCTACGCGCTGCCGCAGCTCTTCGAGTTCGAATCCCTTAACCAAATAATCCGCCGCGCCCAACTGCAACGCCTCCACCGCCGTCTTCGCCGTATCCAAAGCCGAAACCATCAGCACCGGTACGTCGCTCCCTTGCTCGCGCATCCACCGCAAAAACTCCAACCCACTCTGCCCCGGTAACACTACATCCAGTAACACCAGGTCCGGTTGCTCAGTGTTCAAGGCCGCGCGCGCCGCTTCCGCAGAGTCCGCCTCCGCAATCCGATATTTCCCCTCCAGCGCCCGCCGCAACCCATACCGCGCCGCCGGCTCATCATCCACAATCAAAATTGTTCTCATCCCAACTCTCCGTGTTCTCTGTGACCTCTGCGACCTCTGCGTTAAAACAAATCCGATCCGCTGCCACGCACTTCAACCCTTCATCGGCAGGTTCACGCTGAATCGTGTGCCGCGGCCGTCCTTCATGGGGCTCTCCCAATCCAACTTCCCGCCAAACTCAGCCACTCGCCTCGCCACAATCGCCAGCCCCAACCCCGTTCCCTGCGTCTTCGTAGTAAAAAACGGCTGCAGGATTTTCTCGCGCATACTCTCGGGCACACCCGGTCCATCGTCTTCCACCGCAAACAAAAACCCATCGCCGTTCGCCGAACCGCTCACCTTCACGTAACCACCGCGCGCCGTCGCCTCCAACGCATTCACCACTAGATTCGATAAAATCTCACTCACCGCCTCCGCACTGGCAGACAACTTTGCCTCACCCGCCACGACCGCGACATCAAACGCAACGCCACGCCGCTCGGCCTCATGCCGCAAAACGCCACCAACTTCTTCAGCCACGACATGCGCATCGCAAGTTGCCGCCACAACTCCACCGCGAATGGCCGGCCGGCTAAACTGCAGCAACTGATTCAGCTTCGACGACAATCGCCCAATCTCCTCCAAAACCATCTTCGTCTCGCCGCGTATCGACTCCGGCAATTCCGGACTCTCCATCTGCACCTGCAAAATCGTCTTGATCGATCCCAACGGGTTCTTCAAATTGTGCGAAATACTAGCCGCCATCTGCCCCAAAACCGCCAACCTCTCCCTCTCCGCCAACTCCCTCTCCAATTGCAACTTCTCCTCAATCAACCGGCACAAATCCAAAGCCCCCGGCAACTGCTCGCACAAAAACTCCAGCGCTGCCCCTGTCTCGCCGGACAACATCGCCCCATGGGCCTTGACGCGCAGCGTGCCCAAATATCGGCCGGATTGCCGAATGGCGAAAACCTCTTCGGATGGCTTCTGCCCGGGATCACTATCCGCAACGCTAGCCAGAGACAGCTTCACCTCAGCGAGCTGTAACTCCTCGCCAATCCACTTCTCTATAAAAGCCGTTAACTTCCCCAGATTGCCCAGCCGAGCCACTTCCTGAATCGGTGCCATCATGCGCTGCGCATGGTCCATCTCCGTCTGCGCCGTTCGCCGCAGAACTTTTCTCATCAAGCGCTGAAGCGGCTCGAAAAAAATCAACGGCAGAAACAGCAGGATCGCTGCGGTCGCCTCCGGAGGCAGGTAAGGCCCCGCCCACATACTCACACGCCGGACGAGGCTCAGGTACAGCAGAGCCAAAAAGCTTGTGAATACGGCGTAGATCAGGTTCCTTTGTCGCCCGATTTGCAAGAAATTGAATTTCTGGACCTTGCGAATTAGAGCCACAAACGGTTGCAACACCAGAAGAGCCACGAACATGTCGTATCCAGCCATGGCTTCCACTGGAATCGGGTACACCCAGAGAAGTGCGTGAATCACCAAAATCACAATGGCGATTGCCAGAAAATTGAACTTCAAGGTTCGATGGAACGATTTCTGTTCCTTGTCCGGTGCGATTTCGGCAAACTGGCCCTGCCAATGCATGGACAGCAAAACAGCGCCCACGAGCCATAATTGAAAAGGCCTTCCCAACGCGTTCGCAGGCAAGCCGAAGTCGTAGTTCAACCGAGGCTTGAGAGCCCAATAAAACCAGGGAGAAAACAGAATCGCAGGCAGGTATGCCCCGACAACCCAAAGGTTCTTTGTCTTGCCGGGAAGAGCCATCTCGCGAACCTGCGCATATTCCACATGTAGATGCACCAATAGCGAAGGCAAAAACCACAGACCAATGCAAACAAAAATCCACGAGAAATGAAGGACCGATTCCGCTGTGTCTGACGAAATGTGAAAAGGAAGTGGTACGGCTTTGTCCGGATAGTAGAGCCAGGTATTAAGGGCGAGTAGCGAAGCGCCGAAATAGAAAACTAGGGCGAGGCACAAGAAAAAAAGGACTCGCTCAAAATTGCGCTGTCGCCGATGACCAAGAATCGCGACGATCCAAAAAAACGGCAGCAGCGTCCCAGCTGTGAGTACGATCAGCCGCAGATAAATGGCATAGTGCAATGCTCGACCCGGTCGCGATTCTATCCCTCGAAAGGGAGCACGGCAATCACCATGTGTCTGATTTTTCTTGCACCAGCTAAACTACTAAAAATAAATGGCTTAAATCGCCTAGAAATCCACAGCCGCCCCACCATCTGTCCGCTAAATCCTTGACATGCAATCCCTTTCTGGCTATATTAGCAGTCGACTGCGAGGAGTGCTAATTCCCCTTCCGTGCTCCCAGTCTCTGTTCAAACCGTAAGATCAACTATGGAGGTTCTTCCAAGATGGCAGTGAATCTGACCCCGCTCCACGACCGTGTAATCGTGAAGCGCATTGAAGAAAAAGAGTCCGTCAGGGGCGGCATCATCATCCCTGACTCCGCAAAAGAAAAGCCCATGGAGGGTGAAATCATCGCCTTTGGCGCTGGTAAGCGCGAAAAAGGCGAATTGATCCCGCTCGACGTGAAACCAGGCGACCGCGTTCTGTTCGGCAAGTACAGCGGCACCGAGATCAAAATCGAAGACGAAGAGTACCTCATCCTTCGCGAAGAAGAGATCCTCGCCAAGCTAAGCGGAGCAGCCAAAGCCGCAAAGAAGTAACCAGCATTTGTAGGTGCCGGGCTTTAGCCTGGCAGTTCGGCCGTAGGGGCACGGCATGCCGTGCCCGTCGGTGAAACAAGCAAAAGTTAAACATTTCGCAGAACGAAATCAGGAGGAAATACCAGTATGGCGAAGCAGATTGTAACAGGTGAGAATTCCCGCCAAGCGATTCTTCGCGGCGTGAACGCTCTCGCCGACGCAGTAAAGATCACGCTCGG
>Ga0210391_10004414_pt1 | contig 11724 bp, 12 predicted proteins | sample IncBWC12OmetaG_FD_160573 | JGI IMG/M metagenome (GOLD analysis project Ga0210391, IMG submission 160573) | Forest soil microbial communities from Barre Woods Harvard Forest LTER site, Petersham, Massachusetts, United States - Inc-BW-C-12-O ...
GGTCTTGAGTCCGGCGATGTCGGGCTGCATCATCACCTCCCCGCCCCCGGCGGGCGCAATATGAACCGACGATCGCATCGTCCAAGCAAACGGACCAAGGAACTCGGGCTCGATCGTGGCCGGAGGAAGCTTCCCGTCCGTTGAGGGGTCGCTAATATTTTCCATTCCGTCGGAGATCCGCACTGCATACCGGTGCACTTCAACCGACGACGACTCGCCGGTGTAATACCCCATCGGCCGCGCCCGAATGTGCCAGGTGGCCGTCCATACCGCAAACGGCGGCACCGGATACGATTGAAGCCGCCGGAAGCTTTCATCGAAAATCTGCTGGGTGCTCGGGGTTTGCGGCGGCGCTATGGCCGGCGTGAGCAGCATCGCGAGTGCCGCGAGGGCCCATCTCATCAGAGCCTCATTACTCCAGGTGGGGTCCGGCGGCCCCCCGGCTCGAAGTTTGTCGCCTATGATACGTAAAATTCTCGCTACCGCGACTTTCGCCGGGCTGATGATGGCTCTGGGCTCAGTTGCGATCGGGCAGCAGACGGCCGGTGCGCCGGCGGCGCTGCCCAGTGCCGAACTGACGCCCCGCTTCACCACGTTCCTGAGCGACGTGCTCGCCGGCCACGTGCCCCCGGATGTCTCGGAGACGATGCGGTCGCAGTCGTCAACGATGCTGGCGCAGGTCCACAGCGACCTGGGCAAGTTCGGCGCGTTTCGGCGGCTGCAGTACGTGCGGCAAGACAGTTCGCAAGGATACCTTCAGTACCATTACGTGGCCATCTTCGAAAAGGGTTCGCAGCCGGTCGTCTTCGTCACCAACTCGAGCGGCATTATCTACGGTTTCTTCCAAGACCAACCGACGCCGAAAGCAGCAGCGCCGGCGAGTGTTTCGCTTACGGAAACGTTCACCCGGTTTTTCGCCGACGTGTTGGCGGAAAAAGTCCCTTCGGCAAACATGTCGACAACGATGCGAAACGGTCTGACACCCGCGATGATGTCGAAGGTCCGCAGCTCGTTCTCGTCGCTGGGCGCGTTCCAACAGCTTCGGTTCGTGAAGCACGATACGTCGCAGGGGTATCAGGGCTACCACTATAGCGCCGTGTTCCAAAACGGTGCGCAGCCGATCTTGTTCGTCACCGATTCGAACGGAACGATCGTCGGTTTCTTCCCGGATCAGCAGCAGCGATAGGCTCGACCAACCGCCTCCTTGTGAGGTCGCGGGCAGCGTTTAAGAGAGCGCCGGCTGATAGCCGGCGCCCTCGCCCGGGCCCGAAGGAGCGTTATTGGGCACCGAGTCGCTGATTTGCGTTATCCATGAGATAGATCTTGTCGGCGTGAGCCGACCCCAGAGCTTTGCGATCATAAACGACGGCGACGTACTGACCGGCCTTGACCTTGCCCATCTGATACGTCGTCTTGCCGTCGGCAGAGAAGACTTGGTCGAACTTCGGAACGAGTAAGAAGCTCATAACCTGTTTGGTTTTGGGGTCTTCTACCTTGATGTTTTGGGTCGAAACGTGGACGGTTATGCCGTAGAACGTCCATGAGGTCGCCGCCGGCGTTCTCTGCGGCAGCCCCCAGACCAGGGCGGTCGCGAGCGCGAGGGCGGCGGTTCGAATGAGGAACGAGTGCGTCATGAGGGTGATGTACCCGAGAAGCGGGCGGTCTATGCCTCGTGACCGCCGAAGCCCGCGCAAGTATGGAAGCGACGCTCTTTGCCGACGGTGGCTCACGCGGTAATCCAGGCCCTGCAGCCAGTGCCGCGGTCCTGCTCGACGCCTCCGGGGAGACGATCGAGGAGGTCGACGCCTACCTGGGCATCGCCACCAACAACGTCGCGGAATGGACCGCGCTGTTGCTTGGTTTGCAAGCCGCGGAAAAACGTGGAATTCGCCGTTTGATGATTCGGCTGGACTCGGAGCTGGTCGTCAAGCAGCTGCTTGGCGAATATCGCGTGAAGCATGAGAGCCTCCAGCCGCTCTACCAACGGGCGCGCGGCCTCTTGCGAAGCTTCGACCATGTCGACATCGCACACGTGCGCCGCGAGCAGAACGTCCTGGCCGACCGGTTGGTGAACCGCGTGCTCGACCAGGAAGCCCGTCCGTCGGCAAAGTAGGCGCCGTACATGCGGCGTTTCCCCATCGAGATCGTGATCGTCGCGCTGTGCGTGGTTTTTGTGATCTTGGGGTGGCGCATCTACGGTGCGGGGGAGATGGGGCGTTTCGCGCCCGTAATCCACGCGCAAAGGGCGCCGAGCGAACTTTATGCCCGCCTGACGATCCACTATGCCAAGCCGCCGATCGACACCGAAGAGTATCGCACCTCGGACGTCGAGGGCGTCTCGTCATTTCAGTACTCGATTCGCGGCTACGACGGACGGCAGATCACCGTGAATGCGCCGCCGGCGCGCGTCTACGACGTAAGCTTTTTCTTTGGCCGGCTGGTTCAAGACGGAGTCTGGGATCTGGTCGACAAGCCCTCGCGGCCCGACGCCAACGCGCACTATACCGTCTACGTGAAACAGCTCGCAGACTACCAGCACGGCCAGCGTACGGTGACCTTCACCGATCCGCAGTATTGGGCGACCAAGACCGGCCGGGAGTATTCGATCGACCTCTCCAAGGGCGTGCCGCGCGATCTGCTGCACGTCTCGAGCACGGAAGTCGCCGATCCGCGTTACGAACAGATCATCAAGGATTTTCGCGATTTTGGCCCCGACGTTTTTCGTCAGAACGTCGCCGCCGCGCAGGAACGCATTCGCGGCAGCCACGGTTGATCGCGTGAAGCGGCGCTGGCTCGTGCGCGCGGCCGTTGCCCTAGTCTTGTTAGGAGCGGTCGCGTATGAAGGTTACGAACTCGTCGAGAGCCCGGGCAGTCAGCTGTTTGGCAAGACGCTGGTCAGCGGCCCGAAGAATCAGCGCGTCGTCGCGCTCACCTACGACGACGGACCGAATCCGCCGTACACCGACGAGCTGCTCTCGGTTTTACGCGGCGAGGGGGTTCACGCGACCTTTTTTGTGGTTGGGCGCGCGGTGGCAGCCTATCCCGGCGTCGTGCGGCGCGAAGTGCTCGATGGAAACGCAATCGGCAATCACACCTGGAGCCACGAACACCTGGTGCTCGACGGGCAGAGCGGCCTTCGGCGTACCCTCGAACGCACCGACCGGGCAATCTTCGAGGCCGCCGGAGTTCACACGCGGATCATGCGGCCGCCCTTTGGCGGGCGCGACTGGCTGGTGCTCGGGGAAGTGCGTAAGCTGGGCTACACGCCGGTGATGTGGTCGGTTCCGCTCGCCAACGATTGGGAATACCCGCCGGCGCGCGTCATTGCCGCGCGAGTCTTGCAGTATGTCGACGACGGCGCCATTATCGACCTGCACGACGGCAATCGCGGGCTCGTCTGTGCGCGGATACATGCGGCCGGACGTCTCTGCGATCGAAGCGCCGACGTAGCGGCAACGCGGTTGATCGTCGACGCGCTCAAGCGGCGTGGCTACCGGTTCGTCACGATTCCCGAGCTGCTACAGATGCAGGCCCCTACGCGTACAGCTTCCCGTGCAAACGAATGAATCCGCCGGGGCGGTCGTGCTCGGGATCGTGATGCGTCCAATGAACGATCGGCGGCCGCCCGCGATCGTGCACCATCTGGCCGCAGATCTCGATCGAGTCGCCCGCCTGGACCGGGCAGCGAGGCGCGATGCCGACATTGTCGACGACCTCCAACGTGCCGGCACTGCTTGCGACGTCGAAGGCCTCATGCATGCAGTGCGTGCGCGAGCCGTAGAAGAAGCGCGGCGCAGAGGAAACGGTTCCGGTGAAGTCAACCCACGCCGGGGTCCGGCCCGTGTAGGCAGCAGCCAAATCCATCGCGGCTGCCATCACGCGCAACCCTGGGTTCGCCAAGGGGGAACGGCGTCGCGATGAGGTTGATTCGAACCGAGCGCTTACGCCTGGTGCCCGTGACCGCCGCCAACGCCGGGATGCTCTGGGACGTGCTGCAAGAACCGGACCTGCGGGATTACCAAGACTTGCCCAACCTCAATCGCGCGCAGTTTCTCCGAGCCGTCGGCGCCAGGCCGACGCGCTTCGGTCCCGGAACCGTCGGCCGCTTCGAGTGGCTGCTGCACTTCACCGCGCCAACGAGCCCGCCGCTGGGCTGGGTCTCGTTGCGCATTTCCGAGCACGATCGCTTGTCGGCGGAGGTCGGCTACAGCGTCGTGCGCGCGTATCGCAATCGCGGGATCGCGACCGAGGCGGTCATGGCGCTCATCGAAGAGGGTTTCCATCAGGCCGACCTTGCGCGAATTCGCGCCTACTGTCTGCCGGAGAACCAATCGTCGCGCGCGGTCCTCAAACGCAGCGGCTTCGAAGCTGAAGCGACGCTTCCGCGCGGCGCGACGGTACAAGGCAGGCCGGTGGACGTGATGGCGCACGCGCTGGAGCGCGAGGACTGGGAGGCACAGCTCAGGCGGAATCGTCAGGCCACTCGATAGTAACCCCCGCCTCATGATAGCCCGCGTAGCGCCGCTCGAGCGTGCCCTCGAGAAAAGCGACGAGCGGCTCGCGCACAACCGCGACCGCGATTCGCTCGCGCACCTCCCCCAACGCCACCCACTCCGCCGCGACAACGTGGTCCCCTGCCTCTATCATCGTAATCGGAAGGTCACCCTTCGACAGGCTCAGGGTGACGCCGGGATCAGTAACCTCAACCAAAAACGTTGCATTCAGGAAGTGCCGGTCGTCATCGTAACTCTCGCTGACATATGCGAGCTCTCGGATGGTAACGTGCAGGCCCGTCTCTTCTAGGAACTCTCGGATAACGGTTTCTTCGAGCAGCTCGCCGGGCTGTTGACGTCCTCCCGGCAGGTTCCACAATGGTTGCGGCTGGTTGGGATATCGCGACGCAACCATGAGCAGGCGCGCTCCCTGCACCGCGATTCCCGTCGCAAGATGGGTAATCATTCTGCCGCCATACGCTCGCACTTACGAGATAACTAGCCGTTCGATAACATCGAGCGTGCGTGATGCCGTTCGTTCCCAAGGAAATGCCGCTGCTCGTACGGGACCACGCCGGCTCAGTTCTTGTGCGTACGTAAGATCTCTGGTAACTCGCACGATGGCTCCCCCCAATGCGGTCGCGTCGCCTGCCGGCACGTACGCGGCGGCATCGCCCCCGGCTTCCGGTACCGATGCTGCGTTCGACGCGATGACTGGCGCGCCGTAGCTCATCGCCTCGAGCACCGGCAAGCCAAAACCTTCATATCGCGAGGGGAACGCGAGCACGGTGCAAGCGCGATAGAGCGCCGCCAGCGTGTCGTCGTCAACGAATCCAAGCTGGACGATGCGAACGTCTTCTGGAACCGAAAAGGAGCCATCGAGGCGCGTCGTTACCACGAGCTTCAGGTCCGGGCATTCGGATCGTACGAGGGCCATCGCATCCAATAAGACGTCGAATCCTTTGCGCAGTTCGGCGGTCCCGACGTAAAGGACGAACGGCTCGAGCGCCGCGAGGTCAAGCGCGACGGCCTTTGCAGGTTTCGCCGGACTGACGCCAAGCTCGATCGGCACCAGCCGTTCGGATGGGATGTGGAGTTCGCGCGCCAGCTCCCGTTGCGCAAACCTTGAATCGGTGAGCAGCGCGCGACAGCGCTGGGCCGCGGCGCGAAAGATCGCTTGCGTCTGCGGGGCATAGCCCTCAACGACAAAGTTCGACGCGTCGTGAAGCGTGGCGGCCGCGGGCAACGAGAAGTTCGTCCAACTGCATCCGTTGAACGGGAACCACAGCGCATCGAGGCCGGCTCGCCGATGCCACGCCCGCGAAACGACGCGATAGCGCGCGGGCTCGACTTCTCGAAGGTAGCGGCCCAGAACGGTCCAGGAATGCCACTCCGGCACGATCAGCGTCACCTCGATACGGTCGCGATCCCGCTCCCACCAAGCGCGAAGAATCTCGCGCAGATAGCGTCCGATGCCGCGACGGTCGCCCGGAAGGTTCCACGCGTCTACCCCGAGGCGAATCATCTCACGACCGATCGAAATAAGGCCACGTGCCGGCGCGTGCTTTCGTCCCAGTTAAACTGCTTCGCACGTTCCAGCCCGGCCGCACTCAGCCGCGAGCGAAGGTCGCCCTCCAAATAGATTCGGCGCAATGCCGAAGCCCACGCGACCGGGTCATCCGGCGGCGCGTAGAGCACCGCATCCCCTCCGATCTCGGGCAGCGAGCTGGCAGCGGAGGCCACAACCGGCGTGCCGCACGCCATCGCTTCGAGCATCGGCATGCCGAACGTCTCGTGATACGAAGACAGCGTCAACGCAATCGCCCCGCGATAACACGCGCGCAAGACATCGCCGCTGGCCACGCGCAAATCGTCGCTCAAGTCGCCGACTTGAATCACTCCCGTCAACTCTGGCATTCGCGGTCCCGCGATCGCGAGAATCGGTCCATCAAAGGCTGGCCACGCTTGCCGATAGGCCTCATACAAGAGAGGGAAATTCTTGCGCGGCTCCCCGATGGGGTCGCCGACGAAAAGCAGAAACTGCCGCCCTTTCAAACCCTGCGGTAACGGCTCCGCCTCCCCTGGTGAGAATGTCGGCTCAACCCCGTGCGGAATTACTTCGATGCGCTCGAGCGGCAGGTCGAGCATTGCGTGCAGTTCATCGCGCCCAAACTGCGAAATGGCGATCACGCGGGTTGCGGTGCGCGCCGAACGCAAGAACGGAGACTGCGCGTGGTCGCGCCGCTTCGTATCCGGGTCCGGATAACGAAACGGAACCGCGTCGTGGATCGTCGCCACGCTGGGAACCGGCGAGGAGAAGAAGGTGCCGTTGGCCGGATGCCACACGACATCGGCCCGTCTCGGAACGCGCGCCGCTACGGCAAAGCCGTCGGCGCCGAGCGCGCACGCGTAGGCGTCGCGACGCCGCTGCGGGAAAAGCCCGTCGGCGAGCAGTGTTAGCTCGATATCGTCGCGCACAACGAGTCGCCGAAGCACGGCCCGCGCGTAGCGCCCGATGCCGCGCGTATCTTCGGCGATAACGCGTGCGTCGACGGCCAAGCGAAAAGGCGGCATCGCGCTCGACTTCGCGTAGCCGGCGGAAACTCCGCCGATGCGCTCGAAGCGAGCTGTGAATGATTTCGCCCGCCGGCGGCGTCGCCGCTCATTTGATTCTCGGAACGCGCGACGAACCGTTCCTCAGCGCGATGCTCGAGTCGATTGCCGATGCCGCGGCCGTCTTGATCGTCAACGATAACGCTCCGGGGTCTTCGCCGCACGCCGACACTCTGGCGGCAAGCCGCTTCGGACGAGAGGGGCGGCTCATCGTCGATCGCACATCCTTTACCGGTTTTGATGCGGCGCGCAACATCTGTCTGCGCATCCACGAACGGAACGCAGCAGGCGGTTGGGTCGCCTTCGTGGATGCCGACGAGGTGCACGGAACCCCCGTGGCGGGCATCGCGCGACGTCTGTGCCGGCTTCCGCCGGAGTACGATTTTGTCGACGGCTACACGTGGCATTTCTTTGCATCGTTCGAGTACTACACATCGATCGAACGGCGAATGATGTTCTTTCGCTTCAAGCCTGGTCTGCGGTGGGAGGGGCACGTTCACGAGCACCTCCTGGGACTCTCCGGCAAGCGGGTCGCGTTGCCATACGTCTACGCCCACTACGGGCACACACTGGAGCCGCGGCGTCACGCCGAAAAAGGACGTCTTTATTCGTCGCTGGGTGCGCCGGGCAACGTCCTGCCCGAGGAGGCGCTCGATGACTTCGACGTCGTGGAATATTTCAAGCCGGTCTATCCGTGCCTGATCCGCTTTAGGGGGGGGCACCCCACGGCGGCTAGCGAGATTCTGGCGGCTCTGAGCCCGAAACTAAGCCAAAATCACGATATTACAGCCGCAATCGTGCGTTCACAGCCGTTAACGATTAAGCCGTTAACGTCTTGCGCCGATACAATTACCAGGTGAGGTGGCGCAGCCGGTTTATAGACCGGCTTAGCCGTCGGCTTATGCCATAAGCGCTGCAAAACTTCGCCTGCTTGCATATATGTTAACAAAATTATACAATGGGCCTCCAGAGGAGGATACACATTTGCTCTCTCTGGCGCAGACATGAACTCAAAACTGCCTCGTTTGGGGCCGTCAATCGTTCGCCGGGCGCGCCTGGAAGAGTGGCTAGGCCGCTTTAAGAGCGTCCCTGTCCGTTTTTTGGTGGCCCCGCCGGGATTCGGGAAAACGATGGCCCTCGTCGGTTATCTCCAGCACTGCACCTCCAACGGTAGATATTGCGCCGTCGGTGCAGGCTCCAACGCGGAAGCCGTCTGGGCCAGCATCGCTCGAACGCTGGACCCCGAGCTCGAGCTCCGATCCCATGAAGATGTCGTAGCGGCCTTAGCGTCGCGGGCTCCGATCGAACTTGCGCTGGACTGTGTCGCCCTCCCCGATACCGACGGCGTCGACGCGATCGCCGCACTGATCCAAGATCTTCCCAACGGCGTTTCGCTGCTGATCGCATGTCGCTCGCGCGCGGCGTTCCAAGTTGGACGTTTGGTCGCGCAAGGCACCGCGTCGCTCTGCGATGCAGAACGACTTGCGTTTGATGCCGTCGGCATCCGCCATCTCGCTGAGACCCTCGAAGTATCGCATTCGCATGCCGACGTGCTGCGCATGCTGGAAGTCACCGACGGCTGGCCCCACGTCGTGAGCAGCGCGTTGCGCAAGGCGGCTGAGGATAATTGCGGCCTCGCTCAAGCTTTCGAGAACTGGCGCCTGCGCCACGGGCATCTCTTCAACGAGTTTATTTCCGATGCGGTTAAATACGTCTCCGAAAAAGATTCCGACCTGGTCTTCAAGTTGATGAGCGGCTCCTATCTCGACGACCGCCAGCAACTGCAGGCGCTCGAAGAGCAGGGACTGTTCGTCGTGCATACGGCCGACGGTTATCGCCCGCTGCGAGCCCTATCGCGCAGCCGCATCTACGATCGTTACGGGCGCCGCGTCCAGGCCATAACGCCGATGCAAGTTCGGCTTTTCGGGTGGTTCCGGGCTGAGGTCGACCGCCGGCCGATCGAATGGATCCGGCGACGCGATCGTCAACTCTTCAAATATCTGGCCTTACATCCTGGCGGTAGCGTTTCGCGCGCCGAGCTGGGCCAAGTCTTTTGGCCTGGCGCCGAGAAGCACTTGGTCGCCCAAAGCCTGCGCACGGCGTGTTCGAATATTCGCAAAGCGCTTGCGCAGATCGTCGGGTTCGATCGCGTCGACGCCTATTTCCGGGCTGGCGACGAGCTGGCGCTCGATCTGGAAAACGTGATCGTCGACGTCAACGGATTCGTCGCGCACGTAAACGACGGCGACGAACAGTACGAACGCGGCGAAGTTCGCGCTGCGTACGCGCATTATCGCAGTGCCGCGCGCGTCTATCGGGGCAACCTGCTCATCGGCGACGCGCACGAGCCGTGGGTAGCGACACTCTCGGCGATTTTGGAGCACCGCCACGCCATGATCCTCGAGCGTCTCTCAGAAGTTGCCGCCGAACTCGATTACGAACAGACAACCGAAGCCGATTTGCCTATCGCCTCGGGCTCATAAGCTCGTGGCAAGGCCGTGGATCGCCGGCGGCATCGTGGTGGCGACCCTGCTGGCGGTCGGCGCACAGACGAGCATCGTCGCGCGCACGGGGTTTTTACTCGGCGACTTTCGCGCCTTCTATTGCGCGGCGCGCGTCGCTTCACAGGGCGCCAATCCGTATCGAACCGAGCCGCTGCGCACCTGTGAGCGCGCCGTCGTGCCTCCGGCTTTCTACCACAAAAACCCGAACGTAACGATTCCCGCGCCGCTGCCCGGCTACGCGATCGCGGCACTGATTCCGTTTTCGCTGCTTCCGTTCGGCGTCGCTGCGACGCTCTGGGTGGCATTGCTGCTGCTCGCGTGGCTTGCATGCGTTGCGACGCTGATGCGATTCGCCGGCATCTCGTGGGAGATGTCGCTGGCGGTTTTCGCGTTGTCGCTGTGCGCTCTCTCGCTGCCGTTCGGCGAAGTCGTGCCGCTTGCGGTCGGGTGCACCTGCGTCGCCGCCTATGCCGCGTGGAGCGGGCGCTGGCGTCTCGCGGCAATTTTCGCGGCGGGCGCGATGATCGAACCGCACTTGGGGCTCCCGGTTTGTTTGGCGTTGGCGGTGTGGGCTCCGGCGACGCGCTGGGTGCTCGCACTCGCCTTCGTCGCTCTAGCGGCGTTGTCGTTCGGGGTTCTCGGGCCGTCGGCTAATCTCGAATACTTCGGCAGCGTCCTCCCGGCGCACGCGCTCTCCGAGGTGACGCGCGACACGCAATATAGCCTCAGCGCCATCTTGGCTGCAATCGGCGTTGCGCCGGGCGCCGCGCTACGAGCCGGCGCGCTGTGGTACGTCGCAATGCTGGCGGCCGGGATCTTCGCTGCCGGAAAGCTGGCGAAGGAGACGCGCAACCCCGCGTTTATCGTCTGCGTTCCGCCGGCCTTTGCCGTCTTCGGCGGCAGCTTCATCCATATCACGCAGATTGCGGCGGCGGTGCCTGCCGCAACCCTGCTCGCGTGCTACGCGCAGGCGCGGTATCGCAATGCTGCAATCGTCGCGCTGCTGCTGCTCGTAATTCCATGGGGATGGGTCGTCTCGCCCGCGCTAATCGTCGCACCGTTCGTGCCCGCCGCGTATCTTGCTTGGCGGTTTTGGGAGAAGAACACGACCGTCGTTCTCCTCGCGGGATTGGCAACAGCGTTGCTCGTCTTTGGCCTGCAGCATCTCTACACGTTGAGCGGACCACATTTTGGCGTGCAGGGTCTCGCCCCGGCGATCGATCCGCGATTACCCGAAGCTTCGTGGAGCGGATACTCGCGAGCGGGCTCAGCCGGAAGCCTCGCGGCCTGGGCCGTAAGAATTCCGACGTGGGCGGGGCTCGCCTTGCTCGTATCCTTGCTGGTGCGGCAGTCTCGGGCGATCCAGGTTCGCGCAGCGGTTGCGCCCGCCTTGATCGTGGCGACTCTCTGCACGATCGTCCCAATCGCGCTGCAGTTTGGTGGCGATCGGGCGAGCGGATGGCTCGGCGTGGATTTCGGCGCGTATTATTGTGCGTCGCTCGCACAGCGCGAGCGACTCAACCCATACTTCGCGGCGTCGCTGCACGATTGCGAAGCGAGCACGCCGTCGCCGTACTATCATGTGCCGCCCAACGTGACGGTTCCAGCACCGTATCCGCCGTACGTGATGGCGCTCCTCTCGCCGTTGACGCTGCTGCCCTTTCCCGCGGCGGCGGTCGTTTGGTGGATCGGCATCGCGATTGCAATTGGCCTTGCGGTGTGCGCGTTGTCGGCGATTACAGGCCAAGTGTTGCCGGTTGCCTTGGGCGCATTGGGGCTTTCACTTGGGCTTACGTCGTTTTCGTCCGGCAATATGATGCCGTTGGGTCTCACGGCAATTGTCGTCGCCGCGCTCTGCGTCCAGCGCGGCCGGCTTGTATTCGCGGCAGTCGCCGCAACCCTCGCGATGGTCGAACCGCAGATCGCGCTGCCGGCGGCGCTGGCGTTCTTTACTGCGTATCCCGCGATTCGCGTCAGGTTGGCCTTTGGCATGGCCCTTTTAGGAGCGCTTGCCGTGGTCAGCGGCGGTTGGGCGCAGACGCTCGCGTACGTCACCTCGGTCGTTCCGGCGCACGCACTGGCAGAGGTTTCGCGCGACAATCAATATAGTCTGG
>Ga0210391_10004415_pt1 | contig 11723 bp, 10 predicted proteins | sample IncBWC12OmetaG_FD_160573 | JGI IMG/M metagenome (GOLD analysis project Ga0210391, IMG submission 160573) | Forest soil microbial communities from Barre Woods Harvard Forest LTER site, Petersham, Massachusetts, United States - Inc-BW-C-12-O ...
CAACATGACGCAGTATCCCGAGGCCTATTTGGCGCGCGAGCTGGAAATGTGTTACGTCAACATCTCCTTGATTACCGACTACGACGTCGGCCTCGAAGGGATGCCGGCGGTTTCGCACCACGAAGTGATCGAGGTCTTCACACGCAACAACGAACGCGTGAAGAACGCGATCGGCAAAATCATCGAGCAGACTCCGCTGGGCTCCGACTGCTCGTGCCGACACGCGCTCGAAGGCGCGCGCTTCTAAGTGGCCTCGAGCCGGTGAAGAACCGCCAGCACGTCGATCTCACGATCTACTTCAAGGCGTTTGGACTGCTCGCGCGGCACCCGTCCATCTTCGTCTTGCCGCTGCTTGCCGCCGTCGTCGACCTCTTGATGACGCAGCTTTCATATCTCTTTACCGATCCGCTCGGGGGATCGGGTGCCGGCATCTTTCAGATGCTCGTGCAGCTGGTCTATCTCTGGGCTTTTGGCGTCACGATCATTCAGGCCAATGCCGTCTGGCGCGGCCGCCGCGGCGCATTCGACGAGGCGTGGGAGGAGGGGCGCGCCAAGTTCGGCGGCATTCTGTTCGCGGCGATCGGCTTTCAGTTCGTCGTCTGGGCGGCAAGCTATATCGGATCGTTCTTCGGAGCGTTCGGCCTGGTGCTCGGCGCCGCGGCCGCGTTCTTTCTGATCTACACGATCCCGGCGGCCTCGATCGGCGGAATCCCCGGCACGCTGGCGCTCTCCCAGTCCGCGCGAGCGGTGCGCTCGGCGCCGATTGCCTCCCTCATACTGGCTCTCGTCTTCTTTGCGATCTGGTACATCGCCGTGCCGGTTGGATTGCCGTATCTGTTGATTCACGTTTCGCCCGCGATTTGGAGCTTCGTGACCGCCGGTGCCCGCGCAATTGCGCTCGCGTACCTCGCCTTTCCGTTTTCCAGGCAGTACGACGACGTCGTGTTCAGAGGTTACTGGTAGGAGCGCGGTTGCTCGTGTTCGTTCGAAGGATCACACCACGATAACGTGCAGGTCCGGAAAGTTTCTTCCACCCGAAGATAGGTCGGAGCTAGCTTGCTACGATGGAACGGCCCGGGCGCGCCGAACGATCTAAGTTAGTCGATTCGTTACCGACCGGGGAGCGCGGAGCATGAAGAGCTTTAGTCTTGGCAAGTACGCCCTAAGTGGCGGCGTTGCGGTTGCATTGCTTGCTGGGTGCGGCGGATCGCAGCCGCCGATCGGCGCGACGGGCACGATGCCGCAAACCTCCCCACTTGCAACGAATTCCGAACGTGGCACGTCGTGGATGCTGCCGGAAGCTAAGAGCGAGAATCTACTTTACGTCGCCGACTATGGCGGCGGAGTTATCGTCTACTCGTACCGGCCTGCGCAGATAAAATACGTTGGTTACTTAGCGACTCCCCTGTACGCGGGTGGCGAGTGCGTTGATAAGCTGCAGAACGTATTCATTACCTCCAGCAACTACGAAATCTACGAATATGCTCACGGTGCGGCCAGTCCAAAGGCTGTGCTAACCGATCCATTCGCACTTCCGCTCAACTGCGCAGTCGACCCAACCAGCGGCAACCTCGCGGCGGTCGGTGATGCGGTTCACAAGGAGTCTGCCGGCGTCGCAATCTTTGAGCATGCGCGCGGCAAGCCAAAGCTCTATGCGGATTCGGGATTCTCGGCTTGGGCCTGTGGCTACGATGACCGAGGCAACCTGTACATTGATGGTGGCGGCAGGTTTGGGTACATTGACTTTGCGGAACTGCCTAAAGGCGGCAATACATTTTCTGAAATCCAACTCGATCAAACGTTCAATGCACCCGGCGGTGTGCAATGGGACGGTACGAACGTTGCGGTCGGTGATCTCTTTAATGCCGTGATTTACGAGTTCAGCATCGGCGGAAGCACAGCAACGGAGGTCGGGTCGACTCCTCTATCGGGAGCAGGCGAGGTTTCGCAGTTCTTCATAGATGGCGGGCGCGGCAAGGTGATCGCGCCGAGCGAGTTTGAGAACTACACGGGCTACGTTAAAATCTACGACTACCCTGCGGGCGGATCGGCTCGGCGCACCCTCAACCTTTACAGCCCGGACGGCGTCGTTGTCAGCCGGGCCCGCGGATCGGTTTAGAGCGCCGAAATGCAAGGGCCGAGACGACGCCAGGCGTTAAGCATTTATATCGTCGCAACATTGCTGGCTGGGTGCGGCGGATCGCAGCCGCCGGTCGGCACGTCCGGCATAGATCCGCAACCGCGGGTCGCCAAGGCCGCGACGCGAACCGAGATAGCGGGCGCTACGGACAGTCACGTGCGGGTTTTATATCGCTTTAACCGCGATGATGGTCACCAGCCGGAAGCGGCATTGCTTGATGTGAGCGGTACGACCTACGGCACCACAGCCTGGGGAGGTTCTCATGGGTGGGGAGCCGTCTTCGCTATCAGCGCTGACGGCACGGAACACGTACTGCATAGCTTTCCGGACGAGTTCAAGGGCGACGGCTCGGTTCCCGTTGCGAGCTTGATCGCAGTCAATGGCACGCTGTACGGCACCACGTCAAGAGGGGGGGCGAATCGGTGCGAAGACAGCGAACCTCTCTGCGGAACAGTTTTTGACATCGACTCCAAGGGGCATGAGCAGGTACTTCACAGCTTTGGACCGAGCCCTGATGGTAATGACCCCACGGCAAACCTTCTCGACGTTGATGGCACTCTTTACGGTACCACCGTCTCCGGCGGTGTGTACGGGGGAGGAACGGTGTTTACTATCAGCACTAGTGGTGACGAGAAGGTGCTGTACAGCTTTGGCGGCTCAAAGGGCGATGGTTGTGCACCGCAGAGCGGATTAATCGAAGTGAGCGGGACAATGTATGGCACGACTGGTAACTGCGGCGCTTATGCCCGTGGTACTGTGTTTAGCATTAGTCCAAGCGGCGAGGAACACGTATTGCACAGTTTTGGCTACGGGAGCGACGGAAGCTATCCGGTTGTTGGAATTATTAACGTGAATGGGACGCTGTACGGCACTACATCAGGGGGCTACAATCTCAAGAGCACCGTATTCAGCATTACTACGAGCGGCTACGAGCAAGTCTTGTATAGTTTTGACAACTACTCCGGAGCAGGCTTGTCAGCCCTACTCGACGTGAACGGCGTATTATACGGTACGGCGACCGGAGAGCCATATGATGAGGGTTTCATCTACGAAATTACACTATCCGGCAATGAACGCTTAGTTCATAGTTTTACGCGGAGAGGTGGCAGCGAGCCGCTAGCGCCACTTATTGAAGTAAACGGCAAACTTTTAGGCACAACCGCCTACGGAGGGCTCCCCGGGCATGGATGGGGAGAAGTATTTGAACTGAAGCCGAGCAAGTGACGTGGGCTTGGGGCGATGCCTACCGATTGTCCGTTGGGAACGAAGCCGAGGTCCTGGTTCTTGTACGAGTCTCCACCACCCCCCTCTGTTGGCGAAGCTCAGCGATCAGCCGCTATTGTTGGACGACCAGCGAAGGAACTTTTTTGCCTCAGTGACCGGAAAAGGGACTTCGTGCCAATCGGGAGGTTGAACGAAGTACGGTCCGGTGACCGTTTCACGCCACGCATCGCGAGCTTCAGAGTGCTGCCCCGCTGCCCACTGAAAAACGCCCATCAATAGACGCGCTTCACCAAACTGAGGGAGTGTTCTCAGAATGCGGTTCAACTGCCACGCTGCGGACGTGAATCGGCCCCCCGCGGCAGCTCGCAACGCTACATCAAACGGTCCTAACTGGCCTTGATTGAAAACCTCGGGATCGAGCGGCGCCCAAGCCGCACATCGGAAAATCTTGTAGTATTCCCGGGCTGCGGCGACGTAGCGGCCCTTCTGAAAAAGACCATCGGCTAGGCGCCATCCGGCGTTCGCATCGTGTAGTTCTGGACCTGGACTAGAGCACAGTACGGAAGACGCTGGAACATCTTGCGGCTGGGGCAACATGGCAAGCGTCGCGACGAGGGACAGTGACATACCAGCAGCGTGGAGCATTTGCTCCGCTCTTTAGTTTGACACCGGGAGAGACATGCGGACGAGCTCGCCGACGAGTCCTGGCGAGACGTTGGTCCGCGCGAGGCGTTGCGCCTCGTCGAGCTTGCCCAGGAGCGTCACGGCTTCTCTTCCCTTCAGCGGGCGCAGGCGGCGTAGCTGGTCGGCGTAGTCGAGCGACACCAGCGCGACCCCGGAGTGGCCGCTGGCGACGATCCAATCCCGGACCAGCGTCTTGATCGTTTCCAATCCGTCGTCGAGCGTCTCGCGGGTTGCCCACGCGTCTTGCGGCGACGCACCTTCGACGCTCTCAAAGAACCAGCGCGCGACGTGCGCGCGCAGCGATTCTTCTTCTCCTCCGAGCGCCGCGACGGCGCGCGTCACGCTTCCGCCACTAAGCGATGCTCCGAGTTCGGCATCGTTCTCCCCGTAATGCATGCGGCCCAGAACTTCGCGAACCTGCGATTTGGAAAGCGAAGGGAACCGAACTTCGAGGGTGCGCGACCGAATCGTCGGCAGCAAACGTCCCGGCGCCGGCGTGGTGAGCAGCATCACCACGCCCTTGGGGGGTTCTTCCAAGAACTTGAGCAGCGCGTTGGCCGCCTCGCGTGTTGCGAAGTCCACGTCGCCGAGGAGCAAAACGCGCATCCCGCCGCTGTACGACTGCAGCGAAAGCTGACGAACGAGATCCCGGGTCGAGAGTTCGTCGCCTTGGTAAAAACCTCGCGGCGCATCGGGATCGCCGATTTTGAGCGTTCCTTCGTGTTCTAAGAAGTCGGGGTGGTGCGCGCCGGCGTGAAAGAGCACGCACGACGAGCACACGCCGTCGTAGCCGAGAACGCGATCCTTGGGCGCGAGGCAAAGCAGCGATTGCGCGAGCCGGCGCGCGAAGAACTTTTTCCCGACGCCCGCGGGTCCGGAGAAAAGATACGCGTGCGCGAGCGTCTCAGGGGTGAGCCCGTCGAAATAGCGTTTTGGGCCCTCCGCGCCTACGACGTCGAAATGAAGTTCCACGCCTCTTCCAAAAGGCGATCCTGCGCCAACGTACCGTCGAGCACGCGATGCCGTGGAGATTTCGCCAGCTCCAGATAACCCCGCCGAACGCGTTCGTGAAAGGCGGCATCCTGGCTTTCGATCCGGTCCAAGACATACGATCGCGCTTGCATCCTGGCTCGCGCAACGTCGACGGGAAGGTCGATCAACAAGACGAGATCGGCCGTCACGCCGCCGGTCGCTTCATCGCACAGCCGCTGCAACGACGCGAGATCGAGGCCGCGGCCATATCCCTGATAGGCCAGCGTCGAATCCGTGAAGCGATCGCAGAGCACGAGCCGATTCGCGTCGAGCGCGGGACGAATCACCTCGGCGACGTGCTGCGCGCGCGCGGCGTTCACCAGAAAAGTCTCCGTCAAAGGGTCGATCGTCAGCGTTCGGTCGAGAAAGATCGAGCGAATCGCATCCCCGGTCGCGGTTCCGCCCGGCTCGCGCGTGACGACGACGTCGCGCCCTTCCGTGCTCAAACGCTCCACGAGCCCTTTGTGCAGCGTGCTTTTCCCGCTACCCTCGATACCCTCGATTACAACGAACATTCGTAGGAGGTATTGTCTCCATCGCCCTTCGACTCCGCTCAGGGTGACACCATTGGCGTTATCCTGAAACGGGGTCGGCGTTCTTATAGATTCGGACGCGGCGGTTGGGCTCGAGGCCTGTGCTGCGCGATTGCAGACGGTAGCGTTCGGCGAGCTGGTGCTGCATCCGGCGAATGTACGACGTTTGCGGTGAAAGCTCGATCGCGTTGCTGTTGAGCATCACCTGATACACCGCCTCCTCGGCTTCGCGCAGCGCTATTTCCTCGTTGTCGATCGAGCCGAGGTTGAAGACGTCGCGCAATGCGGCTTGAATTTGCGTGGTCGTGTTCGTTTTGATGGAGTAGATCGGCACGTTGTCCGAGGCGATCTGCTTGAGCTTGGGCTGCTCCTTGCGCTCGAGCGTCTTGAGCGTGAGCACTACGTCGGCGTCGTCCCAGTTGCGCGCCATTGCGGCGTTGACCCGCAGATTGGCGATGGCGCGCTCGATCTTGTTGCGCGAGACGCCGTAGGGAAAGATCGACAGCGGCCGGTCCCGCTCCTCACCATCGTGCTCGTGATGATCGTAGGCTTCGCTCAGGCGCGGCATCGACTCGGTATCGGCCTCTTGAACGACGGTAACCTCACCGCCGGGTTGGCGCTGGCGCACCTCCGGCTGTGGCTGATATCCGCGCAGCAACGCGTCGATCACCTCGGCGACGTTCTTGTGGATCGCCAAGCGATCGCGATCGTGAATCTCGATGACGACGTCGAAGGTCGGGGGCGCTTTACGCTCGAGAACCGTCTTTCGCGTGCCGCGCCGGCGCGCTTCTTCGTCGGACAAGGTCACGGCGCTCACACCGCCCACCAAGTCGGAAAGCGTTGGATTCATTAAGAGATTCTGCAGGGTCTGGCCATGCGCCGTCCCGATGAGCGTCACGCCGCGCTCGGCAATCGTGCGGGCGGCGGCGGCCTCAGCCTCCGTCCCGATCTCGTCGATCACGATGACTTCGGGCATGTGATTTTCGACGGCCTCGATCATCACCGCGTGCTGCAGCGCCGGATCGGCGACCTGCATGCGCCGCGCCATTCCTATTCCCGGATGCGGGATATCGCTATCGCCCGCGATTTCGTTGGAGCTGTCCACGATCACGACGCGTTTTCGCTCTTCGGAGAGGACGCGCGCGCACTCGCGCAACATCGTCGTCTTACCGACGCCGGGCTTGCCGAGCAGACACATCGACGAGCCGCTGCGCAGCACGTCGAGCAAAATATCGATCGTTCCGTACACCGCTCGCCCGACGCGGCACGTGAGCCCCACGATCTTGCCGGTTCGGTTGCGAATCGCGCTGATTCGATGCAGCGTCTGCTCGATGCCGGCGCGATTATCCGCGCCAAACGGCGAGATGCGCGAGCAAACGTGCGCGATATCCTCATGGCCGATCGGTACGTCCGTCAGATAGATGAAATCGTGTTCGAAACGGGCTTCCGGCGGACGCCCCAAATCGAGCACGACTTCAATAATGTCTTCGAGGTTACGCAGACGGACGAGAGCTTGCCGAATCGTGAGCGGGAAGATGTCGAGGAGCTGGGAGAGTTCCCAACTGGGCGAAATGGAATGAACTCTTACTGCCAAAGATCGTTCCTCACTTCCGAGGCCTTCGTTTCACCGTTATCCGCCCTCGGGGGTCACTCCTTCACGACGCGGATGACCCGCAGCTCGCCGTCGAACGGGCCTTGAATGCGCACGCCGGCCTTCAACTCGAGGCGCAAGTAGTCGATAATCTCCCGCGTAATCTCCTCGCCCGGAGCGATGACCGGAATTCCGGGCGGGTAGGGCGTCAGCGTCTCGGCGCAGATTCGCCCGCTGGACTCGCGAAACTTCACAAACTCAGCATCGGCTAAGAATGCATCGCGCGGAAGCATCCGCATCGGCGGGACGGGCGGAAGCGCAAACGTTCCGCGCCTCAACCGCTCTTCGAGAATGCCCGACGGCGCGAACATGTCGATCGGCCGGTCGTCGCGCGCCAGCTCCTCGAATGCGTAGATGAATCCTTCGGCCGCCTCGCGCCGGGTTCCAATCGTAAAGAGCGCGACGACGTTGAAAAGGTCGGCCATCTCCACTTGAATGTTGTACCGGCGGCGCAGCAGCGCCGAGGCCTCGTAGCCGGTATAACCCAGGCCTTTGACGGTGACGGTTACCTTCGTCGGATCGAGATCGAAGACGCCGTGGCGCCCCTGCAGCTCTTCGCCGAAGCAGTAGACCCCGGGAATCCGGTTGAGGCGCTCGCGCGCCTCCTGCGCCAGCGCGATCGTCCGCGAGAGCAGCGCTACGCCTTCGGTGGCCATCTGCTTGCGCGCCACGTCGAGCGATGCGACCATCGGCAGATTCGGCGACGTCGAAAGGAACATCTTGAGCACGGATTCGAGCCGGTCGAGCGTCACGCGTTCGCCCTGATGATGCAGCATCGCGCACTGCGAGAATGCCGAGAGCATTTTGTGCGTCGAGTTGATGCAGATATCGGCGCCGGCGGCCGTCGCCGAGAGCGGCAGATCCGGATGAAAATGAAAGTGCGGCCCCCACGCCTCGTCGACGAGCAGCACCTTGCCGGCGCCGTGCACGATCCGCTCGATCGCCGCGAGATCGGCGGCCACGCCGTAATACGTCGGCGAGACCAGGTAGACGGCAACCAGATCGGGATGCTGCTCGATGGTGCGCGCCACGGTTTCCGGGGTCACGCAGTGGTCCATTCGCAGCTCAGGGTCCACTTCGGGATGCATGTAGATCGGCTCCGCGCCGCTCATCACCAGCCCCCCCAGCATCGACTTGTGCGAGTTGCGCGGCACGGCAATCTTCTCGCCAGGATTGATCGCGGCCATCATCATGCACTGATTGCCGCTGGTCGAACCGTTGATCAGGAAAAACGTATGCCCGGCGCCCCACGCCTCTGCCGCAAGCTCCTGTGCTTCTTTGATCGCTTCGGTCGGTTGCAGCAGATCGTCGATGCCGGGCATCGGTGTGAGGTCGATCGCGCAGATATTGTCGCCGATGAACTCGCGAAAGGCTAAATCCATTCCAACGCCCTGCACGTGCCCGGGCGTATGAAACGGCTGCACGCCCGAGTCGACGTAGTCGAGCAGCGCTTGAAAGTACGGCGCTCTGTGCTGGTCCAAGAGTGCGAAGCTTCTTAGCGGCTTAGGCTAGGACTTCGAAGCCGAGTCGATCGAGCATCGCGAAATCGTCGGCGTCGCTACGGCCTTCCGTCGTCAAATAGTTGCCGAGAACGATGCCGCTGACACCACTTCGCATACCGACGTCTTGCAGCGCCTGCAGCGTGACTTCGCGCCCCCCGGCAAAGCGCACGAGCGCGCTCGGCAATGCGAGGCGCGCCATCGCCACAAAACGCAGCGCTTCGACCGGGTCGAGGAGCGATCGTTCCCCAAAGGGCGTCCCCGGGCGCGGATTGAGAAAGTTGATCGGCACCTCTTGCGGTTGCAGCTCTTGCAACGCCGACAGGAAGTCGAGGCGGTCGCCGACCTCTTCTCCCATCCCGATGATGCCGCCGCAACACAGCTCGAGGTTATGGTGCTTCACGCGCTGACAGGTTTCCCATCGCTCGTCGTAACTGTGCGTTGTGCAGACTTGAGGAAAATAACGGCGCGACGTTTCAAGATTGTGGTTGACTTTATCGACGCCCGCTTCGGCGAGTCGCTCGATCTGACGGTCGTTCAAAATGCCGAGCGACACGGCGACGGTCAACGGCAGCTCGGTTTTGATCTCCTCGACGGCGGCGCAGACGCGCTCCAGCAGTTTTTCGGAAGGCCCGCGTACGGCGACGACGATGCAGAACTCACCGGCGCCGCGGGCATGCGCGGCGCGCGCCGCCGCAACAAAATCCGCGACGCTCGAAAGCGGCTCCGCTTGGACATCGGTAGCGTAGCGCGCGCTTTGCGAGCAAAAGTTGCAATCTTCCGAGCAGCCGCCTTTCTTGGCGTTGTACAGTACTTCGACGGCGATCTCGTTGCCGCAGTAATGCGAGCGAACGTCGTCGGCGAGCGCCAAGAGAGCGGGCACGTGCTCGGCGGGAAGTCCGGCCAGGCCGGCAAGCAGGTCGGAGCTCGCAGGGCGGCCCCGCTCGAGCAGCTCGGCTCGAGCGTGTTGGATCGTGGAATGCGCCATATCAGCGCTCTTGGTTCACCAAAGGTTCGAAAAGCTTTGCACCGGCTTCGACGGACTGACTCTCGCCGGCCGCAAACGCGAGAACGCCCAGCACCGGCAGACTACCCTGCAGCACGCAATAGACGCGGTCGCGATACGTGGGATCCGTTCGGCCCCAGCGTTCGACCAGCACGATGCCGGCCACCGGGATGTTCAGCTCGCGGCAGAGGCTGCGCGTCAGCATCGCGTGATTGATGCAGCCCAAGCGCAGGCCTACGGCAATCACGGCCTCGAGCTTGGCTCGAGCCGCAACGTGGCCGATGTTCTCGCTGTCGTTGACGGGAACCATAATCCCGCCGATGCCCTCGGCGACGATCGTGCCGGGAATCTTGTCCAGCTCGGCGGCGAGGTGCTCGGCGGTAAGCGGAGGCAGGCCTTCGGCGAGCGCGGAGGTCCAGGGGTCGCCGCCGGCTTCAAAGCGGGCGAGCTCAACATGCGGTACGCCGGCGAGGCGGCCGGCATGTTGCGCATCGCCTTCCCCGCGCGGCTTCACTCCGGTCTGGACGATCTTGACGATGGTCGGTTTTTTGCCGGCGCGGCGCAGTGCAAGCGCCAGCGCCGCCGTTACGCGAGTCTTTCCGACGTCGGTGTCGGTTCCGGTTACAAAGTAGCGAGGCATCGTCCGAGCTCGTATGCGAGCATATCCATTTGCTCCAGCGTGTGGTCGGCCCGGATCGTGATGCGCAGCCTCGACGTGCCGGGCGGCACGGTGGGCGGCCGGATCGCGGGAACGAAGATGCGGTGCTTCAAGAGCTCCTCCGAAACGCGCAGCGCGCGCTGCTCGCTACCCAGGGGGATGGAAACGATCGGTCCGGAGCCTGTCCTGAGCGAGATGGTGTCATCCTGAGCCCCTCGACTCCGCTCGGGATAAACTCCATCGAAGGACGAGAGCTTGGCGGCCAGCGCGGCGCGCAGTTGCGCGGCGTTGGCCCGTAGCCGTCGCCGCCGATCGTCGCCGCTGCGCGTAAGGTGCAGCGCGATGCGTGACGCAAGCGCGAGCGACGGCGGCAGCGCGGTGTCGAAAATAAACGACCGCGCGCGGTTGACCAGCAGCTCGATCGCCGTCGCTGGGCCCGCGACAAAGCCGCCGAGCGACCCGAGCGCCTTCGAGAGCGTCCCAAGGATTAGGATGCGCGGATCGGTGAGTTCGCGGGCCAGGCCCGCTCCCTGCGGCCCGGCGATTCCGAGTGCGTGCGCTTCGTCGAGAAGCAGGACGTCTTGTTCTCGCAAGCGCCCCAGCAGCGCGGCGGGGTCAATCGCATCACCCTCCATGCCGAAGAGCGATTCGCTGACAACGAGGGAAGTCTTGGACCCGGTTAGCGGAGGGAGGGCGGCGTGCTCGTAGACCGCGTGCGGTTGGCGCGCGAGACGGATGCCGTCGATCAGACAGGCATGGTTCGATTGGTCGGAGAGAATCGCTTCGACGAGCTCGGCGACCACCGGAATCGTGCCGGCGCCGGCCAGGTAACCCGACGAGAAGAGCAACGCGCGTTCGCGGCCGAGCCAGTCGGCCAGCTCGTCCTCGAGAAGCGTGTGCTCGCGGCTTCGCCCCCCCAAGAGGCGCGCTCCACCCGAACCGACGCGAGTCGCGCGTTTGAGCGCCTCCACGACCTGCGGATCCGTTGCCAACCCAAGGTAATCGTTCGACGAAAAGTCGATGACGTTGCCGAGCCCGTGCTGAGGAAGCTCGCGATAACGATTTTCGCTGCGAATGGCGTCCAGCGTGTGCTCCGCTCGTTGCAGGTAGCTCACGCAATGTCATCCTGAGCGAAGTCGAGGGGCTCAGGGTGACACTGGGAGAGCGATCCGAAGAAGTTGTCGACTTCGGCGGCGGTCGAGGAAAGCGGCGGAACGAACTGGATCACGTCGCCGATCGGGCGCGTGAAGTGTCCTGCGTCGTACAGCGCGTCGGCGGTGGGGCGGCCTAAAGACT
>Ga0210391_10004416_pt1 | contig 11722 bp, 10 predicted proteins | sample IncBWC12OmetaG_FD_160573 | JGI IMG/M metagenome (GOLD analysis project Ga0210391, IMG submission 160573) | Forest soil microbial communities from Barre Woods Harvard Forest LTER site, Petersham, Massachusetts, United States - Inc-BW-C-12-O ...
TTCAAGGAAAACAAAGAGATCAAGCCTGTTTTCGAACGACTTTGCGCTTTAGTTGCCAATCTGAATCATTCCTTCGTGATACGTATCCCCGGTGGAAGGGTTACCTGTGTTATGGGTATAGGATATGATGCCTGGATGAAATTGTCCCTGCCCAGCCCTCTCCCCAAAGAATTGAAAAACTTCGAACCCATCGTAGGAGCAAAGCACACTGCCGTTGCTACTCCGGGAGATTTGCATTTCCATCTCAGGGGGACCGATATGGCGGTTTGTTTTGACATGCTCACGGCCATAACCGATGTATTGTCCCCCGTTGCCGACTGCCTGGAAGAAATTCATGGGTTCAGGTATTGGGACGGTCGTTCCATTTTAGGTTTTGTGGATGGTACTGAAAATCCAATTGGCGCGGACCGGCAGTATTATGCAGTCGTCGGCGACGAGGACCCTGAATATAAAGGGGGAAGCTATTGCTTTGTACAGAAATACCTGCACGATATGCACGGATGGACCGGCCTGTCTACCGAAGATCAGGAGAAGGTAATCGGGCGATACAAAATGAGCGATATTGAAATGCCCGATGACGTGAAGCCCGACAATTCGCACAGCGCCCTGGCCAGTTTGGATGATGGGAACGGCAATGAATTGAAGATCGTGCGGGATAATATGGTCTTTGGGAACCCGTCCAAGGGCGAAATAGGCACCTATTTTATTGCTTACGCAAGTACATTCAGTACGACACATAAAATGTTGGAACGGATGTTTATTGGAGACCCTCCGGGTAACTACGACCGAATACTTGATTTTAGCAAGGCTTATACGGGGAGCCTGTTCTTTGCGCCTTCATTGGAAATACTGGACCAATATTCGGCGGGTAACCCTTAAGGATGATCTTAGCTGGTAAATCGTTGTAATTGATTCCGAAAAATTAGAACCATTATTCAGTATGTGCCAATTCACATGGGGGTTTGTGTATGTCATGCAAAATGATGCTATGCCGGGTCTCGTCAAGATCGGGTTGACTTCCAGACTCGCTGAAGATAGGGCGCAAGAGTTATTCACCACTGGATTACCTAGCCCATTCCAAGTAGTGTTCAGGGCATTGACATCCAATCCCCGGGAGCTGGAGAAGGAAGTACATAGACAATTGAAGGATCGGCGCTTGAAAAACAATAGGGAATTTTTTTCGATGACACCTGTAGAAGCCATGAATACTATTCTCTCTGTGCGACGTAAGGTTGATAGCATCGAAAGTTGGGCCGGGAAAATGACGTATTTGCATGATGGCGATCGTCTTTTACTGTCCTTGAGGGCTGGACAGGTATTTATCATTTTCGCTTTTCCGTTTGTAGGGGCACCGGAAGCTGACGTTGTTGATATTTGGCAAGCGCATACTGATAAGGATACCTTGGAACTTTATTGTACGGATAGTGCCGAGTATACCAGCGGTTTCAGCGATAACGATCCATTCTCTAATCAAGATCCGATCCCTTTCCTGAACAGAACGGGTACGGCAGGTAACGACATCATGTTTGGACGGGAGCGATTGGTACCAGGTGATCGTTTACTTTGGGTAGATGATACGGGGAATCCTAATTTGATAGGTACCCTTTTTGAGATGAGTTGTTATTGCCAGGTGGTCGGACGTACAAGACAGCCCATAGTTGCAAGCGATTCAGGCCCTCTGTCGATTAGCTGTGTGACCCGAGACAAATTATCACATGAAGTGCTTAGCCTTGGCCAATATGTGCTTAAAATGCCTCCGCCTAGAAACTGGGCCCCTCGTCATGGAGGACCAGAATGGATTCAAACAGGTACAATAGAAACTTCGGCTGAATTTTGGCTTGAGCAATTAAAAATCAGGAACAAAGCAAAGAAAAAAGAATAATTAAGGTAATTAGATAATTTTCAAGCTGGTATATTCAGATTTATATTGAATTTGTCCTTTAATACGCTTACATATTTTCGAGAATTTGAAATTTCATATTGAGAGATGTCGACAGATTCTGCAAATACCTTATTCACTAAATTGGTGTAATTGTGTACGTGAAATCCAATGAATTATCCAATTCATCCCTAAGCCCCACTTGATCTTTGAAGCAAAGTTTCTGATTCATCTCGGTTTGCCAATTATACATCTCGATTCTCAAACCGATAAATTCATCTCTTAATTCCATAAGTCGAAATGGGATCTCATTTCTATTCTCGCACCTGTTCATAAGTATTGAAAGTAATGGTGGGATATAGATAGCTCTTGGTCGTTGAAATTCGAGAATCTTTTCAGCCATCTCCTTGTGCCTTTCTGAGATTTCATTGTATAATTTGAATATAGGGGTTTCGATTTGATAAAAAGAATCCAAAAGAGGGATCAAATTCCTTGTAGATGGCATAATGGAAAGATATGTTCTCCCGACCTCCTCTAGTAAATTAATCAAAGATTTTTCCATTTCTTTGCTCGTTGACAATAACCAATTATGTGTGTCTTCGGGAGTTAGCTTTCCGTTATGAATGCGTAATTTTTCGAAAATTAATTTGTTGATTTCACCCGAATTTATTTTTTCTTTTTCCGTACTATTTAAAGACAACCAATAATCATAGGATTCAATTGAAAAGGTGTAGTTTACCGGAGAACAGTCATAGAGCATTCTTGTTTGATCCGATATATTGCATACGAGGCTTGAAAGTTTCTCGTTTTCGATTGTTCGGAATGGGAAATCGATATAGTTCTCAAAACCTTCACTGAAAGAAACTTTCATAGCAGATTCATCAGTATAGATCGAATCCTCCAAAACAAATAAATCGACAAAATTGGAGAAGTCAATTAAATTTGCCAGACTTACTCGTCCGCCGCGTATGACGAAATTTACGTTTAGGTCGCTTATTAGGCTAATGGTGTTCATGTTAGATTAAGTACGAAGAAAAATTACTAAAAATCCTGGCCGAACAAATAAATTTTAAGAAAGGAAAAGTGCTGGCCTTTTTCCGTATTTGAGCCGTCATGCAAACTCCGGGCGGAACAGCAGATTTCATCCGAATCACGTTTGCTAGACTAAAATTCAACGCCAACCTAATCCGGGTGCAACATGCTTCAAAATAGAAGACAGGATGTGTACATTGTAGTCAACTCCTAATGTATTTGGTATCGTCAAAAGGAGCGTATCCGCTTCCTGGATGGCTTCGTCCTGAGCCAACTCCCTGATGAGCTGATCCGGTTCCCCAGCATAGCTTTTTCCGAAAATGGCGCGTGTGTCCTTTTCAATACTGCCGATTTTGTCGGAACTATCGGTTTCCTGCCCAAAGAAAAATCTGTCTTGATCGGTTATCAATGCAAAAATGGACCGGCTCACCGAAACCCTCGGCTCACGGTGGTGTCCTGCTTTTTTCCATTCTTTTTTGTACAACCTGATTTGTTCTGCTTGTTGTACATGGAAAGGCTTACCGCTTTCGTCGACTTTCAAAGTAGAACTTTGCAGGTTCATTCCGTTTTCGGCAGCCCAAACGGCTGTAGCATTAGAAGCCGCTCCCCACCAAATACGGTCCCGCAATCCCTCGGAGTGGGGTTCCAATCGTAATAAGCCCGGTGGATTAGGAAACATCGGGGACGGGTTAGGCTGTGCAAATCCAACACCTTTGAGTTTATCCAAAAATTGCAACGCTTTCCTGCGTCCCATATCTGCGGCCGTTTCTCCTTCAGCTGGTTCATACCCAAAATAACGCCACCCATCGATTACTTGTTCTGGCGAGCCTCTACTGATTCCCAATTGCAATCGCCCGCGCGAAATTAGATCAGTGGCTCCGGCTTCCTCCACCATATAGAGGGGATTTTCATAACGCATGTCAATAACACCTGTTCCAATCTCTATATTGCTTGTTTTGACGCCGATAGCCGAAAGCAATGGAAATGGGGATGCTAATTGAGCCGCAAAATGATGTACCCGAAAATACGCACCGTCTAAACCGATTTCTTCAGCAGCAACAGCCAAATCGATGGACTGAAGCAAGGTGTCACTAGCTGTACGAGTTTTATAGGCTGGGTGATTGGACCAATGTCCGAACGATAAAAACCCTATTTTCTTCATATATCCCTTTTCGATTGTAAAAAAGCACTCACAAAGGTACAAATTATGTCATCGATCTATGGCGTACTTGTCAATAATCGCAAATGCATCCACCAAGGATGCAATTGCGAGCCTGAATAAAATAGTATGAGGGCATGTTAACCTGAGAAACCAAAGGAAATATCCTGGTCGTTTTTAGTTTGTCTTTTGTTTTTTTGTTAAGTATACCTCCAACTGGTTAAACGTCCCGGCAAAACCTCCGGATAAATTATCAGTCATGGAATAGAAGGTCGCTTCTTGTTCCGGCGTTGCATTTAGCGGGTGACTTTCAAGTGTCAAAGTAGTAATTCCGTTATTTTCGCGGAGTGTTATTTGATTAAAGATTTCAAGCGGAAATTCCATCGGAAATGGGGCTTTACAAATTTTGCCTTCTTCATCGGAAAACGAATTTACAAACTCGATTAAGTCAGGGCTTGTAATGTTGGCATATTTAAAAAGCCCCCACATTATTTGCCCACCCCCTTCTATTTTGTAATGGAGAGTTCCACCTTTTCTGAAGTCAAAGCGCTTAATTGTAATTGGCATACCTGCGGGCCCCCACCATTCAGCAAATGCTTCTGCCGTTGAAAATGCTTGGAACACCAAAGTCTTAGGTGCTTTGAAATCACGAACTATTTTTAGCCCGTCTTTTTTTTCAGTTTGAATTTTCATTTTGTTTTCTTTTTTGATTTGTTATTTAATTGAGTTTTAATTAGATACTTGTCTAGGGAATTAAATTGATCATTCCAAAATTGGCGATATTGGTCAACCCAGGTAGACACTTCTCTCAAACTGTCGAGTTTTGCCTCACAGAACCTTTCCCGACCCACTTTTTCGATGACAACCATACCGCACTCAGTCAAAAGTTTTATGTGTTGCGATATTGCAGGTCGGCTAATTTCAAAATTGTCAGCAATTGCGTTTAAAGTCATGGGCTTTTGAGCTATCAGATTGATAATCTGACGTCTAGTAGGATCTGCTATTGCTTGGAAAACATCTCTTCTTGCTTCCTGTGCCATATTGCGTAAGTGTTTGCTTACATAAATATATGCGTAAGTATTTGATTACGCAAAAGTTTTCTTGAAAAATTTTTCAGAAGGCCGCCTTCTTTTATAAGGCGATCGGCTTTGTAAGCAACTTCTCCTTTAGCGCCTACATGTCCTGGCTGACCTTTCTATCGAGGATATTGGCATAATGCTGCAATGTCTCACGAATTACTCACTGGCAAAAGGCGCAAAATGGGGTAAAACGTTTTCAAATGATGTAAACCCCCAAAAGCAAAAAGCCCGTCAACACTACGTTTAACAGGCTTTAAGAAAAGTTCGATAAACAAACTGCGGAGAGGGAGGGATTCGAACCCTCGATAGGATTTCTCCTATACACACTTTCCAGGCGTGCCAGTTCAACCACTCCTGCACCTCTCCTTAGAAGGCTGCAAAAATAGTGTTTTTGGGCCTAAGTGTTGAATATTTTTTGGGCGTTCGCGGTGGTAATCGAGGCTACGACGGAAGGGGACACGCCCTTTATTTCTGCAAGGCGATCCACAACAAAACTGAGATAAGAGGGCTCGTTTCTTTTGCCTCGGAAAGGCACCGGGGCAAGGTAAGGGGCATCGGTTTCCAGGACCAGGTGCGACAGGTCGATATCAGACAGGACGGAGGCGAGACCCGAGTTTTTATACGTTAGCACCCCGCCAATGCCCAAATAGAAGCCCATGCGGATGATCTCCCGGGCATGCTCATAAGTGTCACCGAAACAATGGAAGATGCCTCTAAGGCCTCGCGGGACGTATTCACGGACGACGCCGATGGTTTCGGGCATGGCGTTACGCGTATGGATGACGATAGGACGCTTGTAAAAAAGGGCGAGCTCGATCTGGGCCCGGAAGGCTTCGTATTGCTGGGCTTCGAAGGTGCGGTCCCAGTGGAAGTCCAGGCCGATTTCACCAATAGCGACAAAGGGCCGGCGGGAAAGCCAGGAGGAGACCAGGGAAAGCTCGGAGGTAAGGGTGGCGTTCACGGAGGTGGGATGGAGACCCATCATGGCATGGCATTCACCGGGATACAAAAGCTCCAGGCCTAGCATGGCCTCGATGGACCCGCTGTCGATGGAGGGAAGGTAGAATTGAGTAACTCCGGAAGCCCGGGCCCTTTCCATAACCTCGGGCAGGTCGCGGGCAAATTCTTTGTGGTAAATGTGGGTGTGTGTATCTACGAGTGCGGACATGAGACAATATTAAAGTCGTGAATACGTTAATGAATAAACTAATCTATTCTTTATGAAGCGTGTATTAAGTCCTACTAAGGCTCTGATTGCTATTCTGCTACCCGGCGCCCTGATCTGGGCTGCCTGTACCAAAAACAACAATAATTCCGCAGGTCCGACCTCTGCGTCCAACACCACCCTGATGGCATCGGTGGATGCGAGCGCGGATGCTTCCTTCACGGATCTGACCAACAACATCCTCAGCACTAAGGTAAATGGACAAAGCTACGGCGCGGTGGACGATTCCACCAGTTCTTTTAGCCAGGTCATTGCAAAGGCCTTCTTGCAGCAGCACGTGACCGTTGACGGGCCCGATTCTACCAACCAGGTTTCGATCAGCGTTAGCCCCGGGACTGCGGGTGTTTGGCCTGAAACGGTAACGATCAATTTCGGAAGCGGATTCAGGGATTTGTGGGGTAATGTTTACACCGGGAGTATATCCATGGTGTTTAGCGCGCCTCTGATCAACCAGGGCGCTTCCGTAACGACGACCTTCAGCAACTATTCCTTCGACAGCATCCAACTGACGGGGACGCATATCCTCACCAATACCTCTACGGGGGATACTTCCCTCAGCTTCTCGGTACAAATCCAGAATGCCAAGGTGACCCTGCCTAATGGCTTTTGGGTAAACTGGAACGCCTCGCGTAACTGGGCTCGGATTGCCGGTGGTTCGACCCCCCTCTGGCCCTTTGACGACGTATATGATGTGACAGGTAATGGTAGTGGAAGTGCCTCGGGTGGGTTCACCTGGACAACCACGATCGAAACCCCGTTGCAAAGGGCTTATGTATGCCCGTGGTTTGAATCCGGAACGGTCAAGATCGTGACCAATTACGGAACCGGAGTATTGGATTATGGCTCCGGAAGCTGTGATAATCAAGCAACTGTAACGGTCGGGGATACCACAAAAAACATCACTTTGTGACGTTAACTGATTGTTATTTTTAAATTTAGTTTGGTAATTCAAAAATCCGCTGTAATTTAGTAAAGTTTTCATAGGGTACGGATTAAAAACGGGCCAGGGTATCTACCCAGGCCCTTCGTATTTATATATCCTACCATCTCCTTGACCCTAATGATTTTATATAGTAATTTTTTCCATCATATAACCATTTCCTTCGAGGTACGATAGAACTTTGGGGAGGGTAGCGGTTACATGAGGCAAGGCTTTTTCACTATCGTGAAAAACGATGATTGCCCCGGTCATTAGGGGGCGAATAACATTCTCCAGACAGCGCTCGGATGAAATGGAAGTATCGAAATCTCCACTTAAAATGGTCCACATGACGGCCCTCATTTGAAGAGCTGGTCTTTCTTCGAGCTGCGACAATTGCCAGCGGGTGATCCTTCCGTACGGAGGACGGAAAAGGTTAGAATCGATCAGTTTCCTTGCAGATAGTATGTCCTCAAAGTATTGCTTGTCGGGCGTTTTCCAGCCATTAAGGTGGTTGTATGTGTGATTCCCCGTAGCATGTCCTGCCATGAGGATCCGTTTATACAGCTCAGGATATTGGGCTACGTTTTTTCCCAAACAAAAAAAAGTAGCCTTGGCATTGAATGCCCGCAGTTGTTCCAATACATAGGGGGTTGCGGTAGGATGAGGCCCGTCGTCAAAGGTTAGGTAAACTTTTTTTTCGCGGGTTGGCATCCGCCATAGTGCAGAGGGATATATCCGTTTGAGCAACCAGGAGGCAGTTGTTACATAAAACATGAGGGTAAAGGTATATTTTTGCTGCTCAATTCTTACAGGTGATGAGTTCCGATCAAAAAGTCAGGGTCCGTTTTGCACCCAGCCCCACCGGCGGATTGCACCTGGGCGGTGTCCGCACGGCCCTGTTCAATTACCTGTTCGCCCGGCAACACGGGGGTACATTCGTGTTGCGCATCGAGGATACTGATCAATCGAGATTTGTGGAGGGAGCGGAGGAATACATCCGACGCTGCCTGGAATGGTGTGGATTGGAACCGGATGAGAGCCCCTTCAAAGGAGGTCCCTTCGGGCCCTACCGTCAAAGCGAACGGAAGCCGATTTACAAAACTTTTGCGTTACAATTGGTGGACGAAGGCAAGGCATATTATGCATTCGATACGCCGGAAGAGCTGGAGTATATGAGGGCAAACCTGAATCCCCAATACGATCATCGCATCCGTATGCAAATGCGGAATTCCCTGACTCTTCCCATTGAGGAAGTTGAACGCCTTTTACAGTTGGGTGTGCCTCACGTCATCCGCATAAAGGTACCCGAAGGAGAAACGGTGGCTTTTGAGGATATGATCCGGGGAGAAGTAGTCTTCCACACGGATCAGGTGGACGATAAAGTGCTGCTGAAAGCGGATGGTATGCCTACCTATCACCTGGCGGTCGTTGTTGACGATTATGAGATGCACATCACACACGTCTTCCGGGGAGAAGAGTGGCTGCCTTCTTCACCGGTACATCTATTATTATGGAAGTACCTGGGTTGGGAAAAAGCGATGCCCGAGTGGGCCCACCTGCCCCTCATCCTCAAGCCCGAAGGAAATGGAAAGCTCAGTAAGCGGGATGGAGACAGGCTAGGCTTCCCCGTTTTCGCGATGGACTGGACCGATCCACGGACGGGAGAGCTGACCAAGGGATTCCGTGAATTAGGATTCCTACCGGAATCTTTTGTGAATATGTTGGCTATGCTGGGATGGAATGACGGTTCGGAACAGGAATTGTTTACGGTGTCCGACCTGGTCGATCGATTTTCCGTGGACAGGGTGCATAAAGGCGGGGCCAAATTCGATTTTGAAAAGGCCAAGTGGTTCAATCATGAATGGATCAAGGCCGTCCTGCCGGAAGAGGCCTTATATGATTACGTGGCGCCCATCCTTAAGGACAAGGGGTTGAATTTGGAAAAAGGGTATATACGGGGCGCCCTGCGTCTCGTCAGAGAACGTTGCACATTCTTGACGGATTTTTGGGACCAGAGTTATTTCCTATTTCAGGAACCGAAAGGCTATGATATGGTTTCCGTAGGACCGAAGTGGAATGAAAATAACAAAGCCTTTTTCAAGGAATTCTCTACCTGGTTAAGGGAACCGGGAGGCGACATTGCTCCGGAACCCTATTTCAAGGAACTGGCCGCGGCGCACAAGATCAAACCGGGGGAGCTGCTGATGCTGTTCAGGATCATGTTGGTGGGTGGAAAATTCGGCCCCCCCGTATTCGAGATCCTCGACTTCATCGGAGCCGGCGCTACAGCCGTGCGTATTGACAAGGCAATCGAAATATTCTAATATATATGTATGAAACTTTACTGACCGAGGTTCGGGATAGGATCCTGGTGATCACCATCAACCGTCCCGACAAGTTGAACGCCCTGAACCGTAAGGTGATGTCGGAGCTGGAAAAAGCCTTGGCCGGGTTGATCGGAGACGAAAATCTTTTCGGGGCGGTTATAACGGGCGCAGGTCCTAAGGCTTTCGTAGCAGGAGCCGATATCGGCGAATTCGTGGGGTTGACCAGGGAGGAAGGAAAAGCGCTGGCCAAAAGGGGCCAGGACATTTTCTTTTCGATCGAACGGTCCCCCAAACCGATTATCGCAGCCGTCAACGGATTTGCCCTGGGTGGGGGCTGCGAGCTCGCCATGGCTTGCCACTTCCGTATTGCCTCTGAAAATGCCAGGTTCGGACAGCCCGAAGTGAACCTGGGGTTGATCCCGGGGTACGGAGGGACCCAAAGGCTAACGCGCCTTATCGGCAAGGGGCGGGCCATAGAGCTCCTGATCACCGGCAACAATATCGAGGCAGCTAAGGCCCTGCAATTCGGGCTGATAAACGACATTGTCCCGCCTGAATCGCTGGTGGACAGGGCCGTCACCATATTGCAATTCATTGGGACAAAAGCCCCTGTCGCAGTCGCCCAGTGCATTGCCGCAGCCAATGCCGAGGGCTCCGCCGGAGGTTACCACCAGGAACTCGAAGGGTTCGGAATCTGTTTCGGAACTGAAGACGTGAAGGAGGGGACAGCGGCTTTCCTGGAAAAGAGAAAGGCCGCCTTCAAGGGTCGCTAGCCGCGTCGGATGATTAGTTCACAAAAACAGTAGAAAATTGTTTGAAATCATTTTCAAAGCTCCTATATTTGTTGTTGAATAGTCTACTTAAAAAGTAGGAAATACATGAAAGGTAGGCCCATTCATATGAAGAATTGTAGTTGTCGTCCCGGTAAATCGGGAGGATGAGGCGTTTGCACATTTATGAAAAACAGGTAATCAATTGCAAGGGCCTTCGGAAAACCGAAGGTTTTTTATTTTTCGCGGAGCTCCCAACCGCAAGCCGGGGCGGGGTCGCGGGCCGCAAGGCGGCGCAAAATCAACTATATGCAGAGTTTCAGGACTGAACTGGAAAACCTCGAAAACCCCATTGTCGAAAAAGACATCATCGACCTCGAAAGGAAAATCAAACTCTTCAGGGACGGCGCCATTCCCGATGAAAAGTTCCGGAGCCTACGGCTCGCCAGGGGTATTTATGGACAACGCCAACCGGGTGTGCAAATGATCCGCATCAAGTTGCCTTTCGGGCGGATGACTTTTGACCAATGGAACAGGATCGCCGATGTTTCCGATGAGTACGCGACCGGCAACCTTCATCTGACCACGCGCCAGGATATCCAAATCCACTTCGTCAGCCTGGACAGGACCCCTGAGCTATGGGCCAAACTCGAAGAAGAGTCCATTACCATCCGGGAAGCCTGTGGCAATACGGTCCGCAATATTACCGCCTCGGACCAGGCCGGTATCGACCCTCTCGAACCCTTCGACGTGACCCCATACGCGCACGCTGCCTTTGAATATTTCCTGCGCAATCCCATCTGCCAGGACATGGGACGGAAATTCAAGATAGCCTTTGCCTCCAGCGAAAAGGATTCGGCCTTTACCTTCATTCACGATATTGGTGTGATCCCCAAGGTGCGTTATGAGCAGGGAAGGGAGGTACGCGGTTTCAAAGTCCTGCTGGGAGGCGGCCTGGGGGCTCAGCCCTTCCTGGCCCAGGTAGTCTATGAATTCCTGGAGGCTGACCAGTTGATTCCTTATATCGAATGTGTGTTGCGGGTGTTTGACCGGTATGGGGAAAGAGCCAGCCGGGGTAAGGCCAGGTTGAAATTCCTCATTCAGAAAATGGGATTGGACGAATTCGGACGCCTGGTGGAAGAAGAAAGGGTCGCCTTGAAAAACCATCGGGTAGAAGTTGATGCAGAAGCATGGCCTGTACCGGAATTCCCGGCCCCGGGCAGTTCGGTGCCTCCCTATTCTATCCGCAATCCCCTGCAATATGAGGCGTGGAAGAATACCAATGTCTTCGAACAAAAACAGCAAGGCTATTTCGGGGCCTATGTCCGG
>Ga0210391_10004417_pt1 | contig 11722 bp, 11 predicted proteins | sample IncBWC12OmetaG_FD_160573 | JGI IMG/M metagenome (GOLD analysis project Ga0210391, IMG submission 160573) | Forest soil microbial communities from Barre Woods Harvard Forest LTER site, Petersham, Massachusetts, United States - Inc-BW-C-12-O ...
CGCCAGCGGCGACTAAGCTACTCTGCCTAACTTCCATCAACCTGTGTGATCTTTCTCGAAGTCCGTCCCCGCCTACTGCGGAGGCGGTTGCTGGGGAGCAGCAATCGGCCCACCCGGCGGCTGTTGCCGGCGCAGCATTTCGAGAATCTGCTCTGGCGTCTTCGGACCGGCGTTCGGTTGGTTTGGATCGGTTGGTTGCGACTGATCCTGCGCGGCATTCGGATTCGCGCCCGCGCCGTTCGCATCCGGCTGCGCAGGCTGCGCCGGATCGTCCGAATCGTCCGCCGCATCCTGATCGTCATCCTTACTATCGTCTTCGGCTTGCGCCGCTTGACCGGGTTGCGCTGCGCCTTGTGCGCGATTGAAACCTGGACCCACAGGCATAGGTCTCCCCGGTGGCCAAGGATGCGAGGCGACAGGATCGGGATTGCTCTGATACGGGACAACAGCGGCGGTTTGGGTCGCTTCACCCGTAGACGGCGATTTGTTGGTGAGGATCACGCTCGAAACAGCCGTTGGATCCGTACTCGAACCAAGCATCACATAGTCAAACGAAGAGCCGTTGAGCAATCCAGCCAAGACATCCCGCGGAGCGCCCGGTCCGAGGCTGGTAACCACTCGCTCATTGGCGGCGCTGCCAGCAGGAATCTCAATCGCAGCGCCAGTCAACTGGCGCACGTCACGCAATATTTCGCCTAAAGTTGAATTCTCCGCGGAGATACTGAGCAAGCCGCCTTGAAAACTCACCTTCGCCGGCGCCGCCGGAATCTGATCCATCGGCAATTGACTCAAAGGACCGCCAGGCATCGGCGGCAGCACCAGCGGCTTCTGCTGCTTATGCGATTTGTGATGCGGCGCGGCAACCGGCGCAGCAACGATCGGCGGACTAGGCGAGGCGTCTTGGGCTAACAGCGCGGGTGCAAACAATGCCGCGACTAGCAGCATGCGTCCTGCGGCCATCGTTTTCCGCATCGTTTTCCGCATAGCCGTCGTCAAAGCGTAGTCTCCACAGAGACGCAGCCAGTTCGCAGCCGCCATCCCATCCCGCAATTTTACCACTCGTTATAGAACGCGAAGAGACCATATTTCTTGCGCCCGTAACGAAAGGGTCATCCTAATCGACGGCCTGGGCAAGGGTTAGAATTACCCTGGGCCAGCGAGAGCGCGTAAAATGCCAGCGGAGGTTTCCCCTTTGCGCAGAGCTTCGAAAACGATGACTCGGGATCGATGGCGTTCCTTACTACTGTGGCTGGGGCTCGTTTTATTGCTGTCTGTATCTTCCTCGGCCCAAACCTGTCAGAGCGCCGCCGACATGGATGCTGCGACGCGAACCGCCCTGGAAGCCACCGCCAAGCGCTATTTTGAAATGGCGGTTCACGGCGATACGGCAAGTCTCAAGCAGAACGCGATTCCGAGCCTGGCCGGCAGCTTTGCTGGCGTCGAGGCAGCGGTCAAAGATAACCAGGCCGCACTTACCGCCGCGCAAGCCACCGTCAGACCACCTTTCCTGCTCAGCGCCGACGGCCCGCAACCCCTCCCGCACGCAGAATTTCTCTGCGGAGTATTTGGCCGCGACGGTCAGACCAAAGACAGCGCCGTCTTTGTCCTGAATAATCTGCCGCCCGGCAAATACGCGGTCGCCGTCCTTGATGTAAGCGGCGGCGCATCCGCCCTGACGTTAACCCTCGTCCTTCAGCAAACGGGCGCGGACTGGAAGCTGGGGGGTTTTTACGCCAATTCGTCGCAGACCGCTGGACACGACGCAGCGTGGTTCGTCCAGCGCGCCCGCGATTTCAAGGCCAAGTCGCAGCTCCACAATGCATCGTTGTATTACCTCCAGGCGATCGCTCTCTCCACACCCGTGGATTTTATGAGTACCCTTTCCACAGACAAACTCTACGATGAGGCCAAATCAGCCCAAACCCCCGACCTGCCCGCGAGTGGCAACGCCGTTGACCTCAGCGCGGGCGGCAAGACTTACCACATGACCGAAGTCTTTCCCCTCGCCGTCGGCAAGGATCTTGACGTGGTCGTAAAGTATCAGTCTCCCGACATATCGGATACTGCGCGCACATTTCAGGAAAACACCGGTCTCATCAAAGCGCTGGTAGCGAAGTTTCCAGAATTTCGCGAGGCCTTCGGGGGGGTGGTGGCGCGAGCCGTCGATCCCTCCGGACACGACTACGGCACGCTCCTGGCAATGAAAGACATCAAGTAGTCCCGTCCGTTTCTCGCCAAACCCCAGTACCTCCGTAATTTGAAGAGGAATTGCTTGACCCCTACAGTTAGACCATGCAGATTCTCTTGCGCCTGCGCCGCCATCATTGCCGCCGCGCGTTCTTGCCGCGGGCAGTCGTTGCTGCCGTCCTGCTCTACTCGGCACCGCTCTACTCGGCAGCCATGCCTGCGCTTGGACAGACCTCGCCATCATCCGCCAGCCCTGCGATCCATACCGACGATCGGCTCCCTATTACTACTAGTTCGCCCGAAGCCCAGCGCTTATTCGAAGAAGGATTGCACCTGAGGTACGACTACCACACCGACGCAGCTCTCGCGAAATGGCGCGAAGCAACCATGAAAGACCCCAATTTCTCCCAGGCCTGGACCTACATCGTGTGGTTCGGACTGAACCCCGCGGAAGTCAGGATGGCGGCGGAGAAAGCGCAAATTGCGTCTAGGAATGTCACGCCCGGCGAAAAGCTTCTCCTGAAGTGGGTGCTCCAGACGAACGATGGGCGTTTTCTTAGCGCCATCGCAGCGATGAATGATCTGCTGGCGATGTATCCCCACGATGCGCATCTGAGCTACGAGGCTGGGCTGTGGTTGCAATCGCAGGGCGATTACGAAGGAGCTGCCAAATTCACCAAACGCGCGCTCGAGATCGACACAAATTTTGCCGGCGCTTTGAATACGCTGGCCTACGACCTGGCCTTTATGCACCAATATGACGCAGCCATCCCTTACCTGAAGCGCTACGCCGAGGTCGAACCGACCGATCCCAACCCTCGGGATTCCCTCGCCGAAATTCTGCAGCAGGCGGGACGACTCGACGAGTCGCTCGCCGAGTATCGCGAAGCTCTAAAACTCGACCCCAGGTTCTACCATTCGCAGGAGGGTCTTGGTGACGTTTACTCCCTGCTCGGGAACCAGGACCGCGCCCGCCAGGAATATGCCAAAGCTCTTCCCATGGCGCAGGCTCCCACGGAAAAGCTTGACTGTCAGATTCAATTCGCCATCAGCTACGCTCGCGAAGGAAATGTAAAGCAAGCGCGCGCACAATTAGAGTCGGTGCTGGTGCAGGCGACGAAATGGAAACTTAACGCCTACCAAAGTTCCATTCATCAATACCTTGCTCTCCTGGCCGAGTCCCGCGCTGCGGCCTTCGAACATCTCGACCAATCCGAAGCAACCTTAAAGATGCCCGCCCACATGTCCGGAAAAGCCCGCGACCGGCAACTGGCGCGCACTTTGGAGATGCGGGCGCAATTGGCGGCAGAAGCTGGAAATCTGGCAATGGCACAAGCCGCCGTCGACCACTTACAGAGAATGGTCCAAGCCAGCCGCAGTAACGTGGTCGAGCGCGCGTGGCACGGAGCGAACGGCGCGCTGCTGGCTGCGCAAGCGAAGCCCAGCGCGGCCCTCGAAGAGTTGAAGCAGGATCCCGACAACGCTTCCTCCATGGCAAAATTGGCGGAGTTGCAGGGGGCGGCCGCGAACGCTTTGGATGCGGCCGAAACCAGAACCCGCTTGAAAGCTGATTATGGCACCACCTTGGAAGACTGGCTCGTTGTCCGCGAGTTCAGGCAATGATTCCGGCAACGATAAAGATAAAGATAAAGTTAATGATAACGCTAATGATAACGACGAGACTGAAGCACCGGGCGCTTCGGAAACTACTCAGCGCTGTCCTGCTTTTAGTCTGTATCGCCGTCTCCGCCGAGACCGCCGCCGCACGCGATGTTGCCGTCGTCACCATCAAAAACAGCCACGTTCAGGTAATGAAAGCGGTCGAACTAGCAAGAATCATCAGGACCACTCACAAAGGCTTCGACACGCAGGATTTGACGATAGTCATCACCGACCCGTCTTCGCCCGAGATGCGTATCGTCGCTGAGAAGCTCTTGTCGCTGTCGACCGAAGATTTCCGCAAATTGATCGAAACCGCAAACAAGACCAGGCCAACCTTCCTCGTGGTGTCGAGCGATGACGAGGTACTAAAGACGGTACAATCGAATCCCTCCGCGATCGGTCTGGTGAATGTCTACTCCATCAACAGCGGCGTCGATGTGTTGAAAATCGACGGCAAGCTGCCCCTCGAGTCCGGCTATCTTCTCCACGGCCAGTAGAGTCGCAATCACGCAAATCACCCGTCACGAGTCTCCGCTGTCGGTTACTTCAAAGTAGCCTAATGTTGCAGGCCGCCTTCAGTTGCCATCCCTCTCCGCCGGGACTACTATTTTTTAGGGTCATTTCGCCGTAACCAACTTCTTACTCGATCTCGTCCCAAGGAGGCTCTATGGGAATCGCAATTTCCCCGATCCAGATTGATTCTCGCGTCAGCGACTTCATCGCGAAGCCGCGCAAAATGCTGATCGACGGCAAGTGGGTGAATGCCGCGTCGGGCAAGACTTTCGCTACCTACAACCCAGCCACCGGAGAAATTCTGGCACACGTCGCCGAAGGCGATCGCGCCGATATCGATGCGGCAGTGCAGGCTGCAAGGCGCGCATTCGACAAGGGTCCGTGGACTCGCATGACCGCCTCTGAGCGCGGACGGCTGGTATGGAAACTGGCCGACCTGCTGGAAGAACACCTCGAAGAATTCGCGACCCTAGAAACATTGGACAACGGCAAGCCGCTCACCGTAGCCCGCGGCGCCGACGTTCCACTGGCCGTCGAGATGTTCCGTTACATGGCGGGATGGGCTACGAAACTCGAAGGCACAACCATTCCGCTCTCTGTCGGCTATACGCCTGGCGCAAACTATCACGCCTACACGCTGCGTGAACCGGTCGGCGTAGTCGGCCAGATTATTCCCTGGAACTTCCCGCTGCTGATGGCCGCGTGGAAACTAGCTCCAGCGCTGGCCTGCGGCTGCACCGTAGTGTTGAAGCCGGCCGAGCAGACTCCGCTCTCCGCGCTGCGTTTGGGCGAGCTGATTACCGAAGCCGGATTCCCCGACGGCGTCGTCAACATCGTTCCGGGATATGGCGAAACGGCGGGTGCGGCTCTGGCAGCGCACGACCTGGTCGATAAAATTGCCTTCACCGGATCGACCGAAGTCGGCAAGTTGATTGTTCACGCCGCCACCGGCAATCTGAAGAAGGTTTCGCTCGAACTCGGCGGCAAGTCACCGAACGTTGTCTTCAAGGATGCGGACCTGGACGCAGCCATCGCCGATTCGGCAGGCGCCATCTTCTTCAACCAGGGACAATGTTGCTGCGCCGGCTCGCGTTTGTTCGTCGAGCGCTCCGTGTTCGATCAAGTCGTCGAAGGCGTAGCGGGAAAAGCTAAGAAAATTAAAGTTGGATCGGGCATGGAGCCCAGCACGTCAATGGGTCCGCTAGTCTCCGAAGAGCAGTTGCAGCGCGTCTGCAACTACCTGGACATCGGCATGTCGGAGGGCGCGACCGCGGTAACCGGCGGAAAGAAACTCGGTGACAAAGGATATTTCCTCGAACCGACCGTGCTGATCAATACCAAAGACGACATGCGTGTGGTGCAGGAAGAAATCTTCGGGCCGGTCGTTGCGGCAACGCCCTTCGACGATCCGGAGGAACTCACACCACGCGCCAATGACACCGTCTACGGCCTCGCGGCTGGCATCTGGACCAAGGATATTTCCAAGGCCCATCGCCTGGCCGCCGCTCTGCGAGCCGGAACCGTCTGGATCAACTGCTACAACATCTTCGACGCAGCGCTGCCCTTCGGCGGCTACAAACAATCCGGCTGGGGCCGAGAGATGGGCAAAGACGTTCTAAGTCTTTACACGCAGACCAAAGCAGTGTGCGCGCGAGTCTAGGCAACAACTGAGAAGCATTGAAAGGCGGCCCTCGGGCCGCCTTTTTTGTTTCGCGAGTATTTCTAAAAACAAGATTTCAGGCAACTTGAAACGTATTTACTGCTCCGGTTGTGCGGTACCGTTCTTAATTGCGTCATCAAGCAGTTGCTTCATTTGCCGCGAAGCCTGCTTCGACAGTTCACCCTGCTGACGGCCCAGTTCGCCTTGTTGCTCGCCAAGCTTTCCTTGCTGCTCGCCGAGAGCGCTCATCTGCTCGCCGAGCTTCGATTGCTGTTCGCCAGCTTGCGACTGGACACCACCGATTCTGCTTTGCAACTCACCAATCTCCGACTGGATGTGCCCCACCTGTTCCATCGTGGCACCCGAACTCATCTGTTTCAATTCGGCTTGCAGTTTCTCCAGCTCTCGCGTCATGTCCGGAACTTTCACCTGCACCTGTTCCATCTTTTTGCCGAGCTCTTCCTGTTGTTTTCCGAGCGCCTCCTGCTGCTTGCCGAGCGCTTCCTGTTTCTTGCCTAGTTCCTCTTGCGGAGCCCAGAACGCCCGCGCGTGATCGATCGTGCCCTGGTCGCGAATGATGTAGGAATTTTCGTCGCGCCGGAACCAGATGAAATCTCCCGGAATCTTCTTTTTAAGTCCCTCGACATGTTCTGCATCTTCCCGCGTGCCTGACATGGTCAGCGAATCGCTTTTGCCGGAGGCAATTACAAAGCTCTGCTCCTCGTCGTTGCCGTAAGAGTAGAAATTATGATTCGACGAGCTACGATTCGACGAACTATGGTTCGACGAAATGTAGGTCGACGAACGATGACTCGACGAGCCATTCGACGCCTCGCTCGGCGCTGGCGAAACCTGCGAATCCGTCGGCAGAGGAGTCGCCGTCTGGACCTGCGCCAACTCTGCCCCCATCAAACCGGAAGTGGGACTATCCACTCTGCCAACCGCCGGGTGCGCCGAAGCAGTGACATAAACGACGGGCACCGCGAGCGCAACGACCATAACTGCAATTGATTTTTTTAGACTCATAGCAACAGATCCCTTCCAACTGAGAATTCTTTCTACTCTTTCTTCGGCTTGACGTTCCGCGCGACCGGCAGTCGCCATCGATACGCCCTGCCACCAAACCCGCCTCGGAGCGACTTGCAGCGCTTCGAAAAAACCGAGCAACGTCGTAGCGTAAGCTTTGCGATCCGTACCGCCAGCCAATGCAGCTTCGTCGCTCGCCCGCTCCATGAGATCGGCCAGATGCCGATTCAGCCACCAGGCAAGCGGGCTAAACCAGAAAATCGCGCAATGCAGAAGCGCAAGGCGCTGCGTGAGAGTATCGCGGCGCGCAACGTGCGACACCTCGTGTGCGATGACGGCGTCAAGCTTCGCGTCGTCCCAATCGCGCCAATTGGCAGGTAGCAAAATAACCGGACGCAATACGCCCATCGTGACCGGCACAGAAATAAATTCCGATTCGGCAGCCTGTGGAGTGAATGAAAGCCCGGTGGCGCGCGTGCGAGAAGCAAACCTGGCAACGATGCGAGTATCGCAAATGATCCGCGATGCGCGGCGCAACCGGCGCCCCAGCCAGAATCCCACCAAGATCCGAACTAGAAGAAAGAAAGCTATCGCCAGATAAATTTCAACCGCAACAACATCCCACCGCATTGCACGCCACCCAAATCCTGCGGAGACCGCAGGGCGAACCGAATTCGAGGCTGCCACGTTGCGCGGTATTGAATTAACGTCAATCGAGCCCACATCGATCGGCCGCAGCGCGCTCTCATCGACGGCACGCTGCCCCGCTCCATATTCATCTTGCAGAAACGCCGGCGCCGAAACCGTCAGCGACGGCAGCACCCGCTCCAGCAAAGGCATTGCGAGCGCCGCATAGAGTACAGCAGTCCAGGTGAACAGACGCACGGAAGTAGTCTTCATCCGAAGCGCGGCGAGCGCCAGCCCCGCCACGCCGCCCGGCGCAAGAGCGCGCACAGCCGAAGTTGCGAGCGCCACCAGAAGGCTCGTCGACAGTGGTTCAGTAGCGACAGGTGTCATGGCTTCTCCTCCCTTTTTTCGGTCCCCTTTTCGGCGATCTTGCGCGCCAGCCGCTCCAGTTGTTTCCGGTTGAGCACCGCATTGTCCACCATCCCAAGCACAAGCAACTCCGCTGATCCTCCACAAAAGCGGTCGATGATTCCCTTCACCGCGCGAACGGCCACATTTTGTCGCGCATCGCGAGCCCTATAAATAAATGTGCGGCCCTCGACTGCGTGCGTCAGATAGCCCTTCTCTTCCAGACGGCGCAGAACCGTACGGATCGTCGAATCCTTCATCGGACGCGACGACGCCAGCCCCTCACGGCACTCCTCCGAGGTAGACGGCCCATGGCTCCAAACGTAATCCATAACCAGTTGCTCGACTTCCCCAAGATTCTTCAGGCGGCTTTTCGATGTGTTATTCATTGTAGCGTTACAATGTGTAACATACAAAAGAACAAGTCGTCAAGAACAAATTTCGGCGCTTTCTGAGGCGCAGCGGAACGCGATCGGATAAAAAGAATTCAGAACGCTAAGAAAAGGGTTGGAGGCGCCGGTGAGATCCCAAAACTATCCTCAGAAGAACAAAAGCCACTCCCGCCGAGCGCGGCTGACCGGAAGAACATCAGGGTCGAATTGGTTACTTCACGACCGATTTCAGTGTGCCGCTTCTTGCCTTGTCGAGAGCCTCGGCGAAAATGGTCCGGTTGCTTCTCTCAGTTGCGCCTGGCAATGTGGCGGTCAGGATGCCATAGTTCCCAAGGAACTCGTATCCACTGCAGCCGACAAGAAGGTCCCAATTCCACTTGTTCTTCGTTAATGCGATCTCAACAACTACTGGGTCGGCGGGGCGAAACCTCAGAAAAATGGGCAGTCGGCTATTTTGAACTTCTGCGCTTGAGGTACATCAGGACGTTTGCAAATATGAGCAACAGCAAGCCCGAAATTAAAATTATGTTCAGAGGGTATCCCCTAAAGTAGCACCAGATCAAACCCGCTACGATGGCTGCGTTGACTATTAAAGCCTTGGTTCGTTCTGGCATCTTTTCGCTCATGCGCCCTCTCGGTTGTGGGTGAAATCGCGAATTTCGTCAATCCAGCTCTCTAGCGGCCAGTATCTTAGTATCTTCACTCGGACGCGGAAAGCGAAAGACAGAAATTGCAAATGACATCTTTCGGATCTGGCAGGAGTCCAACAAACGGTGACGGGGGCAGCGTCGTAAGTGTAATCGCTGATCTACAACTATGTTGCGGCCCCGCAGCTTTATCCGGGGAAGGTTACCAAGAAAGGTGTATAGTTCTGTCCAAGAAATACTAGGGCCCCTACTGTTGCGCCATAGGAGGCTTCTCATGCCCCACCACTTCGCCCGCAAATTCCAAACTCTGAGTATCGTCGCTCTCTTCGCCCTTATCGTCACCACTCTGGCCACTCTCGCATCCTGGGCTCAGGTAACGAATGTGAGGCGAGCCTCCTCCGAGTCTTCTGCTCTTTCTGAGCCAGCGGTTATCAATGCCGCCCTCGCCCAGCCGCACCCACTGCCGCCCGAACCAGCGACGCTTAGCGCAGGCAGCATCGCTCAGAATAGGAAATTTCACGCCCGCCCGCAGGATTCCGGCAATCCCCTGTTCCTCCCAGCCGTCCCCTACAACGCCAATGGCAGCGCCACCGAATCCGTCGCGATCGCGGATGTGAATGGCGACGGCAAACCCGACCTGATAGTTGCCGACCAGGGTTGTGTTACCTGCGGAGATGGCTCCGCGAGCGTGCTGTTGGGCAACGGCGACGGCACCTTCCAGCCCGGCGTGCCATACGACTCCGGCGGGCGCTTCACAAATTTTGTGGCCGTCGCGGATGTGAACGGCGATGGCAAACCCGACCTGATCACCGTGAACTACAGTCCTCGGCCAAGGGCGTGGACAATGCTGAGCCTTTCTCCCCGATGAAGGCACTGACTTTGCTGTCCACGCTGCAGAGCGCCGACATCGTGCTGCCCACCACGGATGGACGCGAGATCCGCCTGCGCCGGATTACCGAACCCACGGCCGAACAGAAATCCCTACTGCACCAGCTCGGCCTCACCCTGCCGGAACGGCTGAAATCACTTTCAAAATGTAGTGCAGACTTCGCGACAGCCTGAACTGATTTTGAAAGACTTAGGTGGTTTCACGACCGTTTCGTGACGAACTTCGGCTAACGTTCAAATCGCGGCAAGTTCAAAACAGACTCAACTCATTACTGGCCCATTACTTACCGTCGGAGCACCGCCCATTAGCCGGACTGTAATGATCCCCGATAGCGACAGTTACCGTCCCCGCCAGTGTGGCCGGAACCCGAGCTGCCGCTATGGTCCAGACTCCACAGTAGGCACCACGCTGTCGGAGTTATAGGTGATGGCGAAGTGTTCGTTTCCGTTGGTGAGACAAAAAAAGGGGAGCGGTTGCGCCCCCCTTCATTTACCGCTCCAAGTATGGCGGGCAGGTTCGCCCGCCGTATGTTTGCTCATCGTTTGCATCAGGACATATACCGACGCATCACGCACAGGCAATTCGCGGTTCAGTAGTTCAGGGTTGACGTAGTTCCGGAAATCGACACGCTAAAGTTGCATTGCGGGCCTCCGCTTCCGAAGTAGTCGTATTCGGCGCCGTAGAACTTCTGCGTCTTGTAGAAGTCGAACGCAGGGTATCCATGTGCAATGCCAGTCTGATAAAAGTGACTCACGTCATTGGGAGGATACTGCGAGCAGGAGGTCACGGAGTATGCTTCAAGGACGCCCGCGAATGCCCAAACCCAGTGGAGGCCTTTACTGTAGATGTTAAGCACGGAACTCTCATTAGTGGTGGTATCGTGAGCATTTATGAAGTAATACAGCGTGCTGTCAGTAACACCGTTCTGTTGCGTGATCCCAAGGAGATAGTCGCCGGTACTTACGACGTACGGCGTGCTGACGTAAGCAATGCCGGAGTTCTGTGGGCCCACGAGCCAACTGGCAAACGTATAGTAATTGCCGCCGAAACTGCCGTTGTCGCCCCACTGGAGCACAGGTTGCATGATCCAGCCCCCGCCCACGGGTTCGACGCCGTTAAACAGGAAGACCAACGCGCCGCTTTCCGCGGGAGGGGACGGAACATGCCAATTACCGTAAAGGTCATCAATGTTATCGCTGGCGCCCAACGATAGTTCCCACTGCGAGGCTTCGACCCAGCCGTCGCCGTACCCGCTCGGGTTGGGCGAACTCCCGCCCTGGGGGCCTAGGTGACGGGTATCGATAGATTCCTCAGGGCAAGAATCATAGTGTGCGATGACCTTGCCGTTCATCGTCACATCACCAGTCGGTTCGCCGTTGTCGCCGAACTCTACACGCGCGCCGCTCGGGACTTCGTGAACGCAATCGGGACGGATTAACCTGCCGGGAATCTGTATCCAGCCCGGGTGCTCTGCTTTGAGTTGACTGTAGCTCTTCCCCGTTTGCGCGCTCAGGACTCCGCTGGCGGCAAATAGAAAGAGGGCAGCGCTAGAAAGGATGCGATGACTGATGACTGATTTCATAACTTCTCCATTAAGTAAGTAAGCTCGTTTGAGAGCGGATTGGCGGGCCGGCGGTCTCGATCACCGTGAAAGCCCGTCACTGGATGTAGCGGGAAAACGAAGCGGTAGGTGTCATGCCAAACAAGGATG
>Ga0210391_10004418_pt1 | contig 11722 bp, 13 predicted proteins | sample IncBWC12OmetaG_FD_160573 | JGI IMG/M metagenome (GOLD analysis project Ga0210391, IMG submission 160573) | Forest soil microbial communities from Barre Woods Harvard Forest LTER site, Petersham, Massachusetts, United States - Inc-BW-C-12-O ...
GCCCACCTACGCAGATATTTACTGCGCGGGTTTCATCAACCGGCAGACCCTGCCCGACGCGAATTACATTGCCGGCGGCTTGGACTCTCCTTCGAGCACCAAGTTCGTCAGGGGCGACATCGTCTTCCTGAAGGGCTCAGGCTACACTCCTGGTGCGGAGTACGAGATTATTCGCGCTTTGCAGGACATCAACAAATACGAAATGTTTCCCGGCCAGATGAAGCTGATGGCCGCCACAGGGCAGCCCTACGAAGAAGTCGGCCGCGTGCGCATACTCGATACCCGCAGCAAAACGGCGGTAGCGCAGATTGAATACTCCTGCGACCCCCTCAACCCGGGAGATACAGCGATTCCCTTCGCCGAGAAGCAGATGGTGCAATTCCACCCGCCGCTTCGTTTTGACCGGTTCCTGCCCGCGGGCAGCAAGGTCTCCGGGCGGATCGTGATGGCCAAAGATTTTGACTCGCAGCTGGGCGCGGGGCAGAAGGTTTATTTCAACGTGGGAGCGAACCAGGGCGTGAAAGTTGGAGATTATTTCCGCGCTGTGCGGAACTATGAGGCGACTCTCGACGATCCAGTGGATTCGCTTTCGTTCCGGGCGTCGGTCAGTGAAGACACGCAGAAGAAGCAACCGTCCTTCGATCCAGGCATGTTCGAGAAGAGCAATGGCCCGGTGATTCACGTGAAGGACCTGCCGCGGCGCGCGGTCGGTGAGATCGTTGTCATCGGAACCACGCCCACAACTGCAACTGGAATGATCGTGTTCGCCATGGAGGACGTACACCTAGGTGACGGTGTGGAACTGGACGAACAGGCACAACAACAGCAGTAACCCTCGCAAGCAGCACAGACACCGGGGACGGGCAACCGTCTCCGGTTTTTGTTTTCGGGTGTTAGGTCTTAGGTCTTGGGTCTTAATTCTCGGGCCTAAGACCTATCACCTGCGACCTAAGACCCTCAGCGTCACTGGCCACTCTTCTCCCCAAAGACTTCCGCGGTGAACGCCTCAATGGTCGCACCTTTTTGCCATACATCCGGGGGCAATCCAGCTTTGCGGCAGGTTTGTTCCAGGAACATCGTGCGGTCCCAAGCATGCTCGACCGGGACCTGCGGCAGTAGCAACCCGCGGTGTCCCTGCCAGCTGATGAGCAGACCATGGCGGCCAATTTCAATTTCTTCGGGCTCGATCGATTGCGGGGGCGACAGAATACTCAGCTCAATTGCCAGATGAGGAGATTCTTCCCGTGTGACCGGTGGAAAGCGGTTGTCATCGAAAGCTGCGGCGCGCGCCGTTTCCGCGACCGCCCGGTAGACCTGGCAGGTGGGCAGCACGTAGCCGACGCAGCCGCGCAACGCACCTTCTTGCCTGTCGTGTCCCGGCCTATCGTGTGCTGGCCCATCGCGGCGCAGATAAATTGAAGTGAAGACGCCGCGCGGCTCGGCAAAATGAGGCGTAGGGGGCTCCGTCGAAATCTCGCGATGCTCGAGGGCAGAAGAAATGGAATCGTGCGCCAGGCGCAGTAGTTGACTACGTTCCTCGCTGGAGAATTCCTGGGCGGAAGCCACTGCCGAGGCCGAATTATGTTGAAGGGGCGACATCGGCATCTGCCGGTCGGGGCGCCGGTTGCGGCTTTCGGCGACGGCTCAGAATGAAGGCGCGGCGCCGGCGCTTCGAGACTTGCCGGTCAATCTTCGACCAGAACGCGGCGAAGTAATCGATACCCGACACCAGAGAAACGCAGACTACAAACCAGATCGCGGCATAGGCGATCCAGTGCACCGGGAAGACGAAGTTACCGTAAACCGGCCACTCTTTCCAGCGGTGGTCGAGTATCACCGCGACCACGGAAACAATCTGCACAACCATCTTGAACTTGCCCAATTCGCTGGCTTCGATCGTAAAGCCCTCGGTCGCAGCGATCGAGCGCAACCCGCTCACCAGGAACTCGCGGCCAATGATGATCACTGCGATCCAGGCCGGAACCAGACTGGGATTAAACTGCACCAGGGTGACGAACGCCGCAGCGATCAGAAGCTTGTCGGCCATGGGATCGAGCAGAATCCCCATGGTCGTGATCTGCCCGCGCTTGCGCGCCAGGTATCCGTCAATGCCGTCGGTCATGGACGCGGCGATAAATACTGCCGAGGCGAGCAGTTCCTTGGCGCCGTGCGCGCTGCTGAATTGATTAGAAGACAGAATCCAGATCAGCAGAGGAATACTGCAGATGCGGATCAACGTAATGGAATTAGGCAGGTTCACCGCAGCTCAGCAACTGCTTGATTATCCTCCACGGTGGAAGGGAACGCAATCAGAGGAAATACACAGTTGGGACACACTTGTCCCATGATGGGTCGCGGTTGAAATCCGCCGCTTGATTTACTTCGTGGTCGGCGGAGCCGGTGCGGTCGGCTTCGGCTGTTTGGCAATAATGAGGTCCTTCACCTTGTCGTAAGTCGCCTGAGGAATGATCTTCTTATGGACCAAATCCAGCTTCGTGCGATAAGGACGCCCAGCGATGATTTTCTGCGAGTAGGCGTCGCCAATTCCCGGCAGAGCCTTGAGTTGATCGGCGGTCGCCGTGTTGAGGTCGAGCTTGTCAGCGGCAGGCTTTGCAGCTGGCGCCATCGTAGACTGTGCCACCTGAGCAGGATTGGGAGCGTTTATTTCCGGGGCCGTTCCTCCCGGCTCCGCATTCTGCGCCATCACGTTCGCCGCCAGGATCGTGGCAGCAATGTTGGCTAGAATTACCCACCAGAGCTTCCGCATATTCCACCTCAGGCGTAGATGCCACGCTGGCGAATCGTATAGGCCACGCGATCAATCGCCAGCATGTAGGCTGCGATGCGATTGTTCACCTTATGAGTCTCGGCGTAGCGGACCACGTCCCCGAAGGAAGAAATCATGATCTCTTCCAATTGCTCGTTGACCACAGACTCTTTCCAGAAGTAGCCCTGGCGGTCCTGCACCCACTCGAAGTACGAAGTGGTCACGCCTCCGGCGTTGGCCAGAATGTCAGGAATCACAAACACTCCCTTATCAGTTAAGACATCGTCCGCGGCCGACGTGGTAGGACCGTTGGCGCCTTCGGCCAGGATCCGGCACTTTACACGGTCGACATTGCGCGAGGTAATGACATTTTCGGTCGCGGCAGGAATGAGGATTTCGCATTCCGTGGTAAGCAAATCGGCGGTATCGGCCGCTTCCGCGCCAGGGAAGCCATGTACCGTCCCATTTTTCTGCCGGAATTCGACCAGCGCATTCAAGTCGATTCCGTTCTTGTTGTAAAGGCCTCCGCCAACTTCAGCGATGCCTATCACTTTGTATCCGGCTTGATGCATGAGGTGCGCTGCGTTTGACCCTACGTTGCCGAAGCCCTGCACAATCACGCGGCTGCCCTCGCGCGACAGGCCAAGCTTCTTGATGGCCTCGTCGCATACCACCATCACGCCGCGGCCCGTAGCCTCGCGCCGCCCGCGGGAACCACCGATATTGATGGGCTTCCCGGTCACCACCGCCGTCACCGTTTGCCGCATGTGCATGGAGTAGGTATCCATCATCCACGCCATGATCTGTTCGTTGGTGTTGACGTCGGGAGCAGGTACGTCTTTTTCTGGCCCGATGAATTCGATCAGCTCCGAAGTGTAGCGCCGCGTCATGCGCTCAATCTCGCCCATCGACATCTTATGCGGATCGCAGATCACGCCGCCCTTTGCCCCTCCGAAAGGAATGTTGACCACCGCGCACTTCCAGGTCATCCAGCTGGCGAGAGCTCGCACTTCATCGAGCGTGACGTCAGGCGCATAGCGGATGCCGCCCTTGGCCGGGCCACGCGCAATCGAATGCTGCACGCGGAATCCGGTGAAGACCTCGAGATGGCCGTCATCCATCTGCACCGGGATGTAAACTGTCAGCTCCCGGTTGGGATAGCGCAGAACCCGCCACAAGCCATCGTCCAAGTTGAGCTTCTGCGCAGCCAGGTCAAAACGCGCCCGCTGCGATTCCCATGGATTGCTTTCCTTGTCGACATGCGGTGGGGCAGCCATCGTGGTCATAAATGTGATCTCCGGAATGATTGCGATTCAAGATGTTGGCCGGCGCCGGGGCGAGTTCCCGGCGTGATCAGGCAAACGTTCAGAGTATATGAGCCGGGACCATAGGGAAGCAAGGCAGAGGGTGAAACTGGGATCCCATATTGAAACCAGGGAGGCGACCCAGGCCGGTTTCCCTCTTGTATATACTCCGCAATTTTGTATATAATCTGGTTATGCCACTCAGCATACGCAATTCGGAGGTCGAGCGCCTTGCCCGCGCGCTCTCTCGCCTGACGGGCGAGGGTCTGACCCAGACCATCTTGCAGGCTCTGCGCGAGCGCTACCAGCGCGTGCGTGCCGCCCGCGAGCAGAAACGACTAATGGAGGATCTTACCGCCATCGCCCGCCGGTCCGCCGCTCTTCCCGAGCTTGATCGCCGGAGCCCGGACGAGATTATCGGCTATGACGAGCACGGGCTACCGAAATAAATGGTCATCGACACCTCAGCCGTGGTGGCTATCCTGCGGCAAGAGCCCGGGGCCGAAAGCCTGCTGAGTCGATTAACTGCTGCTGGCTCTCGGCGAATATCTGCTGCGACTCTTCTGGAGACCGCAATCGTGCTCGAAGGTAAGTCGGGAGAAAGAGGCGGCGAGCATCTGGACTTGTTCTTGGCTCGTGCCAAGATTGAGGTCGAGCCAGTAACGGATGAGCAGGTCCGAATAGCAAGAAAGGCATGGCGCCGTTATGGCAAGGGCAGCGGTCATGCCGCCCGGCTGAATTTCGGCGATTGCTTCAGCTATGCACTTGCCCAAAGCCTGGGAGAGGAATTGCTCTACAAGGGCGCGGATTTCGCACATACGGATGTTGCGAAGGAGGCAGGTTCGGTCTGATCTTCGCTCCGACCCGAACTAGCGCTTTCCGTTTTTCAAGTTAATTTCCATCCCTTCGGCCGCAGCCCGCACCTTGGGATAGTAGTTGCGCGCTTCCTTCACAACTTTGTCGATGACCACATCGGTATGGTCAGGATCATGGTGGAACAATACGAGCTCTTTAGCGCCGCTCTCCATTACCACATTCACGGCCTCGCGCCAGTGGCTGTGTCCCCATCCCCGGCGCCGCGCTTCGTATTCCTCGGGAAGATACTGCGCATCGTAGATGAGCACATCCGCGCCTTCGGCCAGCTTGCGCACAGCCTTGTCGAATGTGGCATCGCCAGGTTCGTTGTCGGTGGCATAAACAAGAATTCCATCCTTGGTTTCCAGGCGAAAACCCATGCATCCCTGGGGATGATTCAGCCACGCGGTCTGCAGTTGGATGCCGTCCTCGATCGTAATGCGTCCGCTTTCGATGTCGTAAAAATCGCGCCGGGCCTGCATCTGCCCAATGTCCACGGGAAAGTAGGGCGCGGCCATCTGGTCCCCCAGGACTTGCTTCAGGCTGCGAGTGCGGCTCGAGCACTGAAACAGGAAGCGGTTCTCGGCGTTCGCGTACAAAGGCCGGAAGAACGGCATGCCCTGAATGTGGTCCCAGTGAAAGTGCGAAACGAACACGTGCGCCGAAAACGGCTTTTCCCCGAACTCGCTTTGCAACTGCTGGCCCAGCACGCGGAACCCGGTGCCGCAATCAAAGACGAAGATGCGGTCGCCAAGGCGCACCTCCACGCAGGAGGTATTGCCTCCGTAACGCATGTTTTCGGGTTGTGGAGTGGGCGTGGAACCGCGTACGCCCCAGAACTTGATCCGCATAGGCTCCCCGGCCGCACGAGGGCTGTTTCCCGGCTTATCCTTGGTATCTTGCGACGATGCGCCGCGTCCGTCAATTGCCGTGTTGGTTCACAGACTACTATTTCGCGGTCTTTTCGCGGTAAGTACGAAAGTACTCTGGCACGACCTCTAGGACGACTCTGGGACGAGGGCCACGCGCCGCAAGCCCCGCGTAAGGGTGGCGACTCCTCTATACCGACTCCCCTATAATGAACCGCGAGGCAGTGCCGGCGTCTGGCGAGTCTCGTCCCTAATTCTTTGCATGCCTTATCCCGAATTCAAGGAATTCTCTCGTCTGGCCCGATCGGCCACGCTGGTGCCGGTGGTGAAATCGGTGAGCGCCGACCTGCTCACGCCGGTCTCCGCTTTCCTGTCGATCGCGGAAAACGAACCGCACGCGTTCCTGCTGGAGTCGATCGAGCGCGGCGAACAGATCGGCCGCTACACCTTTCTGGGAGCCCGACCGTACATGCGCCTGCGAGCGCGCGGTTCGGCCATCGAAATTGAACGCGGGCGGCACCGCGAACGGCACCAGGGCAACGTGTTCGAGTTCGTGAAGCTGTTGCTGAGCGAGCATCAGCCGGCCGCGGTTCCCGGCCTGCCGCCATTCACCGCCGGAGCGGTGGGTTATTTTTCCTACGACGTAGTGCGGCAGCTGGAAAAAATCGGCGAGCATGCGAAAAACGATCTCTCTCTGCCGGATTGTGAACTGATGTTCTTCGACCGCCTGCTGGCCTTTGACCACTTGCGCCACCAGATTCATATCGTCGCTGCGGCGGACGTTTCGCGCGAGAATCCCCGAGCCGCCTATGCCAGGGCGGTGCGCGACATTGCCGCACTCGAAAGAAAACTGGCGGGGGGACTACGCCCGGCAATGTGGCGCAAGTCCGTTAAGGCCAAGCCAGGAAAACTCAAAATCCATACCGGGACTACGCGGGCGCAATTCCTGCGCAGCGTCGAGCGCTGCAAAGAATACATCGCCGCAGGCGACATCTTTCAAGTCGTGCTCTCGCAGCGCCTCGACTTTATCCCCGGCATCGAGCCGTTCGATCTTTACCGCGCCCTGCGCCAGGTGAATCCCTCGCCGTATCTCTACTTTCTGCGAATGGGAGAAACGCAAATCCTCGGCTCTTCTCCCGAGATGTTGGTGCGCGTGACCGGACGCAAATTGGAATACCGCCCTATCGCAGGCACGCATCCGCGCGGGCGCGACGAGGCCGAAGACCAGCGTCTGGAACAACAGATGCGCACCGACGAAAAGGAGCGAGCCGAGCACGTCATGCTGGTCGATCTCGGCCGCAATGATCTCGGCCGCGTCAGCGAGTACGGCTCCGTCAAAGTGAAAGACCTGATGTACGTGGAGCGCTACTCCCACGTGATGCATCTGGTCTCGGCGCTCGAAGGCACGCTGCGTAAAGATCTCGGCGCGATCGACGCCTTCGCGGCTTGCTTCCCCGCGGGCACACTGAGCGGAGCACCCAAGGTCCGCGCCATGCAGATCATCGAAGAACTGGAACCAGTGCGCCGCGGCATCTACGGCGGTTCGGTACTCTACGCCGATTTTGCCGGAAACCTGGATTCCTGCATCGGCATTCGCACCATGCTCATGCAAGGCAAGCACGCCTATCTGCAGGCAGGAGCCGGGATCGTGGCTGATTCTGACCCAGCAAAAGAGTTCGAGGAATCGATGAACAAGGCACAGGCGCTGCTGAGGGCGGCAGAGAAGGCTAGAAGCGGTGAGCAGTGATCAGTGGTCAGAGGCCAGTAACACCCGGGGCTCACCTTTTCCATGGTTGGTTTGGATTGACCGACGCGCTGTCCCCGTTTAGCATGGCGCAACCCAACAGGCTTTCTGCGAGGCTCCGATGACCATTCGACGAGTGCTCTCTTCACTTCTGCTCTTATTGTTCCTTTGCTCCAGTTTGTTCGCGCAAAACGCGCAAAAGCGAGGGCCTTCTACCCCGGAGGAGCGCGCAAAAGCTGTACAGACCGCCCGTGCCCTCGAAGCCGATCCGTTGCAGCCCGGAAACAAGGACATGCGAACTTGGTTTACGCTCTGGCTGATCGAGGTGCCAGACATCAGCGTTCCGATTTGCGGCGAGGAACTGGGCCCCGTCTTCCACGAATCGAACCGCGACAAGAATTTTGTGAGCGAGATTTTTGGCCAGAGCATGTTTTCCTCCGCCAGCTTCATCATTGAACATCCGGACCAAGCTAAGGACGCGGTCGCCGTCTACACCGCGGGGGTCGAAGGATCACTCAGGGCCTACGAATCAATACTCAAGACGCATCCAGAGGCAAAATGGCCGTTTCTTGATGACTTGATTATGAAGCAGCAGAACGGCGAATTGACAAGCTTCGTCGAGAAAGCGACTGCAAAATGCAGGAAGCGGCGCTAGGGTCCTTCGTGGGACGACTCGTTGTTACTGGCCACTGATCACTGACCGCTGACCACTGCCAAGAAGTTTCCCACCAGCTTCTTCCCCGCATCAGTCAGCACGCTCTCGGGATGAAACTGCACTCCCTCCACGGCGAATTTTTTATGCCGCAGTCCCATGATGGTGCGGCTTCCGTCCTTCTCCGTAGTCCACGCGCTGACTTCCAGTTCCGCCGGCAGATCTTTCTCTTCCACAATGAGCGAGTGATAGCGAGTAGCCGTCATCGGCATCGGCAGGCCGCGGAAGATGCTCTTGTTATCGTGGGTGACAGCGCTGGTCTTGCCGTGCATCAGATGAGGAGCGCGCACGACGTTAGCACCAAAAGCCGCGCCGATGGCCTGATGTCCGAGGCAGACGCCAAACACCGGAACTTTGCCGGCAAAGTGCCGGATCAGCTCAATGCTGATGCCGGCGTCCTGCGGCGTGCACGGTCCGGGCGAGATCACGATGCGCTCCGGCTGCATGGCCTCGACCTCTGCAACCGTCACCTGATCATTGCGGCGAACCTCAACCTTCGCGCCCAGTTCCCCGATGTACTGCACCAGGTTGTAGGTAAAGGAATCGTAGTTGTCGAGAACGAAGACCACGGGCACCATCCTGGCTACAGTTTAGCCGGAACGGGCCATCCCCGTCCCCAACGGTGGTATTGACGGAACATGCTGCCCCAGTCATTCTTGGGATAAGTTGAAAGCCACTACATTAGCTTTGGAGTAACACATGACAGAAGCCCAGCAGGAAAAAAGGGCTGCACGACGCTTCGCACTGCGGATCCCTGTAGCCGTAGCCCGCGATGGAAACTCTGGCCACGGTGAACCCGCTCAAATCCGCGACGTCAGCGCGCGCGGCATCAGCCTTTACCTCGACTCACCCATCGCGCAAGGGTCACCCATCGGCTTCACTCTGACCCTGCCGCCCGAAATCACGCTCACCGAAAGTATCCGCGTGCAGTGCAAAGGGCGCGTAGTCCGCATCGAAGATGGCAGCGCAGACGGCAAACTGGCCGTGGCTGCGGTCATTGAAGAGTACGAGTTCCTTCCACAGAGCTAAACTTGGGTCCGGGAACTCGCCCGATTCCCGGGCAGCGCTCTGGGGCACTTCGCTCTTTCGGGTTTTGACTTCTTTACGAAATAATCAAGCATCGGGAGCATTCCCAAGACCGGCTACTTGTTCCAGACGCCGCTTCATTCCCATGCTGACAAGTGGTAAGGTTCCTTCCAGGGGCCCGGCATCACTTCGATCTTCCAGAGGATGTCCTTGCCGCGATCTGGCATTCATGTTGTCGGCATTATGCTCGTGACGCTGGCGGTCGCCAGAGCGTGGCCGCAGGCTGCCGAATCTCAGAAGACGAATCCACCCACCCCGGACGCTGCAGTCGTCAGCAGCGTGCGCGTGGTGCATGAGGGGCGCGTACCGGCCGTTGAAATTGTTTCCACTCGCCCCCTCGCACCCTCCATTCAATTGCTGGATTCGCCTCCGCGGCTGGTCATCGACCTATCCAACGCGCGCCTGGGACAGCCGCACAAGCGCATTCCCGTGCTGCAGGAAAACATTCTTACCCTCCGCACCGAGCAGTTCCAGAAGGATCCTCCCATCGCCAGAATTGTGCTCGACCTCCTGGTTCCGTACGCTTACACCTGGGACGCCGCAGGCAACCGCCTGATGGTGCGGCTGAAACCTCGCCCTGATCCGAACGAAGACGCTGACGCCGGCTCGAACGCAGCCAGCAACAAGTCACTCTCTCAGCCGTCGCAGGTTTTATCGTTGACTCCAACTGCCACGCCGGCGGTCGTGCCGGTCAGCAGCGGGAGAGGCGAGGTCATGCTCGCGGGCAAGCGCCTCGCGGCCGGCTCGTCCCTGACCGCCGGCAGCGACACTGCGGTACTGCACTTGTCGCGAGGAGGCGAGGTCCGCGTTTGTCCTGGGACTACGCTTTCTGTGACGCCTTCGAAGAACACCAAAGCTTTGATGCTCGGGCTGAGCACCGGAGCGCTGGAAACGCACTACGCACTCGAGGACTCAGCCGATACCGTGCTCACTCCCGATTTCCGCATCCTGTTCGCCGGGCCCGGGGAGTTTGACTACGCCGTCAGCGCCGACCCGCACGGCAACACTTGCGTGCGCGCGCTGGCGGGCAACCACTCTTCAGCAATCGTTTCAGAGTTGATGGGCGACCGCACCTATCAGGTGAAACCCACTGAACAGGCCGTGTTCCACTCGGGGCGCATCGACAAGGTTGACACCGAAGTCCCCGCAGAATGTGGTTGCCCGACACCAGTCCCGGTGATCAAAACAGACAAGTCTCCGACGAGCATTCCCGATTCTGAGTTGCCGGCGAGCGTCAAGCTGGCTCAGGGCGCGCGACCAACGACTGGAACGAAGCCGGGCAACGATGCGCCGCAGACGCTCTCCAGCGGACCCGAAATCCGACCCGTCCCGCCTTCGCAGCCGGATGAAGTTCACGTCCAGGTGGACGCACCCTTCGTGTTCCGCGGCAAGAACCATGCCGCGCCACCACCCGCGCTTATGGAGGAGGCGGCGGCGTTACCAGTGATGGAAACTTCAACCCAGCCCGCCCGCCTTGAAACCTCTGTGCAACCGCCGCCAGCGCCCAACACCCAGCAGGACGCCGAAAACCATCGCGTGCTGCGGCGGATCGGCAGGTTTTTCGCCGCCATCTTTCACTAGATGGCGTTAGACCGCTCGCAGAAAGCACGAACTAGACAAATGCCATCCCGAGCGAAGCTAGGGATGACATTTCCGTTCTTACCCGCGATTGACAGCCTTCCGCAGCGGTTCCACCTTCTCCCGTGCAGCGTCCCGCAGGTCTCCGGCCATTTCGACGCCGCGCTCGGCCACGTCTTTCACCCGTTCCTTGGCGTCGCGCGCCCGGTCTTTGGCTTCTTCCGTCCAGTCCTGCAGCGTGTCTTTAGCGTCGTCGTAGCCGCGTTTCAAGTCGCGGCGGAATTGCTTGCCGGATTTCGGCGCAAGTGCCAGCGCTACCAGTGCTCCCGTGCCGAGTCCAACCAGAAAAAACGTAACGGCAGTTCCCAGGCTGTTTCCTTCCGAAGATTCATAACGTCCCAAGCGCATAATGTGACCTCATTTCCACTTGGTGGGAGCGCCGAACATCCTTCCGCCCGGCTGCAATATCCCGCCAACCGCAATTCTAGTCCTCTGCAAGGTTGGGCGGCGAGCCCTACCCAAGCGCGACGAAGGGACCCGCTTATGATGAGTGCAACTTCGGGAAGGTTTCCTTTCCCGTGACCTGAGTGTAAAATAACTTTTCGGCCTTTGTGCGGCGGAAAATGTGGCCTGCCCGCCTTCCGTCAGCCCTGCAAACCGCACTTATTTTAAGGAGATTGTTTCGAGCAATGTCGATCCCTGCCACCCAAATGCGTCCCGGCATGATCATCAAGCATAACAATGATCTGCACTCTGTATTCAGCGTGGAACACCGCACGCCCGGCAACCTGCGCGCCTTCATCCAGG
>Ga0210391_10004423_pt1 | contig 11713 bp, 9 predicted proteins | sample IncBWC12OmetaG_FD_160573 | JGI IMG/M metagenome (GOLD analysis project Ga0210391, IMG submission 160573) | Forest soil microbial communities from Barre Woods Harvard Forest LTER site, Petersham, Massachusetts, United States - Inc-BW-C-12-O ...
TTTCTGAGCCGACCCCGCTGGGATAGGCGACACCGCTCACCAAAGGGGGCGTCACCATCTGGCTTGTGCTGGTGGAACTGGCGTCCGTTGTATTGTCCACCTGCGACCAGACAGGAACAGCTGCGACCAGTGCGATCCCGAAACAAACGCGTGTCAGCATATGACTGCCCTTCAGGGCACAACGATCGTGTCGTGCGGCTCAAGCCTGATGTTCTCTTCAGGGTGCTTGCCTTTAATAACTTCTTTGTAGTTGAAGGCGATGCGGGATTCACTACCGCCGGTATTCTGACGCAGGATGTATATGTCCTTCTGCTTGGCGAAATCCTGAAAGCCGCCAGCCTCTGCAATCGCGTCCAGAACAGTAGTTGTCGCTGAAAGCGAATAAGAACCCGGTTTTGCAACTCTCCCCAGGATGTTGAATTTCTGGCTGTTCATTTGCTGAACGATGACCGTGACGTCCGGCTGCGTGATAAAGGCGCGCAACTTGGCGGTGATCTCCAGCTCCAACTGCACCGGCGTCCGGCCTGTTGCCTGTAATTCGCCTATGAGAGGCAGTGAAATCTTTCCGTCCGACCGTACGGGAAGTGATTGGGTGAGATCTGGTTCTTTCCAGACATTGATCGACAGGACGTCATCGTTTCCAATCACATACTTGGTTTCGTGCGGCTTGGTGCTGGAAAGTGCTGGTTCCTGCGCGGGTGCGGACGCTCCGTTCCCGGCTGGTGGGTGCTCGGCCTGCGCAGCCGTGGCGGCCTGGCACAGCAAAGCACCGGAAAGGGCTATTGCCATCAACCCGGCGTTCATCGAGCGATCTAACCTGATTTTCATATCAATTTCCGTTGAAAGTTCCTGCGGAGAGAGTCTCGGCTGTCCCACCGTGCCGCCGAATCATATCTCTCTCCGCATCGGATCTCTCGGGTCAGCTAGCCAGCCGTACCCGGGGAGCCGGGACCCCGCCTGACAATTGCGCCGTTGGCACTGCACCGATTAGACCAGCCGTCCCGACGGGCTCCACGTCGAATGCATTGATCTCCACAGCGACTGACTTCGCCAGCATGTCCACCGAAAGGACAAGCCGATCCATATTCTTTTTGCGGACCAGGATCCCTTCGACCCCCTGCAGCGATCCGCGTGTGACACGAACTCGCTCGCCACATTTCAGGAAAGGATGTGGTTCGCAGCGGAGATTTCCTTCAACCGTTCTGCGAATTGCCTGTATCTCATCTTCAGGGATGATCGCGGCCTGCTCGCCATACGACAGGATCATATGAATTCCCGGAGTGCTCACGACATCAAGACGGCGCAGGACCCCGCCCCGGACAAACACGTAGCCGGGGAACAGAGGCAGCGAAATCACCTTTCGCCTGTCCTTCCAGCGCCGAACTGATTCGTACAGCGGCAGGAAAACCTCAAACTCCTTGGCCTCCAGCATTTCGGCCACCACCTTCTCATGCTGATGGCGGGTATACAGTGCCCACCATGCCGAGTTGTCACCGGTTTCGGCGTCGATCTTCTCTGTGTCCGGCATACGGTTTGTCTCTTCCTGTCCGAAGCGAGGATTACGTCAAAAGGATGCAGCTTCGCCCTGTGAGCAACAGTGCCCATTCTTTAATTAACTGTTCAGAACTTCGCCATATGCCCCCAGCGCAGTGCTCGGGTCACATGCTCACTTCATAATTCCAGCAAAATCAATACGCGGGTTAGATCATTACGCTAGTCGGTGATTGCTACCGGAAGATAAATCCCTGGCTCCATCCTCTTTTCTGGAGTCTGACGCAGAAGCCGCGAATGATTTATTCTGGCGGCGATTGTCACGCTGCCGACCGGTTCTGAGCATTTCGACGATCTAACCACGGATCCCTGGCAGAGAACTTCAGCCGCACACTCGCCGTTCAATTCAACAGGTAGTAAAAACCGCATCTCTATGATTGTGTCGGGATGTACCAAATCCGTTGCACGAATTAATACCCCAGAGAAGCTGATGTTTTCCATTGCACCTTCGCGCCACTCCCGCTCCCCCCGTATGCGATACCGAATGGCCGCTCCAATCTCATAACGCCGCGCTCGGGACGTCTCCACGTTTGTCTCTGTTGCGGTGTGGTTCAATTCCATTCTGTCTCCTTGCCGCACAGAGGCGTCAGCATGTTTTTCCCGATGTTGCGAGTTCTCAGGCTATGCGGGGGACTCAGATTTCTCAATAGCCCGACAGTACTATGGTCATGCAACTATGCAGTTCTATCCGTATAGAACGATGGAGTGGTACCCGTGCGGACTAATGCGATTAAGTGGGTGACCACCACATACACCAAAGTGTCTTTTGGGGTGTTACCGAGGCCGCGCAGGGGTCAGGAAAGCGCTTCCGTTAGCCGATGATTGACCGCAAAAAGTGCGAGTTCCAGGCGATTGGAGACGCCGAGCTTGTCGAAGATGTTGCTGATGTGGTGCTTCACGGTTTGTTCGCTGATGCAGCACCTCTGCCCGATATCCGGGTTCGAATATCCCGCTACCACCAGAGTCACAATCTCGAGCTCGCGGCGAGTGAGACCGAAATCCTTGGGCCGTGGACCGCCGGCCGACGTCGGCGACACGGACCGCAATGCCCTGACCAGATCGGAAACGCTCTCCCGTCCAACCCAGTATTGGCCTCCCATGACGCAGCGAATGCTTTCGAAGAGCCTCTGCGAGGTTGACTCCTTCAGGATGACGCCGTAAGCCCCAAGTTTCAGAGCCTGCACCACCTGGGCTTTGTCAATTGAAGCGGTGAGCAACAGCGTCCGCACCGGAATCTCCAAAGCCGCCAGCTCGCGCAGAACTTCCATTCCATCCTGCCGGGGCATCGAGAGATCAAGCAGGATAATGTCCGCTTTTGTCTCCCTGGCGAGCTCCACGAGCTTCTCTCCGTCCGCCGCTTCGCCGACTACCGCGAAGCCAGGTTCTCCCTCAAGTAGCTTCCGCAGCCCATCGCGGAACATGGCATGGTCGTCCGCAATCAGGACCCGGACTGGGGAGGGAAAGGTCTTCGCTACTGAAGCCATGGCGGGTCTCCGTTGATGTGGGCACAGTCGTCTAAATAGCGGGAGGCTTTCTGGCGTTTCCCGATTTGTGCGTTGATGTCTGTGCGCATCGAGTAAACGGGGCCCTTTCAGGTCACTGGGATCAGTATATAGCTCGTGATTCTGCTCGAAATGCGACTTTTGGGGCAGGTGTCGAAGAGTGAACGAGTCCCGTGGTTCCAGGGCTGCCTCGCTGCGGGAACAACCCCGATGATGACGAGAAAGCCAGGGAATGAACGGCGAAGAGTGTCCCTTTATCTTAGCAGGCGCTCGATGGCAACCAGGATTTCCCCACCCGTCACAAAAGCCCCGTGTGATCGCCCTCGCGGTCGGCTGGTCGCGTCAGAACCCCAGGATCGCTGTCCGCAGCCGGCCAACAGATGGCGGGATTTTTGATAGCCTCGGACCCTGTCTTTCGTCAAACGTCTCGGAGTGCTACGGCACCTTTGGACCCCTGGCGCTTGTCGCTTTGAGCAGCCTGAGCTTTTCGGGAGCCCCAATCAGGGTCCATCCTCCGGCAACTGGCTCCGTTTGCAGCAGGAGAGACCCCAGTCGCTCCGAAAACACCGCGGGAGCACGTTCGTGTTGACCCGCGCCCCCTAATTGCGTTCCCGAACTGCGCGAAATCCCCCTCAGAACTTGTAGTGCAGGGACACCTGAAGGATGCGCTGCGAGGAGTTCGTGCCCGTGATTTTTCCCAGGTAGTTTGCGCTGGGGTCGGGGTTGTAGTCGGGCAGGTACGAGTCGGGCGGCGCGTAACTGGCCATGTTGAACGCGTTGAAGCCTTCTCCCCGCAACTCGAGAGTTTGGGCCTCTGTAATGCGGAAGACCTTGAACGCCCCCAGGTCGATTTTGCGATAGCCCGGAGCGCGTTCGGATCCGTTCGAAGCGTTGCCGAATCCGGTATACGATTCGTCCCCGTAGGCACAGGAGCCGTTGTCGATGTTCGTTCCATCGGCTGTGAAAGCCTGGCAGGGAACCGCCGAAGGATCCGTGCCGAACCAATCGTTAAGCGTGCGATGGACAATCTTCATCTTCCGGTATTGCATGGCATGGATTTCGTTGGCGTAGACGTTGTAATCATAGGGCGAATACATCGTGAGCGGGAAGCCGGAATAAAGAATCGCGTCGCCGGAAAGCCGCCATCCTCCCAGCACTTCGTCGGTCAGGCGATTCCAGTTGCCGCCGAACTTTTCCCCGCGGCCAAAGGGCAGATGATAGATCCCGTAGGCGTTCAGCGTGTGCCTTGCGTCGTACCCCGCCGGACCGTAATCGGCCTGCGGATCGTAGATGTTTTGGTAAAACGAGCTGGACTCGGCAACAGCGGCAACGCCATAGAACCCTGCGTTATCCGTCATGGTCTTCGCGTAGCTGTAGTTGATGACGTATTCCAGGCCGTTTGAAGCGGTATGCCGCAATGTGGCCTGCAGCCCGTCGTAGTTCGAATAACCTTCGGACTGCGTCACATACATATTTGCGTAGTTCCCGACGACACCGCAGAAGGGCGCGGGCGCCGCAATCGTGCCGCTGCAGTCGTTATCGGCCAGCAAGCCGGTCGCCGGCGATGGCCACTGGTTCGCCTGAACCGGAACCACCAGGTGTTGGCCGAGCTGGCCAACGTAACCAACCGTCGCTGATGTATGCGAATTCAGAAGCATCTGAACCGTCAGATTGAACTGCTGGATCAGTGCCGGCTGCAAATTCGGAGCGTAGGCATTGAAATTCCCATAGTAGAAGGACTGCGCGCCGGAAGAAGTGTTGAACCCATTCTCCACAGCCACCGCCGCCGCACCCGGAGACGTATTCGTGGGGCCAAGCGGAAAGTACGAAAAATTGGACAGGAACGGCGGGTTCTGTGTCAGGCGCAGGTTGGCGCCGGTCCCTTCCATCCAGTCGGTAATGCCGTAGCCGCCGCGCAACACCAGCTTATGCGTTGCCTGCAGCGCAAATCCGATGCGCGGCATGAAATTCGTGTAGACAGGGTTATAGAGCGCGCGGCTGGCGCCATTCTTGCCCGCGTATTCCACAACCTGCGAAAGGGTCGCCATTGGATTCGGATTCAAAACTTCGCTGCCAATCAGGTTGGCTTCCTTGTTGTTGACCTCGTACATCGGCTGATCGAAGCCATAGCGCAGCCCGAGATTCAGCGTCAGGTTCGGCAGAACTCTCCAGTCGTCCTGGGCGTACCACGCGTTGCGATACTGGCGATAGCCCACTGGTCCAGCCACCCCGCCAATCTGGTCTCCTTCCGATTCGTCGATCACAAAGTCAGCAAACGAATAGCCCGGACACGACGTGGTTGCGCCGGCCGGTCCGCAGGCTGTGGATGTTGATGCGCTGGCGGTGTATTGGCCGTCATAGCTGAAGCTTCCAAGAGCGCCCGCATTCCCGGGGTAGAAGCTGTTCTGCTGGTAGCGCACGATCTGGACGCCGAACTGCGTGTTGTGCGTCTTGTGCTGCCAGGTGAGGTTATCGGAGTAAAAGAAGTTATTCTCGTGAAACTCAGTCGCGATCGCCGTGGTTCCAAGGGTGGTTTCAGGGCCCGTGAAATACATTTGGCTAAACCCCTGGAAGGGCTGGTTCGGGAACGGGATTCCGAGCGTTGGATCGCCATCTTTTTTGAAATCTCCGGTCGAGTCGAACGGTTCTGACTGAACCCAAATCGTCCGCGCCACGCCGGCTCGGAATTCGTTTTGCAGCGATGGCGTAAACGTGTGGATCCAGCTCAGCGCCAGGCTCTGAAAGGGATAATCGTTCGCGGCGGGGAAGGTCAGGGCCAGAACCGGATGTACCGGCAGATCGTACGCATCTCCGATGCTGTAGCGGCCCATCAACGTGTCCTTCTGGCTCAGCGTGTAATCCACGCGCACGTCGCCCTGATTGTTAAAGGTCTGGCCCTTGCTAAATCCCTGGTAGTTATCGCGGTCTACGGTGCCCGGCAACGGTGCCGTGTTCGGCAAAGGATAGATCTCCGGATGCGCAAACAGATACTTAGCAACTGGGTTATTGACAGGAACCTGATTGCAGTTCGTCAGGCTGACCGCACAATTTCCATACGTTGTGGCCGCAGAATAGGCCCCGCCGTCATTTGTGTTGAACAGTTGAATCTGATTCGTGCCCCACAACTCGTGGAAGTCTCCCGTGCGCATATCCGCGGTCGCAACTGAGTCTTTCGCCAAACCGCCCGAGTGGTATCGAAACCCTTCATAGTCGCCAAAGACAAACAGCTTGTCCCGCAGGATCGGACCGCCAATTGTGCCGCCAAACTGGTTTTGCGTAAACGGGGTAATCGGGAGCCCGACGAAGTTGTTAGCCCAGGAATTGGCGTTTGCCAGGTTATTGTCCTGGTAATACTCGTACAGGCTGCCGTGATACTTATTGGTTCCCGCCTTCGTAACCACCAGGACCTCGCCGCCGTTCACGTTGCCGTACTCGGCATTGGCGTTGCCGGTGATCACTCTTTCCTGCTGAATGGAATCCGGAGCGGGGTTATATGCAGGCAGGTTATTCATGGTCTCGTTCATTTCCACCCCGTCCAGCACATAATTGTTCGCCTGCTGGCGATTGCCGTTGAACGAGGGGACACCGGCCGGGTCGATGTCACGCTCATTGCCGTCCGCACTGGCCATCTGGTCCACGGAGGGGTTGACAGCGCCGGGAACGAACAATGTATCGAACTGGAAGTTCAGCCCATTGTTGGGAATGTTGGTGAGGGTTTCTGAATCGATGGTCGCGCCGGTCGTCGAATCCTGGGTTTGGAGAAGCGGTGAGACGTCGGAGGCGACTTCGACCGTGGTGGTGTTGGCGCCGACCTTGAGTTGGGCGTCGATCTTCGCGGTCTGATCGATATCTAAGGAAAAGGCCGAGATGGATGTCGTGTCGAAGCCGGAAGCGGTGACCGTGACCTTGTAAACGCCCACCGGCAGAAACTGCATGCTGTATTCGCCCGCCGTATCGCTGACCGTCGTGGTTTTCACGCCAGTGGCGACATTGGCAGCCGTGACTTTGGCGCCGCGAATGACAGCCCCGCTCGGATCCGTGATCGTCCCGCGGATGGTGCCGGTGATGGTTTGCGCGGATGCTGCCGCAAAGGTGAAGGCGAACGCGGCAATCAACAACGATGCCAGCGTCAGGCGTCTGCATACTTCGAACATGTGTGCCTCCGAAAAGTTTTCCGTGCCACTCCCATTAACTGCTCGGGTTACGCCTGATGGATTGAGCCGTGGTCAAAGCGGCGGCCTGTGTTGGGGAACGGCCATGAGGAGGATCAACCGTACAGGGCATGCCCCATCGGTATTACCCCGATGGAGTCGCATTGGACCATGGATCGATTCCTCATGTCAAACCTGGCACTCTAGTCTTATAGAGGACCAGAAAATAGAAGGTCTATAAATCCCCATTTTGCCTTGACTCTTTTGGGGCGATGAGTATTTAGTGGTGAGCGGATGAACGCCAGATCATTGCCGCAACTCACGCCGCTGGAACGGGGAAACGGCATCCCTCTCTACCACCAGATTCGGCAACAGCTCATGCAGCAGATTCGCTCGCGGACCTTCAAATCCAGCGATCCGATTCCCTCCGTTCAGGAAATCGCCGACCGCTACGGGGTCAGCCTCATGACCGCCCGCCAGGCGGTTCGCTCCCTGTGCGACCTGGGGCTGATTTACAGCAAGCAGGGAAAGGGCACGTTTGTCTCACGCACCAAGATGGAAAAAGATTTCCGCCAGGTGCTGTCCTTCACTGAGGAGATGCGGCTGCGTGGCACTCCCACGCGCTCCAGGCTCCTCTCGCTGCGTTTGCAGGCGCCCGGGCAGGAGGTCCGGAAGGCGCTGGAACTGAGCGCCGGGGAAAAAGTGTTCCGGCTCCATCGCGTCCGATACGCGGACGGCTTGCCCATGGGCGTCGAGTGCAGTTGCCTGCCTGCCGATCTCTGCCCCGGTCTGCTCCAGATTTTCGACGAGCAGGCGTCCCTCTATCGGACGCTCACCGAGCGCTACGGCGTGCAGCTATTCACGGCCAGCGAGACGGTTGAAGTGGGCAGAGTCGCCAGCGATGAGGCCCGATTGCTGCAAATTGCGGCAAAGAGTCCAGTGTTCTTATTCACGCGCATCTCGTTTCTTGAAAATGGCAAGCCCGCCGAATATGTGAAGTCGACGTATCGCGGAGATCGCTACCGGATCGTCAACCGGCTTACGCGCCTCAAACCCGATGTGCACTCTACGAAAATGCGGTAATTACCCGATTACGGCATCGACAGTGATGAAGGGCTTTGCTCGTCCAGCCTGACCTGATGGGCCAAAGGTACTTCAATCACAATCTGTGCCCCGCTGCTGGATTCGCCACGATTGCGCGCAATGGCCCGCCCCCCGTGCGCGGTGGCGACGGCGTTCACAAAGGCCAGCCCCAGCCCATGGCCCTGTGAATCACTCCCCTTCACGAACCGCAGAAAGACTCGCGGCAGCGGAGGCGCCCCCGCTCCTTCGCTCGTAGTCTCAGGCCTGAGCAGATCGGCAGGGAAGCCCGGGCCGTCGTCCTCGACCGTGATGCACGCCATCTCCCGCCCCGTGGTCACGGACACGCACACCTCTGAACTGGCGGTGGCATACCGCAGCTCATTTTCCATCAGGTTTGAGAGCATGCGCGTGCACAACGAAACATCCATCTGCACGTGAACAGGCTCGCTCACCCTCACCGTCAACCGCTGCTGGTTGTCGGCAAAGGCCGGGGCGTACAGTTCTGCCACGCGTCCCACCAGTTCTCCCAGGTCGACAGATTGCAGGCGCAGACGCAGCGCGCCGCTGTCCGCCTCCGCCAGGTCGAGCGAGGTTGTAATCACATCAGACAGACGGTCCAGCTGCTCGATGGCTCCCGCCACCAGGTCGTCGGACTGGTTGCGATCCTCAAGCGTCAGCGCAATCTCCAGGCTGCCGCGTACCGAAGTGATGGGGCTCTTCAAATCGTGCGCCACAGAATCTGTGAGCGTGTGCAGCTGGTTCACCGATGATGAGATCCGGTCCAGCATATTGTTGAAAGTCCGCGCCAGACGCGCGACCTCGTCGCGCTGATTCGCCACCGTTACCCGCGTGCCCAGATCGTCCGGGCGGATGCTCGCTGCCGCGCCCGTGATCGCGTCCACCCGATGCAGCATCCGTCGCAATCCCATCAGCGTAATGAAGAACCCGAAGGCCACCATGAAAAGCCAGCCCAGCACAAACCGCACCAGCAGCCGCTGCAGCAGCGCTGCCGCCGAAGCGTCGAGCAGCCCCAGATAGATGCGCCCATCGCCGGGCTTCATATCCGCGGCGACCACCCGGAACGGTTCGCGCCAGCCCTGGACCCGCAGCGAAATCGGCGCGCCCTGCGCGATGTTCAGGTTCCGGATCGCGTTCAGAAACTTGCCGCTGTCCGATGGGCCGACCCACACTGGCGAATGCGAGCTCCCGTCCGTCTGCGCAAAGAAAACGGTATTGCCCTGGATGTGATGGCCGCTGCCGTCGTAGGAAACTTCCTGCGATGCCAGCTCGGCCACTTCCTCCACGATGCGGTCGTAGAGAGCGTCGCGCGGCGTGTTCAACGCAACCTGCTTCAGCGTTTCACTCTCGCCGATCAGCCAGGAATCGCTGCGCTCCTGCACCGTCCGCGCCACTACGATGTACATCACCAGAAAAACCGCCGCGCTGCCCGCGGCGAACACCAGCGTGCTGCGCATCGCCAGCCGCCACGCCGAAGTGCGGTAAAAGCTGCTGCTAATCCTTGAGAACATATCCGACTCCGCGGATGGTGCGGATCAGCTGCTGCTGCGCATCGCGATCCACCTTGCTGCGCAGGCGATGGATGTGCACATCCACGATATTCGTCGACGTGTCGATCCGCATCTTCCAAACGTGGTCCAGCACCATGGCCCGCGTCACCACGCGTCCCGCATTGCGGCAAAGATATTCCAGCAGCGCGAATTCCTGTTGCGTCAATTGGATTTCCACCCCGCCCCGGCGCGCTTCCCGGCGAATCAAATCGATTTCCAAATCCGCGACGCGCAGCCGGGTCGCTTCTGACTGGCTCGGCGTGCTCCGCCGCAGCAGCGCGCGAATGCGCGCCAGCAGCTCCGCCACTGCAAACGGCTTCGTCATGTAGTCGTCGCCGCCGCGTTCCAGACCCAGCACCCGCTCATCCACCGAACGCCGCGCGGATAGAATCAGCACCGGCGAACTCACACCCTGCGCGCGCAGCCGCTGGATCAGTTCCAGTCCATCCATATCCGGCAGCGCCAGATCGACGATCAGCGCATCGTGCACTCCTTCCAGCGCCAGCTTCTCCGCCTGGCTGCCCAGCGAAGACGCATCGACACCAAATCCGGATTCCGTCAATGCGCGGGTCAGAAACTCGCGAATCGTCTTGTCATCTTCCACTACCAGGAGCCTCATTACCTTTGGATGTCCTCTCATAAACTGCCGCGCGCAGTAGAACCCTGCGCGCCCTCATGCAGATGAGCGTGAATGATCACGAGCGGTCAGCAGCTCCGCCCAATTCCTCAACATTTTGCAGCGTCTTTTCTCAGCGACAAGATTACTCTCGCTGTCGAGCCCGAACCTTACGCGCCCATTACAAGCGGTTCATGCAGAAGCGTACTTCGCATCCATGGTTGGACGGGGATTGCGCCGCAATGGTGAGATGGAAGGGAAGGGGACTGCATGCGCTTTTCGCTCTCGCGTCGACTGATCGGTACGGCTGTTGCTCTCTGCTTGTCCGCTCTCTGCTTCGCTGTGGGCGCAGCTGCGCAAGCCCTCCCGTCGGCTCCCGCGCCGCAGACCTGCCGCCTGGGCGCGCTCCTCGTCTGCGCAGAGCATGTCGCCCAGGATGAAGCCGCCATCGCGACCAGTCCCATCCATACCACGCCGCACGACCTGCTCTGGATCATTCCCTTCGGCGTAGCCACCGGTGTCGCTGTCCATTTCGATACGCAGGCGATCCACGATCTCGGCATCCATCCTACGCGCGAGGACCACTTCAACAAGCTGTCTGACTACGGCGGTCTTTACGCGCCGTTTGCCGCGTCCGCCGCCGGATACGCCATCGGCACGGTGCGCCACGACGACTTTATGACCGAGACCGCAATGCTCTCCGCCGAGGCCATGGCCGACGCTGGCATTCTCGACGAAACCCTCAAGTACGCGCTCGACCGCGAGTATCCCATGGCCGACAACGCGCGCGGCGGTCTCTGGCCGCACGGCCCAAAAGGCTGGCCCAATAATCCCTCCATGCCCTCGGAACACGCCATGAACATCTGGGCTTTCGCGCATGTGGTCGCCGGGCAATACGACGGAATCGCGACCAAAGCCGTTGTCTACGGCGTGGCCAGTACCGTTTCCGTCTCCCGCGTTCTTGCTCGAGAGCACTTTCCTTCCGATGTCGTCGTTGGCAGCACCGTCGGCTGGTTCGTTGGCGGATATGTGCTCCACCGCCGCTCCCACGAGCACGGCTTTCCCGATGAGATGTCCGAAATTCAGACGTCCATGGGCCGCGGCGTCCAGTTGCAATGGAATCTTTCGCCTGGGCAGTAGCGACTACGGAATCAGCCGCCCTTCGCCTTCCTGCAGCAACCAGAAACAGTCAGCATCGTCGCGCCCCGCGAGTCCCCGCTTCAAACGGTCCACCGGATCCGT
>Ga0210391_10004424_pt1 | contig 11708 bp, 10 predicted proteins | sample IncBWC12OmetaG_FD_160573 | JGI IMG/M metagenome (GOLD analysis project Ga0210391, IMG submission 160573) | Forest soil microbial communities from Barre Woods Harvard Forest LTER site, Petersham, Massachusetts, United States - Inc-BW-C-12-O ...
GACGAGAGGAGCATCCATTACCGGAACGATGAGGAACATTAGGAGCACCCATCGGAAAGCGGCCCAGAAAACAAAGAGTGGTCGTCTCATAGTGTGTTCTTTGTGCTACTCATATCCAAAAAAGTGTATCGCAAAATCGTCGTTATGTCAACCAAAATCTGCGAAAATTTTACCTCTTATCTCATTGACAGTAAACGTTTTAGCTCTGAAAAGAGCCCTCTCCAATCCTTCCACAAGTCGCTGACTGACCGTAGGGTCAGTAAAGCTGGCCGTCCCGACCTGTACCGCGGTAGCACCTACAGCTAGATATTGAAGCACGTCCTCGACCGTCTCTATACCGCCAACCCCTAAGATTGGTATCTTTATCGCCTTATACGTTTCCCAAACCAGACGCAGAGTGATCGGTTTTATAGATGGGCCCGAAAGGCCCCCCGTTTGGTTTCCCAGGCAGGACTTGCCGGTCCACGGGTTGATCGCCATAGCCGGATAAGTGTTCGCCACTGTCAGAGCGTCAGCCCCGACCTCTTCCGCCGTCCGGGCAATAAGTCCAATGTCTGCAACCAACGGCGAGAGCTTAACCCAGAGAGGCCGCCTGACCGCTGCTTTGCGAGCTGCTCCCACCACCTCAGCCACTAGAGCCGGGTCGCCTCCAAACTGCATCCCTCCCTTCTTCACGTTGGGGCAGGAGATGTTCAACTCGTAGGCCGTCAGGCCCTCTGCATCCTCAAGGATCCGTATGACTTCGACGTAGTCCTCGACGCAGTAGCCAAAGACATTGGCTATGATCGCCGTATCGTATTTTCTTAATACTGGCAGTTTTTCCAGGACGAACGCTCGGACCCCTATGTTTTGGAGCCCCACAGCGTTCAGCATGCCGGCTGGGGTCTCGCAAAGCCGAGGCGCAGGGGCGCCTTCCATGGGTTCTCGGGACAAGCCTTTGACGACAATCCCGCCAAGGCGGCTTAAGTCTACATGGTGGGCAAATTCGACGCCGTAACCAAAGGTTCCGCTGGCTGCGAGAATGGGATTCCGCAGGCGCACCGCGCCAATATGCACGCTCAGATCAACGGCATTTGCGCTCGTCACATCGCCCAAAGAATATCACGAAGCCACCCTGCCACTGCCCGAAATCTCGTTGCGACCATCATGCCTGTGGAAGAAATGGCGTGGCTACGGCTTTACCTCGGAACTAACCGGAGTAGATTGCTTTTTTGCCGCTTGAGCTTGCGACGTCTTAGCAAGTGCTTCACCCAACACGCGCCCATCCCTCGGCGCCAGCGTAATCCCGCAGAGTGAAGCCAATGTAGGTGCAATGTCCGCTGGCGTAATTGTGCCGTAATACTCGCCCGGCCGAATCCCGAAGCCCATGAATAGGATGGGCACACGTTGATCGTAATAGTAAGGCGTTCCATGCGTTGTCCCATACCTGCGCGGTTTTCCTGGCGTTGAAAAATCCCACGGCCAGAAAGGCTTGGGCACGATCAGCAAATCTCCGCTTCTGCTCTTCAAGAAGCTCGCCGCTTCCGCTCTTCGAATTGGGCTTTCCGTTGCCGGACGGTCTTCGAGCTCTTCCGCGCGATAGACGTTTGCCACACCTGGAACGCTCTCAATCGCCTCAATCACCGCGCGCATCGCAGCAGGATCCGTTTTCAACTTGTCGTACGTTCCTGGCGTAAAATAGACGTCGCTTCCGCCTATATCCGCGACGGCTGGCTTCGGGTAATTGAGTGACTCGAGAGACTTCTCGATCCGCTCCTTCACTTCTTCCAGATTCAGCCAGCCGGCATTTACTCCAATTTTGACAAGATCTTCAGGAATCGGCGCACCGCCATGGTCCGCGCTAAGCGCAACAACGTAATTCCCGCGTCCCACCGCTTTATCAAGATGCGCTAAGAAGACTGCCAAGTCTCGGTCCAGTCGCGCGAGTTCATCCTGCACTTCCCAGCTTCGCGGCCCAAACGCGTGCGCCACGTAGTCCACCGACGAAAAGCTCACTCCCAGATAATCCGTGCCCGGTCCTTTGCCCAATCCAAGCTTGTCCACCGCATCTTGCGCCATCTCCGCAAGATAAGTCTCCGCGTAGGGGCTTCCCTCCCACTGCTGGTAAAAAGCTTCATCCGCCGTGGAACTGCCGGGTTTCCCGCTAAACGTATGAGGAAAGGCCGGCCCAACCCCTGGAGGCGGCACGGCGCCGACGGCCGTTCCTTCGTATAAATACGAAGATTTCGGAAGAAGGAGCGTCCAGGTTTTGCCGTAGTCGTTCGACACGGGATGCGCCTTCGCATATTCCTCGACGAATGCCACGACAGGATACGCGCTCGACGTCGTCCACGATCCGGTCTCCGGGTCGAACCACGTCACGGCATCCCCCTGATGGCCCGCCATAGTGATTGCCGCTCGTGCCTTCAACGAAAATGTCACCACCCGCGTGCCACCGCCGCTCTGATACTTCAATTCCTCCGCAAACGCGGGCATCAGCATCCTCGCGGCGCTGTCGCCACCTTTCACGCTCGCCCCGCCATATGCCGCATTTTTTACGTTCGGATCAGAGGTACACGTTACGCCCTTCTGCTTCTCCCGGTCCCACCATTCATTCGCAACCATGCCATGCGTCGCCGGAAATGCGCCTGTCGAAATCGTCGAGTGTCCCACGCAGGTTTCCGTCGCAGCGTATGGGTAGGCTGCCTCGCGGAACCAGGCACCTTCCTCGACCAATCGCTTCAATCCCCCTGTCCACTGCCCTTGAAACTTGTCCACATAGTCCGCACGCATCTGGTCCACCACCAGCATCACCACCAGCTTTGGCCGCGCGGCCTGCTTCGTCACGACCGTCTTGGGTGCTTGGGCTCCAGCACTCGGCGCAAGAGCTGCTCCAGTCCCCATACCCAGAACCAGTCCGCAAAACACGGCCACGGTTCTCCAATTCACACGCAGCTTATTGGGAACAAACATATGCACCTCGTCAGATGTTTCGCGCGGCAGTTTATCACGGCACACAGTCCCTCAAAGGACGCAGTAGGTCCGTACGCCGGTCGGCTACCAGTCACTAGTCACGACTCACCAGTCACTATGCTAGGATTACCCGACCATGCGCATCGTCGAAAAAGCCCAACTCATGTCTGCGTCGGAGATCGACCGCACCCTGCGCCGCTTAGCCCATCAAATTGTCGAGAAAAGCGGCGGTACCAAACATCTCGCCCTGATTGGCATTCGCCGCCGTGGCGTGCCTCTGGCCCAGCGCATCGCACAAGCCATGCGCGGCATCGATGGCGTCGATGTCCCCGTCGGCACTTTGGATATCACCCTTTATCGCGACGACCTTTCCAAAGTCGCGACCCATGCCGTTCTTCAATCCTCTGACATTCCTTTCGGGGTCGACCAGATGGACCTGGTCCTCGTTGACGACGTGCTCTACACCGGCCGCACCATTCGCGCCGCCATGAACGGCCTTTTCGACCTCGGCCGCCCTCAGCGCGTTTCTCTTTGCGTGCTCATCGACCGTGGCCATCGCGAAATGCCCATTGAAGCACAGTTCGTCGGTCGCACCGTGCAGACCAGCGACACCGAAATCATCGAAGTGCGTCTCCGCGAAATTGATGATGAAGAGCGCGTCGTGCTCGTCGACCGCCAGGAGACGTAGTTGAATCAGAATTTTCCGCTCGTCATTCGAAGAGTGCAAATGTGACCTTTCACTTCCGCGATCTCCTGGCGCTCGAGCCGCTCTCCGCGGACGACCTGACATTTCTTCTCGACCAAAGCAGGCCTTTTCAAACAATCCAGCGCAATCCGCTCAAAAAACTCGCCACTCTTCGCGGCAAAACCGTCGCTCTAGCCTTCTTCGAAAACTCCACACGTACACGCATCAGTTTTGGTACTGCCGCTTCCCGCCTCGGCGCGGACACCATGAACCTTCAGGCGGAATCTTCGAGCGTAAAAAAGGGCGAGTCCCTTCTCGACACTGTGCAAACGCTCGATGCCATGAAGCCCGATTGTCTGGTGATGCGTCATGCTTCTTCCGGCGCCGCCGACTTCGTAGCTCGCCATCTCGATATTCCCGTCATCAACGCCGGCGACGGCACACACGAGCATCCCTCGCAAGGACTGCTCGATGCGCTTACGATCCGCGACCGTCTTGGAAAAATCGACAATCTCAATGTCACCATCCTCGGCGACCTTCAACACAGCCGCGTTGCCCGCTCGAACATTCATCTCTTGGGAAAATTTGGCTGCCGCTTCACGCTTTGCGGCCCGGCGATGTGGGTCCCGCGCGAACTCGAAAAAATTGCCGGCCCCGGCGTATCCATCCGCCGCGTTTTCAAACTAGAAGACGCTCTCGAAGACGCCGACGTGGTCCTTGTCCTTCGCGTCCAGACCGAGCGCATGCACGAACCATCTATATCCAACGAAGACTATGTTCTCGGTTATCAGCTCAACGCCGAACGTCTCCGCCACGCGAAGCCCAATGCGCTCGTTCTGCATCCTGGCCCCATGAATCGCGGCAGCGAAATCACGTCGGAAGTTGCCGACGGCCCGCAATCATGCGTTCTCGAGCAAGTCACCAACGGCATCGCTGTGCGGATGGCACTTCTTTTCTTACTGACCTCCGGTGCCACAGAAGATGTCCGCGATGCCGCAAGCCCCGGCGCGAGTACCAGCACCGAAGAATCGCAACCACCGAGAAATCGCCGCTCCACCGACAAAAAGGATCCACCGCATGCTTCTGATTAAAAACGGCCGCGTGATCGACCCCGCCTCGAAAACCGATGCCGCGCAGGATATTCTTCTCGACGGCGAAAAAATCGTTGAACTCGCCGCGTCCGGCAAACTCGCGACCGATCACAAAAATGCCGAAGTCTTCGACGCCACCGGTTTGATCGTAGCCCCTGGCTTCATTGATCTTCATGCGCATCTGCGCGAGCCCGGCCAGGAATCCTCCGAAACCATCGAGACGGGAACACGCGCCGCAGTGCGCGGTGGATTCACTGCCGTCTGCTGCATGCCCAACACGAAACCCGTCAACGACAACACCAGCGTCACGCGCTTCATTCTTGACCGCGCCAAAACCGCCGCAGGCGTACGCGTCTGGCCCATCGGCGCTGCCAGCGTGGGCAGCAAAGGCGAAGCCATCGCTGAAATCGCGGCCATGAAAGAAGCCGGCATCGTTGCCGTTTCCGACGACGGCAAACCCATCGCCACCGCCAAACTCACTCGCCAGGTTATGGAATATTGCCGCTCGCTCGACATTCCCGTGATTGAGCACTCCGAAGATGTTTCGCTGGCCGCTGGCGCCGTCATGCGCGAAGGCGTCACGTCATCGCGTCTCGGCCTGCGCGGAATGCCCGCCGCGGCCGAGTCCGTCTGCGTCGCTCGTGACGTTCAACTCGTCGAACTCACCGGCGCGCGCCTTCACGTCGCGCATCTCTCCGCAAAAGCTTCCCTTGAACAAGTCCGTTGGGCCAAACAGCGTGGCCTCCACGTCACATGCGAAGTCACCCCGCACCATTTCACGCTGATCGATGAAGACGTCCAATACGACTCGCGCTACAAAATGAATCCGCCGCTAGGCGCACGCGAAGACCGCGAAGCCCTCATCGCCGGCCTCGCCGACGGTACCGTCGACGCCATCGCCACAGATCACGCTCCCCACGAACCTGCTCTCAAAGACGTCGAGTTCGACAAAGCCCCCTTCGGCATTCTCGGCTTCGAAACCGCCATCGCTCTCTCTCTCGAGCAACTAGTCCGCACCAACCGCCTATCGCTCATGCGCATGGTCGAACTCTTCACTACCGGTCCCGCCCGCGTCCTCGGCATCGAACGCAAACTCGCCCCCAACCAACCCGCCGACCTCACAATTTTCTCGACCACTCACGAATGGACCTACGACGTAAAGCAATCCCCCAGCAAATCCCGCAACTCCCCCTTTGACGCCCGCACCTTCAAAGGCGGCCCAGCCGCCACCATCGTCGCCGGCCGCATCATCTATAAAATGTAGGGAACAAAATGTAGGTGCCGGGCTTTAGCCCGGCATTTTTGCTTTCCGCCATGCTCTAAATCTGGATAGGCTGTCTTTTCTTAATCATCCTCAAAATCCAAAATCCCGCTGCTCCAGCCGCCAAATGTTTTAAAGTGTGTCCGCTAATCGTATACCGGTCGATCGAGAAAATCCCCCGATCCCAAGTCTCGAATATTTTCGCCAGCACATAAAAACAGAAAACCACCGCAAAATCCGAACCGCGCGTGTACCTCGGCGGCAGCAAAAGCAAAACCGGCAAAATCAACACGGCGTACACTTGCACCGCCGCGTAAAATCGCAAGTCTCCCGCGCCTCGCACTTCGCTGGACCACCACAGAACCACGCTGCTAGCGCCGATCAAAAGTAATATCGGAAGCAAATAAAAACCGGCAGGCACGCTCACTCGTTCCGAAATCATCGCCGATACCAGTCCCATAAAAGCCAACGTCATAGGCAGCCGGTCCCACACCAATCGCGCGTTGTCCGGAGCAAGATGGTAGTAAACCGATCCAAACGAAGTAAGTAACAAGCCCAGGAAAACAAAGACGTACTCCCATCGCTCGTGCGAATCGATAAACCCCTCGGCGCCGCGCTGCCCGAACAGAAAACTCAATCCCCAGACGCCGCTCACGGCGAATAAAAGGTTAGAAGCCACGTCCCCAAAGTTCGGTATTCCGAGCAAAGGCCGCTGATCGGCGAAGTCATGATAGGACAGTGGCTGAGGAATGCGAGGCAACAGCGCCGCAGCTGCTCCCACGGCAATCGTAAACACGACCAACACCCATACGCCTGCGCGCCGTGAAATCAATCTGGCCTCATTAGGAGCCGAGAAGCATCAATTTGAGCCTCATTTTAATAAATTCCTAACAAACGCCTCAGGACTTTCTTGCCTCTCCGCCCCTAACCTTCAACTTGTGCGGGCTGCCCATTCCCGTCCGCGCGAAGTGAGTTAAAGAAGCGAGCGAACTATGTCAGCCACCGTATTTCTTGCGTTTTGCATTCTTGGATGCGACTTCCTTTTGTATGTCTTGTATCAGTTCACCTACGGAGAAAAGCGTAGAGGCCTCTCGCGAAGATCGGCAGTTCCGAAGCAAGCCACCATGAATCAGCCAGATGCTCGCCCGTTTTTGGTCGCTTCGCGCAGAAACGCCGCGGCAAGAAGCCAGCGGCTTTCGAGTATGCGTCTGCAAACCGCGAGGGGAGATGTCACGGATCCCGGCCAATTCGGCGAAGTAAGGGCTTACCGCCGCATAGCGTCGTCTTTCGCGCAAGCCAAGCGGTAGGCCATCCAATCCGCCTCGCAGTTGCAAGCCCTCAGGTCCAACCCGTTTCACTACGTGTGTAATTCATCTTGTGAGGAAGGAAATTCGCGCTCGAACGACGCGAGTCGCAAATTCGATTGACTTGGAGTGCGGCAGCTCTGCTGCCGCTTTTCTCAGCAACTCGCACAACACTGCATTTGGCGAGGCTCAATCAGGTCAATGCGCCGTAGGCTCCGCCGCCGGATGCATCCCATGCTGCGGCACTTCATGAATCCCTCGAGCAGGCGGCTCAATCCTCTGCCGGTAGAAATGGTCGAGCGGCAGCCGGCCCTTACCAACGGGATACGCCTTCTCAATCGCTTTCGTCGCGTAAGCTTTCGCGAGCGTCGCTGCCTCAAGCAACCCGCGCCCCACAGCCAAATGCGCCGCCAGCGCCGATGCAAATGTGCAACCAGTTCCATGCAGTTGCTCTTCGTTCACGCGTTCGCCGGGAAGCGTCACCATTTCCGTTCCATCGAACAGCACGTCCGTCGGCCGGCCCATGTGCCCGCCTTTGCCGATCACCGCTCGCGCGCCCATCTCTACTATCTTCCGCGCCGCCGCTTCCATGTCCGCAATATCCTTAATTGTCATCCCCGTTAGAATTTCCGCTTCCGGTACATTCGGCGTAACCACGCTCGCGCGCTTCAACAATTCCGTCGCGAGAAACTTCACACCGCCCGCATCAAGCAACTCCGTCCCGCTGGACGACTTCATCACCGGATCGTGCACGACGTGCGCAAAGGTGTGCGCATCGAGAAATTCCGAAACGGTCGCGGCATTACCCCGGTTTCCGAGCATCCCAATTTTTACTGCCGCGATATTGCAGTCCTTTGCCAGCACCTCAAGCTGCGCCTTCAGCGTCGCGCTCGGAATGTTATGCACATCTTCCACGCCCTGCGTGTTCTGCACCGTTAACGAAGTGATCGCCGCCACGCCATAACATCCATGCGCCGCAAATGTTTTCAAATCCGCTGCCGTACCCGCCCCGCAAGACGGATCAAATCCAGAAATCGTCAGCAAAATTGGTGGCGCGGTCTGTGTATGTCCGTTGGTGCTCATTTTTTGTGCTTTGCAGCACCCCTCGAAGAAAATTGCCGGCTGCGCCACGTCGGCGCACCGGCAATTGCGAATGTACGCGCCTCGTTCGCCGCACGCAACAAGAATTTAGTTTGATTCGGGAGCGTTGCGGAAGGTTCCCTCGCGGAGTTAGCAGTGGCACCCGCCGTTGTTGGTCTGTGATAGAGAAATTCCCACTACTTGCAAATCGCGTCGAGTTTATCCATTGGCCTATCGACATGCAGCGGATACTTCAGATGCTTCGCTTCCGTCAATTGTTCGAGGAACGTGCCGCCATGCAGCAGTGCCGCATCCGGGTCGCTCTGGTACGCCGGGTCTTTCTCCGCTTCCTCTAGCGTCACAAAATCAAATCCTTCTTTCTTGAAAAGATCGAGCAGATCCGGCAGCAAAATGCTGTCCAGCGCGCCGATGTGCATCAGCAGCACATACTTGATGTCCCGGCCAAAGAGCATCACCGACAATTTTCGGTCCAGCGCAATGTCATCCTTCGCCGTCTGGAGATAACTCGATTTCAGCCACTCAATCGCCTGCGTATCCTGCTTCGCCACGCACCTCGCATAAGGGTTATTCCAGGCATAGTCCCCGAAGTCCAGCGTCACCTGTGCGATCTTGTATCCGTGATCGGCCAGATATTTTCGCACCGCGTGTCTTTTTTCGAGCGTGTCCCCTTCATGCAAATAGGGATACCGCAGCCAATGCCAATCCCGCGAACCCATCAGCTCCTTCAGCACCGGCTCATTTGCCACAATCTCGTCCTCGAACGCTTGCACGCTCGCGGTATTCAAATCGATGTGTGAAAACGTGTGATTGCCCAGCGGGAATCCGGCATTTGCCCATATCTTCAGCACGCTGTCTTTTTCCGTGTCCCCATTGGCCCCAATATTCTTCGCATTCACAAACCCGTAGACGCCCGGCACGCCCTTGGCCTTGAACGCCTCAATCATCTTCTTCGCAATTTCAGCTCGCGTCATCCCGGCAGGCAAATCGCCATGCACAGGTAGGTCATCAACCGTAATAGCCACTTCCGCGCGCTGCTGTCCCGAAGCAGACGAAATCGCGAACAAAATAAGCAAAGGTAGACACAACCACCTCGCGAAAACGCGAAGGCCACCGCCGAATTTGGATTTTGTGTTGTTCAAAGTAAAAATCAGGGGAACAGCCCGCGCACCAGGGTCGCTTCCGCCACACGCCCAACCGCCAAAATCATCGCCCCGGCTCGCGGCGGCACATGATGCTTCCGCATCGTCTCCACCATTTCGTGAAACGCCTTCACCATGCTCTTCTGCAGACGCGCATTCACTTCTTCCGCGTCCCACATGAGTCCTTCCATATTCTGGACCCATTCGAAGTAGCTCACGGTTACGCCGCCCGCGTTCGCGAGAATGTCCGGCAACACCGTAATCCCGCGTCGCGCCAAAATCTCATCCGCGTGCGGAGTCGTCGGTCCGTTCGCCGCCTCGGCCACAATCCGCGCCTTAATCGCTTCCGCGTTGTGCAGCGTAATCACATTCTCCAGCGCCGCCGGCACCAGAATGTCGCACTTCATCGTCAAAAGGTCGTCGTTCGTCATGCGCGACGCCCCGGGCATCCCCACCACCGTCCCCGACCGTTCCTTATACCGAATCGCCTTGATCGGATCGATCCCGCGCGAATTCGTCACCGCACCCCGCGTGTCGCTCAGGGCAACGATCTTCGCCTTCTTCTCCGCAAACAATCGCGCCGCCGTCGCTCCCGCATTTCCAAATCCCTGAATCGCCACCGTCGCCCCGCGCAGCGGAATCTTCTTCAACTTACAAGCCTCTTCCACCACGAACAGCAACCCGCGCGCCGTCGCCTCGCTCCGTCCTTCCGACCCGCCAATCGACACCGGCTTCCCCGTCACCACTCCATGCACCGAGTGCCCCACCGTCATCGAGTACGTGTCCATGATCCACGCCATCGTCTGCGCATCCGTGTAGACGTCCGGCGCCGGAATATCCATCGACGGCCCAATGATCGGCAAAATCTCGCTAGCATACCTCCGCGTCATCCGCTCCAGCTCGGTCTTCGACATGCGCTTCGGGTCGCAAATCACTCCGCCCTTCGCGCCGCCAAACGGCACGTTCAGCACCGCGGTCTTCCAAGTCATCCACGCCGCCAGCGCCTTCACTTCGTCCAGCGTCACGTTGGGGTGATACCGAATCCCGCCCTTGCCCGGTCCGCGCGAAATATTATGCTGCACGCGAAACCCGGTATGGACTTTCACCTGCCCATTGTCCATCTTCGTCGGAATGGAAACTTCCAGCACGCGCTTCGGCGTCCGCAAAATCTGCCGCAACCCCGGCTCCAGCTTCAAAAACTCCGCCGCCATATCAAATTGAATCTGCGCTATCCGAAACGGATTCGAGTCCTCCCGCGGAGCAATGCGCGGCACCATTGGCGGCGCACCAATCTGTCTCAGCGGTCCTGTCGGCTTTACGACCGTGGCCATCGGCTTCGGTCCTTTCCTCTACGCGTCTAGTCTCGACTTCTCGATCTATTCAAAAATTAAAGTTTTTCGACTGCCCCGGGGTTTGAAATTTGCTTTTCACTCTTTGCGATCCGCTCGCTACTACCCGTTCGCCGCCATCCGTTGCGTACTGTTCACATATTTGTCCCGGCACGCCGTCGAACAAAAATGTACCAACTCCCCGCTCTCCCGCAGCGGTACCGCCAGTACTTCCGCCACATGCATTCCGCAAACCGGATCGCGCACCAACCGCCGCGCCGCCACTCCGTTCTGCGAATCTCCCGCTGTCGACCCAACTCCCGCGCCAGCCGACGAACTGGCAGCCCCCTGTTCCGTCTGCACCGGCATCGCTCCACGCACCATCCACGCCAACACCCGCCGCAAGAGCGCCACGCTCCACGACACAATCACCAACCAAAACAAAAACCTGAAGATGCGCGCTAAAAAGTCGAACATATCCCTCAGGCGAGTGTATGCAAGGCGAAAAGGTAGGTCAAACGAAAACACGTACTTTCAATAGCTTAGGCGACGTAAAAGCCTCTTCCGATTAACTAAAATCGCACCAATCTTCGCGTAAGTCTTCTATTATCAATAAGTTGAAAGTGTAGGGGCGCGATTTATCGCGTCCCTCTTTCTTTTTCGCCCCATGGGCGCCAACCGCGCCCAGAAACGCGATCCTGATCAAACTAAATCCTTATCTCATTGCCTCTTTACTTACCGACTTCCCCCGCCGGTATCCTCTCAATTCCCATATACGGCCGCAAAACCTCCGGCACCACAATCGACCCATCCGCCTGCTGATAATTCTCCACCACCGCGATCCACG
>Ga0210391_10004426_pt1 | contig 11706 bp, 18 predicted proteins | sample IncBWC12OmetaG_FD_160573 | JGI IMG/M metagenome (GOLD analysis project Ga0210391, IMG submission 160573) | Forest soil microbial communities from Barre Woods Harvard Forest LTER site, Petersham, Massachusetts, United States - Inc-BW-C-12-O ...
ACATAGATTGAGCACGCAGTCCCACGCACTGCGGGAAGACGTGAGTACGAACAGATTGTTCCGGCGAAATACTCTACTGTATTTCAGTTTCTCCGAAGTACGGGCATTCTGGCCGCAATTCTCCGGGGGTTGGCCGGTCTCCCGATCCGCTGCCTCCGAAACCTAACTCCCGCTGCGTGGCTCGCCCGGCATTCAGACACGAAAGCGACCGTGGTTCTGGCCGAGCGAAGCGATCTTGGACAAGATCGCGATGTCAGCCTTTGAAGGCACGCCCTTGAACATCGCCTTGCGCGATTGCGGCATTGATGCCTTTGCGATAGTCGGTATCGCCATGGAAATCGGCATCGAACCCACGGTTCGGCATGGAGTTGACCTCGGCTACATCCCGGTTGTCGTCAAGGACGCTTGTGGCTTCGGTCACCGCGATGCGGCAGCACGTTCAGTCGCCAGCCTCGAATTCGCGGGCGATGCTTTGCTTACAGATGTCGAAACAATCTGTACTCACTTTGGGCGCAAACGTTGATCGCAACCGCTATGATTCGCGTTGAACCTTCTTGATGCGCAACCGATATTCCCCGGCCCGTCGTCGTGGAGGTCACACCCCGCCGGCGGGTAATCATGGCTGCTCAAGGGGTGGACTGGTCAACGCGGGCGTTGCGCGACAGGCTGCTGGGACGCTGGATCAAGGTAAGGGGCTGGATGCTGTTCGACGTGGAACACCAAAATGCGTCCGAGAACACGGCTCCGGGCCGCGAGCGCAACTGGAGAGCGACTGCTTGGGAAATTCACCCGATCACATCCGTCGAGGTCGTGCAGCGACCTGCGAGATGGCAGAGTGTGCCCAGTTTGCCTCCACCAGTGGACTGAAACGCAATGCCTCTCGTGCGCCTGCTGGTCGCCGCATTCCGAGCGCAAAGGTCCTGTTTACGTCGGGAGCGCATGGTTAAGCCCGCGATAGCGCGATGCTCGCGACATAGCAGGCCAAAGAAATGCAGACGCCTGTGAAAGGTGCACTGAACCAATAAACTTTGGCGAGCACTGCGAAACCACCAAGCATTCCCAGCCCGACAACGAGCAGGAACGGCGACCGAAAGAGGAGTTGTCCGTGAGCCAATGCGAGAAAACTGAAAACCAAGCCGAACAAAATAAGTCCCATGCTGTGGCTGGCATTGAAACCCACCCAACAGCGCCAGATTGTTGTTTCTTTCGTAATGACAGGTGAAATCTGGCTCATGCTGATTTGCAGCGCGGGATCACGGGGCATGAGGTTTGGCCCCCAGAACGTATAGACGAGGTGGACGACTCCGAGCGTAAAGATAATGCTCGCACTAAGAACCATTAGAATTCTTGCGACCAAGATGCTCTCCCCTTCGGACATTCAAAGTTCGGTTTGGGTGGCTCCTTCGCCCGCACCTACGCTGGGACTGGCTCGGTCGAAAACTCCACGGGTATGATTTTCGATGCCTGAGTACCACGGCTCGATTCAACGACCGCCAATCGGCTCCATGCGTCCAAGTAGAATAATGTTCGATTACATCTTGAGGTGGAATACCATTGCCTTGCTCGCGGTCTTCGTGAAAGCGCCGCGAACATCCATCACGGGGTACCTATCATGCACAGCTTTCGCTGGATGCACATTTACGCCGTCCTGATCACCCTTGCGTTGCCGATTGTCACCGGGCAGCCTCGTGCCAAAGGTCAAAACAGCCCCGCCACGAACGTTCAGGCATCTCATGCACAGATTCACGCGCTCAAGGTCACGCTGCTATCGACCATGCTGGTGGGCGACGACACGGGTATCGGCGAGTGGGGCTTCTCCGCGCTAGTCGAGGCAGACGGTCATCGCGTCCTGCTGGATACTGGAGCCCATCCCGATACCGTGCTGCAAAACGCACGCGACCTGAAGATCGATTTGTCCGATGTCAGGGAAGTGATCCTTACGCACAATCACTCGGATCATGTCGGCGGGCTAATGATTCTCCGCAAAGAGATGATGAAAAAGAACTCATCGGCGTTGTCGGTAGCTCATGTCGCACGCGGCATTTTCTACAGCAGACCCGAGCCGGAAGGCGAAGGCAACCCGATGATCGCATTGAAGAAAGAGTATGAAGCGACTGGCGGAAAGTTCATCGAGCATGATGAGGCGGCTGAAATCTTCCCCGGCGCACGGCTGACAGGCCCGGTGCCCCGCAAATATCCGGAACGAAACTGGAGCGTCAGCGGAAAAGTGCAGACACCAGCGGGCTTAGTCGAGGACACAATCCCCGAGGATCAAACGCTGGTGCTCAACACCCCGGAAGGATTAGTCGTGATCACTGGTTGCGGGCACGCAGGAATTGTCAACATCCTGACATTTGCCCGAGCGGAATTTCCCGACGAGCCAGTGGAGGCAGTCATCGGTGGGCTGCATCTTTTCCGGGCGACCGATGAGCAGCTGAATTGGACTGCCGACAAGATGAAAGAGTTCAAAGTTGCGAATCTTATGGGCGCACATTGCACGGGCATCGAAGCCGTCTATCGCATTCGGGAGCGTCTCGCCCTGCCACGAGCATCGGTGGTTGTAGGCAGCGTGGGGTCGAGTTTTGTCCTTGGCGAAGGCATACATCCCGGCCCGCTTGCCAAGTGACGGCATTCCTGCCCGATCTGCGATAATTTCCCCGTTTGCGGCCGCTATCGATTGTCGAAGCGAAAACAGCTTATTGAGGAATACTTCGCCACCGCCCCAAGCGACGATGACTGGAGCCCGCACTACAACATCGCCCCCAGCCAATCGATCCCGGTCATCCACCAGAATCCGAAGGAACCCATCCGCGAACTGTCGCTGATGCGCTGGGGGCTCATTCCGTGTTGGTCGAAAGACCCGTCTGCCGCCGCCAACATGATCAATGCGCGCTCCGAAACAGCGTCCACCAAATCCGCGTTCCGCGATTCGCTGAAATCCCGCAGGTGCCTGATCCCCGCAGACGGTTTTTATTGAATGGCAGAAGAATGGGAAAGTGAAACAGCCATTTTGTTTCGAGGTCAATGAAGGGGTAATTGTTCGCGGAAGACTGAACATTTCGACCCGGACACCCAACCCCACCAGCATCTTTCCAAACGTAGGGTGTTTACGGTATCGCGCGATTCTCGGCGGCTGTCACGATTCATGACATCGGGGCGTGTCGTGGTCACCTTGGACAGACGAATCCGCGAACTATGCGCTAAGGCCGTGGCAACGAAAGACGTGGAGGAGTTGCGTCCCATCATGAGCGAACTCAGGGATGCTCTCCACGAGCATTCCGAAGACCTCAAACTCATCGTTGGCGAATACCCATTTTTGCTCACGGACCTAGTGAAACCAGCCGCAAAGTCCAAGCGGCGGTCTTAGAGCATGGATTTGCGCTCTATGGGGAGCCGCAACTTGCGATCAGAGGTTTAGCTTCCAATATCCGTTGAGGGGAGCCTTCTGGACTTTTCGTTCGCCCAAAAGGATGTTCAGTGCTGTGGCAACAGCGTCCGGGCGCTTGCGAAATTGTTCGGCTAGATCGCGCTCGCTGACGACCACGTCTCCGGTTGGATAGCGTTGGTGGACATTCCGTCCGTAGGTCGAAATCCTATCGGCGAGTGTGCGAAGTTCTTTTTTCCGGTTACGCTCCGCACGTTGGGCTTTAGCTTGTTCGGTTTCGAGACAAATTCTGCACGCGGCTGCGATCCCGACCGCACAAGCAATCACGGTGCTGATTCTCCAATAGGAGGCGATCCACGTATGAACAGGGGTGAAGGGATTCATCATTTGGTTAAGAAATCAGCGAGTCCCAGATTAGCCTGGTTACACGCGCAGCACGAAGATTACAAAAGTCCTATGCCATCGGCTAGGAGTGCCGAGAATCGCGTTGCACCGCGATTTATCCAGTTTGCTGAAAGCGAGGAGCCGAGATGAACATCCTTTCCTGATCGGAAGGATTGTTATGGGCGGGTATTGGTTGATGGCTAGTTCGCAGGCAATCGCAGCGTTTTCTCGTCCGGTTGGTCAGTCTCTATCGCGGACGGAATCCCGTACCACGAGAGGAGTTCGTTCAGTCTGCACCTGTAAACACGCGACAGCGTGTATAGCCGATAAACGCTGGGAGTTATCTTCTTCGTTTCGATTTCGTGCAATCGGCTGGGCGGGAGGACGAACGCTGGGTTGCGAAGCTCCCGCGCCAAACTGAGACTGGCGACGTAGACATCCCGGAGAGTGAGTCCGAGGCTCAGCCGACGAGTACGGAGATGCCGCCCCGTTCTTGGCAAGTGCTTCAGCACTTTCATGCATGCACGTTATCGCATGCGAGTGGATGCCCGTATAGCCTAGCAGTGCCGCCACGTAGCACGCAGGAGCCATCTCCACAGTGTAGATCAGGAAGTGGTGTGGTCATGAGCAGACTTCGCAGAAACGGAGTAAGCTCCAATATGTCCGATTAATGCTGGTCTAGGGGTGATGGGCTTGGCAGAAGTTCGATTGCAAGAGGGCGAGTCGGTGGAGAACGCCCTTCGTCGTTTCAAGCGCAAGGTTATAGCCGAAGACATTATCAAGGAAGTGAAGCGTCACCCTTCTACCTTAAGCCGGGCGAGAAGCGCAGAGTGAAGCAAGCTTTGGCGCGAAAGCGTGCCCGGAAAAAGCTTCGCAAAGAGTCGGATGGGATTCGCAACTAAGGAGAGTCCAATGTCAAAACATGATACCCCCACCAAACCCACCGACGCCCGAAGTCGGAGAAGCATGTAGGAACCCCGCCACGGGTTCTGTTCAAGCCCAGCGAACCATGACGAACAGCAGGGCACCAGCTACCAGCACGAACATTGCCAGCGACGGCCACTTTTCTACGAGTACGTTTCGCACGTTAGATATCCTTTCTGAGGCATAGCCCAATGGCAGGTTCTCCTTTGGTCCTTTTTACAAAGTGGGGGAGGGCTATCGGGGCGCGTCCTGCCGTTCCATCACCATCGCCATGGCACGCGCATGAGATTCACCGCTGTGTTCGGCACGGACGTGCTTCAGCATTTCGCGGGCGGCCAGCGTTCGTCGGTTTCCGAGGTTTCCGTCAAAGTCTTGGACGCGCTCCGTATGAGTGCAGGCAAGACAGGTGAGGATCGTACCCCGATTGTCTCTGCTAATGCGGTACATAATCAAAAGGGTACAACATATCTTCGGCTGTCAGTGTGATTTGCATCACCTTTGGTTAAATGGTGATCCTCGTTGGGTGCTGTACTAATGCGTTCGGCTCTGGCCACCGCCAGAGCGTAGGCTTAAAGCATGTACACAACGACCAGAAAGATTGCAGGCGGCACTTTCATGGTATGCGGTGACTGCGGGTACGCGATCAGCATGAACAAGATTTGCAAGACGCCCCTTCAGTCGGCAACGGACATGCTGAAGCATATGTCTGTCCACAACGCTTCCCGTGCCTTCGCGCCAGTAGTGGAGCATGTCACGCAAGCGGAACCGGAAGCCGACGCCTCCGATGAATTGGTGAATTAGTCCCGCCCTCTCAGCAGTGGATTGGCCCGATTCCCCAACCACAGAATTAAGTCCGGTACCACCGCAGTGGGTCAAGACAGGCACAGACGCTTGAGCGAGGCGCGAGCCGCCCCTCGACTGATGTCCGGCACAATGACCAACTCAAGGACGGTGACATCCGAGAGTTGAACTTGATATTCCTCGCTCTCGCGCATTGCATCAGGAGGACTGAAATTCCAGTGCTGGCAGCGGGCATCAGCGCGCTCGCAAAATGGACCCACGAAGTTTAGAGGACTGATCAATGACTATAGTCCCGAAACGACGGTGAGTCCGACCGGTCCCTGGGAAATGCGGGGTTCGTGGCAGCTCACGCTCAAGGCAGGAGGCCGCAAAGCCGATTTCTCGGCCGAGTTCAACATGGAGATCTCCGATTATTCCATTGTGTGCTGCGGCATCGACCCTGATATGCCAGCGGAACGCAAGCCTCACTCGCACCTCATTTGACTCGTGGGTGGCGACGTTGCTCAACTCCAAGGGGGCGGTTTCGAGGTAACCGGCGGCACGCTTGTGATATTGAAAAATGGAAGCCCCGTGCTATCACCTTCGACCTTGACGATAGACGTTACCGGAGGAACGACTGTTGCCTATTCGAACATCGCTTTGACCTTCGGCGGTACCGCCGATAGACACTTCGGCACCCAGCCGGTGAACGGCAACGTTCAGAGAGCGCATTAATCGGCTGGCGCAAGAAGTTTTTGATCTCCGGATGGCGGCAACGATTTGTGGCTGCCGTCCGGGGCGGTACCAATCGAGTGGCGATTTCCTGATCATTCACAGGAGAGCCAGGTCCTTTTTCTGTGTTCGCGGTTCGTCGCATGTCCGTCGTTTCTGATCTTTATGCACACGGGGGCCACGGTGTCCACACTCATTTTCTCGCTCTTTTGGGGCTCACAATCGGCGAATAGCATCCTCCGCCAGATACAAGCTTTGTGTGATCATGATCGCCGTTTTTCTGCCGTCAACTTTTGTTTTCGGGCAGGACAGCTTCCTGTCGAATTGGTTGGACATGGTGACGCAGACGGAAAACGAACAGCCACACTGGATCGTTCCTCTTGCCACGACTGCTCCGACACTCCACCAACTGTTTCGGTACGACATGCAATGGCAGACATACAACAACGGAGTCACAACAAACAACTACGGAGTCAGTAAAGGTCTGGAGATCATCCCGGAGAAGAAAGTCGAGGTGATTCTCCCCGTCCCTCCGTATATCGTGAACAACCAAAATTCTCCGAGCGACGGATTCGGAGATTGGCAGTTCCCCCTGAAATACAGGATAGTGGCGCAAAGCGAGGAGCGCGGGAACTACATTCTGACCGCCTTCTACCAGATGAGTTTTCCCACAGGGCAGTATCGACAGGGAGCGTTAAGTCCGATCATTACACCGGCGATTGCCTACGGAAAAGGCTATAAGAATTGTGACTTGCAGGGGACATTGGGAGGCAGTTTGCCCACTGGGAATACACTAGGCAGGTTTCCCATCCATAACCGTTTCGCTTTCACCACGAAATGGCTTGATAACGTCAGTTGCGCAACCATCGGGCTGCAGCATCGGCACTGTTCTCGGGCAGTGTATTGAAGGCAATCGTGGCGCCTGGGGCAGCCTTATGAACAGCATTGATGACGGCTTCGAATATTGCGATGCGCTTGGGTGGCAGGCGCACGCCAGTTCCGATTACCACACAATCGTAGTTCGTCGAACCTAACTGACGCTCCACCGTCGGGCTGCTTTGCGGGAAACTGAGTTGCGGCAATATGTTGAGAGTCGTGGCTGGGAGTGCGTGGTGTATCAGGACAAGGCCCAGAGCGGGGCGAAGAATGATAGACCGGCGCTGAACCAACTGTTGAGTGACATGAGGAGAAGGCGTTTCGATGTTGTGCGCGATCGGTAATCTTGACATGACAGATTCGACCGGTTACGGTGACCATATATCTAACCGTCTTCCGTAGGATCGAAAGGACGTATCCAGTCCCTGCGGTCGCTCCGATGGATGTAGTTTGGAGCACTCTTGAAACATCACTCTCGATTCCTTTCCAATGACAGTGCAATCGTCGTCGCGCTCGCGGGCATGATCCTTCTCGTCGCGCTTGGCGGGATAAAGCTCAGCCGCGTCGTCGCAGCGAATATGTTGCTGGCCGACGGGCAATCGACATCAAGCGTCTGGGCTGTAACTCTAGCCGACAGCATCGACGAGATTCCGACTATTCTCGACGGCGCGCCCCCGTCCGATAAGACGAAACAGCTACTCGCACATGCCAGCCAATCGGGCGACATTTATCGATACAAGGTCTGGAGCAAGACGGGTCGGGTGGTCTTGATCTCGGAGCGAATGGATTCTTCCGAGGAAGCTACGACTAATGCGGGAAAAAACCGACAGGTAATCATGCGCTCTATCCTTTCCGGAGACGCATTTACAGAAGGCCACGCCGGCAAGCCACCGCTGAACCCCGCATATTTCGCCGATTCGTACATCCCGATCAAGCGGAACGGGTCGGTCATCGGCGTCTTTGAAGTATATCTCGACCAGACTGCGGACAAGGCTCTCTATGAACGATCTTTTCTGCTCACCGAAGGCATCATTGCGATTGCGGTTCTGCTCGCAGGTGGGTTTCCGGGGATCATGGTCTATCGAAAAATGATGGCCCACCGCGCCGCTGAGGCAAAAGCCATGTTCCTGGCCGAGCATGACAGCCTGACTGGCATGCCTAACCGGAAGCGGCTCGGAGAAGCAGCAAAAGCCGCCTTGGCGTGGACGCGCCGCAACCAGAGTTATGTCGCCGCTCTGTTGATCGATCTTGACCGATTCAAAGAGATAAATGACAACTTCGGACACGCCGCCGGCGATGAAGTTCTGCGGGTGCTTGCGATACGCCTCAATTCGGCCATTCGGGACGAGGATATGGCGGCACGGCTCGGAGGAGACGAGTTCGTGATTCTGCAAGTGGGCATGGCTCAGCCCACCGGAGCTGACTCTCTTGCCGACCGCCTAACGAAGATACTCTCGGAACCGTACGATGTTGGCGACTCGCAAGTGATATGTGGAGCAAGCATTGGTATCGCCGTTGCACCCACAGATGCTCAAGAATGGGGTGCGCTGCTTTCCTGCGCAGATACGGCTCTATACAAGGCAAAAGCCGAGGGCCGCAATGCGGTGTGCTTTTTTGAAGCTGGTATGGATGCGACTATTCGCAGCCGCCGCCGGCTTGAAGCGGACCTGCGGCGTGCTCTGGAAACAAATGCATTTCAGTTGGCGTACCAACCACTCTTCAGTTTTCACGATGAGAGCCTTCTTGGATTTGAGGCACTATTGCGCTGGCCGCAAGGTTGGGAGCCAGAGTCACCCGCCGCGTTCATTCCGGTTGCCGAGGAGTCCGGCCTCATCGGTCCAATGGGTGCTTGGGTGCTCGAAACGGCATGCAGGACGGCTGCCGCGTGGCCCGTCGCTCTGAAGGTCGCGGTCAATCTATCACCAGTTCAATTCCGTCAAGGTGACATCGTCGCCGTCGTCGAAGCAGCTTTGAGTGCATCCGGACTTGATCCTGAGCGCTTGGAACTGGAAGTCACCGAGAGTGTGTGGCTCAAAAACACGGATGCTGTGCTCGACCAACTTGTACGGCTCCGGCAGCTGGGAATATCGATCGCGCTGGATGATTTTGGCACCGGTTATTCCAGCTTGTCCTATCTCTGGAAGTTCCCCTTTGATAGAGTCAAAATCGATCGCTCCTTTGTGACCGAGATGGAGAGGGATCCAAAAGCCATGGCGATCGTGAACTCGATCGTGGCGATGGGCAAGAGTCTTCATCTCACCATTACGGCGGAAGGCGTTGAAACGCCGTCACAGGCGCAGGCTCTCCGCAAGGCCGGTTGCGACCAAGCGCAGGGATATTTATTTGGTCGGCCGCTTTCCGAGACGTTGGCCAATGTGTTGGCCAACGGAGTCCCCGGATCCCCCCTCGCTTCGGCGGATCTAATTTCGCCATTCCTGTTGGCTACCGGGCGGTCACTGGCGAAAACTTAAAGACGCCCAACTATACTGGTGTGACCATCGGTTTTCCTGGCGGGATTCAGGTAACAACCCACGACAAGATTGCTATCCTCGACCAGGAATCCGCCACCATCTACACCTTCAACCAGCCGGTAAATGGCTCGCTGGGCTCTCTCATCGCGACCACCGAGCTTACCGGTGCGTCCGATCCTGTGACCTTCGCATTCACCGCGAGCAACAAAGACTTGTGGGGTGCCAGCGCCGCCACAACAGGAGTGGCTGAGTTCGCGTACCCGGCGGGCGGGAACCCGGTAAAGGAATTCATGGAGGGCGGCGAACCGATCGGCGTCGCGCTCGTTCCGGCAGAACAGCCGTAGCTTATGTTCAGTAATCACAAGGCGGACGCGCATGCGTCCGCCTTTTTCGTTGTTGCCACCCCCATGCCTCCCCGCCAAAGGTTTCGCGATGCGATAGCGAAATAGTCTGCGCAATCATCAGAGGAAATTCCATCCGGGCACTCCGCTGGGTAGTGGCAATACCCATTGCTGCTCATCCTCCAGGCTTCCAAATGGCTGATCCGCGATCAGCAATTGCGAATGATCCGGCGAAAGATCTGACATCCTGACGTTAACAAACGGAGCGGGAATGGGAGAAGTTTCACCAGCGCTCGCGGCCACCTGGACAAGGTGGCTCTTGGGGCCGACTTCCTCGGTGATGTACAGGCGAGGACCGTCAGTGAGAATGCCGCTCTTGGGAACGCCGTCATTTGTTATCTGAGTAGTTTTTACGACTTTGGGTGGGGGAAGCGGGCGAAGGAGCCAGATCAGCGCTGAAAAACCAAGAACGACGAGTGCGACTAAAATCGCGACCTTCCCGAGCTTGCTGAAGGTTGCGGCGGGGATTGGAGTGGTCGCAAAAGTTTGGGCCGCAATCACGCCCGAAATTGACGGCGGAGACACGGGCACACTTGACGAGATTCGAGCTGCCTCGGCTGAGCCAGCGCGTACGGCGGTTCGACCGGATTCCGAGTCGCGTTTGAGGCGGAGCAGATCAGCGCGGATTTCCGCCGCGCTCTGATAACGGAGATTTCTGTCTTTCTCCAGAGACTTGTGAACGATGCGTTCCAATTCCGTAGAAACTTCGGGATTGAGGCGAACTGGAGCGATGGGCGGACGATTCAGGATCGCGTCAAAAATGATTCCCGAGCTTTCGCCACGGAAGGGCAACGTGCCGGTCGCCATCTCGTAGAGGACTGCGCCAAATGAAAAAAGATCGGTGCGGGCGTCCAGTTCTTTGGCTCGCACTTGCTCGGGCGACATGTAAGCGATGGTGCCGACTGCAGTGCCAGGGCTGGTGAGATGGTCTTCGGAGTCAACGGTTGCGGCGCTGAGCGCAAGGTTCTGCGGTTGAAGCGTGACCTTGGCCAAGCCAAAGTCGAGAATCTTCGCCTGCTCACGATTGGTAACAAAAATATTCGTTGGTTTGATGTCGCGGTGAATGATTCCTTTGAAGTGGGCCGCGTCGAGCGCGTCTGCGATCTGGATACCAAGCTTCAGTACAATATCCGTCTCCAACGGCTTGCCGGCTATTTTGTGCCTCAGCGTCATGCCTTCCAAAATACTCCATGACGATAAACGACTGACCATTGTGCTTGCCGATCTCGTGGATGGTACATATGTTCGGGTGATTCAAAGAAGAAGCGGCACGAGCTTCGCGGCGGAAGCGTTCCAACGATTGCGGGTCTTGAGCGTCGCCTTCGGGCAAGAACTTCAGGGCGACGAAGCGGACAAGTTCGGTGTCTTCGGCCTTGTATACCACACCCATCCCGCCGCCGCCCAGTTTCTCGACGACGCGATAGTGCGAGATGGTCTGGCCGACCATGTGCGAAACATGCTATGGCGGAACCGTCGGCAAGTCAATGATAGGTGTGGAGTTGGCGTATCTCAGAGGGGTTGCAGTTGTAACATCCCGGGGCTGTTGAAAAAGTCCGTGATCGGAATATCTTTTGGCTGCGATCATTGCGGCTGCCGAGTTTCTCTTCTTGCCTCACCTAAGTGGTGGCTGGCAGAACCGGTCTTGTCGGCTGGCTGAGGAAGCGCATGAGTCGCTTGATGTTCTGGGCTGCGGCTGCCAGGAAGAACTGTTCTCGCACGAACTTCAATCTCCGTAGGCGGAGGCGGCGCAGCC
>Ga0210391_10004428_pt1 | contig 11705 bp, 8 predicted proteins | sample IncBWC12OmetaG_FD_160573 | JGI IMG/M metagenome (GOLD analysis project Ga0210391, IMG submission 160573) | Forest soil microbial communities from Barre Woods Harvard Forest LTER site, Petersham, Massachusetts, United States - Inc-BW-C-12-O ...
TTGGGGCAAGGCAGCGCCACCGTGACCGAGTTGGCGGAGCCTCTCGGAATGTCGCTGACCGGATTGAAGAAGCACGTGCAGGTGCTGGAGGAGGTTGGGCTCGTAACCACCGAGAAGGTCGGACGGGCGCGAGTCTGCAGTCTCGGGCCAAGACGCCTGGACGATGTACAGCAGTGGATCGAGACCTATCGAGGCATGTTGGAGGAACGCCTCGACCGCCTCGGCGAGCTGCTCGAGAGCACCACAGGCGCAGCGGCTGCCCACGGCGACCCGCAGGGATCAGCGAGCGGGAAGCCACGAACAACCACCACCGATAAGTAGGAGGAAACATGGCTGGAGCCACGACAGTGACAACCCCCACCGATCGAGAGATCGTCACCGAGCGGGTATTCGACGCACCCCGCGAGCGTGTGTTCGCCACTTACACCGACCCCGCGCTGATTCCCCAGTGGTGGGGCCCGCGGCGCATGACCACAACCGTCGATCAAATGGACCTCCGACCTGGGGGCAACTGGCGGTTTGTGATGCGTGAGCCCGATGGCTCGGAGATTGGGTTCAAAGGGATCTATCGAGAGGTCACGCTGCCAGAGCGCATAGTCCAGACTTTCGAATGGGAGGGAATGCCCGGCCACGTGATCATCGAGACTCACACCTTCGAGGAGCTCGGCGACCGCACGAAGGTGACGACCACCTCGCTATTCCATACCACCGAGGAACGCGACGGCATGATCGCCTCTGGCATGGAGGGCGGGCTCACCGAAACCCACGAACGGCTGGCGGAGCTGCTGGCGATGGGGGCGTGATCGGCTAACAAGAGCCGCCGAGCAGGAGCGCCAAGTCGCCGAGGTGCGACTTGACTCTTGCGGAGGCTTTCGAGGAACAGAAGGAGGAGAACACGAAGACCGTCAGGCGACTGGTCTGGTTCCTGGGTCTTGCCCTCGGCGCACTGGTTCTGGAGACCGCTGGCCTTGCCGCCGCGGCTGCGCTAGCCTCATAGTCATGGCAGACCATCCGACAAGCACTCCACCGTCGACTCCCAAGCCCGGCAGCCCGCCTGCGCCCGACTCGATCCCCAAGCTGCCCAAAACGATCTTCAACCTGCAGAAGCGGGGCGGAGCGGGCAACCTCGGGCTGACTGAGCGCAAGTAAGTTAGACCTCTTGGTCCGGCCCGGTTGCGCCACGACAGAAAACGGCTCTGCGTAGCCAAAGCGACAAATGGGCGATCCTGGATTCGAACTCGCACCCGGACCTCCGCTCAGGTCAAAAACGGCTACTCGCTGGGCTGAGGTGCTCTGAGGTCAGCTCAGATTCGCTCGCTGAAGTACCACGGGAAGTACCACGGCGAACCGCCGTGCACGACCTACGTCCAGTGCTCGATGAGCTCCGATGGCCAGAGGACCGGCGGCACGGCCTCCGCGAGTTGCCGTAGGTGCGCATCGCCCGAGACGATGCACTGCGCGCCGGCCGCCAGCGCAAGCGCCACGAGATAGTCGTCCCCGGGGTCGCGGGTCGCCGGGGTCGCGGGTCGCCGGGGTCGGCCGGCGGATCCTCGATCAGCACCCCGTCCTCCATCAGGCCCGTCAAGAGCCCGTCGACTTGAGTCGCGTCGATCGATGCCGCGAACTTCGAGCGGCGCAGAACCCGTTCCAGCTCGGCGAGCAGTGGAGCGATCCCAAGTGGACTAATGAACGAGATCTGTCCATTGGCTAAAGCTGTCGACAACCTATGCCGATGGTGCTGTACCCGAGTACGGTGATTGTGCATCTCCCTGCACGAGGACAACTTATGAGACGCTTTACTCGCCACAGATATCTCGCCGTGTTGATGGCCCCCCTTTTGCTCGCCGGCTGTGGGGCGAGTTCGCCTACGGGTACGGCCGAAGCAATGCTGAAGCGAGTAAAGGCGCCACCTGGCTTTCGTGTAGTAGGCAAATGTGAGCTCGGCCCGAACACGCGATGCTACCGGCGCAAGCCGTTTATGCCTCTCGATGAAGCGAGTTTCGACACTCTCATAGCGGCGTCAGGGCTCAAGCTGAGCCGAAAGCCCCTCATGTGGTGTCGGAACTTGGCTCGCCGACGCCCCAAGGTCTACGTGGTAGATAACTGCGAGGCGCGTGCCGACCTCCATTCCGTGGAATTCGCAGTCTTCGCGACCGCAGTTAAGCTCGTGAACGGAAGCTCACTGAGGCCTCGAGACCTGAAGCTGGTTCGCAGCCAGCGTGGCACCATTTACGAAGTAACACCCGTCACGACAGACGCCGACTCTTGACCCCAGCCCCAAGAGGCGTAAGCGTAGTACGCCGCTCGCTGTCACCGGACATTACGCAAGACGATGTGAATGTTGTATAGTTTTTTGATCAATTGGACCAAATCCCGAATCGCTGCGGTCCAACTCGTCGTTGTCTCTGCCTTTATGAGCGGTGCAAAGTCGTCAAATATGCGCTCGGCGTGACCTGCGTAGTCCTTTTCGTACGCCTTTTTGTCGAAACTGCAATAGCCAAAGTTGTCGTCGCTGCACGCGATTTCTGCCTTGAGAGCGAAGTAATAATACGCGCTTACTTCACGGTATTCAGTTACTATTTCATTGGCCTCGTGTTTTCTTTTTAGCGCCGCTGTCGTTTCACCCCCTATGCGTTGATATTCATTGGAGAATTCGATTTCTTCAGAAGTCGGCGAATCCTTCCCCGTTGGATCCTCGTAATTCAGGGGATTATCCCTTGTGTAACCGTAAGCTTCGTGTGTTTGTTCAATTTCGGGATCGACGCTGAGGAACTGCCCGGTGGCTGGATCGTACTCGCGTGCGCGCAAGTAGATAAGGCCAGTGTCTGAGTTCGTGTACTGACCATCGTAGCCAAGCGGCGTCTTTGCGGTTCCTTCGCATGTTGGGCTACCGTAGGCTCCGTATGTGCATTTGCCTTCGACTGCGCCGGTGCTTCCAGTAATGAGTCGTGTGGAGCCTTGCTGATCGTGGTGTAGATACAGCGGTTCGTTTTTGCTGTTGATTTGCTCGATCGGGTATCCACTTGGTCCGTAGATGAAACTGTTGGTACCGTCGCTGAGAATCAGTGCAAGTTCTTCGTTTGTGTCCCACGCAAGATAGGTGGTGGTTCCGTTGATTGTCTGTGACGTCCGCAAGCCTTGGCCATTGTATTCGTAGCTGTCTTTGATTTCGCTGGTTTCGCCTTCTTTTGGTCGTTCTGCTAATGTCAGCTCGCCTGCTTGGTTGTACCCGTAGCTGGTGGCTGGTCCGCTGGATGGCGTCCGTTTGGTGCGCTCGTCGAGTTCGTTGTACGAGTAGGTTACTCCAGTACCTTTTTCGAGCTCGTCAGCTTCGTTGTAGGTATTTTCGCTCGATGCCTCCTTGGTGGGGTTGTTGGCGGCATCGTATTTGTATTCGCTGCTGCCGTATTTTGTTACGCGATTGTCTTCGTCATACGTCGCTTCGGTAACTTCTGCACCGGGCAATCCTTTGGCCGTCGTCTTCTTGACTTGGTTGTCGTTGTCGCGGGTATATGCAAGCGACGCAAGGGTTTCCGTGCCCTTGGCCATTTTAATTTCGGTCGTCTGGTCTGCGTCGTTGTAGGTGTACTTGTCTTCGTTTTTGGCTTCGCTTGGGAAGATTGTTGCTTTGAGATCGGAGTCTTGGTCGTAGGTGAATTTGGTTTCATGTTTGAGCCAGTCGGTGACCTTTTCGAGGCGCCTGTCTTTGTCGAAAGCTCGCGTTACTTCTTTCCCGCCTGGATATGTAATCTTGGTCTGGTCATTGGCGAGGTCATATTCGTATTTCACGATTTCTTTGTGGCCGTTTTCGCTCGCGGTCAGCCGGTCGAGCTGGTCGTAAGTGTTGGTTGTGATGCCAGTGCCGTCGGTCATCGTTGTACGGTTGCCGTCTTTGTCGTATTCGTATTTGATTGTTGACGGGTTGTCGCTGGAGTAGCTGATTTCGGTGAGGCGGTTGGCCGGGTCGTACGTGTAGGTGGTTGTCCGTTTCGCCGGATCAGTAAGTTTGACGAGGTTCCCAGCAGCGTCGTATTCCTTGGTCGTCACATGGCCGAGTGGATCGGTGACTTCGATCACCTGCTCCAGCACGTTGCGCTTGTATTTGGTCTTGTGTTTGTCACCATCAATTTCGGCGATGACTTGGCCGGCGCCGTCGTATTCCAGTTCGGTGATGTCTTTGTTGGGCGCTTCGATCTTCGTCCGCTCGTTGTCGGCGTCGTACGTGTAGGTGGTGGTGTGTTTGTTGGCGTCGGTCACCTTTTCGACGTTGCCATCGCCGTCATATTTGTATTCGGTCGTATGACCGAGTGGGTCTGTGACCTTGATTGGTCGACCCTGTGCGTCGCGTTCCGTTTTGGTCTTGAATTTTTCTTCTTCGCCGGCTTTGACGTGGCCGCGAGGGCTGACCGTCGCGGTTTCCTGCGAATCTTCGTTGTATTCCCAAGTGCGCTTGTTGCCTTCATGGTCTGTTTCTGCGGTGCGGTCGCCGTACGAGTCGTATTCGTATTTCCACGTATGTTCCAACGGATCAGTCATACTTTCCATTTCGCCGTGGGTGCCGTATTTATATTTGGTGATCTGCGTTTTCCCGCCCGGTGCGGGCCGTTCGATCGCTTCGGGGTTGCCGTGACTTTCGCGTTTATACGTCGTCGTCTCGCCATTTGGTTTTGTTTCGGTTTCGACGTCGTGAGTGCTGTCATACGTCCATTTCGTTTCGTCATTGTCAGCGTTGATCATGCTTGTACGGTTGCCATGCGTGTCGTAACCGTATCGTATGGTATGTCCGTTGCCGTCAGTGACGCTTAGCAGCTCATTGGCAGAGTTGTATCTGCTGGTTTCGGTCGTCGCGCTCGATGTGCCGTACCCCTTTGTTAGGGTGGTCCCTGTACCATTGGTCGTGAAGTATTGGACGGTCACGGCGCCTGTCGCATGGTTGGTCGTTGTTGTGTGAAACGCGGTGTATTCAAAGGTGGTTGTGCGTTTCATTGGATCGGTCTCCGAGACGGCCTGGTTGGAGCTGTTGTATTCGATGGTCGATTTGCCGCCCCGGCCGTCAACGAGTTCCGTCATCTGGTGTGAGCTCCCGTACTTGAACTGCCAGCGTAGAGCTGATTCCCCTGGCTGAGTAACCGATGCGAGGTTCCCGCTTTCGTACGTGTATTTGACGACGTGTTTCATCGGGTCTTCAGCACTTTCCACGAGACCTTCAGAGTTATATGTGAGTTTGATTTTGCGGCCTGCTGGATCGGTGATCGTTTCGAGGTTCCCGCTTCCGTTGTAGGCGAGCGTCGTGGCGTTGCCGTTGCGGTCAGTCACACTTTCCAAACTCTCGGTAGAACCGTTGAATTTATAGACCGTCTGGTTTACTAGCGTAAGAGTGTATCCCGATGATGTCGAGCCACTGAGGATATCTTGAGTCCACTTCGGTGCTTTGAATGTTTCGCCTGAGCCTTCGGTGAAGGGAATAGTGCTCGCGTCGGCCTGCACAAGCGTCGCTTTTTTGCTTGCTTTTTCGACCACGAGATGATCGCTGAACGAGCCTGACCAGCCATAGCCGAATATTCCTTTGCCGCCTGCGGCCGCAGTCCGTGAGTTGTATGTGCGGCTCAAGGTCAAACCGACTCCGCGACCGCCGATCGAGAAATCTGTCTGTGTCTGTGAGTAGTTGCCAGTCTGGCAACTCACCGATTCGTCTTCGCCACATTGGACAGGGTCTTGCACGTTTTCGGTACCGCCGTATTGTGTTTCGGATTCCGAGTACACAGGTTCGTTGAATACAAAGTTGCCTACCGGTTCTTCGACTACCCCATAGTTTTCAAAATGACCGCCAATGATTGTTCTTCCTTCTGCTCCACCTGTTCTTGTCAGCGTTCCGTTATTCACGAACAGCGCTGTGAGTGCGCCTTCCTTTTTGAACAGGCCGGTGCGGCATTCTTCGCATCCTTTTTCGTCATGAGCGATGATTGTCCCGTTGTTTTCTATCAGTGCGTTGGCGACTTCGATTACGCCTGATGCCCATGTCACTGTACCTTCGTTGATAAATTCACGTTCGACATCCAGCGTGCCGCTTTCGATTGTGCTTTTCGCCCCCGATTCAAGCAGCACTGCGCCCCCACCTTTGATACTTCCTTCGCTAGCTACGAACGAGGTGGAGACGTCGACGCTGCCGCTGCCCTTGAGAGTTCCGCCGGGGTGTAGCACCCCGAGTCCCTTGAGGACTGAGGTCGCGGGGCCGGTGAGTTCCAGGGTGCCGGCTTTGATCTCGGCCTCGGCGCTTGGGCCTTGCAGGTCGCTGGCTTTGACTTCGCCGCCGCTGAAGATGAGTTCCCCGGCGACGTTGGTTCCGGAGCCGAGCGTGAAGGTCCCGCCGGAGAATTCGATCGACGTTGAGCTGCCGATCGCGTTCCATGAGCCCGTGGCGGTGTGTTCGCTGAACCCGCCGCCGTCGAATTTGAATTTGCCGGCTTCGGTGGTTACGGTGCCTTGGTTGTTGAAGGGGACTTCGACCTCGGATTCGGTGCCGGCGAACTTGATGAACGAGCCGGTGTTTTCGACGGTGCCTGAGCCTGTGCCGGGGTCGATGCCCTCGGATCTGCAAAGCCCGCCGCATGATGTGCTTTTGCCGTTGTCGTTGGCGTAGAAGGTCGCGGTGTTCAAGACTTTTGCGCCTTCGGCGAGGACGAGCGCTCCCGAGGCCCACGTCAGCGTCCCGTGGTTCGCAAGCGATCGGCCGTTTACTTCGGCGGGTGTTTCGACTTCGATCTTCCCCGACGAGCCGGCTTCCAGTACCGTCGATCCGGTCCCTGACATCTTCGCGCCTTCACCGGCCCATTCAAGCTGCCCGGTGATCTTCAGCGTTCCCGCGCCGCTCAGCGTGCCGGCCGTCATCAGCAAATGGTTGATCGTGCTCGCCGATGTGTTCGCGATGCTCAGCGTGCCGCCCTGTAGGTTTGCCTGGCCGGTGCTGTCGGTCAAGCCTTCGGCGGTGACGGTCCCTGCGGTGATGTCTACGGTCCCAGACCAGCTGCTGCCGGCTAGCGTGAACGAGCCGCCGGCGAGCGCGACGGATGCTCCTTCGTCGCCCACCCATTTACCGGTCGACGTGGACGATCCGCCTTCGATGAACGCGAGCTGCCCTTTCTGTCCTTCCACGGTGCCGCTGCTTTCAATCAGTACCGCTACCTGCGAGGTTCCCGTGCCCGAGGACTTCTCGACGGTGCCGGTGTTCACGACCTTGCCTGAGCCGCCGGAGGCCAACTTGATCGCGTCAGTGGATTCCGAGTTGACCTGCAGCGTGCCCTTGTTTTCGACCTTCGCTTCTTCGGAGAGCAGGAGGCGCCCCGAAACGATCGTTAGCGTGCCTTCGTTGATGAGCGACCGCTTGGCGAGTTTCGCGTTGTCGACACTTGGCACGCTGATCGACCCGGTCGCTCCTGAGGCCAGCACTGTTGACCCTGACCCGGACATCACGCTTTCATCCGGCCATGAGAGCGTTTCTGTGACCTTGAGGGTGCCTGCGCCCGTCACCGTGCCGCCCGTCATCGCCAGCACGCTGACGGTGGCGGTGTCGCCTTCGGCCATGTTCAACATTCCCGAGGCGAGCGTCAGTTCGCCGCTCGTGACTTTGAAGTCATCGCCAGTGAGGGTTGCTTCCTGAACGTTGATTGGGCCTTCGAGCACACTGCCGTTTCCCAGCACGGAGGAGTTGGAGCTACCGTAGAACCCGATCGTCCCGGTTTTGCTGTGGATCGTCCCGAGGTTTTCGACGTCCACGCCGAACCCGACTTCGCCAGTACCTTCAGTTTTCTGCACCGTGCCGGTGTTCACGAAGCTAGCCGCCCCCGTGCTTTTTTCAAGCCCTTTGCGGTTGCAGCCTTCTTCACACGCTTTTTCGGTATCGTTCAGGTTGAGCGTCCCGCTGTTGGAGAACACCCCGCCGTTTTCGATTTCGATTGAGCCCGCTTTCAACGTGAGCGTGCCTTCGTTGACCAGTCGCCGTTCGCTCAACCGCACCGAAATGGCACGCACCGTTCCCGAGGCCGCAGCCTTCAACACCGTGGACCCCGATCCTTCCATCTTACCTTCCGTCCACGACAACGACGAGGAGACATCCAGCCTCGCCGCTCCACTCAGCGTGCCCCCGCTGGCGGTAAGCGAATAAACCGTAGATTCTTCAAGCGCGCTGGCCAATTCCAGCGAGCCGCCCCTCAACACGAGCGTCCCTTCGTCCTCCAGTACACCGGCCGCGTTCGCGCCGCTTGCGACTTCGACCGTCGTGCCCGCGCCGATGCACGCGACATCTGCCGAGGTCGGCACTTTGCCGGTCGACCAGTTGCCCGGCGTCTGCCACGACCCCGAGCTCCCGCCAGCCCATTTGTCCGTACACAGCGGTTCAGCCGAGGCTCCCGCTGGTAGCGCCGCCAACACGAGTAACGCCGCCAAGAGACCAACGCCGCCCCGCGCCCAGCCAGCACGGGAGCGACACCGATCGCCATAGACCGCCGATCCAGCTCTGCCGCCTCGTATCGCGCCCACCCTGTCCGCCTCCCCACTGTCGCTCTGACGAATTGTTGGGCGGGTTCTATCAGATGCCGAAGACAGAGTGTTCTGACTCAACCCAATCGTTTGATTCGAGCCAGACGCAGACCATGCGTGGCCGCGCTCACGGCCCGCCGGTGGCCCGATCGAGCCTCAGATCAGCGGGTTCCTTGCTGCCTATAGTTGCTCCGTTGGCGGGGGATTGACCCCGATGCCACCAAATGCAACTTCTACGAACACGACCTCGTGCGGGCTCGGCGCGTAGTCGGCGTATCGCTGGGTCGTCTCGATGTCGCGGTGGCCCATCCACTCCTGTAGGGTTCGCATTGGCGTCCCGGCGCCCGCCATGCGGGTGCCGAAGGTGTGGCGGAGGTCGTGGAACCTGTGGGATTCGTCGAGGTTCGCGGCTTTGAGTGCGCGGCGGTAGCGCCGGCGGATGGCTGCCTTGTCGAGCGGCCCGCCTGTGTCGGGGTCGGCGAACACGAGGTCGTCGTCGGCTGTCCAGTTCGACGCCCGATGCAGGTGGCGTAGCTCGACGGCGAGCGAGTCTGCCATTGGGACGCTGCGGGTGGAGCGGCGGGACTTGGGGGTGCCGAACTCGCCGAGGACGTAGTTCTGGCGTACACGGACGCGGCCAGCGGTCCAGTCAACGTCCCGCCAGCGCAGCGCGATCAGCTCGCCCTGGCGCAGTCCGGTCATGGTGGCCGTGAGGTAGAGCGCACGATCGATCCGCTGCGCGCTTCGATACGGCTCGCTGTCGCCGCCGTTTGCAACGTCGAGCAGACGACCCGTGACCGCTCGAAGCTCGGCAACGTGGCCAGGGTCAATCTCTGCGCGGGCAGCCGACGCCACAAACAGGACGCCGACAGCGAAGACCGCAACGAAGACCCAAACAGGCCAGAACGGAAGCATTTCCGCCCGGTGCCCCAGCACCCACGCGGCTCCCACGGTTGCCCCAATCACCATGAGGGCCGTCCCCAAGACGACGCGATCCCGTCTAGGCATGCACGCACCCTACGCCCCCGCTCAGGGCACACGCCTTCTTCCCCTTCCACCTCATCGTCAGGCGCATCCCCCGAGTGGACTACGGCAAGCCCCCCACGACTCGCGGACCTCTGGCACGCTCTCGACGCGCCAGACGATCTGAGCGGGACCGAAAAGCTATCTCCGTGCTGCTTCCTGATCGAGTGCCGGAGCGAGCTTACGTGGCGTTTCGCCCGGCGGAGCTTCGCCTAGCAGCCAGCCAGGGTGTTCACGCAGCCAACGCTACCGACTCCGAGCGCACGAGAGTCGCCGCCAACTGCGAGAGAATTGTGAGGTCGGTGTGAAGCGGCAGCAGCCACGCCAGACGACGCCGAGCCAGCGCCGTGTCATCGCAACCGTCCACTCTTGGAGTGCGTGGGTGGCTTTCGCTCCCGCGGCGCGGGGAGGCCTGCCAGCAGCACACCGGCCGGCACACTGAGCGCGTCGGCGAGAATCAGCAGCGTCGTCAGGTGCGGCTCGCGCTGCCCCAGCTCCAACGCCCCTATCTGTGTGCGGTGCACACAGGCGTGGCGCGCTAGCGTTTCCTGGCGCGGTCGCGTGCGCCACGCAGCCGCTCACCGAACGCGGCCAGCAGTTGCGCGCGCTCCGTGGTATAGGCGTCATGCCCAACCTTCACGTCTTCATGCCCCGCGCGGACCTGCGCTGCCTCGGCGTTGACACACCGTTTGCCAGCTCCGTCAACGGAACCTCCAGCGCATCCACGAGGATCAGCAGCATGAGAAGACCCGGCTCGCACTGCCCACGCTCAAGGACGCCGATCTCGTTGCGGTGAACGTTGGCGAGATCCGCAAGGCGTTCCTGCGCAATACCCCGCCGCTCGCGCAAGCCACGCAGGTTCCCCCCGAACACGGCCAGCAGCCGGGCGCGCTCGGCGGTGTAGGCATCAACGGCTACCGCACTGCTCGCCGCCGGCGTCATCGTCTCCTCACCGCCTTGCGCACGATCGTGCCGGGGGCCACGCCGAGCGCGTCCGCAAGGTCGAACAGCAGCTCGTAGGGGACGTTGCACCGGCCCGCCTCCAGCGCGAGCATGTAATCCTCATCGAGTCCTGTCCTCTCGGCGAGGCGCTCCGGAGTCAACCTCTTCCGTTCGCGTGCGTCACGAATCGCGCGACCGAGCGCGATTAACTCCGGGCTCTCGTCCGCGCCGATGCTCGCAAGGAACGCATCGATCCGCTTCAGGTTCCAAAACACAGCGCGGCGCTGCGCGCCTTTCGCGCCGCGCAACCGCTCGTACTCGAACTTCTCCTGCTCACGCAGCGCCACGACGATCGCATCCCGTCCGGCCCCACGTTCACGCAACACCGCTTCGCGCAGCAGGTCGATGAACCCGCACGGAACCTTCACATCCATCCGGCGGTAAAACGACTCACCGCTAGCCATCACGCCTCCCCCCACTGTCCAGGCTTCACCGCGAGCCCATCGAGCAGCACGCCGGGCTCCACGCCAAGGCCGCGCGCGAGACGCAGCACAGTTGAAACGCGCGGCTCGCGCACCCCGCGCTCGAACCGGCCGACCGCCGTCGGATGCAAGCCCGTCCGGCGTGCGAGCCCATACCGCGAGACGCCCCGCTCGGCGCGCACCTCCCGCAGCCGCCAGCCAAACGCAACAGCTACCCACGGCGGCTCCATACCGTCGAGCACCGGCATCCCCTCAACCCTCCCCGTCCGTGGGAAGCTGCCCGAAGTGCTCCTCGAACTCCTCGGGGGTCAGCCGGCGCTCCTCTGTCGCCAGGCCACCGCGGCCACGAAACCGTGCCCCTGCGACCTGAAAGTAGTGCGCGAGTATCTGCCGCACGCGCACGCCGGTGACGCCGTGGCATTCACCGATCGCGCGCAGTGTCAGACCCTCGACCAGCCACAGGTGCAGCATCTCGACGTGCCGCTCCGTCGGAACGCGATGATCGCACGGCGGTGGGAGAGTCCCCAGCCCGCACGCTTGGCGTCGCTTGGCGTATTCGTAGAACTGGACGGGTTCGCTCTGAGGATCGGGGGCGCTCATTGGCTCACTCCCTCCCCGTCCGCGAACTGGCCCGCATGTCTCGCCCCGATCTCAACTTCGGCGGCACGCATGAGTTCGCCAAGGCGAACGCCGAGGCTCCCCGCGAGCGCGACAAGCGTCATG
>Ga0210391_10004430_pt1 | contig 11700 bp, 10 predicted proteins | sample IncBWC12OmetaG_FD_160573 | JGI IMG/M metagenome (GOLD analysis project Ga0210391, IMG submission 160573) | Forest soil microbial communities from Barre Woods Harvard Forest LTER site, Petersham, Massachusetts, United States - Inc-BW-C-12-O ...
CGTGTGGGATGTTTTCAACGTCGGCAGCGGATCGCCGATTTCCATCGCGGAGATGGCGAGCACGCTGGCCCGGATGCTCGGCAAGAGCCTCGCTCCGGAGTATCTCGGTAAATACCGCGTGGGCGACGTTCGTCATTGCTTCGCGGACATTTCAAAGATTGAGAGAACCTTCGGCGTGCGGCCGCAGCGGTCGTTCGACGAGGGCATGCAAGAGCTCATTACGTGGGTTTCGCAAGCGAAGGCGCCGGTGGATCGCAGCCGGGCGAGCCTCGCCGAACTAGAAAAACAGCGACTTCTCGTTTAGTGAAGGGAGCAATCAAGATGTCACGGGCAATTTCGGCTGCGGCTATCGGGCTCTTTTTGCTGACGGAACCGATCGCCGTTCGTGCGGACAACGTTGAGGTGTTTGCCGGGGCGCAAGCCGATTTTGCAAACTACGTCTATGCGGGAGCGACCGTGGCGTTGCCCGGCCAAAGCATCGGCAACGGATTCGCCTTTCGGGGTTACTTCGATACCGGCGGCTACGACTACATGCGCCACGACCTCGGCTTGGTTCGGGCGAACTTTACGGGAGGAGAGCTGGACGCGGTTTACGGGGTTACGCTCAAGCACGTTTGGAACGACGTCGGCGTCGGCGTCAATGCGACCTATACCGGACTTTCGCCGTACGATCCCAAGAACTATTTGGGAGGTCATCAAACGGAACTTCGCGTGAGTCTGGACGGCGGAACGTCGGGTGGGCCCTGGCGCGCGGATTGGCTAGGCTACTACGGAACCAGACTCTATGACTACGATTGGTCGCTCGACGTCACGCACGCCGTTTCGTCGAACTGGCGACTCGGCGCCGTGTACGCCTTCGAAGGAAATCCCAGCTACCATCTCAATCAGGTCGGCCCGTATGCCGGCTTGAGTTTTGGGACGCACTCGGAGTTGCAGCTCTCGGCCGGCGAAGCCTGGCAATCGGGATTTAACCCGCGGGCCTACGGCACCGCGACCTTTTTCCGGCGTTTTTGAGGCCTCGGTTTGACGTACCAAAGTGCGTCTCGAATGGCAAAGTACATCGGCTTGGCTCGCATCGAAGAGTCCAGCGGTAAGCCGCGATTAAATCCTGGCCCGGCGCCGTCGGTCCAGGCGCCCGCAAACCGGGCGTAGTCGTCCTTGGTAATCTCGAGCCAGGAGTGCAGGTCGCTCAGGCCCCACGTGGTTACTCCGGTGACGGCCCGCTCGCTGAGCACGACATCGAGATAGCGTCGCACTTCGTCGGCAACTTGGCGATCGCGTTCCTCCGCGGTTGCGACGTAGTCGGCCTCCTTGACGTCTAACTCGGTCACGGTGATCGAAAGACCCATGGCCGCAACCTCTTGTAAGAACCGCGCCACGGCGGATTGCGAGATATGGCCTTTTCGCAGGTCGAGGTGTGCTTGAACGCCGAGTCCGTCGAGCGGGGCACCGGCACGTTTCAACCGCTCGAGCAGCTTGAGTAAAAAGTAGCGGCGATCCCGTTCGTCGGGGAGGTCGTACTCGAGCCCGTATTCGTTGATGACCAGTTGCGCTTTGGGCGCAAACCTGCGGGCTTGGGCCAGCGCGCGGGCGATATAATCCGGCCCGAATACCTCGAGAAAGATGTTCTCGCGCAGCCCATCGACGCGCTGACCCGGATCGATCGGCTCGTTGACGACTTCCCACATCCCGATGACGTCCCCGTATCTGGGAATCACCGAGCCGAAATACCTGGCGATGAGATTCCAATCTTGATTTTCGCGAAGCATCTCGACGGCCCACTCGGGCACGCTGAGATGCCAAAGCAGTGTGTGGCCGCGAAGATTTTTCCCGTTCGCGATCGCGAAAGCGGTCAAGTCGTCGATCTTGCCAAACGAGAGCTGACCGTATGCCGGTTCGATCTCGTTCCAGTTCATTTCGAACTCCGGCACGAGCTGCGCGCATTCGCGAATCACCGCTTCTCGCAGATTCGGCTCGGTCTTAAGGTCGTTAACCCTGACGGCCGATCCAAAGAAACGCCCCCAGCGTACCGCCGCCGCCTCGAGACCTTCGTCGCCCGCAGAGGCCGGATCGACGCGAAGAGCGCAAGCCGCCCCGGCGCAAAGCATGGCGGCAATCGCGTTTCGCCGGCTGATGCCGGCCTCGTTTCGCCTTCGCATCTTACCGGATCTGTAGCTGCGCGTTGCTCGTCGCTTCGACGCCGGCGGTGTTCCGCGCGATGATCTGCATGACGAGATTATGGTTCATGAAGAACGGGAGCTGCGGAACGGCGTAACCGCCTTGGAAGCGCCCGACGTCGGTCTTGGGCAAGTTGAAGCCGTAGCCGCCGATGCGAACTTCGACGCTGGCGACGTTGGATGACGCGAGCACGGTGACGGAAAGCGTATCGCCCGCTTTGGGCGTCGTCGAGCTCAAACCAACCCAAAGAATCTGCGGCGCGGCCTCGGACGGCAGCATCAAAATCGTCGGCGTCGGCGCGGGCGACGGCGCTTGCGAAGGCGTTGCCGAAACGCTCGGAATCGGTGAAGGAACCTGCGCATCGGCGACGGCGATCGACGAGCAAATGGCGAGTAATCCGAGCGCCGCAGCCGCACGGGAAGAGCCGCTCACGAATGCGCCCGTTCGAGAACAACGAGGTCGTCGCAGTGGTACCTTACGTCGATTTTCTGACAGTGCTCCGAATAGTGCGTCCGGTCGTAAACGAACCATCGCTGTTCGTTAAAGCCGATGGAAACGTCAGGATCGAGACCTAAGTGCGCAAAGATTTCATCTTCGGACCCGACGTCTACCTGCCGAGGCAGCCGTTCTAGACTTGCTTGCAGCAGCGCATCGTGCGCGTCGACGTCATCGCGGAAGATGGCGTACCACCGGTAACGATGATGCACGGCGCGCTCGCCAACAACGAGAAGGGCTCAGAAGACCGAAGCGGGTTCAGCGTGCCTGTGGCGGCTTGTGGGATTGAGGCGGCTCCGGAGGCGGCAGCCCCGGCGGAAGGTTCGGGAACGGTGCGGGGTTGTAGGGCGTCGGCATGATTTGCGGCTGCTGCTGATTGATGCTTCCCGGCACTTGATCTTGCCAGGCGGAAACGGTGTCGCTCACCGTTCGCACGTCGGCATCGGGAACGACGAACTTGCGCGGCGGGCGCGAGAGACCATTTTGGGCGATCTCCTCCGACTGGAGTGATCCGCGGTCGTAGAGATAGTTGAAGATCGTGCCCGACGGATACCGACGCGTGATCGAATAGTGCAGCGCATCGACGCGGTCCATTGGGATCGCCTGGGCGTTCCATCCACTTTGATCGGTCGAGATATAGACGCTCGCCGTCAGCGGCGTCGTCGGCGGGACCTGCACGATGAACGTCACGAGCACCGGTTTGCCCGAGTAGCTCACGGTCGTCGGGGCTCCGCCCCCGGGCACCGGCGTTGCGAGATTCGCATACGCAAGCAAATCGGGATTCGGCGCCGGTGACGACGCTGCAACCGCGAAGTGCGTCACGTCGTCGAAGTTGCCCTCCGGCGGCAACGCCGCGCGCGAAAGATCGAGTTCGGTCACACTGCCGTTGGCGTCGAAGGTGGCGCGCGCCCAGAGGCGCGGCGCCGGAGCGAGCTTCGTCGAGCCGCCGGTCTTCGCGTCGTGGATCACGATGCCCGGCGCGATCCGGAAACCGTCGCCGGTCGTGAAGAAGACGAAGCCGTCCTGATAGGCGAGCAGTTGCCCGGTGACGACGATCGAAGGACCGGCCGCAACGAGCGTCACCGCGAACGCCAACCCTATTGTCATCCTGAGCGCAGTCGAAGGGGTCGTCGAAGGTTTACGCATCATATCGGAAGCAACTGGATCACGAAGTTTTGCTGCCAGTATTGCGCCCGGTAGGGATTGCCGTACCAGTAGAGCGTGCGCGAGATATCGGCAAGCGTGTGCGGAAGGATCTTGAAGCGGATGTCGGCGGTTGCGTCATACGGCGGTTGCCCGAGCCACCACGAATAGAGCGGCTGACCCAGAATATTATTCTGGGGAAAGGCGAAGAGTCCCGGCACCGGGATCGGATAATCCTGGTGATGCCGGACGAGCACCGAGAGGTTGAAGTCCGGCGTCGGCGTGTCGTTGAGTCCGAAGCTCGCCGTGCGCAACGTCGCAACGCCGCGAAACGACGTGAAACTATCCGGACAGAAGGTGGTCGGCTGTCCGTGCGGTTGAGTGCACTGCTCGTAGCCGCCGTTGATGTAATGGTCGCCGATGTTTTGAATCTCGTAACCGGCGTAGGTGTGAAGCGCCCGGTTGAACTGCCGGCTGACCGTCAGCGTCACGTTCGTGTTGTCGATGTAGTGCGGCAGTGAGTTCCACTGGCGCTGCTTGTTGAGTGAGGCGTTGAAGTAATACTGCTGATACGGGCTATCGGGCTGGTTGAGTTTGAGCGACGGCGTAAAGAGATTGAAACCGAGAACCGTGTTATAGATCGTCGTGTAGGTGGGACAGTAATACTTGTAAATCTTCGACGGCTGAACCGTGCAGAGCGCGCCGTAGGACTGCAGGCCGGGCACGGGGATCGGCGCGAACGCGTTGTTTCCGGGCCAGTAGCCCGGAAAGCCGTTCAGATACTGCGAGCCGCCGACCGAGTCGTGTGCAAAACCGTAGCTTTCGTAGATGCTTTCAAAGAGGGGCAGATTGGCAATTTTGTTTTGGAAGCTGTTGGCCGTTAGCTGCAGAAACGCCGGGTGCGAGAGGTTGCCGCCCAGCGGTTTGGGGACCTCGAGCGAGCCCGGCCCGAGCAGGTTGTAGTTGACCAGCTGCGACGTGGCCGTAACGTAGGAATGGGGAAAGGCGTAGGTGGCATTGAGCCAGGTCGTCTGTTGCGCCGCGCGCGGCAGCTGGAGATAGTTCTGCTGCGCGTAGTATTGCGTGAAACTTTGAATTTGGAAGCGGCTGCCGAGCTTCTCGTACAGCATCGCATTCCACCATTTCTCCGCGCGCGTCGCGGGATTCACCGACAAGATGGCGTACTCGTGATCGCCAACGAAATGCTGTTCCACCGAGCCATAGAGCTTATACGTCGGATCGTACCGCAAGTGGAGCGCGGTCAACGCATTCGGGCTACCGGCTACTTGCCAAGTGATGTCCGCCGTCGCACCGGAGAGCGAGTTTTGCGCCAAGTATTGGTTCGAGGAGAAGCTGATCACGTTGCTTCCCAGCGGGATGCCGACACCCGCGACGTAGGCCACGGCCCCGATAAAGCGCACGTACGTCTTGGTGCCGACGACGGCGCCCGTGCCCGTCATGTCCGGCTGCGTCGTGATCGGGGGGAAAAAGAACGCGTCGCCGGGCATCACGCGTCCCATCGCGGGGTGCGCGAGGTCCCCGTTGAGAAAGGTCCACCGGTCGGGCTCTCTCGTAACCGGAACGAAGTAAATGCGCTTGAAATCGAGGAAATCGGAGATGGCTGCGCCGCTGACCGTACCGCTGCGATCGTGGAGCGTCACGTGCCCGGCTACGAGGAACCGGTTGGCCTTGAGGTCCATCGAGAAGGCGTCGCCGGTTACGGTGAAGCCGTCGCTGGTTCGCAGGCGCACGTTGCCGTCGGCTTCGAGCAAGAAACGGTCGTAGTAGAAATTAATCGACTTTGCGTTCAGATAGAGCAGCGTCACCGGCGTGCTCTGCGCGCGCGCCGCAGCGCTTGCGAGAATAAGCAGCAGCATCGAGATCGCCGCCGATAATGCGATTCGTAGCACAGCGGCAAGCGATTCGACGGCCGCAACGCGTGTCTTTCAAGGCCTGTAGAGACTAAAAGGTCGAAGGACGGATTAAAGTCTGATGAAGCGTGTGATCGCGATCGTAATCGATTCGGGCGGCATCGGCGCAACCGATGATGCCGCCACGTACGGCGATGCGCCTGGGGCCAACACGATCGGCAACACTGCGCGAGCCGTCGGTTCGCTGCATTTACCGCACCTGCAGCGCTTAGGGCTCGGGCTTTTGACGCCGATTTCGAGCGTCGCCGCCGTATCGGACCCGCGGGCGCGCGTCGCGCGCCTGCGCGAGCGAAGCCGCGGCAAAGATACGATCACCGGCCACTGGGAGATGATGGGAATTACGACCGCCGTGCCTTTTCCCACGTATCCGAACGGCTTCCCAGATGACGTGGTCGAGGCGTTCGCGCGAATAGCCGGCAAGCTGCCGCTCGGAAACATCCCGGCCTCGGGGACCGAGATCATCGAGAAACTGGGCGAAGCCCACATGGCCTCGGGCCGCCCCATCCTCTATACCTCGGCCGATTCGGTCTTCCAAATCGCCGCGCACGAGGAGGTAGTGCCGCTGGGGCGGCTCTACGAATGGAGCGAAAAGGCGCGTGAGATGCTGCGGCCCCCCCATGGCGTCAACCGGGTCATCGCCCGGCCTTTTGCTGGGAAACCGGGGGCTTTCAGGCGGACGCCGAATCGGCGAGACTATGCGGTCGAGCCGCCCCCTAATTTGCTTGACGAACTCAGCACGGGGTATATCGAGGTGCACGCCGTCGGTAAGATATGCGATATCTACTGCGGTCGGTCAATTACGTCAACGGTCCGCGCTGCCGATAACCGCGACGCGATGGAGAAGACGATCGAGTTGCTGAACCAGGTCGATCACGGCTTCATATTCACGAATCTGAACGACTTTGATTCGAAGTTTGGCCATCGCCGCGACGCGCGCGGCTACGCTGGGGCCCTCGAAGCGTTCGATGCACGGCTGCCTGCGCTCGAGGCGCTTCTTAAGCCGGGCGACGAGCTGGTCGTTACCGCCGACCACGGCTGCGATCCGACCGCTCCCGGAACGGATCATACGCGCGAGTTCGTGCCCTTCATTCACTTGAGCTCCTCGCCCGGAGCGATGCTGGGTGAAATCGAAGGACTCGACATCGTCGGTCGTACCGTCGAGAAGGCGCTCTTAAGTTGAACGCGATGCAGATGACCGTCAGCGCTGCGGGCGAGCGCGAGGTTCCGGAGTCGTGGCCGGCGCTGAAGCGATGGATTGACGTCGTCGCCGGCAGCCTGCTGCTCGTCATTAGCGCGCCGGTGGTAATTCTTTCGGCACTTGCGATCGCGTGCGTGACGGGCGGAACTCCGTTTTTCGCGCAGGAACGCGTCGGCATGCACGGTCGCCGGTTCAAGATGTTCAAGCTTCGCACGATGGTCAACGGCGCGCACGCGCTGCGCCACAGCGTCATGCACCTCAACGAAGTCGACGGCCCCGTCTTTAAGATCCGAAACGATCCGCGGCTTCATCCGCTGGGGCGTTTTCTCCGGCGTACCAGCATCGACGAGCTGCCGAACTTCGTCAACGTCGTGCTCGGCGATATGTCGCTGGTCGGTCCCCGCCCCGCTTTACCCAGCGAAGTAGCGCACTATGACGCGCTGGCATTGCGCCGGCTGAGCGTTCCCCAGGGCATCACGTGCCTGTGGCAGATCAACGGCCGCAGCGACGTCTCGTTCGAGCATTGGATGGAACTGGATAACCAGTACGTGGATTCGTGGACGCCGATTGGGGATCTGCTCGTCATTGCCAAGACCGTTCCGGCGGTCCTACGGAGGAACGGGGCGCATTAAGCCGTACCTCCGGGCCGTTCCGCGGCGCTCGCCCCTCGACTCCGCTCGGGGTAAACTGCGCCCTCGCGTCTCCATCGCCGCCTCCACGTTCTTTATCATGGGGGCCACGTTTGCATCGACGTTGCTCGGTTTCGCGCGCGAGGTCGTGAGCGCGCGCTACTACGGGACGCGCTGGGAGATGGATACTTTTCTCGCGGCCGCGACGATCCCGACGATCCTTTTCGGCGTCTTCAACGGCGCGCTCGTGAGCGCGCTGGTTCCGACGTTCTCGGAGTACCTCGCGCATCGTAAGGAAGACGAAGCTTGGCGCTTGGCCAGCACGACGGTCAACATCCTGGCGATCGTGGTCACGAGCTGCGCGATCGTCGGTTTCTTCACGGCGCGCTGGTACGTGCCGGTCATCGCCCATGGGTTTCCGGCGCCGCAAATGGGCGTTGCAATAAAGATGACGCGCTGGCTGATGCCCAGCATCGTCGCAGTCAGTCTGAGCGGCGTCCTCTCGGCGATGCTCAACGCCTATCATCGCTTCCGATCGGCGGCGCTGGTCGGCGTAGCCGTCAACATCGTAACGATCGCCTGCGTCGTTCTGCTCAACCACGGCATGGGCATCTACGCCCTCGTAGTCGGAACCGCGCTGGGCTTAACGGCGCAGATGCTCGTTCAGCTTCCAGCCTTTCTCTCGATCGGCAAGTACCGCCCGATCATCGATCTGCACCATCCCGGGCTGAAGAAAATCTGGGTCTTGCTCGGGCCGATCAACGTCGGCTCGGCCGCGGGCCAACTGGCCCTCTTTTTCGACCGCTTCTTTGCGTCGACGCTGGCGCCGGGATACATCGCGGGCATGAACTACGCGACGAAGCTCGTGAACTTCCCGCAGCAGATTTTTGCGGCCGCGATCGCGACGGTGATCTTTCCGTTGCTCGCCGCGCAGTTTGCACGCGAGAACCGCCGCGGCGTCGCGCGCAGCGTCGTTACCGGTTTGCGGTTGGTGAACTTCATCACCATTCCATCTGCCTGCGCGCTCGCCGTCCTCGCGCATCCGTTGGTGCAGGCGCTCTTCGAACGGGGAACCTTTCAAGCCGGCGCGACCGACCTGACCGCCGGACTGCTGCCGTATGCGGCATTTGGCTTGGTTGCGCTGGGTGCCAACGTGGTATTGACCCGCTGCTGCTTTGCTTGCCGCGAAACCCTCTGGCCGGTCACCATCTCGGTGCTTACCGTCGTCCTCAACGTGCTGCTTTCGTTGGTGTGGCTGCCGGGCTTAGGCGCGCGCGGGCTGCTGCTCGCAAACTCGACGAGCCAGACCGTGCAGGCCGTTCTCTTGCTGATGCTGACCGCGCGGCTGGTCTCGGGAATCGACTGGGGAGCCCTGGTTCTCTCGATCTGGAAAATCGTCGTCTGCTCGCTTGCAATGCTGGCTGCGCTGCACTGGATCGGCGCGTTGGGCGTGACGCCCGAGGCCACGCTGGCCTCGCGCGCCTGGTTCCTTTTCGGGCAGATCGCAATCGGAGGGACCGTTTTTATCGCATTCGCCCGCATGCTTGACGTCGAAGAGCTCGACCTCGCGTGGCACACGATCGTCGCGAAGTTCGAGCGCAACCTCGTGAGCCCACCGGAGAACCGCGAAGCCCCGATCGCATAATTATTAACTATGATCAACTTTCTTTCGGAAGGCTCGCCTTTTTGCGAACGCCAAGGTCCCCAACCCATGCTCTCGATCCTGATGCCCGCATATAACGAGGCTCATTCTATCGCCGAGAACGTGTGCGAAACCGTCGAAACGATGCGCGCGCTCGGGATCGATTTTGAGATCGTCGTCGTCGACGACGGAAGCCTGGACGGAACGCATACTGCGGCGATCAACGCATTGCGCGTTTGGCCCGAATGCGTGCGCGTCGTACGCTGCCGCCGCAACGAAGGTAAGGGCAACGCGCTGATTTGCGGCACGTCCTATTCCAAGGGCGATTACGTCGCATTTCTCGATGCCGACATGGACTTGCATCCCGAGCAGCTCGAAGATTTCTTCACAATCATGAAGTCGCGCGATGCCGACGTCGTGATCGGTTCGAAGTTCCATCCGCAATCGAAAGTGGACTATCCGCGTCTGAGGCGGGTCTACAGTTTCTTTTATTTCATGCTCGTGCGTTCGCTCTTCGGCTTGCCCGTGCGCGACACGCAGACCGGCATCAAGCTCTTTAAACGGGAAGTTCTCGAACACGTACTGCCCCGAGTTCTGGTCAAGCGGTTCGCGTTCGACCTCGAACTGCTCGCGAACGTCCATCATTTTGGCTATCGCATCGTCGAAGCGCCGGTAGTCGTGAACTTCAAACGCGTTTGCAGCCGGCTTCGCCTCTCGGCCGTTTGGAACGTCTTCGTGGATACGCTGGCGATCTTTTACCGAATGCGCATCTTGCGCTACTACGACCGGCCGGACCGCTCCTACGCAATAGATCGCGCCGGCTCGCACGAAATCGTCATCCCCATCCCGATCGGAGAGTAATCCCGGTTGGCTCGAGGTACCGCGCTGGCGATCGTGTTGCCAGGACTCGGTGATGCGCTGGCTTGCGGTCCGGTTTTGCGCGGTCTGCGCCGCGACTCGTGGTCGGTCGACGCCCTGACGTGGTTTGCCCCGGTTACCGAATATCTGAGGGCGCTGGGGATCGTGGAGAACGTTACGCAACTGCCGCTACACCCGACCGCGGCCGACGCCCTAAGGGCATTGCGGGAACTGAGGCCGCGGCGATACGACATTTGCATCCTCCCGTTTCCGGCGACGCGTTGGCAATACGCCGCGCTGGCGCGCGGAGCCGGCGCGAAGATGCTCTACATGCACGACTACGGGGGTAGCGCGCGTTTTATTGCGCGCACCGGGCCCAACGTTGCGGTGCCGCTGCGCGGCGGACACCGCATCGCCGAGAACTTGCGGCTCGCGCGCGCCATCGGGTTGACGGCTGGGAGCGGCGATCTCGAGTACTGGATTCCCGACTCCTGGCGTCGCGAACGCATTGCGGGAACGCTCGGCATTCACCCAGGCTCGATGGCTTGGAAGGGAAACGAGTCCAAGCGGTGGCCATACGACCGCTTTGCCGGGTTGGCGCGGCGGCATGTCGACAGCGGCCGAAGCGTGCGCTTCTTTCTGGGACCGCACGAAGAGAGCGAGGTCGCGCGCGTGCAGCAAGATTTTAGCGGCGTCGAGGGAATCAGCATTATTCGCGAGCCGATCGACGAAGCCGCAAGGCGGTTGGCGGAATGCGAAGTCTTCGTAGGAAACGACGCGGGCTTCAGCCACCTTGCCTCGGGTCTGGGCGTGAAAACCTTAGCGCTCTATGGGATGACGAGCGAGGTTCGGGGCGCCCCGATCGGACAGGCCGTCGCGATGCGTCCATCGCCCTGTCCGGCCTGTCACGACGAAGGTTCGCAGGGCTTCGACTGCGTGTTGCGGATTGAATACCGGTGCATTTTGCGCGACATAGAGTTCGATTCGGTGGCTAAAGTCGTTGACGAACTCTTTGCGGCGACGTTTGTCGAGCAACGCGTGAGTCTGGAAGGTCCATTCAAGCTTTACGGAAAGGCTTACCCGTGAAAGAGGAGACGGCCCGCGCCTCCGCAGCTTTGGAGCTGCGCTGGCCGGACCGAGCGATACTGAGGAGAGCGTTCGTTCCGGCGCTCTTCGTTGCGCTTGCCCTCCTCGTGACCCTGGGGTACGGCAGCGGCGTCCAACTGAACGACGGGCAGGCCGACCTTCACATCAATCCTTTAAAGTTTCTGTTCTCGTTGCTGCACGCGTGGAATCCGTCGCTCTATCTCGGCACGCACACCGGATTTTGGTACCCCTACGAAACTCCGTACGCATGGGTTTACGGAATCGCACAGATCTTCCACGTTCCGCAAAGCTTCGCTCAACGGTTCGCGGTGTTTACGGTCTATACCGGATGCCTAGCCTCGATGTACTACTGCTTGCGCAGCGTCGCACCGTGGCTCGACGAGACCTCGCGCATCGCCGGCTCGGTCGCCTACCTATTCAATATGTACGTCGCGCTGAACTCGCAAGCGCAGATCGTCTGGCTGCTCACGTACGGCACGCTGCCGGCAATGGTGGGCATTACGGCGCGTGCATTGCGCG
>Ga0210391_10004431_pt1 | contig 11700 bp, 10 predicted proteins | sample IncBWC12OmetaG_FD_160573 | JGI IMG/M metagenome (GOLD analysis project Ga0210391, IMG submission 160573) | Forest soil microbial communities from Barre Woods Harvard Forest LTER site, Petersham, Massachusetts, United States - Inc-BW-C-12-O ...
ACTAGCCTCCCGCATTTGTTAACCGCAGATCCCAAACGAAGAGAAGGAGAAGCGAAGAGATGGCAGTGAAAGTTGGAATCAATGGCTTCGGCCGTATTGGACGCAACGTTTTCCGCGCGGCGCTGGGCAACAAGGACATTGAATTTGTTGCCGTGAACGACCTCACCAGCCCGGCGACGCTGGCTCACCTGCTGAAGTACGACTCGATCCTGGGCAACCTGAAGAGCGAAGTTACGGCCGGCGAGGACTTCATCACAGTCGACGGCAAGAAGATTAAGGTATTTGCCGAGCGCGATCCCGCCAAGTTGCCCTGGGCGGAGACCGGCGCGCAGATTGTTGTGGAGTCGACCGGCTTCTTTACCGACGCGACCAAGGCCAAAGCGCACTTGGGCGCGACCGTGAAGAAGGTCATTATCTCTGCGCCCGCGACCAACGAAGACATCACCATCGTGCTCGGCGTGAACGAGGATAAGTACGATCCGGCGAAGCACAACGTGATTTCGAACGCGAGTTGCACCACCAACTGCCTGGCGCCGGTGGTGAAGGTGCTCCTCAAGGAAGTCGGCATTGTGAGCGGCATCATGACGACTATCCACAGCTACACCAATGACCAGGTGATCCTGGATACGCCGCACAAGGACCTGCGCCGTGCCCGCGCGGCCGCGCTCAACATGATTCCCAGCTCGACGGGTGCAGCCAAGGCGCTCAAGCTCGTGATCCCTGAGACCGCCGGCAAGCTCGACGGCTTCGCCATCCGCGTGCCCACGCCCAACGTCTCCATCGTCGACCTCACCTTCATCAGCGAGAAGACCACAGACGCCAAGGCCGTGAACGCCGCGCTCAAAGCCGCAAGCGAAGGCGCGCTCAAGGGCATTCTCGGCGTTGAAGAGGGCGAGCTCGTCAGCTCCGACTTCAAGGGCGACAGGCGCAGCTCAATCGTCGACGCGCCGCTCACCAAGGTCGTGGGCCAGAGCGTGAAGGTGCTGAGCTGGTACGACAACGAGTGGGGCTACTCCAACCGCGTCGTCGACCTCATCGGCTTCCTCGCGAAAAAGGGCCTGTAGCCTGTAACCCCGCAAATCTGTGCCCCATCCATCGAGCAGTTTCATCGCGCGATGGGTGGGAGACGATCAAACTTGGTCTCCAACATTAGTCCGGGTGCCCCACTATCGCCGCTGTCATCCTGAACGAGCGAAGCGAGTCGAAGGACCTGCTTCTCGATCTCAGCAAGCGGCCAGGGTGGGAACCCCACACAACCCACCCACATACCATGCGCCAAAATATCGCAGGCGAGTCGCCCTTCGAGCCCATCATCGGCTTTTCCCGCGCAGTCCGCGTGGGAAACTCGGTGCACTTGTCCGGCACAGGTCCCGTGGGCGCGGAACAGGAAGATGCCGCCGGCCAGACGCGCCGCATCTTCGCCCTCGCCGAAGTCGCGCTTAAGAAAGCGGGGGCCACATTCAACGATGTCGTCCGCACGCGCATGTATCTCACGCACGCCGAAGACTGGGAAGCCGTGGGTCGCGTGCACGGTGAGTTCTTCGCCAATGTTCGCCCTGCCGCGACCATGGTGGTCGTTGCCAAGCTGCTCAACCCGGCGTGGCGCATCGAAATCGAGATGGACGCCGTCGTCGACGCCTCAGTCCCAAGTCCCTAGTCCCCTAGTCCCTCGTTTCCAGCCGTTCAGAAAGGTTCTTGCTCATGGCAAAGCTTTCCATTCGCGATCTCAAACTCGAAAACAAGCGCGTCTTCATTCGCGTCGATTTCAATGTCCCGCTCACTGACGATGGCCAGGAGATCACCGACGACACGCGCATCGTCGCCACGCTGCCCACCATTGAGTACGCGCTGCGGCACAAGGCTAAGGTGATTCTGGCGTCGCACCTGGGCCGCCCCAAGGGCAAACCCAATCCAAAATATTCTCTGCGGCCCGTCGTCGACCGGTTGCGCGAGCTGCTCGACAAAAAGGAAGATGATTATTCCATCAACGTTGCCTTCGCGCCCGACTGCGTCGGCGAGATTGCCGAAGAGATGGCGCACAAGCTTGAGTCGGGCCAGGTGCTGCTCCTCGAGAATCTGCGCTTCCATCCTGAAGAAGAGGCCAACGATCCGGAATTCTCCAAGGCCCTCGCCTCGCTCGCCGAAATCTACGTCAACGATGCCTTCGGCTCGGCGCACAGGGCGCACGCGTCAACAGAAGGGATTACCCATTACCTCAAGCCCGCCGCGGCCGGCCTGCTGATGGAAAACGAAATCACGTACCTCGGCAAGGCGCTCGAGTCGCCCGAAAAGCCATTCGTCGCCATCATCGGCGGCTCCAAGATCTCGGGCAAAATAGATGTGATCGACAACCTGCTCGACAAGGTCGACACGCTGGTGATCGTCGGCGGCATGGCTTACACCTTTCAGCGCGCGCTTGGCGTCAGCACCGGCAAATCGCTCGTCGAAGAGGACAAGATCGACCTCGCCAAACAGGCCATCGACAAGGCAAAGGCGCGCGGCGTCAATCTTCTGCTGCCCGTCGACAATATCCTCGCGGACAGCTTTGCCAACGACGCGAAGACCCAGGTCTGGGACTGCTCAAAGAATTTCCCGCCCGACTGGCAGGGCCTCGACATCGGTCCCAAATCGATCGCCGCGATTCAGAAAGTCGTGTCCACGGCAAGGACGATTGTGTGGAACGGCCCGGCCGGCGTCTTTGAGTTTCCCCGCTTCGCCGTCGGAACCAACGCGATCGCGCATTCCGTCGCGGCCAACAAAGCGGCCACTTCAATCATTGGCGGCGGCGACTCAGTCTCCGCCATCAACCAGGCCGGCGTCGCCGACCAGATCACGCACATCTCCACCGGCGGCGGCGCGAGCCTTGAATTCCTCGAAGGCAAAAAGCTTCCCGGCGTGGAAGCGCTGACACACAAGTAAGGCAGCGGTCAGTTCGCCTATCGCCCGGCGTCGATTGCTCTGAAGTTGCCTTTCTTCGCCAGCGACAACAATGTCTTGTCCGCCGTCACCAGCGTCGCGCCCAAGTGCCGGGCCGTCGCCACGAGAATCCGGTCTGCTGGATCCGAATGCATGTCAAATGGCAGGCGTGTGCTGGCCACGGCGATCTCAGGATCGAGAGGCACGAGATGCACACCGGGGAGCGAGAGGGCAGCGTTCACCCACTCCAACGGATCCTGCTGCATATCGATCCGCTTTTTGCTGACCAGCAGAGCAATCTCCCACGGAGTAATCGCGCTGACAGCGATTCGATCCTCGCGGGCCGCCCGGTTTATCGTCTTCGCAGTCTCAGCTCCCAGGCGCGGATGATCTTCCACCATCCAAAGCACCGTGTGGGTATCCAGAAGCAACCAGGATGATCTGTCCCCCTCGGCGGCGGTCATTTCATCGCGTCCCACTCAACATCAAGCGGGGAGATAATGTCGCCAAGAATGGTTACGCTGCCCTTCATCGAGCCGACAATATCGCGCTGCTTCGTCGGAACCGGCACCATCTGCGCCACGGGCTTGCCTCGCTTGGTGATCACCAGCGTCAACCGCTTCTCAGCCACTTCGTCCAGCATTTTCAGGCATTTAGCCTTGAATTCTCCTGCAGCGACGGTCGATTTCATGACAACCCTCCCATGGTCACTGACCATGGTCATATTGTAGCGCGGCTTCGCCATTCCGCAAAGGACCGCATTATTGCCCGGCCATCCCGACATAGTAAATACACTGGAAGCTAGGCGGAAAACCATGAGCTACTATACGCGGGTCTTGTCGAAAGATGAGGGGCTCCCTCCCCTTGACGAACTCGCACTGTACATTCGAACCGAACACCCACAGTTCAAACTGACTCTTGAATCGGGGACAGTGGAAGAATGGGAAAGTTTGCTCCTCTCCGGAATGGACGGCGTCGAAGTCGCGGTAATTGAGCGCAAACCGGTCTTCGATGGTTCGGTCGGTCAGGACGAGATCGCTGATTTCATCGAGGAGATTCAGGATTGCAAGCCGAATAGCGGCGTTCAGTGGCTTGAAGATTACCTGGCTTCGGTCAAGACGATCTACGCGTTTCAGCACCTGCAAGGCTCAGAAACAGCGGATGGCGGCAACGCGCTCCACGCGCTTCGCTCAAAGCTGTGGGAGCGCGGAGACGCTATTCTGCAAGCCGACAACGAAGGTTTCACCAACGAGGAGGGGTACCACATCGTCTGGCAGTTTTCCGATTCGGTCTCAGGCGCTTGGAATATGGGCGTGCTTCAGGACGGTGTCTGGCGCCACTTCTCGATGGACCTGGGCGATCCTGATCATCGGGCCGCTTTCATGAGAGGTTCGGTGCCTGACGACATGACCTCGGCGCTTGGGTCAGCCTCATAGATCCAGTTCCAACTCTTTCCTCTCGTTAGAATCTACTCATCCCACGCTGTGCCCCTCGTCACCCTGCTCGCTAGCGCCGATCTCATAAAATCGAATCACGAACAACGTTCAGATCAGAGGAACCCACACATATGCCGCGCAAAGCACTGATTGCCGCCAACTGGAAGATGTACAAAACGCCCGCCGAAGCCAAGGCGTTTGTCGACGCTTTCTTGCCAATGGTCGCCGGCCACACACGCGACGAGATCGCGCTGTTCCCTTCTCCGGTGCTTCTGCCGACGGTTGTTCCGGCCTGCGCAGGTTCGAATGTTTCGGTCGGCGCGCAGAATATTCACTTCGCAGAAGAAGGCGCCTACACCGGCGAAACTTCCGTCGGCCAATTGAAAGCCGTCGGCGGAACGCATACGCTCATCGGCCACTCCGAGCGGCGCCAGTATTTCGCTGAGACCGATGAGATCGTCAACAAGAAGCTGCACACGGCTCTCAAACATGGCGTCATTCCCATCGTCTGTATCGGCGAAGTACTGGAAGAACGCGAAGCTGGCAAGACTGCAAGCGTGCTACAAACCCAGATCAACGGCGCTTTCGCCGGCATCACGCCCCAGGCCGCCGTGCCTATTGTCATCGCCTACGAACCCGTCTGGGCAATTGGCACCGGCAAAACCGCCACGCCTGAAATCGCCGCCGACGCGCACCGCATCATCCGCGCAGAAGTGGCAAAGCTGCTTGGAGCCAACGTAGCCACGGCCGTGCGCATTCTCTATGGCGGCAGCGTTAAACCCGACAACGTTGCGTCTCTCATGGCACTGGACGACATTGATGGCGCGCTGGTTGGCGGCGCAAGCCTCAAGCCGGATTCGTTTGCGGCAATCGTGAAGTATTAGAAAGGCAGCAAGTCAATCTAGGCAGCGCCGGTCTCCAGACCGGCTGTCGCAGGGATCTCCAGACCCCCGCTGTTCTTGCGCTACGCGTACAAGCTCGCAATCCAATTCTGCAGCAGCGCCGGGAAGCAGCCCAAAGCAAGCACAGCCGCCGCAATCGCGATGAGGACAGCAAGCGTGACGGAGTGAACACGGATCGGCGACTCATCCGCCGCCGGCATCACGTAGGCGCGCTTGAGCACCTGCAGATAGTAGTAGAGCGATACGGCGCTCATCGCAATGGCGAGCGCGACAAGGATCAGAGGCGCGGCAGGTCCGGCGCTGAGATTGCCGCCGTACATTCCGAGCACCGCCGCGAACAGGTTGAACTTGGCCCAAAAGCCGACCAGCGGCGGAATTCCCGCGAGCGAAAGAAAGAGCACGAGCAGGACCGCCGCGAGGATCGGGTTCCGCTTCTGAAGTCCGAGGAAGGAATCAAAATTGTCGGAGCCGGTGGCGCGTTCCACCACGCCGACCACGCCAAAGGCGCCGATCGTGGTGAGGCCGTAGGTGACGATGTAGTAGAGAACGGCCTGTGCGCTGCGACTGCCCCAATCGAAGAACGCGAGACCGAGAAGAATGTAGCCGGCATGCGCGATGGCGGAGTAGGCAAGTAGGCGGCGAACGCTCGACTGAGCCAGCGCGGCCAGGTTGCCCAGGACCATGGACGCGACGGCGAGCACGATGAGGATCAGATACCAGCCGTAGTAGACGGTGAAGACAGAGCGAATCGGCGGGCCAGTAACGCCCGCCGTCAAGTAAACGCGGCCAGTAGTATGCGTATTCTGCATCAGGATCTGCAGATAGGCCAGCGCCGTGCGGCTGATGGAGATGAGCAGCGCGAAACTCGCAACTTTTGAGACCGACGCGATGAATGCCGCGGCCGGTGCGGGCGCGCCTTCGTAGGTATCCGGCGCCCAGAAATGGAAAGGCACCGCGGCGATTTTGAAGCCGAGGCCGGCAGCAATCATCACCAGTGCGATTAGCAGCAGCGGCGCACCGCCGCTGAATGCTGCGTCGTTGGCCCGGTAAATGACGGTCGGCAGGTAAGTCGATCCGGAGATTCCGTAGAGATAACTGAAGCCGAAGAGCAGAAACGCAGCCGACATGCCGCCGAAGAGGTAATACTTGATGGCGGATTCGGCGCTCCGGCCGGACTTCTTGGCGAACGCGGTCAGGATGTAGAGGCCCAGCGAGAGCAGCTCGAGGCCGACGAAGATGACCAGCAGGTCCTGCGCGGCGGAGATGATAAGTCCGCCGGCGGCTGCCATCAGAACCACGGAGACATATTCGCCGGGATGACGCGTAAACGTGGAACCGACGAAAAGCAGCAGAGTGAGCGCAGTGAGAATGAGAATCGCAACCTGCGCTACGCCCGCCGAGCCGCCAGCCGCGAGCAGCACTGCGTCTCCGAAGTTGTAAGGTCCGGCAATCGACACGGCGCAGAGCGCAGCGGCACAGCCGGCAACACCCACAACTGCGGCGGCGGCGATGCGCGCTTGCGCCGCGGCCTTGCGCAAAAAGCCGAGATCGATCACGATCACGAGCAATGCGGCAATTTCCAGCGCTGTCTCAGGCAATGTCGCTCGGAAGAGCGCAGCGTAGTTCATTGCGCGCCTCCCGCCAGCAGCGCTCGCACTGCCGGCTCTATCGAATCAAGCAGGATCCTCGGATACAGGCCGACAGCGAGCGTACACGAGCCAAGCAGTACCACGCCCGCAATCTCAGGCCAGGTGATCGGCGCAAAGACGTGCGCGTGCTCCCGCTCAAGCTCGTGTGCCGTTGGCAACGCGTCCGAGAAGAAGGCCTTCTGCATCGCGCGCCATGTGTACGCCACGCCGACAATGATGCCGATGCCGCTGGCCACCGTCCACACTGGATTCGCGCGCCAGGCACCCACCAACACCTGAAATTCGGCCACGAATCCGGAAAAGCCGGGCAGCCCCATTGACGCGATTCCCGCGACCACAAACGCCCACGCCGCAAACGGCAATCGCCGCGAGAGATGCATCGTTTCGAGCTCCGAAAGTTGCCGCGTATGCGTGCGGTCGTAGACCACGCGCCCCACAATCGCGAACAGCAGTCCGGCGATCACGCCGTGCGAAAACATCTGCAGCACCGCGCCGTCCAGGCCGATCTGGTTGAGCGTCATCAGGCCGAGCAGCACAAAGCCCATGTGGCTCACGCTCGAGTAGCCGATGACGAATTTGAAGTCCGTCTGCGCCAGCGCCACCAGCGCGCCGTAGACAATGCCGATCACAGCCAGCCACGCAAACACGTCGCGCCACGAGCCGAGTCCGATGAATGAAAATCCCCAGGGGTCGAGCCCGTGCGGAAACAGCCCGATGCCCACGCGCAGGCAGCCATAGGCGCCGAGCTTCATCACCACTCCGGCCAGCAGCATGGAAGCAGCCGTAGGCGCGGCCACGTGGCCCGTAGGCGCCCATGTATGGAACGGCCACATGCCTGCCAGGATGCCGAAGCCGACAAACACCAGCGGGAAAAGCCACATCTGCATGTGAACCGGAAGATTCGCGTGCGCCAGGTCAACCAGCGCGGTCGAGTGAGATCCGGACGCGGTATAGGCCGCAAGCAGACCGATGAGCACCATCGCCGAGCCGACGAACGAATAGAGCGCCAGCTTCATCGCACCGTATTCGCGGCGCGTGGAGCCCCAGATGGCGATCAGGAAATATTTCGGTACGATGGCGATCTCGTAAAACACGAAGAGCAGAAAAAGATCGCCGCTCAAGAAAACGCCGTAGACGCCGCCGATCAGCGCAAGGTAGAACGCGAAAAACTGATTGGTGCGCAACTCGATGTTCCAGCTGAAGAGCACGCCCGCAACCGCGGCAATCCCGGTCAGCAGCACCAGCACCCGGCTGATGCCGTCGGCGGCGAGCAGATAGTGAATGCCCATCGACGGCACCCACGGCGCGTCGACCAGCACCACGCGGCCCTGGCCCATACCGCTGGCAAAGCCCGCCACGCCCAGCGTGAGGCCTGTCACCGAAACTGCGAGCGCCCACCAGCGCGCGGCATCGGGCTTACCCTTGGGCAAGAGCGCCGCCACCAGCGCGCCGGCAAACGAGATGTAGATCGTCCAGGCCATTGCCTAAAATCTCCAGTGCGCCAGCAGGTTCTGCACTGTGGGGTTGATCACGCCAACAACAAGCTGCGGCACCAGGCCGAGCAGAAACATGAGTCCGATCACGGGCGCCAGAGCCAGCCGCTCACTCGCATGCAGATCGGGGAATTTGACCCAGCGCTCCGGCGCGGGCCCTGTGAAAACCTTCTGGATCACGGTGAGAATCACAACGGCGGTGACCAGCAAACCCAGTATGGATAGCGATGCGCTGATCCAGGACAAGGAAAAGACTCCGCGAAAGATGAGGAACTCGCCGACAAATCCGTTAAGGCCGGGCAGGCCGAGCGAAGAAAAAAGCGCGATGCCCATCAACCCGGCAAAGACCGGCGCGGGCTTGCGCAGGCCGCCAAAATCGTCAATGCCACGCAAGCCGCCGGTGCGGAACTGGATCATGGCGATAAACCAGAAGAGCGCGGCAGCGGTGATGCCGTGATTGAACATCTGCAGGATGACGCCGTTGAGCGCCGCGGCCTGGCTTGCGGCAATCTCGCCGGCCTGCTGCGCGGCGCTGGTTGCCGGTACCGCAATCGCGAAGATGCCGAGCAGGCAATAGCCCAGGTGATTCACTGAGGAGTAAGCGAAGACCCGCTTCAGATCTTTCTGCGCCGCGGCGGCCCACGCTCCCATGACGACCGTCAGCACGGCAAGTACCAGCAGCGGCGTGCGCATAGCGGCAATCTGCGCGCCGAAGAGCGGCAGCGCAATGCGCAGCAGGCCGTAGACGCCCATCTTCGACATGGCGCCGGTGAGCAGCATCGTCACCGGAGACGGCGCCTCAGCATACGCCGCGGGCAGCCAGGTGTGGAACGGCATCAGCGGAACTTTTACGGCGAAGCCCGCGAGCACGCCGATGGCAAGCCACGGCATCACGTTTCCCAGATGCGCGGTAACTTGCTGCGTGAGCGATCCGTTGGCGGCCATCGCCGCCAGATCGCCGAAGTCCATGGAGCCGGTGGCGAGAAAGATGGCGAGAAACGAGAGCAACAGCGCCACTGAGCCGGCCATGGTGTAGACGAAGAACTGCGTCGCTGCCGGGCCGCGCTTCGGTCCGCCCCACAGCTTGATCAGGAAGAACGCGGGGATGAGGCTCAGCTCCCAGAAAAGAAACCAGTGGAAGAAATTGAGCGCTGTGAACGAGCCGAAGAGCCCGGACTCAAGCGCCAGCACCAGGCCGTAATAAAGACCCGGCATGTGATGCACGCGATGCGCCGCATCGATTGACATGAGCGTGACAATGGCAGAAAGCAAAAGCATCAGCCCGCCCAGGCCGTCGACGCCAAGGTGATACTCAACGCCGACCGAAGGCACCCACGAGTGCAACTCGACCAGGCCGATGCTGCCGTTGGCGGGCAGGTGCACCCAGATAATCAAAGCAACAACAAGGCTGGCGAGCGCCGTAATCAGCGCCACGCCGCGCGCGTGCTTGCCGGCAAAAAGCGCCACGGCAGCGCCAATAAGCGGCAGCACGGTGAGCAGCGTGAGAATTGGAAATCCGGTCACATTTGCGTTCACGGCCGGCTGCTCCACACAAGAATGATGGCGAGCGCGACGACAGCCAGAGCAAGAAAGCGCAGATAGCTCTGCACGCGGCCGCTCTCGACACGCGACAGCAGGCCTCCGCCGTTCGATATCTCCTCGCAGGTCTTGTCAAATCCGCCGTCGACCCAATGGAGATCGAGCAGCCGGTTGAGCTGCGCCCACAGGCCAAAGAGCCACGCGACCCCGGCCACTGCACCGCCCCAGATGCGCCGATCGAACCAATCCGCCACGCGCGCCAACCACGCATAGAACACGATGAAGGTCGCGCCATAGAATTCGTCGACGTAGAGCCTGTCGCGCAGCGGTGCCCATAGCCACGGTGCCGCTTTCTCCAGCGCATCGGGCGCTTCCGGCTTCGGCGATTTGTTCCCGTAGAACCGCCAGCCGAGACCGAGACCAACAAAAACGATGAGAGACGAGCTGACCATGAGCAGGATCAGGCCCGGTTCGGCAAAGCCGCTCCAGCTAAAATGAGCCGTGCGCCCATCAAGGAACGCATGGAACCACGGCCACGCCGGAGTCCCGATAAGGCCGAGCGCCATGGCGAAGAAGGCCAGGATCGCGAGCGGCAGCGTCATCACGCGCGGGCTTTCGTGCGCCTCGCCGTTGCCGCGCCAGTAACCGAGAAAAACGTAGCAGACCTGCCGCGTCATATAGAACGCGGTGAGCAGCGCGCCGAAGGCAAGCAGATAAAGCGGGCCCTTTATGGCTGTCGAGTGCTGCGCGGCTTCGAGAATGCCGTCCTTCGACCAGAAGCCGGAGAAGAAGATCGGAAAACCCGAGAGCGCGAGCATGCCGACGGTGTAAGTGGCGAAGGTGAGCGGCATATCCACGCGCAATCCGCCCATGCGCCGGATGTCCTGCTCCTCATGGCAGCCGTGGATCACCGAGCCCGCGCCCAGGAAGAGCAGCGCTTTGAAGAAGGCGTGCGTGATCAGGTGGAACATTCCCACCGCGACGCCGCCCAGGCCGAGGCCCGCCATCATGTAGCCGAGCTGTGAAACCGTCGAATAAGCAAGAATGCGTTTGATATCGTTCTGCGCAACCGCGACCAGCGCCGCGAAAACCGCCGTGGCCGTGCCCACCCACGCAACGACTGTCAGCGCGGTGGTCGTTCCGCCTGGCGGCGCGCCAATCTGCATTAGCGGATACACGCGTGCAATCAGGTACACGCCCGCGGCGACCATCGTGGCCGCGTGAATCAACGCCGAGACTGGCGTGGGCCCTTCCATCGCGTCCGGCAGCCACACGTGCAGCGGCAGTTGACCGCTCTTCCCCGCAGCTCCTGCAAAGATCAGCAGGCCGATGGCGCCGGCGGCGCTCAGGCCGAGGCCGGCATGCGCTGCGAGCAGCCCGGCGAGCTGTGTGCTTTCAAGCGAGCCGGTTCCATTGTTATAGAAGAGCAGCGTGCCCGTCTGCGAAAAGAGCCAGACAATGCCGAGAAAAAAGAAAATATCTCCAACGCGCGTGGTGATGAAGGCTTTTTTCGCGGCCGCGGCAGCAGAAGGTTTTTGATACCAGAAGCCGATAAGCAGATACGAAGTAAGTCCCACCAGCTCCCAGCACATAAACAAAAGCAGGATGGAGTTAGCAATCACCACACCCAGCATGGCCCCTGCGAAGAGCGAGAGAAAGCAGAAAAAGCGCGTGAAGTTTTCGTCGTGCTCCATGTAGCCGACGGAATAGATAAAGATAAGCAGGCCAACGAACGAGACCATCACCAGCATCACGGCGGCGAGCG
>Ga0210391_10004434_pt1 | contig 11694 bp, 9 predicted proteins | sample IncBWC12OmetaG_FD_160573 | JGI IMG/M metagenome (GOLD analysis project Ga0210391, IMG submission 160573) | Forest soil microbial communities from Barre Woods Harvard Forest LTER site, Petersham, Massachusetts, United States - Inc-BW-C-12-O ...
CGTTCAAGACCTTGGGCCGATTCAGCGTCACGTATGCAATCGAACCTTTCTTCTCGTAGACGACGTTTTCGAGATTTAGAGAGGAAGCCAGCGAGCTCATTCACTTCTCCTTATCCTTACTAACCGTTAAGACCTATGGTGGCGTTCGTCATTGTGCGACAGGAATTTCGGCGTAGACGATTCCGGTCAGGTTTCCTTCCGCCATGAGCAGCGTCTTCTTATTAGACCCGTCGAGACTCGCGCTATAGACGGATCCACCCAAGTCGGTCATAAACATGCGGCCGCCTTTCAGATCCAAAGCGATACCGATTCCTTCCATCAAATGATCGAAAATAATCACCGGCTCTTTCTTGGCATTTCCCTGGGCCGGATCCATGGGAGCCCGGTTCACCGTGTTACCGTTCGGTGGATCACCGCGGTCCGTCCAGTAGAGCGTTCGGTTGGCGAGGTCTAGTTCGAGGTCGATGGGTTCCGGCAGGCCCTCATAAAGGAGCTCGATGTCCTTACGATTGCCGGCACTTTGCCCATTGGGAATTTCGAGATTGGCGCGAAAGATACGTCCCTGGCCGGCGTTATCCGGACCTTTCTGAGTCCAATAAAGTTTCCCGCCTTCCACGTCGAGCGCGATTCCGACGCACCATTTCTTGATGTCCTTTCCCGGACGCGAGTCGCCTTCGCTCGTATCGATCAGCGTTTCGATCTTGGAGCCATCCAAGTTCGCGCGCATGACGCGCATGCCCTCGCGATCGCACCAGTAGAGCTTCCGGTTCTTCTTATCGAGTTGCAGTTGCTTGGGAGTGAAAGTCCCACCCGGAGGCACAATGTGGGTAAGGTTTTTTCCATCCAGATCCGCCCGCTCGATAAAACCGTCGTTCGCGGTGGGGTTGCCCATACTGGTCCAATAGAGGTGACCGGCCGCAACGTCCGCTACGATGCCATCCGGAAGTCGCTTCCCCTCGTTCACAATGACCTTATGGTCGGAACCATCGGGGTTTGCTGACAGCACTTGCCCGCTTAGACTTAGAAAAAACAGCCGGGGCTGCGTCGACTTTGCGGCGGCTTTTTGGGTTTCTGATTTAGAGGGCTTGACGGCCATGAGTTTTCGCTCCTTTATCACTGTCGTTTTTGGCAGATCGCTTCCATCCCGCTAGACGAAGGCGCTGATCCCAGTGATGGCTTTGCCGAGAATCAGGTTCTGCATCTGGAATGTTCCCTCGTAGGAGTAGAGCGCTTCCGCATCTGCGAAGAAACGGCCCACGTTGTAGTCGGCGGCGATGCCATTACCGCCCAAAAGCTCCCGCGCCCACGCAACCGTCTCGCGGCACTTGGCAGTGGTAAACGCTTTGGCCAGCGAGGCGTGCGCATCCGTCAGCTTGCCCTCTGCCTGCAACTGGGCCATGCGGACGAGCAGACACTGCGAAGCCGTGATGTTGGCGAGCATCCTGGCGAGGAGGTCTTGCACCATCTGGAATGAAGCGATCGGCTTTCCGAACTGAAGGCGTTCCTGACAATACTTAAGTGCGTTCTCGTAGGCACCCATGGCGCACCCGGTAGCCTCCCATCCAACCATGAAACGTGTCATTTTTAGAACGCGGGCGGTATCGCGAAACGACTGATCTTCTTGCAAACGGTTCGCTTCTGGTATGCGGCAGTTCTCCATGGTGATGTGGCCGTTCTGTACCACCTTGAGAGCAATCTTGTTCTGAATTTTCTCGACTTTGAAGCCAGGCGTGGTCTTGTTCTCGACGATGAATGCTTTGACTTGGTTGTCGGCCAGGTCGCGCGCCCAAATGATGGATATGTCGCACCAGGGAGCGTTGCCGATCCACTTCTTCTCACCATTGAGGATCCAGGTGTCGCCATCGCGTTTCGCAGTCGTCAACATCCCGCCGGCAGTTCCGGACCCGACTAGCGGTTCGGTTAGGCCGAAGCAGCCGATTTTGTCCCAGCGAGCCATCGGAGGAAGCCATTTCTGTTTTTGTTCCTCCGACCCGCCTAAGTAGATCGAGCCCATCGCCAGACCGTTGTGCACACCAAAGAATGTCGCGATCGACGAGTCGAAACGCGCCATCTCCATGGCGACCAAGCCGAATAGCTGGACACTTCCTCCTCTGCAGCCATAGCCCTGCATAGCGACGCCGCCAATGTTGAGTTCTTTCAGCGCTGGCAAGATTTCGAATGGGAAAGCATCTTCGACCCAGTACTTGGTAATGATAGGTGCGATCTTCGTCTCCATGAAGGTGCGAACCTGTTTCACAACCGCCAACTCTTCAGCGGGAAGCGTTTCGACAAGTTCGTAGAAGTCGCTATTGGGTGCCGGTAGCGGCGCAGGCTTTCTGTCTTTTGCTGAGCTTGCCATTAAAACCCTCTCTTCTCGTGTTAGTGCGGCTGCTCGCGACACTTCCCTTAAAGCAAGCCGGTCGCCAAAACATATCCGGAAAGAACCTGCTGAAAAGAAGCGAGTTGCAGTCTGAAGGGAGGCGTTAATCAATAAACCAGTGTCACGAATAGATCAGTGTCAAACGCTGTGACACTGAGGGATCTACTGCGCAAAAAGAACCCAGCTATTGCGCGGGTCGCAGTACCAAAAGCAGAGAGCCAACGCTCGGGTCCTGGATCGACCGCCCCAGGCGTTCATACGCGGACTCCAATGAGCATCGATCCGGATCACTTATCGATCGGTTCAGTAGAGGCTGAATGGCACAAGTCTTGCATGTTCCTCTCGGAGTTCGGCGTAAGCAGATCTTGAGTTCCGAGTGCGATCATCCACATGCTTATGCAATAGATGCTGACGCGCGACCAGCGGAAAGTAGGAGGCAGTTCCATGCGCAAACCCGTTCTGGTAGTAACGGCACATTTCGTCGACGCTGTGGAAGCTCGACTCAATCAGGATTTCGAGCTGCGCCGGAAGAAAAGCGGTGCTCGCTTCACGACAGAAGAGCTGCTCTCGGCCACCGACGGGACGGATGCAATGTTGGTCACTCCGGCAGACAGACTCGACACTGCGTTTTTCAGTCGCGTGGCTTCGTCCGTCAAAGTCATCGCCACCCACTCAGCTGGCTATGACCACATCGACTTGAAAGCCGCAGCGGCACGAAAGATCCCGATTACCAATATCCCCGGACTATCGACAGACGCGGTAGCAGACCTCACTATGCTCTTGCTGTTAGGGGCATCGCGGCGAGCGTACGAAACCCAACAAGTGATCCGGAGTGGAAACTGGAATCCACTGGACCTGACGTTGCTGTTGGGCTGGCAACTTACGGAAGATTCTTGGAATTTATGGGATGGGTCGCATCGGGCAGGCGGTTGCAATACGCGCCCGCGGTTTTGGGATGAAGATCCACTACCACGATCCGCATCGGCTGTCTCCTGAAATTGAAGGAGGCGCGATCTTCCACGGTGACCCCTATGATTTGCTCAGAGTCAGCCCATTTCTAAGCTTAAACGCACCCGAAACAAAGCAAACCCATCACTTCCTCGACGCAAAAGCAATTGCGGGCTTGCCGCGTGGCGCGATTGTTGTGAACGCCGCGAGAGGCGGCATGGTAGTCGATGAAGACTGATTGCTGCCCTCAAGAGTGGCCAAGTCGCCGCCGCCGGCCTGGACACGTACGAAGGAGAACCGAAGCTGAATCCGGGATATCTGTCGCTGGACAATACATTCCTGCTGCCACACATAGGCGCAGCCACAATTGAAACACGAACCGCCATGGGCATGCTGGCGCTAGACAACATTGATGCAGTCCTGGGAGGAAGGCCTGCTCCTCTCTTGTGACTTAGCTCAGGATTTCTGAGCCCATCTCCGATTAAGGCTAGGTATCTGATACAGACCCCGAAAGTTTCGGAGCGTTGCTGTCCGTCGCTCGGATATTGAAAGTCTCGCCAATCCTGTTCTCAATAAAAATCCTGTGCTCAATAAAATTGACGCGTTATTGACACTGACAGAGCTTCCACTGCTGGCTGATAAGGCCGATCTCTAATTTTGTACTTCTGTCGTCTCAATCTCAGCCATTTACCAATGTCCAGCGGATCACTGACTTGGCACGATGCTTGCACATTCGTGCTAGCAGACAGTTTAAAGAATCGAGTCGAAGTTGAAGGAGCGAACTGTGCCATACCGCAGCGTGAATCCGGCAACCGGAGAAGTACTCAAGACGTTTCCTGAACATACCGATGACCAGATGTGGAGTGCGTTGGCCAGCGCGGACAAGGCATTTCGAGCATGGGCGGCTCGGCCGTTCAGTGAGCGTTCGAAGATTATAGGCAGATCCGCTCAGATTCTTGTCGAACAGAAGGAAAAACTCGCTCGCCTCGCCACCTTGGAAATGGGAAAGAGAATCGCCGAGAGCCGTGGCGAAGTGGAACTGAGTGCCTCCATCATGCAGTACTTCGCGGACAAGGCCGAAGTGTTCCTTGCGCCGAAGAAACTCGACTCTGCCATGGGCGACGCTCGCCTCGAGTATTCACCCTTCGGCGTCCTTCTCAGCATTCAGCCCTGGAATTATCCTTATTATCAGCTTTCTCGCTTTGCCGGTCCCCATCTGATGTCCGGCAATGTGATGCTCGTCAAACACGCGCCTGGCGTTCCTCAATGTGCAGTCGCCTTTGAAAAAGTTCTTCGCGAGGCCGGCGTGCCCGAAGGTGTCTACACCAATGTATTCCTGAGCAATGATCAAGCTGGGGCTCTGATCGACGACCTGCGGGTGAAGGGTATCGCTCTCACCGGATCGGAGCGCGCAGGGGAGGCACTGGCATCACGCGCGGGAAAGAACCTGAAGAAGTCGACGATGGAACTCGGCGGCAGCGATGCATTCATTGTCCTTGACGATGCTGATCTGGACCATACAGTAGCGATGGCGATCCTGGGCCGGTTTGGCAACAACGGGCAAACATGCATCGGCGCAAAGAGATTCATCGTAGTCAAGTCGATGCTCGACAAATTCTTTCCGCGGTTCATCGCCGCAGCCAAGAAGCTGAAGCTAGGGGATCCGCTCGACGAAACGGTAACCCTGGGGCCACTCTCTTCCGATGCAGCTCTGCAGCTCATTCTCCGTCAGATTCAGGAGGCCACGAGTCACGGAGCGCAAGTAGCCCTCGGTGGTAGCCGAGCCGGCAAGATCGGAGCCTTCTTGGAGCCGACGATTTTGACGAACATAACCTCCGACAACCCTGCCTATAGGCAGGAGTTCTTTGGGCCTGCTGCTCTCGTTTTTCCGGCGAAGGACGAGGATGAGGCTATTGCGATCGCCAACGATTCGCCATTCGGTCTCGGCGGATCTGTGTACACGACAGATATCGAAAGAGGCAAGCGGGTGGCGAGTCTCATGGAAACGGGCATGGTGTTCATCAACTATCGCGATGTCAGCCTTCCGGAGCTGCCATTCGGCGGAGTCAAGCGCTCTGGGTACGGAAAGGAACTCTCCAGCCTCGGCATTGAAGAGTTTGTGAACAGGAAGCTGATCTTCGTTCCCAACGGGCACTCGTAAGAATGCAGAGAAGCGACGCTGTGCCGTTCTACGTTCGCAGAGCATAAGGTCGGTTTCACAAAAAATGTCAAAAGGTCTAGGAGGAGCAGAATGAATCAACAAACCGGTCAATCCAAGTTCAACCCAACAACTCGCCCCACGGCTGTGATCGGAGCGGGAACCCTAGGCTCCCGTATCGCGCTGATGCTAGCTAGCAGCGGTGGAGAAGTGCGGCTTTATGATCCCAAGGCGGCGCAACTTGAGATTGCAGAGCGATTTATAGACTCTGAGTTGCCAAAGTTAGTGAAGTCGCGTGCGGGCGCGGTTGCTGGACGGGTGGTCTTCGCAAAGACTCTCGAGCCCGCCATCGCTGACACCTGGATGGTCGTGGAGGTCGTGCCGGAACGACTCGACCTCAAGAAAGCAATTTTCGGTGACCTCGACCGTCTGGCGCCACAAGATGCGATTTTGGCAAGCAACTCGTCTTCTTACCCATCAAGTCAGGTCATCGAGCACGTTACGAAACCTTCTCGCGTCGCTAATACGCACTATTTAATGCCGCCGGAGCAGAATGCCGTGGAAGTGATGTCTTGCGGAAAAACGTCCGATGCAGTAATCGCGGACTTGATGGAGCGCCTGCCACTCTACGGGCTCGTTCCGTTCCATGTCAGGAAGGAGAGCGTCGGGTTCATTTTTAACCGCATCTGGGCCGCCATAAAGCGCGAGTCGCTCGAAGTGGTCGAGGAAGGGGTTGCGACTCCCGCAGAAGTGGATCATATCTTCCAGATTGCGCTAGGGGCCCATGTCGGACCTTTCCGTCTCATGGACAAAGTCGGACTCGATGTCGTCCTGGACATCGAAGAGCATTATGCGGCGATCTATCCTGAGCTTCCATCGGGACCGCGGGAACTGCTCAAACAGTACATCAAGGAAGGACGGCTAGGCCTTAAGACAGGAAAAGGGTTCTACAGCGACTATGGGCAAAAGGCGCCGGCCGCGTAGAGGCGCGCTGAGGTTCGAAGGCGTACTCACTGCGCAGGCTTCTCGTAAGGAGGATAAGGAATGCCGTTGTACACCGCGATAACCGAAGATGGGTTTGTGTCCGACGAGAAAAAGGCGAAGATCGCGAAGGAAATCACCCGGATCCATACAACGATCATGAAAGTCCCCGCGGGTTTCGTTCGAGTGGCCTTCCTGTCGTATCCCAAGGGATCCGGGTACACGGCGGGTAAGGCGGCTCCGACAGCGGCGCTGAACTGCGTTTTGCGGAGCGGTCACACCGATGAGGACAAGAGCGAGATGCTGAAGCAACTGTGGTCGATGTTCCAGGACCTCACCGGTATCCCGACCGATCAGCTCGCTTTATCTCTCCAGGAAATTGCCTCGAGCAACGCGATGGAGATGGGGCAGATCATGCAAGCCGTCGGTCACAAATAGGGTGAGGGCGAAGGCGCCAACCTAGGAGAAGTTTATGCATAAACTATTATCAGCAGACCCCACATTCCTCGGTCGCCCGGATGTACCACCCTGCTCGGATGCTGTAGACGAAGAGCTTGCTGGGGGAACTCCGGAAGAGCTTAAGAGAGAGCTGATCGAGATACTTGGCGAGGATCTTGTGCGGCATCGTATCAGCGACTTGGTGCGCTATGCATCGGACGCTAGCCCTTACCGGTATATCCCGAAAGTGATCGTACAACCAAAGAACATCGATCACATAGCGGCCATTTTTCGATATTGCATTCGCAACGGTCGCCACGCGACTTTCCGCGCCGGCGGAACCAGCTTGAACGGCCAATCGCAAGGCGACGACATCTTGATCGATGTGAGACAGCACTGGAGCGGCTGGAAAGTCGAGGACAACGGGTCGCGGATTCGTTGCAATGTTGGCACTACACTGGGACGTATTAACGAAGTGTTGAAACCTTACACCCACCGCATGGGACCGGATCCTGCGAGCTTTAACGCCGCAACAATCGGTGGCCTACTGGCCAATAACGCGGGTGGTATGCGTTGCCCACCAGCGATCGATTCGTACCATTCGATCGTCGCCATGAAAATCGTTCTTACGACTGGCACGATTATCGATACCGAAGACCCGCACGCCGAGGAACGCTTTGCTGAATCCGAGCCAGAAATGGCGGCGGGACTGTTGAAGATTCGTGAGGAGATTCTCGCAGACAAGGAAATCTCTGACCGAATTACTCGGAAGTATGGCATCCGTAACACCAATGGATATGCCATGCATGCATTTCTGGACGGTGAAACGCCAGTAGAAATCCTGCGTCGCTTGATGGTTGGGTCAGAAGGCACGCTCGGCTTCGTGGCCGAGGCCGTCTACAAGACTTATCACCTGCCCGCAAGAACGACGGTGGCATGGCTACCATTCGACACCATCGACGCGGCGGTCGAGCAGGTCGGAAAGCTGGTCGAACTGGGAGCGCAGGCAGTCGAACTCATGGTCGCTTCATCCCTGACCGCAGCCTCTAAAATATGGAAAACTACGCCACGGTATTGGAAAGATCTCGATCCGAAGAACGCTGCGCTACTGGTTGAATTCGGCTTTGATAGCGACCAAGAGCTTGAGGCGACTGAGAAGAGGGTCGGGGACGCTCTACGCGATGTGAAAATGCTGCAGCCGTTGGAATTCATTCGCGAAACCGAAGCCATCGAGCTTGCATGGCATGTTCGCGATGGTCTTCTCGGCATAGTCGGTGAAATGCGTCCGCAAGGCACAAACCTCATCATCGAGGACGTTTGCTTTCCACCTGCACAACTTGCGAATGCTACCCGTGACTTGCTCGGTCTCCTTGCCAAACACGGATATGAATCTTCGGCCGCGGGGCATGCTGCTTACGGAAACCTGCATTTCGTGATGATTGCGCAACTGAGCGAAGACGCGAGCCGCAAACAGTACGACGGTTTCATTCATGACCTTGTCGAGATGGTGGTGAATAAGTATGACGGCTCGTTGAAGGCGGAGCATGGAACAGGAATCAACATGGCTCCCTTCGTCCGGCGCGAATGGGGCGACAAGCTCACTGACCTGATGTGGCGCGCAAAACACCTCCTTGATCCGCACGGAATCCTGGCTCCAAATGTCTTGCTCAGCCATGATCCGCTGATTCACTTGAAGAATCTCAAGACCACTCCAGCGATCGAAGACGTTCATTCCGCTTCTCATTGCATTGAGTGCGGTTTCTGCGAACCGGTGTGCCCAAGCCGTAACGTGACGGTCACCCCGAGACAACGCATCGTTCTTCGTCGGGAGATGTCACGGCAGCCTGAATGGTCGAAGCTGCTGACCCAGCTGCAGCATGAGTACGAATACGACGCTATCGAGATGTGCGCTGGCGACGGTACCTGCGCCGATGTCTGTCCGATCGGAATCAATACAGGTGCCCTGATCAAACACTTCAGAAAGATGGAACATTCCGCGGGTGCCGAGGAGCTTGCGCTCGACGTGGCCAGGAAGTGGGCCGAAGTGGAGAAGCTGGCACGTCATGGTGTCCGGGCGGCCGACGCCGTGCAAACGATAACCAGTTCTCACCTGCTTGAGGCCCTGACTGATGTCGCTCGCAGCATGGTCAGCAAGGACCTGGTTCCCGCCGTAGCTGGCCCCATGCCGCACGCGGCTCCCGCCGACCTTCCGCACACGAGACGCGCGGGTGCAGCAGCCGCGTATTTCCCGGCGTGCATCAATCGTATCTTCGGCAGGGACAACACCAAACCAGCATCGCCGGCTCTTCCTGAGACGTTCGTGGCTCTTTCTGAACGCGCGGGCAAGCCTCTCTGGATTCCCGATGACGTGAGAGGTCTTTGCTGCTCGACGCCGTGGAGCTCCAAGGGCTACAAGCGCGGGCAGACATGGATGTCCGAACAGATGAGCGATGCGCTGTGGCGCTGGAGTGACGGAGGAAAGTTGCCGGTAGTGGTGGACGCGGCTTCGTGCACGCTCGGTCTCAAAGACGACATACTAGAGCATCTCGCCGACGACCGTAAGAACCGACTGAAACTGATCACCATTATTGATTCGATCGCGTGGTGCAAAGACCTTCTGCCCTCACTGCAAATTCACAAAACGATTCCTAAAATTCTCGTTCATCCCACCTGTTCGACGACGCACCTCGGTCTCAGTGAGACCCTCCTCGAAATCGCCAGCGCGCTGGCTGCCAGCGCTGAAATTCCTTTGGGAACGACCTGTTGCGGAACTGCCGGCGACCGCGGCCTGCTGCATCCCGAGTTGGTTCACTCCGCCACACGCGACACGATCGTGCAAATTCAGAGCTCCGGGGACGAAACCTGCTTCGTTTCCGCAAATCGGACCTGTGAGTTGGGTATGCGCCAAACTACAGGCAAAGTGTATGAGTCATTTATTTACGCGCTTGAGGAGGCCACGCGCTTGTCTGAGTGACTCACCAATCGCGCTGGAGCGAATGGGCTAAAACGTTCCACGGCTCTCAGATAAAAATGGAACCGCTTGACGAGCTGCTGGCCGCCGTCTGATTGCCAGGCTAGCGCCACCTTCTAGGATTACTTCTTTGTTCTCAGGCTTCAGCAACTACGGGGTTAACTAACTGCCCGAGGCCTTCCACCTCGGTGACGATGGTCTCCCTGGACGCAGCCAGCGATGAGGAGCGCGTCCAAGTCCAACGCCCGCGGGCGTTCCCGTACTGACGATGTCGCCAGGCTCGAGAGACGTAATCGCCGAGACGTGTGCGATGAGGTCGGGTACTCGAAAGATCAACTCGCGCGTATTCTAATGCTGTAAAACTTCACCGCCGATCGTGAGTCTAATGTCAAGTGCATGTGGATCTGGCACTTCATCCTTTTTGACGATCGCCGGCCCCAAGGGTGCGAACGTATCGAAACTCTTCTCCAGAGACCACTGAGTCGTAGCCATTTGCACGTCTCGCGCACTTACATCGTTTCATGATCGTGTAGCCGAAGACGTGGTCCTCCCAAGAGGCAGCGGAAATATTCTTACCACCCGTCCCGATGACGAAGGCGAATTCGGCTTCATAATCGGGCTGCTGCGTTAGGCCTGGGCATGGTTGTCTCGAGTACGGAACTGGCAGACCAACATTGGTGTGATTCCCGCCGATGAGGGGCACCGGCTTGCGCGAGAGGAGGTTGAGCGGGCTTTAGCGCTCAACCCGACACTGGCAGAGGCCCATACCCAAATGGGACGGATTAAGCAACAGGTTGCCTTCGATTGGGTTGGCGCGGATGCTTCCTTCCAGCGTGCGGTTGAACTCGAGCCCGGAAATCCTGAGTATGTAGGACTGGCGGCTGGCTCTGCGGCCCTCCTCGGACGCTTTGGCGAAGCTCTTCAACTAGCCCACCAAGCCGTTAACTTGGATCCGCTCAATGCTTACACTTGGGCGCACCTTGCAGAGACCGAGTTTTTCATGGGGCAGCTAGACCAAGCCGCAGCGGATTGCAAGAAGGCGGTTGAACTGAGCCCCGACGTTAATAGCGGTCCCTGGTACTTAAGCCAAATTTATCTGATGCAGGGGCGGCCTCAGGATGCGCTGCCTGAAATCGAGCTCGTACGCTATGGCCCCGCTCGTGCCGCTCTGTATGCGATTGTGTACTTCGCCCTTGGCCGGAAAAAGGAGTCGGATGCCGCATTGAGTGAGTTAATTACGAAATACCATGCAGGCTGGGCGTACCAGATCGCCGCCGTTTATGCTTTCCGGAACCAGCCCAACGAAGCGTTCGAGTGGCTGGACCGAGCCTATGCCCAACGTGATAGCGGCTTGACCGTAACGAAAGTGGATCCCCTATTGAAGAATTTGCACGGCGACCCGCGATTTGCCGCGCTCTTGAAAAAGCTAAACCTGCCGACCTGAGAGCCGATCCGCCAGTTCGGAGTGATTCGATCGTGAATTCGACAGCACTTTCGGCTATGTGACGGACTTCAGCTTGTCCGCCATCCTGACAAGCTCAGGCAACGATTTGGCCTGCATCTTTTTCATGACCTGGCTGCGATACATTTTGATGGTCGCTTCGCTGGCACCGAGTTCCGCTGCAACTTGCTTGTTAAGCATCCCAGAGACTACTAGGTTCATTACGTCGCGCTCGCGAATGCTGAGTCTTTCACAACGACGTCGCACTTCAGTTAATTCTCGCTCTTTCTCGCGCAGGATGCGAGCTCGATTGAGCGATCGCTGAACCGCATCGAGGAGATCCTGATGCCTGAATGGCTTGGTAAGAAACTCAACTG
>Ga0210391_10004435_pt1 | contig 11694 bp, 12 predicted proteins | sample IncBWC12OmetaG_FD_160573 | JGI IMG/M metagenome (GOLD analysis project Ga0210391, IMG submission 160573) | Forest soil microbial communities from Barre Woods Harvard Forest LTER site, Petersham, Massachusetts, United States - Inc-BW-C-12-O ...
TTTCACCAGAACTTCAAAGCCAAATTGAAGTGCGTCCTGGTCTACTCCGGAAAGCTCCCCAACTTTAACGCCGACTTTTGAGATATGGACTCCTGGATGCCGCAGGGCTTCCTTCTCTACACAATCCAAAATTGAAGCAGCGATACCAAGTTCATGCATATTGGGGCCGGAGTATTCGAGTGCCGGAACTCCGCTGTGTCCATAATCGGACAATCGTTTCACCCGAACCAATCTTGATCATAGCCTCAGGGTCATTTCGACGCGAGATTTGTAATTTTCAGGAAACAATTTTTCACGGAATTCGTCTATCACTCGTTGGGGTGCAGCTCGTCTCCGTACGTCTGGGGTTCAAGACAGAATTCAGGGTTTTCGCCATGATCGAGGATTTGGGTTCTCCGGCGGGAGTTGGTTTCTCCGAAGTGGTCCAGCGGGACCGCGGTAGAGTGACGCGTTTCCTGAAGCGCTGGACGCGGGTGTGGGCCATCGCCTTTGTGGCCTGGACGGTGCTGGCTTTCTTGAGCGCCGCCGGCGCTCACGTCTACACCGCCTCCATGGGCAGCCCCGAGAGCTGGGCGCAACTGCTGGCCTGGAACATCACCATCTCCTTTATCTGGTCGCTGCTGACGCCGCCCATTTACGCACTTTCGCGGCGCTTCACCTTCGAACGCGGCAACTGGCCAAGAATGTTACCCCTGCATCTGGCGGCCAGCGTGGTATTCACTTTCATTGCTGCCTTCATAATCGTCCGGCTCGAACCATACGTCACTTGGACTCCGCAGGAGCACGTCCCCTTTGCGGCCCATATGCTGTCGCGCGCGTTGATGGACTTGCAGCGCTACTGGTACATCCTGCTCATCACGCAGGCGATCGATTTTTACGGCAAGTATCGCGAGCGCGAACTGCAATCGTCGCAGTTGGAAGCCCAACTCGCCTACGCTCAGCTGGAGATGCTGAAGACGCAGCTTGAGCCGCACTTCCTATTCAATACTCTAAATTCCATCGCCGCGCTGGCTCGGAACGACGGCCCTGCCGCCGAGCACATGACACTCCAGTTGGCCGATCTTTTGCGCTTCTCGCTGGACGCCATCGGCGTGCACGAGGTTCCGCTAAGCCGCGAGCTCACCATGCTGCAGAAGTACATCGACATCCAGCAGACGCGCTTTCAGGAGCGATTGCAGGTCGAGATGGACATCGCGTCCAACACGCTTTCTGCTCTGGTGCCCAACATGATTCTGCAGCCGCTGGTGGAGAACGCTATCCGCCACGGCATTGGACCCCGTCGCGCGCCGGGCCACATTCGCATCTCCACGCGCCAGGTCTTCGACGAGCTATGGATGGAGATTAACGACGACGGCCAAGGTCTTACCTGTTTCGGCGGGGTGGTGCCGCCCGAGGGCGTTGGCTTGCGCAACACACGCGCGCGCCTGCAACAGCTTTACAACCACGATCACCGCTTAACTCTGGAAGATGCGCCCACGGGAGGCTGCATCGTCAAGATTCACATTCCTTTCCGTACCTATTCCGAGGAGGTCAGCACCAGTCATGCCCATTCGAGTGTTGCTTAGCGACGACGAAGCTTTAGCGCGCGAGCGCCTGCGCAGCCTGTTGGAAGAAGAACCGGACATCGAAATTGTGGCCGAGTGCGGCGACGGCAAGTCGGCGGTCGCGACCATTAAGCGCGAGAAGCCGGATCTGGTGTTCCTCGACATCCAGATGCCCGAGACCGACGGCTTCGGCGTCGTCTCCGCGCTACGCGATGAACACATGCCGCTGACCATCTTCGTCACTGCCTACGATCGCTATGCGATGAAAGCCTTCGAGGTGCATGCGCTCGACTACCTGCTCAAACCGGTAGTGAAGGAGCGCCTGTCGGAGGCTTTGGACCATGCGCGCAAGCAGCTTCAGCATCCCTCCGAGGCGATGTTTCAGCAGCGCGTGCTCAACATGCTTGGCGACTTGGATTCGCGGCAGCATGGACCGCAGCGCATCGTGATCAAGGCCGATGGAGAGATCGTCTGCCTCAAGCCGAATGAAATCGATTGGGCTGAGTCGGCCGGCAACTACGTTTGCCTGCACGTCGGCCCGAACACGCACATCCTCCGCGAGACCATTACCTCGCTGGAATCGCGCCTGGGCGAGCGGCAGTTCCTGCGCGTCCATCGCTCTACGCTGGTGAACGTCGACCGAATCAAGACGCTGCGTCCGTCGTTGTATGGGGACTACGCGATCCTGCTGCGCGACGGGACCAAGCTCACGCTGAGCCGCGGCTTCCGCGAAACTGTTCTTAAGCGGTTAGGAACGGCGTAACGAATACGGTTGCCCCACCCTTCTCGCCCGCTATTGGCGAGAGGGTGGGATGCATCTAAGCTTTATATCCAGCCGATTTCAGCGCCTTCCCAAACGCGGCCACAAATTCATCGACGCTTTCTTCGGTCGCTAGCGGACCCATCAGGCCGATGCGAAACACCTTGCCGGCCAGTGGTCCAAAGCCTCCGGCGATCTCGATGCCGTCGTCTTTCAGCAACGTCGCGCGTACCTTGGCATCGTCAACGCCTTGCGGAACCTTGGGCGTGTTCAGGTTCCAGATGCGATGTTGCGCCGGCACCAGCATCTCCAGCCCAAGCTCCTCGATTTTGTTGACGAACTTTCGATGTACTTGGTGATGCCGTTCCCAGCGCTTCTCCAGACCTTCTTCCTCAATCAGCGTCAAGCCTTCGTGCAGCGCGTAGAACATGGTCGCCGAAGCGGTGTGATGATAGCGATGCGACTCGACCAGGTAGTCGGCGATCAACCGGATATCGAAGTACCACGAGTGATTCGCACTCCTGCGCGATTTCAGCCACCCCATCGCGCGCGGTGAAACTGTGATCGGCGCCAGCCCCGGAGGGCAGCTCAGACCCTTCTGCGAGCAACTGTAGGCGATGTCGATGCCCGTCTCGTCGACCTTAACCGGCATCGCTCCAAGTGAGGTCACACAGTCAGCGATCACCAGCGCGCCAACTTCATGTGCAGCCTTGCAAATATGTTCGCCTCGCTGATAGGCGCCCGCCGAAGTCTCCGCCTGAACGTACATCACGACCTGCGGCTTCTCGCGATGCAGGAACTCCGACACTTCCTCCGCGGTGAAGGCCTCGCCCCATGGCTTCTCCAGGCGAACGACTTCGCCGCCCTGGCGTCGCGCCATCTCGGTCTGCCGGTCGCAGAAATATCCGTTCGCGAAGACCGCAACCTTCGTTCCCCTTTCGACGAAGTTGCTGACCGCCGTCTCCATGCCGCCACTGCCGGTAGCGGAAACCGCAAACGTCACTTCATTCTGCGTCCCAAAGACGGTGCGCAGCAGACGCTGAATGTTCGCGGAGACCTGGAAGAAATATGGATCAAGATGTCCGACGATCGGTTGAGCCATCGCCTGATAGACCCGCGGGTGCACCTGCCCAGGACCGGGGCCATATAACAAGCGCTTGGGAGGATGGATTGAGATTTCTTTCAGTGCAGCAGATTCCACGAAAGTCGCCATGAAGGCACTCCTTACAACCAGTAATGATTTAAGTATAGCGAGGGATTGGCGGAGCGGATGGACCTGCTGTTCCGCGCAGCGTACAGTGTCAGCGGAAAGCACATCCTTCGGCTGAGCGTCCGCGCGCCGCGAACGCTCAGCTCAGGATGACAAATTCGGAGGCGCGCAATCCGCGGGCATAAAACAAAACGACCGCCAACCCGGCGGTCGTCTCGAATCAATTTGCTTTGACTCACAACTGGCGACGGACGCCTTACCCCGCCACTTCTTCCAGTTGTTTCTGGTCGATATCGAAATTGGAGTACACGTGCTGGACGTCATCGCTGTCTTCCAGCGCTTCCAGCAACCGGATCATGGTGTTGGCCTGCTGGCCTTCCAGCTTGGTGTAGTTCTGCGGCACCATGCCTACCTCGGCCACTTCCGGCGTGATGCCAGCCTTCTTCACCGCTTCCAGCACGGTTTCGTAGGCCGAGGGATCAGTCAGGATCTCCCAGTTGTCGCCGTCATCCTTCAAATCCTCGGCGCCGGATTCCAGCACCAGGTTCATCAGGTCTTCTTCCTTGGCCGACGACTTCGGAATCACGATGTCGCCCTTCTTGTGGAACATCCAGGCGACCGATCCGGCTTCCCCCATGTTCCCGCCGTTCTTGGAGAAGGCATGCCGGATTTCGCTGACCGTACGATTGCGGTTGTCGGTCGAGACTTCCACCAGGATCGCCACCCCGCCAGGACCGTAACCTTCGAAGGTGATTTCCTCGTACGAGACGCCGGGCAACTCGCCAGTGCCGCGCTGAATGGCACGCTTTATGTTGTCAGCCGGCATGTTTTCTGCCTTGGCCGCCGCCACCGCCGTGCGCAAGCGCGGATTCTTTTCCACATCACCGCCGCTCTTGGCCGCGATGGTGATTTCTTTTATTAGGCGAGTGAAGATCTTGCCGCGCTTGGCATCCAGCGCGCCCTTCTTGTGCTTAATCGTTGCCCATTTTGAGTGGCCTGACATGCGAGAACCTCGGATCTTGAATGACTTGGGATGAGTACTGAAACGCGCGCAATCGGTCGAGCCGGCCACTTACTCCGGAGAACGGGCACAGCCGGACCCCCGCCTCGTGTCACTTCGAAGCAGTGCGCATGAAACAAAATTATATCCCGGGGCTCAAGTCGCAGTCGAGAGCGACCGCCCCACCAGGAGGCGGCCGCCGTCCTAGGCAACAGGCTTCATTTCTGGGCAGTCTGCTTCTTCTGGTGCTCTTCCGCCCGCTTCTTCATATCAGCATCGGTGACGTCTTCGACGTGGGTTGCGATCCACCAGTTGTTGCCCTGCGAATCGGTCACACCGCCATGTCGGTCGCCATAGAACTGGTTTTCGGGCTTGCTAATCGAAGTTGCGCCGGCGTCCAGCGCCTTCTGGTAAACGGCGTCGCAATCATCGACGTAAACGTAGAAATTTCCCGGCCGAGACTTCCACTGGTCGTGCGCTCGGCCCAGCATCACTATCGACGTGCCAACCTTAACTTCTGCGTGACCGATGTTGCCTTTGTCGTCGCGCATGGCAAAGATTTCCTGCGCGCCGAAAGCTTTCTTCAGAAAATCGATGACCGGTGCCGGGTCGTCAATGGTGAGGTAAGGGGTAACGGTCGAATATCCATCAGGAATCGGTTTGACTGCCATCAGTAACTCCTCTCAGAACGGCTCAGCCAAAAATGCGCTGGCGAAGTGTAGAGATAGTGACGCTTGTAAGGGACGGTCGTCTTGTAAAAATTTGAACTTAATCCATGGGCACGTGATTGACGTGCGGGGTCTTGCGGGCCAGGTACTCCGAAGGCGTGATACCGGCAAACGACTGGAAGTCGTGAATGAAATGCGCCTGATCGTAGTATCCGCAATCAAGCGCGATCTGGGTCCAACTGATCTCGCCGAGCCGATGCGCCGTGCGGATTACTTTCTGGAATCGGCTTACGCGCGAAAACAGTTTCGGCGTCAGCCCGACCTCGTCGCTGAAGAGCTGAATAAAATGCCTCTGGCTGAAACCGGTGCGGCCGACGATCTGTGACATGGCAGGCGGCGGGAGTGGCCGGCAGATCTGCTGCAAAGCGAAATTGACCACTGGATGCCGCTCGAGTGGTTTGAAGAGCTGTTCCAGCAGGCAGCCCTCGAGTACTCTCAGCTTTTTTTCTGGAGTCTGACCGCTAAGCAGGCGTTCCCGCAGGAACGTCGCTTCATCGCCCCAGAGGCAATCCAGCGCCACCGATTGATTGATCATCTCTGCCGGAGGCACGCGGAAAAACGGAAACGCTCCGCCGGGTTTGAAGTGCACGCCCACGGTTGAAGCCTCGCCTGCAGTGTCGATGATAAAGAATTCCGAGCGCGGGCCAGAAACGACGCAGCCCGGTATCGTGGTGGTCTTCTCCGAGTCGTGCGGATCGTAGACGCGAATTCTATCCTCGGCCAGGTTGATGACCAACTCGACTGTGCCGTCCGGAAGCAGTCGCTCTTTCTCGTGCGGAACATTGTAGCCCTCGTACAGCCAGAGCAGGTCAACGAAGTCCGAGAGCGGAGCAGCGGGTTTGCGAGCGAGGTAAAACATAGACCAAGAACTTCAGCCGCATTTTACTGCAGTTGGGAGTAGTGGATTTGAATCACGGCACCGGTTTCTTACGTACGTGGTTTTTTACGGCACCGGTCCTAACGGCACTGTCTTATTTTGTTGTGGCACACACGTCCCTCTTTGTCTTCTTGTTGTGGCACACAAGTCCTCTTTTTCTTCGAATTGTCCTCTTTTCGAATTGTCATCCTGAGCGGAGGCGCGGCCTTCTCGTGCCGGAGTCGAAGGATCTGCGGTTCCTCGAGAACAATCGCGTGCTTCCCTTTCTGACAACCCGCAGGTCGTAGACTCCGCTTCGCTGCCCTCGGGATGACAATTCGTGGAGTAGTGCGCTGCCCTGTGGAGTGCTGCGGTTGTTTTGACTGCAGATCGCCACGGCGCATGATGCTCGGATTGCGGCGTCACCCCTTGCAACTTCAAAGACGAAACACGAAACTGTTCCCATGCGCCTGACCATCAACGGCAAAGAACAGAGCTTCGACAACTCCATAACGCTCGCACAACTGATCGAGCAACTCGGGATGAAGGGTGACCGCGTGGCGGCCGAGCTCAATCGTGAAATCGTCTCCCGCGCGCAATGGGCGGAAACAGCTCTGAACGATGGGGATCAGTTGGAGATCGTTCACTTCGTAGGCGGCGGATAGGCGATTTTGCCCTGGCTGCTTCCCCGCTCAAGCCGAAATTCCTTCGATCGCACCACGCTTCCAGTGTCAATATTGAAACGGCTTTTTGACACATATGAAACCCTCATGAATCCTGCAGCCCCTGCGGTTGACACATGTTGCAACGGATTCTAAACTCAGATGTTTGCCCGTACTTGTACGAGCGCTCCGTAGTCAGCCGATCATGCCGGACTTCTATTTTGCGCGTTATCTTCCGCTGCTGATTCACATCCTTGTCGCCGGGGGAATTGCCACCGCGATCGTGGTTCTCTCGTACTTCATCGGCCAGCACAAGTACAATCCCGCGAAAATGTCGCCTTACGAGTGCGGCATGGAACCAGTGGGCAACGCCCGCCAGCGCTTCACGGTGAAGTTCTACCTGGTGGCCATGCTCTTTATCCTGTTCGACGTCGAAGCGATTTTCCTTTATCCCTGGGCCGTCGTAGAGAAGCCGCTGAAAGCGGCCGGTCTGGGAATGTTCTGGTTCTGGGAGATGCTGGTGTATATCGGCATCGTCCTCGCAGGCCTCTGGTATGTCTGGAAGAAGGGCGTGCTCGACTGGAACAAGCAGGGCAAGGCGGAGAAGATTTGATGGCACTCGAGCCGGCAATCACCGATGTTGAGCAGTTGAAGGATCGGCCTGAGGTCGCGGCGCTGCTCGCGAACCACGGTACAGCCGTTTCAGCTGCCAAGTTCGACCGCAACGAGCTGACCATCTGGGTCGATCGCATCGCCCTGCGCCAGGCCTGTCAGACCCTGAAGAGCGACCCCAAGCTGCAATACAACGCGCTCGCGGATCTCACCTGCGTCGACTTTTATCCGCGCGAACCGCGCTTTGAGGTCGTGTATCAGCTCTTTTCTACGGTCACAAAGAAATATCTGCGGCTCAAGGTCCGGCTCTCCGGCGATGATGCCAACATCGATTCACTGACGCCGATCTGGCCGGGCGCGAACTTCTTCGAGCGTGAGGTCTTCGATCTGTTCGGCGTGCGCTTCGATGAGCACCCAAATCTTACGCGCATCATGATGCCGAATGACTGGGAAGGTCATCCATTACGTAAGGATTACCCCGTAGAGGGCTACCGCTAATGGCGCACATGACTCCAACGCCGGTACTGGATCCATCGCAAGATCAAACGATGGTCCTGAACATGGGCCCGCAGCACCCATCGACGCACGGCGTTCTGCGGCTGCTGCTCGAAGTCGACGGCGAGACGATCGTGCGCATCATGCCCGACATCGGGTATCTGCACACCGGCATCGAGAAGACCTGCGAAGCCAAGTTCTACCAGCAGGTCGTGCCCATGACCGACCGCATCGACTATCTCTGCCCCATGACCAACAACCTGGCCTACTGCCTGGCTGTGGAGAAGCTGCTGGGAATGGAGATTCCGCCACGCGGGCAATGGCTGCGCGTGCTGCTGAACGAGTTGACCCGTATCAACTCGCACCTGGTCTGGCTGGGCACGCACGCCATGGACATCGGCGCGATGACTGTCTTCCTGTACTGCTTCCGCGAACGCGAAGACGTGCTGCGGCTCTTCGAAGCCGTCGCCGGCCAGCGCATGATGACCTCGTACTTCCGCATTGGCGGCGTATCGATGGAGCCGCCGTTAGGTTGGTTCGATCGCGTGAAGAATTTCCTCACGCGATTCCCTGGCAACATCGACGAGTACGAGAACCTGCTGACGAATAACCCGATCTTTGTGAATCGTCTTAAGGACGTCGCGTACATATCGGCGGAAGACGCCATCGGTTTGTGCGCTACCGGCCCGACCCTTCGCGCCAGCGGCGTGGACGTAGACCTCCGCCGCGACCAGCCTTACACGGGTTACGAAAACTTCAAGTTCAACGTGCCCACCTCGACCAAAGGTGACGTCTACGCGCGGTACATGGTTCGCGTGGCCGAGCTTCGCGAGTCGCAGAAGATCGCTATGCAGGCGCTGGAAGGTATGCCGGAAGGCCCATCCAAAGCCGACGCACCCAAAGTGGTGCTGCCCGACCGGGAGAAGATGAAGACGCAGATGGAAGCCCTCATCTATCACTTTAAGATTGTGACGGAAGGCTTTGTTGTGCCTGAGGGTGAGGTTTATATGCCCATCGAGTCGCCGCGCGGCGAGATGGGCTATTACGTGGTGAGCGACGGCACAGCAAAACCGTATCGGGTACACATGCGCTCCCCATCGTTCGCGAATCTGCAGACGCTACGCAAGATGTGCGAAGGCCGCCTGATCGCTGACGTGGTCGCCGCGATAGGAAGCATCGACATCGTGCTGGGCGATTGCGACAGGTAACCCAGGGGCTAGGGGTCAGGGATTAGGGGCTAGTTTTCAGCAGCCCCGCAGGAACCGGCCACAGGACTTGATGTTTGTCATCCCGAGCGAAGCCGAGGGATCTGCGGTTTGCCGGTTGTGGCTGGAGAATGGCGATGTAAGGTCCTTCGACTCCGCATTCGCAACAGCGGCGAATGCTCCGCTCAGGATGACACTGAGGGTTGATAGTTCGGATTTCGCTAATTGCTGACGGCTAATTGCCAATTGCTCGAACATGAAATTCTCCGACCAACTCGAACAGCGGTTTGCAACGATGGTCACGCATTATCCGACCAAGCGCTCGGTGCTGGTTCCCATGCTGCTCTATATCCAGGACGAGCTGGGTGCGATTACCGATGACGCTATCCAGGAGATGGCGCAGCGAGTGGAACTGTCCGACCTGGAGGTACGCAACGTCGTCAGCTACTACTCGATGATGCGCACCAAGCCGATCGGCAAATACAACTTCCAGATTTGCACCAACGTCAGCTGCCTGCTGCGCGGCGGCGAAGAGCTTTTGGAACACACCAAGAAGAAGCTGGGTGTGGGCAATAAAGAATCGACACCGGACGGCCTGTTTTACGTGGAAGAGGTGGAGTGCATCGGCGCCTGCTCCTGGGCTCCGGCGATGATGATGAACTACGACTTTCATGAGAACCTGACGGCCGAGAAGATCGATCAGTTGGTTGCGGAATTGAAGAAGAAGGAACAGCAGTAAAGACGCTCTTCGCTGTTCGCCATTCGCTCTTCGCCAGATGCTTTCGGCGACGGCCTCTGACGAAAAGCGAAAAGCCAAGGGCCAAAAGCGAATCCCCGAATGGCGTATCTAGTCTCCCATCCCGATGAGGTAAAGGTCGTTTCCAAGCGTTTTGGCTTGGGCGCGACTAATCTCGACCGTTACCTCGAACTCGACGGCTACAAGGCCCTGCAGAAGGCGCTGAACATGGCGCCGGACGCCATCACCAACGAGGTCAAGGCGTCGAACCTGCGTGGCCGCGGCGGTGCGGGCTTTCCCACGGGCATGAAGTGGTCGTTCGTCCCCAAGCAATCGGCCAAGCCGAAGTACGTGCTCTGCAATGGCGACGAGAGTGAGCCCGGCACCTGTAAAGACCGCCTCATCTTCGAGCATGATCCGCACTCCGTGATCGAAGGCGTGATGATCGCCTGCATCGCTGTGGGCGCGAAGACCGGCTACATCTACCTGCGCGGCGAATACCGCTACCTGATCCAGATCATGGAAAAGGCGGTCGCCGACGCCTATGCGCGCGGTTTCATCGGGAAGAACATCTTTAATTCAGGCGTCGATCTGGACATCTTTGTGCACTCAGGAGCAGGCGCCTACGAAGTCGGCGAAGAGTCGGCCTTGATGGAATCGCTGGAAGGCAAGCGCGGCATTCCGCGCATCCGCCCGCCCTTCCCTGCGGTTGTGGGACTCTGGGGCGGCCCGACGGTCATCAATAACGCCGAGACGCTGGCCAGTGTGCCGCACATCATCCTTAGCGGCGGCGAGTGGTTCGCCAATCTGGGTACTCCAAGAAACGGTGGCACTCGCCTGTTCTGCATGAGCGGCGAGTTGCAGAAGCCCGGCGTCTACGAGCTGCCGATGGGCTACAACCTGAAGAAGATGATCTACGACGTCTCCGGCGGCATGGTGAAGGGCAAGACCTTGAAAGCCGTCGTGCCCGGTGGCTCGTCGGTGCAGATCTTGAAGCCTGACGAGATTGACGTCGCGATGGACTTCGACTCCGTGTTGAAAGTCGGCTCGATGCTGGGTTCCGGTGGCGTGATCGTCATCGACGACCAGATGTGCATCGTGCGGTTCGCACTTCGAGTGACCAAGTTCTACCAGCACGAGAGCTGTGGCTGGTGCATCCCCTGCCGCGAAGGCACCGACTGGATGAAGAAGACCCTGACGCGTATGCACGCCGGCGGTGGCGTCGAAAAGGACATCGACAATTTGAAGTACCTGGCGGAAAACATGCTGGGACGGACCTTCTGTCCGCTGGGTGATGCGGCGGCGATGCCGATCATCTCCTATGTGGAGAAGTTCCGGAACGAGTTTGAAGATCACCTGAACGGCAAGCCGTGTCCGTATGAGAAGGCGGCCGAAGCGGTGATGGCATAGGGGTCCTTCGACTCCTCATTCGCAAAAATCGCGAATGCTCCGCTCAGGATGGCAAGGTTTTGGTTCTGGTTTTTGCTAATTGCTAACGGCTAGGTGCTAATTGCTGGTCTTATGGCTGACGTAACCCTTACTGTCGACGGCAAGAAACTCAGCGTTCCTGCGGGGACGCTCCTCATCGAAGCCTGCAAGAGCACAGGCATCGAGGTGCCATCCTTCTGCTATTACCCCGGCTTGTCACTCTGCGGCGCGTGCCGCATGTGCCTGGTCGAAATCGAGGGCATCCCGAAGCTGCAGACCGGCTGCTCGACGCCGGTCAAGGACGGCATGGTCGTCTACACGGAATCCGAGCGCGTGAAGACCGCGCAGCAGTCGGTGGTGGAGTTTCTGCTGATCAACCATCCGCTCGACTGCCCCGTGTGCGACAAGGGCGGCGAGTGCCCGCTGCAGGACATCACGTTCGGCTGGGGCGGCGGCAT
>Ga0210391_10004436_pt1 | contig 11693 bp, 8 predicted proteins | sample IncBWC12OmetaG_FD_160573 | JGI IMG/M metagenome (GOLD analysis project Ga0210391, IMG submission 160573) | Forest soil microbial communities from Barre Woods Harvard Forest LTER site, Petersham, Massachusetts, United States - Inc-BW-C-12-O ...
TGCGCTACGATCTCGGCGATTGACCACTTTTCAGGTGCAGGACGCCGGATCAACTCCTCGGGCACGACATCGCGCAGACGCCGATCGAGCTGCGATGGGGTGGCTTCTTGGACACCGATGGGCTCCTCATCGCCAAGATAGCTTAGGACTCGAGTTCGGTATGCTTCGAAGGTCTCTGCCATTGGTCCTCCCGCTAGACTGCGTATGCGGCCGAACATCTCGTGGAGTGAACCGAGCCATCCTGGTTCGCAATCATACCGGTGTGATGACGTAACACAAACACCGCGACCTCACTGCGCTCCGCTACAACGCCGAGCTGTTTCAAAATGTTATCGTCCATGAACGACCCGTAGAAAACGGTCGCCACCCTTCGGACGCCCATCATGGCTCCTTGCAAATATTTAAATCCGCAGAAACCAAATTCTCAAGCCGACCTTGAGCTCGCTGCAGCGGAGGCGCACGGAATCGGTTCGCGAGGGGCAGGTGCAATGCAGCAGCAGAGTCCCTGAAATAAAGTCACCCCCAAATCAAAGGGAGAACGCGCCACGCGTTCTCCCTTTTTCTTGACGAAGCAGAGTCTCTACTCAGGCTTTCGATTCTCTGGTTTCGGTTGTGGAGCTGGCCGACTCTCCGGTTTCGGCGCAGGTCGGCTCGCCGGTTTCGCTTGCTGTGGGGCAGGCCGCTCCTGAGCCTGCGGCGCCGGTCGCTGCTCGGGCCTTTGCTGCGGAGCCGGCTTGCTCTCAGGACGCTGCTCAGGTTGCGGAGCGGGCTTGTACTCAGGCCGTGGTTGCGGTCTGTTCGCTGGCTCAGCAGCCGGTCTGGTTTCGGGCCGCTGCTGCGGCTGTTCGGGTCTTGGCTGAGCTGCTGGACGGGTCTCAGCCCGTTGTGGCTGCTCCGCTGGGCGAGTTTCTGGTCGATTCACGGGTGCCGGACGAGCTTCCGGCGCTGGACGATTCACCGGCCGAGTCTGTTCCTGTCTCACCTGCTCTCGCACGGCCGGAGGCATCTCCGCAGGTGCCCTGCGATCGGTGGGAAGAGGGCGAGCTGCAACCAGGGTCGCCGGCCGGCCGTGGTTCACTGAAGCCCATTGCTGGCGGTTCACGCTTGCCTCCCGGGCATGAGATACCTGCTCCGGCAGCGCCGCGATGTGCCGCTCGCGATATGCCACGTTCTCCGCAGGCAAAGGACGAGCGGTTATTCCGCCACGACCGCCGTTATAGCTCACCCGCGTATTGTTGACGATCGTTACGTTATGAACGTAGACATTGTGCACAATCGTCGTGTTCACCGTAGTGACAGAGCGGTTGTACATGAAAGCGTTGTTGCGCCAGTATCCGCCCACGTAGCCCACGCCCACGTAGCCGTAGCCGTAGTTCACTCCGCCATAGAAGCCGATGTGCGGACCCCAGTAACCCCCGTGCCACCCATAGCGGCCTCCATAGAAGCCCCAGTAGCCCGGTGTCCACAGCGCGCCGACATAGGGTGCGATCACCCACACCCCCGGCACCCAGTAGTAGCCTGTCGGTGCGTATCCCCAGTAGCCGGGGGTCCACAGATAATTATCGCCCGGGCATTCCGGCTGCTGATACTCAGGGAGCGGAGGGGGAGGCGCAGCTGCATACTGGACCGGCTGTGCCTGATCCTGAGAGCTCTGGTCGACCGAATTGTAGTCGTAGCTCTGATCGCTCTGCGCGGTGCTGGGGGCCGTGCTGGCCGTTTGGTCCGGAGGCGGCGGAGGGGGGTTCTCCTGCGCCGGTGCATTCTGCTCCGCAGGTGCAGCCTGTTGCGGCTGCGCCGACGTATTGTCCGCTGGCGCAAGGTTTGCCTGCATGGCAGGGTCTTGGCTGTCATCCGTGACCTGCGCGGCGTTCTGGGTTTGATCCTGCGCAGGGTTCTTGTGGCAGCCGGCAACTCCAAATGCCACTGCTATTGCGAGGATAGGAAAGGCTTTAACGTGGGTCGTTCTCATTTTCGATTTCTTTCTCCCGCTCCGTTAGGATGCAGTCTGGCGGTGCCGGGTCTTAAGTAACACCCCTAAAAACCCGGAATTCAACGGCAAGATGCGGATAGCGAATCGCCCCCGATGCCGGCATCATCTCTACAGGTACCAGAGATTCGGCAACGGTGCCGGGAGCGTACGTACCATGATGACAGCAGCCTTGGCTTTTCCATCACCAGCAGTTCGGACTTCCTCCATGCCTTCACAGAAACACGATCCGGTCTCCGCCGAGCAGAGCATGAATTCCGACGATATTTGGAGACTCGTCGCTGACCGCGACCCGCGCGCGGATGGCCACATTTTCTATGCCGTTCGCACGACCGGGATTTTTTGCCGCCCCTCCTGCTCCAGCCGTCGTCCCATCCGCGAAAACGTCGAATTCTTCACCGACTTGCTCTCCGCCTTTGAGGCGGGCTACCGCCCCTGCAGGCGCTGCAATCCAGCCGGCCTTCGCGCGGAGGCCCAGCTCGTTGAGAACCTCAGCGGCTACCTCAACCGCGATCTTGACCGGTGCGTTAAGCTCTCCGACCTGTCCCGCATCGCCGGTCTCAGCAGTTTTACCGTGCAGCGCACCTTCCAACGCGTCCTGGGCATCAGCCCGAATCAATACCGGGCCCACAAGCGTGCGGCGGCCCTGCGCGCGCGGCTGGCCGATCCCGATGTCCGCATCACTGACGCCATCTACGACGCTGGCTACTCCGGACCGTCACGCGCCTACGGCAAGGATCGCCTGGGCATGCGAATGCAGGACTATCGCAACCGCGGACGCAATCTGGCTATCGGCTACACTACGGGCACGTCTCCACTCGGCCGCATCCTGATCGCCGCCACCGATCGAGGACTGTGTGCAGTCATTCTGGATTCGTCCGACGCGACCCTTCTCTCACGGCTCCAGCAGCAGTTTCCGGCGGCAGAGTTAGGCGCGCGCCCCGATCTGGCCGCAACCTTGGATCAGGTGCTTTCCGCTCTCACCGAACACCCGGCGGCGCTCGATCTCCCGCTCGACTTACGCGCCACCGCCTTCCAGATGCGTGTCTGGCAGGCATTGCAACGCATTCCACGCGGCGAAACCCGCACCTACGCCGAAGTAGCCTGCGCCATCGGCCAGCCGACGGCCGCGCGCGCGGTAGCCCGCGCTTGCGCCACGAATCCAGTGGCGGTCGTCATCCCTTGCCACCGCGTCATCGGCTCTGACGGCAAACTCAAAGGTTATCGCTGGGACGTCGAGCGTAAGCAGAAGCTTCTCGAACTGGAAAAGCGGTAAAGCACCGCCAGAGGCGGGTGCCAATTGTCCGGAACTCCAGCTTCTGACCAAAGTAATCTAGGTGGCTTGCCACGCTCGTCCCATAATGGGCCAACACTACCAATTTGAAACTGACTTGGTCTTTCGCGTTCCTCCGCGCGCATGCACGGGTGTGCATTGTGTGGAATGGGACGTGGGCCCGTTCCGCAACGGGCAAAGGTTGGCGCACCGTGAACGTGTATCGACTCAGCCTCGGGCTTTGCCTATGGATGTCTCTACTCGCCGTGACCCATATCGGAATGGAGGCGCAACTGGCATCAGGCACCCGCCCGCACGCGCTGAAGCAGAGGCAGAGAACGGGTAGATTCCTGGCGCGGCGCGGCATTGGACCAGGGCGAGACGGACGGCAGATCTATCCACGCAGCCCGGCGCAGATGCTGGCGGAGGCGCGATCGCAGCATTATGCCTTGGCGCGTCGAACTCAAGCGGTGGCGGGCGGCGGACAATCGGCTCCCGCGATGACCTTGCTGACCGCACCGTGGCAGCCGGTGGGCCCTGCGCAGGAAATGACATTAGCATACGGAGCGGTAACCGGCCGCGTAAGCAGTCTCGCCGTCGATCCCTCGGATGCGAGCGGCAACACAGTGTATGTAGGTACGACCGGCGGGGGCGTATGGAAGTCGACAAACGCAGCAGGAGCCTCCGCGTCGGTTGCATTTTCTCCCCTCACCGACACGATGAGCGCATATGCGGCCACAAATGTCGCGTCACTGAGCATTGGCGCGGTGAGCGTGCAACCGGGTGGTACGGGCGTGGTGCTGGCCGGGACTGGCGATCCCAACGATGCCACGGACTCTTATTACGGCGCCGGCATTCTGCGCTCGGCCGATGGCGGCCTGACCTGGAACCTGATCTTCCAGTCTGTAGACACGGTCAGCGGGAAAACAGTGAATTTTACATTCACAGGCAACAGCTTTGCCGGATTCGCATGGAGTACGGTGAATGCAAACCTGGTGGTTGCCGCAGTCACACAGGCGGCGCAGGGCGTGGAAGTGAACGCTCTCAACACCCCTACCAGCATTATGGGAATCTATTACTCCCAGGATGCCGGACAGACGTGGAGCATGGCGTCGATTTCCGACTCGGCAGGCAATCTGGTGCAGTCTGACCAGACCAGCTTTACGACCACCGGAAATGCGGTCACGTCCGTCGTTTGGAATCCGATACGGCAGATGTTTTACGCTGCAGTGCGTTTTCACGGGTACTACCAGTCGGCGGATGGGATCAACTGGACGCGATTGCAGAATCAGCCAGGCGTGAACCTGACGACGGCGTACTGCCCGTCGAACCAGGGCTCGACGGGATCGCCGGCATGCCCGATCTTTCGCGGCGCTCTCGCGATCCAGCCGGTGACCGGCGATCTGTTCGCGCTGACAGTCGATTTGAACAATCTGGACCAGGGGCTATGGCAGGACGTGTGCGCGTTGAATTCAGGCGTGTGCTCGTCAGGCACAGTGACATTTGCGAACCAGATTTCCGATACGGCGCTTGAGGCCGGCAATGGTGATACGACGATTCCGCAGGCGGATTACGATCTGTATCTGGTGGCCGTGCCCTCGCAGCAGGACACGCTCCTGTTCGCGGGAACCGAAGACATCTACCGATGCAGTCTGGCGAATAGCTGTGCGTGGCGCAATACAACCCACGCGACTACCTGCGCGTCGGCTCAGGTGGCCTGGTCGCAACACGCGATCGATGCGACGCTGGGCTCGCAGGGCCTGCTGTACTTCGGCAACGATGGCGGACTGTGGCGGTCCATGGACGCAGTGAATCAGCAGTCGGCGGAGTGTTCGTCCGACGATGCGACACACTATCAGAATCTGAATACCGGTCTGGGGTCGCTGGCGGAAGTCGAAAACCTTGCCCAAGACCCAGGCAACACACAGAACATGATGGCATCGCTCGGTGCACTGGGGACGGCTGCTCCCCAGGGATCGGCGGCCACACCGGGCTCGCCGGGCGGGTGGGCGCAGGTGCTGGATGGCGAAGGGAACTATGCGGCCATCGATCCGGCCGCAGTGACGAATTGGTATGCGACGTCGGAGTTCGGGGTATCGATCAATCGCTGTACGGAGGGAGCCGGTTGCGATACTTCGGGCTTTGGGCAGCCCGTGATTGGAAGCACGCAGGTAAGCGGAGACGGCGGTCAGCAGACGATTCCCGCCCCATGGATTCTCGACCCGCAGGATACGGCGAACGTGATCCTCGGAACATGCCGGGTGTGGCGTGGGCCCGGGACCGGTGGTTCGGGCTGGAGTAGCGGGAATTTGTTGAGTCCGATGTTGGACGGCATCCAGGGCACCTTCTGCGATGGAAATGCGGAAATTCGCTCCTTGGCTGCTTCGGGGAACCCAACGGATTCGGTCGGAACACCGGAGCGGATCTATGCGGGCATGGCGGGGCTGCTGGACGGAGGGTCTACCGTGCCGGGACATATCTTTACCGCCTCGGTCACAAGCAGCTCGGGCGATTCGATACCGTGGACTGATCTTTTCCATTCGCCGGTTGCCAACGGTGGCTCAAGCGCGGGCGAGTTCAACCCCGGCGGCTTCGATATCTCGAGTATTTATGTCGATCCGCATGATCCCACCGGTCAAACGATCTACGCGACCGTAGAAGGATTTAGCGGCAACCAGATCAGCGCGGCAAAGGTTTATGGATCGACCGATGGCGGAGCCACTTGGTCGAACCTGAGCACCAATCTGCCGAACGCGCCCGCCAACAGCATCGTAGTCGATCCGAATGATGCCAATATCGTCTATGTCGCACTCGACACCGGGGTCTACGTAACCACAAACGTCGCCTCCTGCGCGATTCCTTCTGTAAATTGCTGGAGTGTTCTCGGTACGTCGCTTCCCAACGCCCCGGTGATTCAGCTTGTGGCTTTCAATGAAGGATCGACTTCAGTCTTGCGCGCGGCTACCTACGGACGCGGTGTCTGGCAGATAGCTTTGGTGACCGCCGGGACCGCAATGACGACGGCGAGCGCAACGCCTGCATCCCTGACTTTTCCCGCCCAGCAGGTAGAGACGCAAAGCGCGACGCAGACCGTCGTCGTCATCAATACGGGGAATATCACCCTTAACACGACCGAGGTAAACGTCACCGGTGACTTCACCGAGACCAATAGCTGCGGACAACCGGTGATGCCGGGAGACGCATGTACCGTCCAGGTTACCTTTACGCCCTCGCAAACCGGACAGCGAACGGGAGCGCTGACGCTGTATGGCAATATCTCGGGAGGCAGCGCCTCGGGCCAATTAACTGTGCCCCTGAGCGGAACCGGGGTTCCAGGGGCGGCGGTTGTGCTGACGCCGCTCACGCTCAGCTTTCCCGAAACTCTTCTGGGAAAGACGGCTCCGAGCGAAAACATTACGATATCGAATACCGGCGGCGTGGTGGCAAGCTTGACCAGCGAGGCAGTTACCGGGGACTTCGCCATCAGCTCGAATACGTGCACCGGCTCGCTGAATCCGAACAGCGGTTGTACGGTGAGTATCTCGTTTTCGCCGACGGCCTCTGGGAGCCGTGCCGGGGTGCTGACGGTGGCCGACAGTGCGGGAACTCAGACGGCGCAACTCTCAGGCATCGGCGAGTCTCTGGCGACGGATGGGCTGGCGCCGCTGAACCTGACCTTCGCGCCGCAGGTGGTGGGCACTCCGAGCCTGACGCAGCAGGTGACGCTGACCAACAATGGCGACCAGGCACTGCAGTTGATCGCGACTCAGGTGAGCGGAGACTTCAACGCGGTCAATGGATGCGGCACGTCGCTCGCAGGGCACTCGACGTGTGCCATAGCGGTGAATTACGTGCCGACTCAGCTTGGCACCGAAGCGGGGACGCTGATCGTGAGCGATGCGCTTCGCAGCCAGACGGTAACGCTGGCCGGGACCGGGCTGGCTCCGGCGGGGTTTTCGGCGACGCCGGCGACGATCAACTTCGGTGCCTACGCAGTGGGACAGACGAGCGCGGTGCAGAGGGTCACGCTGACCAACAATGGCGGAGTCGCGCTGAATGGCTTGAGCGCGAGCGTGACCGGAAATTTCGCGATGCAGTCGGTGGCGAATGCGTGTGGGGCAAGCCTGGCGGTGGGGGCCACCTGCCAGTTCGGGGTGGTGTTTAGCCCACCCCAGGCCGGCCCCCTGAGTGACGGGCTCACCGTGAGTGCGGCCAACCTGGCCGCGCCCCTGAAGGTCGCGCTTACTGGGAGCGGGGAGGATTTCACCCTGCAGGTGAGCGGGTCTTCCTCGGCGGTGCTGACCAGCGGGCAGACGGCGACGTTCCAGTTACAGGTCACGCCTGTCGCCGGCTCGACCGGGACGGTGGCGCTGGCCTGCACCGGCGCTCCGCAGAACGCCACATGCACCGTAAACCCGGCGTCGCTGACGCTTACCGGAGGCAGCACGGCAACTTCGATGGTGACCATTGCGACGGGACAGTCGGGGTGGAGTGCGGCGGTGAAGGGCGGGTTCGCGAAGATCGGGTTCGCTCTGGCCATGGCGGTGCCGATCGGCTTCCTTGCCAGGCGACGGCGCAGGGGGAGGAATCTCCTGCTGCTCGGACTTCTGGCGGTGACTCCGATCGGGTGCGGTCTGGGACTGACCGGGTGCGGCCTGGGAGTCAAACCAGGGAGCGGGTCGTCCACCACGACTCCCCCTCCAGCCTCGACCTATCCCACGCCGCCGGGGAGTTACACCCTTTCCGTGACGGGTACCGCTCCGGGGTTGAGCCATTCCGTGCAGCTGACTTTGACGGTGGAGTGACCCCCACCCCCACCACCCCTGTTTTTCCCTGTAAATCCCCATTTGCGCGAAACACGTGCCTGCAGAAAAATACAGGACTCCTGCTGGAGTTCCTGAGGTTTCGCGCGGAAGCGCTCTGCTCTACTCTCGCAACTGTGGCCACATCGTAGATCTCCGGTCACGACCTGGGTAACAAATCCAAAGGGAAAATTGAATAGCACGAAGGCGATTCAAGGGGGAATCTACCATGACGAAACTCGAAAAAGTGATCTACACCGCCAAGGTCCACACAACGGGTGGGCGCGACGGGGGCGCCTCGCGCAGCGACGATGGCCACCTGGACATCAAGCTTTCCCTGCCTGGAACGCCGGGGACGGGCACCAATCCCGAGCAGCTGTTCGCCGCGGGCTGGTCGGCCTGCTTTGAAGGGGCGCTGGGGGTTGTGTCTCGCAGGATGAAGGTCGCTCTGCCGGCTGACATGGCGATCGACGCGGAAGTGGATCTGGGCACTGCGGGCGGCGGCTACTTCATACAGGCTCGTCTGAATGTAAGCCTGCCGGGTTTGGAGCGCGAAGTCGCACAGGCCCTGGTGGATGCCGCAGACCAGGAGTGTCCGTATTCGAAAGCGGTACGAAACAACATCGATGTTGCGATTCACCTGGTCTAGCTGGATCGGTCAGGGGTTCTGTCGAGGATGCAGTCAGAGATCGCCCCGAAATGGGGATGAGGAGCGAAAGCATGACAACGATTTGCATTGGGGATGTTATTGCTGTCCATCAACATCAGGAGTCTTTTGCCCAGGCGGCTGCCGGTAGTACTCTGCCGGATCGGGTACGAGAGGAAGAATGGCAGGAGCGCTTGAGGTGTGCGCAGCAGTGGATATGCGATCTGCTCATCAAGAATCAACAGCTGAGAATGTCGCTCGAGTCAGCCAGGGCACGGGAACGGGGTGACCGATATGTTCGAAATGTATAGAGCAGGGGAGATACTTTTCGCGCTTCTGCAAATCGGAGCCATGATGATGCTCCCGATGAGGTCACGGACCGCTCAAATGTTCGCCCGCGCAACGGCTGTGCGTGTGTCTGAGACTGTCAAACCGAGGCAACCGGGGAGTACGTCTCCGACGCGGGGGACGGATAGACGCTCGGGCAGTTGACACTTTCGCAACGATATCCAGATTCTCGATCTTGTTCGGTCTTCGCCACGCCTGCCCCGATTGGGCCATCCCAACCGGGCGATGCGTTCACGTACGATAGGTAGACTGGCCTCCGGAGCAGTTTCGACCAGGCTTGACGGGGGAATTGAACCAGGATGCGGAGAATCGGAGCGGCGTGAACGATACGATACTGGTGACGGGTGGCGCGGGGTTTATCGGCTCCAACTTCGTGCTCAATTGGATTGCGAAGACGAAGGCCGGGATTGTGAATCTGGACCTGCTGACATACGCGGGCAATCGCCGGAATCTGGTGTCGGTTGAAGGCGATTCGCGACATGTGTTTGTGAAGGGCGATATCGGCGACGGCGCGCTGGTGGGGTCGCTGCTGGAGAAATACAAGCCGCGGGCGATTCTGCACTTTGCTGCGGAGAGCCATGTGGACCGCTCAATTGCCGGGCCGGGCGCTTTTATTCAGACAAATATTGTCGGGACGTTTTCGCTGCTGGAACAGGCGAAGAAGTACTGGAGTGGGTTGCCGGCGGAAGATAAGGCGGCGTTCCGATTTCTTCACGTCTCGACCGATGAGGTGTATGGGACGCTGGGGACGGATGATCCGGCTTTTACGGAAGAGACCGCGTATACGCCGAACAGTCCTTATGCTGCATCCAAGGCTTCGTCGGATCACCTGGTGCGGGCTTACTTTCACACCTATGGGCTCCCGGTGCTGACGACGAATTGCTCGAACAACTATGGTCCGTTTCAGTTTCCGGAGAAGCTGATCCCGCTGGTGATTCTGAATGCGCTGGAAGGAAAGCCGCTGCCGGTCTATGGAGACGGGCTGAATGTGCGGGACTGGCTGTTTGTGGGGGATCACTGCGCTGCGATTCGCCAAGTGCTGGAGCGGGGGCGTCTCGGCGAGACGTACAATGTCGGCGGATCGAGTGAGCGGACCAATCTCAATGTGGTGACGACCATCTGCGACATTCTGGATGAGCTGAGGCCGGATGCGAAGATCGGCACCCGGCGCGAGTTGATCACCTACGTGAAAGACAGGCCGGGGCACGATCGCCGCTATGCGATCAACGCGGAGAAGATCGCGAATGAGCTTGGGTGGCGTCCGGAGAAGCAGTTTGAGAGTGGCATCCGGGAGACGGTGGAGTGGTTTCTGGAGAACCTGGCCTGGGTGGATGATGTGCGTTCAGGCGCGTATCAGCAGTGGATCGATCTGAATTATGCAGAACGCCCGAGTGTGGAGCGGCCGGCATGATGAAGGGGATCATTCTGGCGGGCGGATCGGGAACTCGGCTGTATCCGGTCACGCATGTGGTTTCCAAGCAACTGCTGCCGGTCTATGACAAGCCGATGATCTACTATCCGCTGAGCACGCTGATGCTGGCGGGAATTCGCGAGGTTCTGATCATCTCCACGCCGCAGGATACGCAGCGATTCGCGGAACTGCTGGGGGACGGCCGGCGCTGGGGCATGGAGTTGACCTATGCCGTGCAGCCGAGTCCGGATGGCCTGGCGCAGGCTTTTATTATCGGCAAGGACTTTATCGGGAACGATCCCAGCGCGCTGGTGCTGGGCGATAACATCTTCTACGGGCATTCGTTGACGGGGCAATTGCAGCGGGCGGCGAAGAGGACCAGTGGCGCAACGGTTTTTGCGTACCAGGTGCATGATCCGGAGCGGTATGGGGTGGTGGAGTTCGATAAAGCCGGACGGGCGATCAGCCTGGAAGAGAAGCCGGCGGCGCCGAAATCTCGCTACGCAGTCACCGGGCTTTATTTCTACGATAATGAGGTGGTAGCAATCGCGTCGGCGCTCAAGCCTTCTCCGCGTGGAGAGCTCGAAATCACCGATGTGAACAGGGAGTATCTGAACCGGGGCACGCTCGAGGTTGAGCGGATGAGCCGGGGCATGGCGTGGCTGGATACGGGCACGCATGATTCGCTGTTCGAGGCGGGGATGTTTATCCATACGATTGAGCGGCGGCAGGGGCTGAAGATCGCGTGTCCCGAGGAGATTGCGTACCGATACGGTTACATATCCGCCGAGGAGCTGGAGGCGCTGGCGGCCCCGGTGCGCAAGAGCGGCTATGGGCAATATCTGATTTCGCTGCTGAGCGAGCCGAGCTTTCCGGGTGGGGCGGTCTAGCTGCATGCAGATCACGGAAACCGCATTGCCTGAGGTGCTGCTGTTTACTCCAAAGATATTCAACGACGCGCGCGGAGCATTCTTCGAGACCTACAACGAGCGCGAGATGCGCGAGGCAGGACTGCCGACGGAATGGCGGCAGGATAACTTTTCTGTGTCGGCAAAGAACGTCATTCGCGGTATTCACTACCAGATCACGCAGCCGCAGGGGAAGTTTGTGCGCGTGGCCTATGGGGCGGTGGTGGATGTGGCCGTCGATCTAAGACGCAGCTCGCCAGATTTTGGCAAGCATATCGCAGTGGAGCTTTCCGGAGAGAGCGGATTGATGCTGTGGAT
>Ga0210391_10004437_pt1 | contig 11692 bp, 8 predicted proteins | sample IncBWC12OmetaG_FD_160573 | JGI IMG/M metagenome (GOLD analysis project Ga0210391, IMG submission 160573) | Forest soil microbial communities from Barre Woods Harvard Forest LTER site, Petersham, Massachusetts, United States - Inc-BW-C-12-O ...
ATCCCGGCCGAAGGCTGCACGCGGCTTGTAGTGAGATGACTTTTCTTCAGCGGCTAAAGCCGCGAGTGGAGGAGCCCCGGGACGGCGGAGTTAAAACTCCGCCCTTCCAAAACGATGGTGGAACTACGACTCTTCGCGTTTTCAGTGATTCGAATGCGGCGCCGCCCCGCGACGCCGCGTCACGAATCTCAAATGAAATTTACTAATTGCCGCCGGTCATCGGCGTCTCCGAAGACGTCGTCGGAGTGGTCGTCGCCGCTGCGCTACGCAGGATGCTCTGCGGAAGCGACAACGACGAATCGAGCCGCACGATCATTCCGGTCTGCGCCGGTAGGTCAACGTCCTTACCCTTCTTCGTGCAAATGTACGCCGACGTGCCGACCAAGCCGATCACGGTGCCGCGAGCCACGTTGCTGAAGACCAGGCCGACGACCGCGCCCGCTCCCGTGCCAAGACCGCCCATCATCAGATCGCCCTTCAGGTCGCGCTTCTGCTCGATCACCACGCCTTCGGTGGTCTTCAAGTCTTTGCGCTTCTTGGTGTCGTCCGCGCTGCCCGAGTAGATGGAAAGAATGCTCATCTGCACCGGGAAGATGCGGCTCTCGACTTCAACGGTGTTGAAGACGAGATTGAGAGTGGCGCCGCCGCGCTCCATCGCGAACCATTTCGGCTTCTGGACGCCGGTGATCGTCCCGTGGATTTTCGCGCCTGCGGGAAGCAGGAGCTGATTGCCCATGAACACCGGCTCGGAGACCACCGCTGTAAAAGGATCGCCGTCGCGCGCGACCGAGGACGAAAGGCCGCTGACGAGGGTCAAGTGAACCTGCGTTCCCTGCTGGATTGAGATGGGTTGGGATTGTGCGTGGACGACGGGTGTGGCGCAAAGAAGTACGGTCAGCAAAAACGAAAATACAACTGCACGCTTCATGAATCCTCCGGTTCGCGACGGAGACGTTGGCCGTCTCCGCCGCTCGCTCAAGACATACGTGAGCTAGCCCCGTTACGTGGGGCTGACCGCTGGCGCAGCGGATGGGTGAGGAGGAATTCACCCGGCGAAAAGCATACTCACTGGCGCGAGGGCGAGGGCGAGGAAATGGCGAAAGGTGTTCCAAGTGTTAACGGCGGGCCACAGCCGAAGCCCGGGTGGCCTCCTGCCGATGATCTGGCTGGATAGGCGGAGTGCGCCACCGGAAGTGGCGCGTATTGCAAGTACATTGGCGCGTTATGCTAGTGCTTGCGCCGCGCGCCGTCGTCTAAAGTAGCGTCCGTCAAACGAACAGGAGGCACTTAAAGATGAGCCAGGGAACACAGCCCGTAACAGCTAAGGAATCCGCCCAGCCCAAGAACTATCCCGCGAAGGCCTTCGCGGCGACCAGCGCCACTTCGCCGCTCTCTCCGTACAGCTTCACGCGTCGCGCGCCACAGCCGCACGACGTACAAATCGAAATCCTTTTCTGCGGCGTCTGCCATTCGGACTTGCACCAGACGCGCGATGAGTGGAAGAGCTTCATGCCTACAGCGTACCCCTGCGTGCCGGGACACGAGATTGTTGGCCGGGTCGTGAAGGTCGGCAAGGACGTAAAGAAGTTCAAGGAAGGCGACCTCGCGGCTGTCGGCTGTATGGTCGACTCCTGCCGGGTCTGCGAGAACTGTAAAGCGGGCGAAGAGCAGTACTGCATCAACTTCGCGACGTTTACCTACAACGGGAACGACAAAGTCTCCGGCGGCGTGACGTACGGCGGCTACTCGGATTCAATCGTCGTCGATGAGAATTACGTTCTCCACGTGCCGAAGAATCTCGACCTCGCCGCGACGGCGCCGCTTCTCTGCGCTGGCATCACTACTTACTCGCCGCTGCATCACTGGAAAGTTGGCAAGGGCCAGAAAGTCGGCATCGTCGGGCTCGGTGGTCTAGGCCACATGGGCGTGAAGTTTGCCCACGCGCTTGGCGCGCACACCGTGCTCTTCACTACCTCGCCGAACAAAGCCGCAGACGGCAAGCGCCTCGGCGCGGATGAAATCGTCGTCTCGAAGAATCCCGATGAGATGGCCAAGCACGTGAACTCGTTCAACTTCATTCTCGATACGGCTTCGGCCGATCACGACCTCAATCAATACCTCGCGCTGCTAAAGCTTGACGGGACGCTCTGCCAGGTCGGCGCGCCGGAAAAGCCGGAACCGATCAGCGTGTTCAACCTGATCATGGGACGCCGCAGCCTCGCCGGAAGCGGCATCGGCGGAATCCGCGAAACGCAGGAGATGCTCGATTTCTGCGGAAAGCACAACGTGACGTCGGACGTGGAAATCATTCCGATTCAGAAGATCAACGAAGCGTACGACCGCTTGCTGAAGCAGGACGTGAAGTACCGCTTCGTGATCGACATGGCTTCGCTGAAGTAAACGCGAAGCACGGGAGCGACAACCGTGGCGAACCGATTTCGAATCGCGAACGCGCTCGTACGAAGACTGCAGGATCTCGGCGTCTCGCCGCAGGCCGTGCTGCGTCATGCCGGGCTGCCGGTGACGCTGCTCGATCAGGATAAGGCGTACGTTTCGACTGAGGAGCTCTTCGCTCTCTACCGCGGCATCACGGAAGAGAGCAAAGACCCGGCGTTCGGACTGAAAATCGGCACTGAAGACCGCGTGGAGCGCTACGATCCGATTTCGATCGCGGCGCTCTACGCGCGTTCGTTCCGCGATGCGCTGCAGCGGATGGCGCGCTACAAGCAACTCACGTGTCCGGAAGAGATTCACGTGGTGGAGCGCGGCAACGAGTGCCGCGTGCAATTTGAATGGCTGCTCGCCGAGGGCGATGAGCCGGCGATGCTGATCGATTTATGTTTTGCGTGGGTGGTGGCGATCGCGCGTCGTGGGACAGGCACTACGCTCAGCCCGAAGCGCGTGGAGTTCAAGCGGCCCGAGGCGTTGCGGCCGATGTACGAGCAACACTTTGCGTGTGCGGTGAAGTTCGATTCGCGCGCGAACGTGCTCGTTTTCGACAAAGCCGACCTTGAGCGTCCGTTCGTGACGCACAACGCCGACTTGCTGGCGATCGTTGCGCCGCAGCTGGAAGCGGAGCTTACGCAGCAGCTCGCGCAGCGGACTTTCCGTGAGCAGGTGAAGGCGACGCTCAAGAAAATTCTCGCGGGGCGCAGGCCGGAGCTTCGAGCCGTGGCCCGGGAGTTGCGCGTCAGCACGCGCACTTTACAGCGACGGCTGACCGGCGAGCAGGTTACGTTCCAGCAGCTCATTGCTGAGGCGCGGCGCGAACTCGCACAACACTATTTGCTGCATTCGTCGCTTGAGCTCAATGAGACGGCCTACCTGCTTGGATACGAGGATGCGAATTCGTTTTTCCGCGCGTTTCACCAGTGGGAAGGAACGACGCCCAGCGAGTGGCGCGCGGCGCACTCGGGGCCTCGCGCCGGACGAGCCATACATGCGGCTGCGATTGCCGAGCCGCAACCGGCGTAGCTCGGCGCGCGTCCGACAGGCCCGAAGGCCGGTCGTCTTACGAACGGAGACTTCATTGGGCCGAACCCGGTGGCGGATGACAAACCACCGAGACGTTGCAAATTTCTTCTTCAGTTGTCGACCCGGGCCGTATCGAACTGCACCTTCGTTGGAGGACCAGGCTTCGGCCCTGTCCGACGCTTGCTGCGAGCAAGCGTCCCGATCTGGATCACTCTGAGCGCAGGGTCGATTGCAAATCGACGGTGGAGACGCGGCGCGCGGGAATCCAGCAGGCCACTGCGGCGACTAGCGCGAGACCGAGCGGCACTAGGGTGAACGTTAGCGCGTCGTGCGGGTGAACGCCGTACAAGAAGCTCGCCGACATTTTCGCCATGGCCCACGCTGCAGGCATTCCGATCGCTAGCGCAATCAGCGCGAGGATCATTCCCTGCCCCACTACCATTCGTTGGACGGCGCCGTGCTGCGCGCCTAGCGCTATGCGGATGCACATTTCTTTTGCGCGGCTGCCGACGCTGTAGCTCATCAATCCGTAGAGACCCACAGCAGCAAGCACGATCCCAATTGCGCCGAAAATCCCAAACAGCGTCCCCCCCAGCCGAGGCAGAAATAGCGCGCTGCGGAGATGCTCCGCCATCGTCCGAACGTCGTAGATCGCCATCGACGAATCCAGCGCATGAATCTGCTCACGCACCGCACTCGTTAGCGACGCTTCATTCGCAGCGCCGTTCGTTCGCACCAGCAACGTGTAGCCGAGAAACGAAGGATCGTTTTTCGTCGATTGCGTCAGCGAGCGGAACAGCACCAGGCGCGTATCCTCGCCGAGCGTGCGCGACTTGATGTTCTTCACCACGCCGATCACCTGGTAACGAATGTCGCCGTCGTGCACAATCCGCCCCAGCGGATCCACGCCCGGGAACAACTTGTCCACCAACGCCTGATTCACAATCGCCGATTTCACCGGCGCATCCGCCGCCTCGCTTGCAAAGTCGCGTCCCGAAACAAGCTGAATGCCCATCGTGTCGAGGTAGCCGGGCGTCGCCATGTACATCTCCACGCTCGGGCTGTTTTCGGTTGTGTCGCGGCCTTCGATTTCGAAACCGTCCCTGCGATTCCCGCCCGAGAGCGGAGGCGAGTCCGTCGCAGCGGCCGAGACAACGCCCGGCAATCCGGCGGCGCGCGTGCGAAGCGCATCCATGAATCGCGCTGTTTGCTCCGGCGTGTAACCGTGGACGCGCGGATCGACAGCCAGCATCAGCACGTCGCTACGCCGGAAGCCGATATTAATGTTCGAAGCGCGGTCGAGGCTGCGCAGAAAGAGTCCCGTGCCGCAGAGCAGGACCAGCGACATGGCGATCTGCGCCACCACCAGCGCGTTGCGCAGCGTGAACCGACGCCCCGGACGAGCCAGCGCCGTTTCGCCTTTCAGGGCGCTCCTCAAAATCGGCCGCGACGCAATCCAGGCCGGAATCCACCCGAACGTCAATCCCGATCCCACGCTAAGCGCGAACGTATATAGAAGCACGCGCCAATCCACGGAGATCGTCACATCGAGCGGCACCGGCGCAGGCACGCGAAACGCCGCCAGCGCTGAAGTGGCCCACAGCGACAGCATCGTCCCCAGGATGCCGCCAAGGAACGACAGCATCAAGCTTTCCACCAGCATCTGTCGCAAAAGCTGCGAGCGCGACGCGCCCACCGAGATACGAACCGCCATTTCGCGCTGCCGGCCCGCGGCCTGCGCCAGCAGCAAACTCGAAACGTTTGCGCACGCGATGCCGAGAACGAGAAGCACGGCGACCGAGAGAGCGCCGACGAAAATCAGAAAGGTACCGCGTTCGCGCGGCGGCAGCCCGCCGGCCTGCATGAGCAGAAACGCCTGCCCTTTATCCGTGGCGGGATACGCGGCGGCGAAATTTCCAGCCAGCACGCGCATTTCGTTATCGGCGTCGGATTGCGTAATGCCGGGTTTGAGTCGGGCAATCACAGCCACCCAGTGATAGTTACGGTTATCGGGTGGCGGAACCTGCGCTGCGAGCTCCTGCACTTTGCCGATCGGCACCCAGAATTCCGGCGCGAGCACCAGGTCGAGACCTCGAAAGCCCGGAGGCGCGACGCCGACCACGGTGTACGGATGGCCCGACACCTCGATCGATTTCCCTAGGATATTTGGATCCGACGAGAACCGCCGTCGCCACAATTGGTGCCCCAACACAATCACCGGCGAGCGCCCTTCATCTTCAGCGAAGCCGCGACCCAGCGTCATCGGCAGCTGCGCCACATTGAAATAGTTCGGCGTGGTGGCCTGGCCCCACAGTCGCTCAGGCTCGCCCGGACCGCCGACGGATGCAGGCAGCAGTTCGTAGTAAGCGGCGACGCCGGAGAAAGATTTGGCTTGATCGCGCAGGTCCGAGTAAGTGGGATAGGGAAAATTGTTGCAGCATTCGCCGCTATTCTCTGTCACGCGCACGGCGAGCAACGTCTTCGGCTCCCCCACTGGCGGCGGCTTCAGCACAAACCGGCTCACCATTGCGAAGATCGTCGAGTTCGCCGCGATTCCCAGCCCAATCGACAGCACCACCGCGGCCACAAACCCCGGCGCCCTTACCAGCCTCCGCGCCGCATACGAAACATCACGCCCTAGTCCGGCCATAAATCCTCCTGCCACAAAAGCTTGTACGCGAATTGTGGGGCGATAGTTCCGTTCAACTGTGCACTCACTTCAAAGCGAATGGGGAGTGGCGCGTGCGCGGGCGTGTGCTAAGATTTTTGTGGGCAGTTTGTTTGGTGCGGACTGCTCATCAGTGGAACTTCGGGCTCTGTGCAACGATTCCCCGCGAACCCCGCCAGGCCCGGAAGGGAGCAACGGTAGCGGGCCAGTCTCGTGTGCCGCGGAGTACCCGAAGTTCCTCTCATCGATTCGAGGCCAAGACGATCCAACGTTTCGTAATTCCGGTTCCAACCAGCGCCGCGCTCGCGGGGCTTTCTCACCTAAACGGCAAGCGAAGTTCCTCCCTCGCGAAGAAATCTGAGATGATACCGGCGGCAAGCGAGCTGCGATACGCGGCTGCGTGCGGGAAGGCATTGGGCTGATGAGCTACAAAGTCATAGCGCGCAAATACCGGCCGAGCCTCTTCGGAGAAGTTGTGGGGCAGGAGCACGTGACGCGGACGCTGGCGAACGCGATCCAATCCGGACGCGTGGCGCATGCGTACATTTTTGCGGGCGTTCGCGGCGTGGGTAAGACGACGACGGCGCGAATTTTGGCGAAGGCGTTGAACTGCGCGAAGGGTCCGACCGCCGAGCCGGACAATACGTGCGATTCGTGCCGCGAAATTACGGAAGGGCGTTCACTCGATGTGCTCGAGATCGACGCGGCGTCCAACCGCGGAATCGATCAGATTCGTGAGCTGCGCGAGATGGTTCGCTATGCTCCAGCGAAGGGCCGGAACAGAGTCGTGATTCTCGACGAAGCGCACCAGCTGACGGACGAAGCTTCGAACGCGCTGCTGAAGACACTGGAAGAACCACCAGAAGGCGTGATTTTTATTCTGGCGACGACGCGCGCGGAAGATCTGGTAGAGACGATCAAGTCGCGGGCGCAGCTTTTCAATTTTCACGCACTCGAATTCAAAGAGATTGCGGGACAGATCGAACACATCGCAAAGCAGGAAAAGCTGAAGATCGAACCTGGCGCAGTGGCCGTACTGGCGCGCGCGGCTCAAGGCAGCTTGCGCGACGGGCTGTCGCTGATGGAGCAGGCTATTGCGTACAGCGACGACACGATCACCGATGCGAACGTGCGCGAATTGTTGGGCGTGGTCGCAGAGAGCGTGCTGGACGATCTGGTGAACGCGATCTCCGAGCAGTCGACGGAGAAGGCGCTGGCGCTCGTGCACCGGCTGATTGCGGACGGGCAAAACTTGCAGCACTTCTGCCGTGAGTCGATCCGGCACTTCCGGAACTTGCTGGTTACGAAAGTTTGCGGCGCGGATTCGGATCTGGTGGCAGCGCCGAAGGATGAACGCGCGCGGTTGACAGAGCAAGCTTCGCGATTCAGCGAAGAGGACCTGACGCGGTTCTTCAATTTGCTGATGGCGACCGATAGCGATTTGCGCCACGCACCGGATCCGCGGCTGCACCTCGAGCTTGGTTTGCTGAAGATGATCAACGCGAAGCGGCTCGCTCCGCTGGAAGAGTTGCTGGCGGAGATGCGCGGCGGCGAAGTTCGCGTTGCGGCGAAGAGTTCGAGTGGAGGGGCGAGTGGGAGTGGTTCGCCCTTCGGAGGGTCGACGCCGGGAGCGGGGTCGCCCAGCCCAGGCAGCACAGGCGGACGGAAATTTTCGGAAGCGGTGAATGCGTCGTCTGCGGCGCAGCCGGTTTCTTCTGGCGGCGCGGCGGTACGCATGGCTCCCGTGACGCCAGCGAGCGAGCCTGTAGCTCCATCGGTTCCGCCGAAACCGATTGGATTTGGCGTCAGCGCCGTTTCGCCGGCGATTAGTGCGCCGGCGAAATCGAGCGCTACAGCGACGATCTCTGCGTCAGTTACCGCGCCTACTTTCAGTGCGCCGATTCCACCACCTTCGGCACCCGCCACGAATCCGATTGCCAGCGCGCCGAAACCGGTCGAGGCGAAGAGTCCGAAGACTGTGGGATTCACGCCGACCGAGTCGGTGACGGATCTGACGGAAGAGCAAGTCTCGGCGATTCTAGCGGGAGTGGCGGGTTCGAAGTTTCTGGCGTCGATGCTGGATTCGGTGGCGGGCTGGCAGACGCAGAGCGGCGAGCTGCATCTAATTTTCCCGGCGGAGAGCCGCAGCATCGCGGAAATGCTGCAGGCGAAGGAGCCAATGGAGAAATTGCGCACAGTGCTTGCGCAAGTGCTCGGGCAACCGCTGCGTGTGTGTGTTAAACTGGATGCAAGTCGCAACGCCGTCTCGAAACAATCGGAGTTGCGATCGAAATTCGAACAGGATCCTATCGTTAGGGCGATGCTCGAAAAGTTCGGCGGACGGATATCGAGCGTGCGTTACCCGGGCGAGGAGTGACCCATGGAAGTTAAAGCTCTCCAACAAATGCTGGCGCAGTTCCGGCAGGCTCAGGAAACGCTGGAAAAGCAGATCGGCGAAATTTCCGTGGAAGCCACGGCGGGCGGCGGCATGGTGTCCGTGCGGATGAACGGGCAGAAGCAGCTGACCGAAGTGAAGATCGAGCCCGACGTCTACAAGAGCAAAGATCAGGAAATGCTGCAGGAGCTGATCCTGGCCGCGGTGAACGACGCGGCGCGGCGCGTGGACGACGAGCTTTCGAAGCAAGTGAAGGAATTGTCCGGCGGAATGCCCGGACTGGCGGGGCTGAAGATTCCGGGCCTGTTCTAGTTTTTGCGGGCTGCGGCGCTCCGCATTGTTTGATTTCGTTTCATACAGTTTCCGTGAAGTCTTGTTTCCCTCTCTTTCCGATTTTCAGAGTTGAATGGAGTTCCATGCCTGATTTTGCCCCTTCGATCACACGCCTTATCGACGAATTGAAGCACCTCCCGGGAATTGGCCAGAAGACGGCGCAGAGGCTTGCGTTTTATCTGTTGCGCGTCGATCGCGAGCAGGCGTTCGCGCTGTCCGATGCGATCCGCGAAGCCAAAGAGAAGATTCGCGAGTGCTCCGTGTGCAACAACATCACGGATATGGACCCGTGCATCTTCTGCTCGAGCGCGTCGCGCAGCAAGCGGACCATCTGCGTGGTAGAAGAAGCGACGAACATCCAGGCGGTGGAGAAGACGCGGCAGTTTGACGGGCTCTACCACGTACTGGGCGGAGCGCTATCGCCGCTGCAGGGCGTGGGACCGGATCAACTGAAGATCAAGAGCTTGATCGAGCGGCTGAAGGGCGGCGGGGTGGAAGAGATCGTGGTGGCAACGAGCCCCACAGCGGAAGGCGAAGCCACGGCGGTGTATTTGTCGAAGTTGATCAAGCCGCTGGGCGTGCGCGTGACGCGAATCGCGATGGGAATTCCTGTGGGCTCGGATCTGGAATACGCGGACGAAGTGACAATGTCGAAAGCGATGGAAGGCCGGCGAGAACTCTAATCTCCCCGCAAGCGATCAGCGTTCGTTGATTTAGTTCCCTACTTTTTCTTTCCCCCTCCCAAATCCAATCCATATTGCGGTTGCTCGCGCGTGCCGGTGATTTTGATCGGGACGCTGGAGCCGCCGTTTTTGCCTTTGAAGAAAGGATCGGCGGCTTTGAGGAGGACCGATTTCGCGCCGGTCATGGTCTGCGAGAGTTTCGCCTGCAGGAGCAGGTGGCCGTGGAAATCGAGATTGCCGTTTTCCATGCCGTAAGTGCCGTGAAGATCGACGGCGGCGCCGGTCACGCTGAAATTCAGATTCGAAAAATCGATCACGCCGTTGGCGAGGTTGAAATTGCCTTTGAGGTCGGAGACGACGTCGTCGATCTGATTGTCTTCCGGATGACCCTGGCCGCGGCGGCTGAGCGAATCGATCTTTTCCTGAACGGAAGGGCTCGTGAAGTGCGATTGCGCCACGTCGAAGGTGCCGTTGACTGTGAGCTTCTGCATGAGATCTTGATCGCCTTCGCGAATTTCCATTTTGCCTACGAACTGCGTGTCGCCGGTCATGATGGGCGGATCGTTTTTGACGGCGAGGTAAAGAAGGTCTTCGATGCGAGCTTGTTTCGCGTTCACGTCCATCTGGATGGTGCGGCCTTTGGCGGCTTTATTCAGATCGACGACGGCGCCGTTGACAACGAAAGTGGTGTGGCGGAGATGCGCGATTACGGGATGAAGAAGCACGTTGCCGTTGGTGCCGTCGACGGTGGCGGTGAAATCGGTGTGGAGATTGACGGGATGGCCGCTGACGCGGAGGGCGAAATTGGGAACGTCGGCGGTGCCTTTCACGTTGAGGTAATCGAGCGGGCCGCTGAAGACGCCGTTCGATTGCAGAGTGCCGCTTAGGCCGCGGAGCGTGCCCATGTCTGCGTTTTTGAAAGTGTAGTGGGCGCTGACGGGCAACTCGCGGGGATCGTCGGGAATCCACGGACCGAATTGGCCGGCGGCGTCAATTTCACCGAAGGGGACGGCGTTGGTGAGCTGCGCCTGGAAGTCGGCGGGACCGTCGAAACTGAATTTCTGGATGTGGAGATGCTGGATGGGAAAGTCGCGCGGCGGCTTTGAAGTGTCTGAGCGCTGAATGGAGATGAGCGCGTTGTCGGCTTCGATGCGATCGATGAGCACCGGATACTTTTTTGCGAGGTCGACGTCGGAGGCGTGAAGCTCGGGGCGCGCGCCGCTGGATTTGGGCGGCATGGTGAGCACGAGGCCTTCGAGGTCGACGCTGTGAATGTGGACGTGCTTCTCGAAAAGGCCGAGGACACCGGTGTGGAGAACGACGCGGCGAATTTTGATCAGCGGCGGAAGATCGTGGCGGCCATGGTGATAGAGGGCGAGGCCGTCGATGGTGGCGCCGGGGAGCGGGTAGAGCGAGACGTCGAAGTCGGTGAACTGGACGTCGCTCTGAAAGCGCTGCTGGAGGTATTCCTGGATGCGCGTTTTGGCTTCGCTTTTGAGGCGCGAGGCAAAAACAGTCAGCGCGAAAACGGCGAGAACGGCAATGACGGCAGCTGAGATCCCGAACCACTTCAGAAAAGTCCGCATGTGCAGAAAACGACGCTCCTCGCTTCCGCTTCGCTGCCTCAATTCGAGCGAATCGTTAAAACCCGCCGCACCGCACAGTGGGCGTTCGGGCGTGCTTCAGGGGACAGAAAACCTACATCTCTTCGATCGTTCCGGCTGGGCTAAAGCCGTGCTCTTCCCAGTTTAAGGCTGCCGGGAAAACGCCGCCACCCGGCGTCCCGGCGTTGCTGTATGTCTATGAGATGCTGCGGACTTGCGCGCGGACCGGGGCGGGCGTATAACCAAGCGAACAGAAGGCCGGTCCCGGAGAACTCCATGTCCACACTGGAAAAATACATGGCGCAGTACGACCACGAGCACACGAACGGATGGAACAAGGTGTTGCACGGCGTGGGGATTCCGATCATCGTCGTCGGGCTGCTGCTGGCGGTGTTCACCTACTGGAAGATTGGGCTGGCGCTGTTTGTGGGAGGCTGGATTTTGCTGCTCGCCGGACACCGGATCGAGGGCAATAAGCCGGCGTTCTTCCAGGGCGTAATCTACTTCCTGATCGGGCCGATTTGGGTGGCCAAAG
>Ga0210391_10004438_pt1 | contig 11692 bp, 12 predicted proteins | sample IncBWC12OmetaG_FD_160573 | JGI IMG/M metagenome (GOLD analysis project Ga0210391, IMG submission 160573) | Forest soil microbial communities from Barre Woods Harvard Forest LTER site, Petersham, Massachusetts, United States - Inc-BW-C-12-O ...
ACAGTCTTCCCCGGTGATGCGGTGGCACTCCGTTACTTCGGGAATCATCCGCGCCAGGTCCGCGATTTTGCTAAGGTGACCAGGAAGAGGTCGAACCCTGACGAACGCGGTCACTTGATAGCCGAGTTTCTTGGGACTTAGCTCAAGCCGGTAGCCGGTCAGAATACCGCTTTCCTGCAGGCGGAGAATCCTCTCTTTCACCGCAGGACTGGACATCCCGATCCGCCGCGCCAAATGGGACACTGGCGCACGGGGATCCTTTTCAAGAAGCCGCAGCAAGGCGACATTTTTGTGATCCATCAAGATATCCTTATTATTCATGGCAATTGCATCAGAATTCTTAATTATTCTAGGACAATTTCCTCTACCACATTAATTATGCCATTCCTGTGATCCGAATAAAAGTGGGAGCATGTTTCTGGCCTACTGACTCAGATGAAGACCGAACTCCATTCGCTCCTGGCTGTCGTCATCCTGTTCTTCTTCGGACTAATCAGTCCGGGACCGAACTTCTTCGTGGTCATCGAGACTACACTGAATTTTGGAAGATCGGCCGGGTTTGTTACTGGCCTGGGAGCGGCCACGGGCGATGCGGTTTATGCCACCTGCGGTCTGTTCGGCGCTGCCCAGTTCATTGCCGCCGGTGGGCGGGTGATGAGGGGCGTCGAGTTTCTCGGTGCTTTGTATCTGCTATGGCTTGGAATACGCATGTTCCGCCGTCGCTCGGCTACCAGCACGAACCCAGGCTCGCCTTCCTTTTCGAACAGATCGGCAGGCAGACATTTCTGGCGGGGTCTGGTGACAGACCTTGCCAACCCGAAAACCGTTGTTTTTTTCACCAGCATCTTCACCGTGGCGGTGCATCCGGAGAGTTCATCAGCGCTGCGGGCGGCAGGGTGAGCATGGGCACGAATGCCGAACAGGTCGGAGGCGCTCAACAAAGCGAGTTTTTCAGATGATTACGCAAGTTGCATGGCTAGATCGCGAATTTGTATTCAGCCAGCCGATCGGTATGTTCCCGATTTCACTCGAACGGCTGCGCGGTACGCTCGCGCGAGCCAAGGAACTGGTTTCCGGCGTTCGAGAAGACGCGCTTGCGAGGCGGATCCACGACAAGTGGAGCGCGAAAGAACATCTCGGTCACTTGGTCGATCTCGAAACACTCGACGATCGACGCCTGGATGAGTTCTTGAGTCGCGCTGAAATCTTGTCGGCGGCAGACATCGAGAACCGCGCGACGGAGAATGGCCGCCATCGGGAGCTTCCGATTGCCGATATCACCGGAGATTGGCCGCTGGACGCGACCAGTTGATACGCCGCCTTGAAATGCTGACCGAAAAAGAAATACAAATCACGGCCCGGCATCCCCGGCTGCGAAAACCCATGCGCCTGTTGGACTGGGCGTACTTTCTAGCAGAGCACGACGATCATCATCTGGCGCTCGCGCGTGGCGTTATGGCTGAGCTCAACGATCAACAATTCCGCAAGGAGAGATGAACGTGTTGAATACACCAGTCTTGCCGCCGCCAAGCGCTTCCATGTCCATTCGGAATGCCAGAGATCTTTTTGAAATCCCTCAGGATGTTACTTATTTAAATTGCGCCAATATGGCGCCCCAACTAAAGTTGGTGACCGAAGCCGGTATGGACGCAGTTCACGCGAAGGCAAGTCCCTGGAAGCTGTCCGCGCCGGAATGGTTTTCCGGAGCGGAAACGTTGCGACGTCTGGCTGCGCGGTTGTTCGGGTGTGATATCGATGGCATAGCTCTGGTTCCCGCGGTGAGTTACGGAATTGCAATCGCGGCGGCGAATCTGCCACTTACGTCAAGCGGCACCATCGTTCTACTCCATCAGGAGTTCCCCTCGAATGTCTACGCCTGGCGTGAATTGGCACGGAAGGCCGGCGCGCGAGTGGTAACGGTGGAGCGCTCGGCGGGAAAGACCTGGACCGAGGCAATGGAGGAGGCAATCGATGAAAAAGCGGGCATCGTGTCCGTGCCGCAGTGTCACTGGACGGACGGAAGCAAAGTCGATTTGGACCGAATCGGAGAGCGGGTCCGAAAGGTTGGCGCTGCGCTGGTGGTGGATGCTAGTCAATCGCTTGGGGCCTGTGACTTCGATGTACAGCGAGTACAACCGGACTTCGTGGTTGCAGTCGGCTACAAATGGCTACTCGGCCCGTACGGGCTTGGCTACCTTTATGTCGCCCCGAAATGGCGTCATTCCGGCATCCCGCTTGAGCGGTCGTGGCTCTCCCGAGCCGGATGCGACGACTTTACTCGCCTGACGGATTACACCGATCAATATCGACCCGGCGCCCGGCGGTTCGATATGGGTGAGTTTCCACAATTTGTGCTGGCACCGATGGCAACTCGAGCACTCGATCAGATCCTGGCCTGGGGTGTGACCGAGATCCAAGGGGCGCTCTCGCCACTAACAGAGAAGATCGCGCAACTCGCGACTGAAGAAGGCTATTCGGTGCTCCCGCCCGATCAAAGGTGCGGGCATATGATCGGCATTCGTTATCCGGCCGGTATTCCTACGGCGCTGCCGACGGCACTCAAACAAGCAAGAGTTTTTGTCAGCATTCGTGGAGATGCCATCCGTATCGCTCCGCATCTGTATAACGACCTCAATGATATCGACCGTTTGTTTGAAGTCTTGCGGGCCCATGGGGTTCATTGATCCGGGGATATATCGGATGATTCGAGGACTTATCGTGATTGGCGCGGCGGTGTTGTGCGCGGGTTTTTTGGGAAAAATCAACCTTGGCAGGTGTGGGAGGAGACGAACTTTCGATTGAGACCTCGAAAGATCTCGAGAGGATGCAAGCGACGGCGCGAAAATCTGATTACTCCTGCCAGCAGATCGCCGTCTCGTCCAATATAGCGGCCCGCGGCTGAGCGGCTCACCGCGGATCGCAGCGGCTGTAGCATACCCCGGCTCGGGCTCGAGGTGCCCGCCCTCGAGAAGAGATTTGCATCCATTTCCCCGATTCTTGCGACCATCGCTGGTCCGATGCTCCTTTCGATCTTGGGTGAAGTCCATCTGGGAGAAGGCAACGATGCCCTCGTAGTGCGCCTTGGTGCCTCCCATCATGCCTTGGCGCCAGCAACTCCAGATCACCCCTTGAGAGGGTTTCGCGCCGGACCGGTTGTAACCGTAGAACGGTCCAGCGGGCACGTCATAATAAAACTGGACTCGACTGGCGCCGAGTTGCGCCAGCAATCCGTCAAAACACCGACTTGGGCTGACCGGTCGGATTGGCCGTCCTCAGCATCAGGGGCGGCACTGCGTGAATGATGGCCGCTTTGCCACCCGACTTTTGCCGTGGCGAGGTCGCAGGCCGAGGCGGCTATCCCAAGGGAGTGTCTGCCGAGGAGGCAGGTCGAGTCATTGCGGAGGCGATCACCAGCAAGCGGCCTCGTACTGGTTACACCGTTGGTCGCGAGGCCGGCCGCACTGCTGCCTCGGCTCGCGATCCTGCCCGACCGGATGCTCGACTGCCTCCTGGCCGCTGTCGCACCAGCGTCCCCACTTTCCCAGGGGGAGCAAAGGATGGCCTTTGCGGGTCACGGCGGGCCGAGGGGTACGGCGACAGAAAAACGACTTTCTCTCGACCCTGTCAGTAATGGGAAGTCGGCTCGGCTGGAGACAAAATCCTGGATGCCTGAGCGTTTATCAGGAGCAGTCTTCCAACCAGAGGCGTTACTTCTGGATTGCCGTCACTCGGGAAACGCGAAATAAAATAACACGTGTCGTGGCGTAATCTCTTGCGGGAGACTGAATCCTCAATACACAATTCGTCATTGCGCTATGATGGCTCTTCGTCAGGTTTGCTTTCCTCCACGGAAAGACCCGAAGGAGAAATTCCATGGCAATCAGCAACACTCGACGCAACTTTTTTGGCAAGATCGCGGCGATCGTGGCTCTGGTAACCGGCGCGCCGGAACTCTTCTCTCAACAAGCAACCCAGCAGCAGGCTGCTCCTGCTGGTGCACCCACGCCTGGAGGAGCACCCGGGGTCGCACCTGGAGGAGATTCCCCTCATCGTTCCGGCGAGGGTAACCACACACACGATGGCATCTACTATTTCTCCGGCACGGGCGCCAATGACGGCTATCCCAAGGAGGATCACGTCCTCGTCACGGATCCGTTCGAAAAGCACGTCACGCGCACCATGGACGCGCTCAAGAAATCTGTCGAGCGTGCAGGCTGCACTATGGATAGCATCATCCATCTCCAGGTTTTTCTCTGTCTGCCCCTTGCCGACGGTATTGCGATGCCGACCGGCAAGGCGCGGTTCGATGCGCATAAAGCGCAATACGACGCGTTGAACAAAATTTATGGGACGTATTTCTCCCCAGGTAGAGCTCCGTCGCGCGCCTGCATGGCTCTGGAATGGATTCCCGGCGATTCGCTGATTGAAATCGTAGGCAGCGCAATCGTTGTAACTCCTCCCACCGGACCTGCTAACAAGTAATCTCGAGAGAGACCTTGGAAGGACGCTACTTATGAATTTGAAGTTCGGTTGGAATCGCCGTTCATTTCTAGCTGCGCTTGGGGCCACCGGCGGTGTCTTATTCGGCCCCGCCAAGATAAGCGCTTCCCGCATCTTAGGCAAGAAAACCAAGACGTCCACGCCAACTGGCGACGGCGACCCTATTGTGCCTATCACTACCGGCCTCGGCTCTACTGGCGACATCTATACCGAGTTAGGAGTCACACCTCTCGTCAACATCAACGGCACTGTAACCGTCATCGGTGGGTCGGTGATGAGGCCGGAAGTCATGGAGCTGATCCGGAGAGGCAACGAGCACTTCGTTTTGCTCGACGAACTTGAGATCGCAGCTGGTAAGTTCATCGCGAAGCTATGTAAGTCCCCCGCCGGCTACACCGGTCTGGTGACGGGTGGCGCGGCCGCAGCCATGGTGGTCAGCTACGCCGGCATGATGACCGAAGATCTTGAGCCGCGCATGCGGGACATTCCCGACGTCAGCAATTTCCCTAGGAACGAAGTCATCATCCAGAAGAGCCATCGCTATCCGTTTGATCACCAGATCCGCCAGACCGGGGCCAAGCTGGTCGAAGTCGAGACGCGCGAAGAGATGATTGCCGCCATCAATCCGAAAACGGTGGCCATCCACTTCACCAATATCCTGTCCGACAAGGGCAAGGTAAGCGGGCCGGAGACGGTCGAAATCGCGCGGGTACACAATCTCTACAGCTTCAACGATGCGGCCGCGGATGTGCCCCCGAAAGAGCGGCTCTGGGAGTATCCGGCACTCGGCTTCGACATGGTCACCTTTAGCGGGGGCAAGGACATTCGCGGACCGCAGGCCGCCGGCATCCTGATCGGCAAGGAGGAGCTGATCCATTACGCCTTGTTGAACATGAGCCCGCAGGAAGATCGGATCGGCCGTTGCTGCAAGGTTGGCAAAGAGACCATTTTCGGCATGCTGAAGGCGCTCGAGATCTTCGTGAGTCAGGACTTCGACGCCTCGCTGAGGATCTACGACGAGCGCGCACAGGTCATCACCGATGCGGTGAAGAAGTTCGGAGTGATGGCGCTCCCTCGCCAGTTCAACTCCCAGGCTTTCGGCAACGTGACGCCGCGTTACAGCTGGCAGATCGATCCCTCGAAGCTCAACATCACCGGACGGGAGGTCATGCAGAAACTGGCCGACACCCGGCCAATCGCTATCGGCAGCATGGGCGCAGGTGCGAGCGGCATGCGGGGGCGCAATCCGGACGCGCCCGCCGCTGACAATCACGGCGAGCATCATGGCCACTCGATCGACCCGAACAGCTTCGGCTTTGCCGTTTGGCAACTGAAGGACGGCGAGGACAAGATGCTCGCGGACCGCTTGGTCGAAATCTTTAGTGCAGCTCTAAAGGCCTAGGCTTTCGAACGAAACAACAACCGCAATGCTCCATTCAGTAGCCCGAATTGCGGCGGCAGCGAATACGCGAAAAAGAAACCGCTCGCTAGAGCCGAAAGATCGGGTTCTGTCCGGATGGTCGGCTACTCGGAAGTAATCGAAACGAGAATGCACGGGATTAGTAACGGGAAGTCTTAGTGCAAGTCGGCATCTCGTCATCAATCGCACAACTGATGGCAAGCCCGTTTGCCGTCACCGATCCTTTCTGCCTTTCTTGAAATTCGGCTTGCGTTCGTTTCATGTCATCCAAGGTTTCGAAATCGAACTTGGGGCGAGCGCGAGCACTCTCGCACGGGATCCGCATCCGAACCCGCGTTGGCCTTAATCCACTTCGAGCAGGTGTATTGGAAAAAGTCAGCATCAGGGATCGAGCGTCCTGTCGACCTGATCGAGGTTGAAATGGTCAAGAGGAGCAATGGGTCTGTGTTCGCCAGCGATCTGAGCGGCGAAGACCACGGAGAAGAAGAACACGGCGATGACACTGACGAACAGAGATCGCATTATCGAACCTTGATTAAAGAATGTTATGCACCAGTAGAATGCTCAACTGGAAATGCCAACCGTAGCAGCCGGGGCATAGAGTGTAGCCAAGAATGGGAGGGACACTCGCGAATCAGGTGCTAACGCACCCCGCGCCCTCATGTTTGCTCTGCAGTCTTCTCTGGAGTTCACGTCCCCGGGCCTCAAAAACTAGGGAGCCGGGAATCCAGCTCCCTTCGGACTAAACACAAACTCGTGGCTAGAAGGTGAACTGGGCCCCGAGGCGGATGTTTCGTGAAGCCTGCCAAAGGTTCGGCCAGCCATAATGTGAGTTGAGTACTACATTGTTGGCTGTGGCCGCCGCCTGCGGGTCATATCCGGTTTCAGCTGCCTGGTAGAAGGCTGCGCCGTTAAAGAGATTTAGACCTCCGGGAGTGAGAAAACTCTGGAAATTATTCGAATTGAATCCTCCCCAGTATGCGGTAACGGCGCGTTGGTTGAGCAGGTTGGTAAAGTTTGCGCTAAAGGCCAGCACCTGGTGTTCGTTGTTCTTGTTGACCTTGATGGCATGTTGCAGGTTGAAATCGGTCTGGGTGTACCACGGCGTGCGGCGGCTATAGACACTGCCGATGTCGATGGCCCCCGTGACCGGGTCGCTCGTGACATTAGCCCACTTGCCACGGCCAAAGAGGTACACGGACTCGAATGGGGTGATGCTATTCGCCAATCCTACGTCGGAGAACGAACTCACCGGGCTGCCCTGGTAGGCGACCTGGAAAAGTCCGAAGGTTGTGGCGTTCGCGTTGAATTTGCCCACCCAGGGTAGCGTGTAATACGCGTAGCCCTTTAACGCGTTCGGGCGATCTGTCGGCAGCGGTCCATCATTTGACTTACCATTCGCTCCAAAATAGTAATACGGCTCGTCGAACGAGCGGGTGGTGTCGGGCGAGTTGCGTCCCGTAACTCCGCCGTCGACCTGGTCTGTGGTGGTGAGGCCGGTGTAGTTACCCCATAGGCTGCTCCAGGTATAGCTAAACGACCCGGACCAGCCCCTGCTCTGGGTTTTGGCGAGGCGGAACTCCAAGCCGTCATAGTTCCGGATCGCGGTGGGGTTGTTTGGGCACGTGGGACAAGTGCCGAACTGTGCATTAGGGTTGCCGTTAAACGCGGCTGTTCCAGGGCCATATGCATCTCCAATGGAGGTCAGGTAGTTGGCATAACTGTCGATCGTTTTGTCTACGTTTTCGCCCGGATTAATGATGGTATAAATTTCGAAAGCCGATCTGTCGAACAACGCACCGTCCTCTATCACGTGGTCGAGGCGGCGACGATCATAGCGCGCTTCGAATGCCCAGCTCTTCGTGAGTTGATAATCCACGCCAGCGACGTACTCGTGCTGGCGGTAAGGTTTCACGCCGGGCGAAACCGGTTCCTCGGGACGGAAGTTGAGGTTTTCAATCAGCGAAACGCCAGTCTTCGCGTCCGTGAGGGTGCCCGGCGTCACGCCATTCGCGAAAACCGCCCCAACGTTGTCAATACCAGTCGGGCAAGCGCGGGAATTAGCGTTGAATCGCAGAGGGACATCGGCATTTACGAACGTACTGTTTGCATCTGGCCCAAGAGGGTACATGCACTCCTCGTATCCTTGCGCTCCCCAAGATGTTTGGGCCAGCAGCAGCTTCATAACGTCGTTGGTGACGCCATAGCTGCCAAAGATCTTCAGCTTGCCGTCTCGCGATCCCCAGGCAGCCCCCAAACGGGGTTCGATCTTATCGCTCCACCCGAAGTTGATGGATCTGATCCCCGCAATCCCGATGCCCGAGGGAGCCGGCAGGCTCTCTTTCTCGATCCTGAGGCCAAGGTTAAGAGTCAGGCCGTGTCCGACAGTCCAGGCATCCTGCACGAATAGTGCGTGGTTCCAATCCGTGGCAGGTACCGGCGTGCTCGTGGAGTTTTCCAGCACGGTCGCGAAATCCAGTACTTGCAGATAGCCATACTGACCGGCACCCCCCCCCCATTTGCCGGCGAGCCCTGTCGTTATCACCCCCGTGGTGGGGCCGTTGCAGTTCATGATCCCGAAGGGAGTGCTCGCCCCGTAAGACTCACCCTGGCCGAGATACTCGTACGCAAAGGGCAAGTTGCCGTGCTGATTAATCACGTTAGACAAGTGGTTGAGCTGATAGCCAGCTTTGATGTTGTGCGTGCCCGCCCAGCCGCTCTTGAAGAACGCCACATCCTCGTCGAACTGGAAGTGCTTGCTGGCGTTCACCTCGGTAAAACTTGCATCGAAGGGAGCCGTGCTGGCGCCAAGTGGGGACGACAGAGCGGATGGCAAGGGCTGGCCGGAGTTATCCAGGGTGCTGGCTACGCCATTCACAGAAAGGTCTACCCCCGTGGTCGGCCAGCCGAAGTCGTGATAGTTCGTGAAGAAGTAGCCGAAGCGCGTGGTTGCAACAATCATCGGGGTCAGGGTGATGTCGGCGCCGCCGTTGAAAGTCGCATTCGGGTTCGAAAAGCCCAGGCCGTGTGCGTACTGTGTGATGGGCGCGTCGATTCCAGTCGTAAGCCCTTGCCCGATCACTAGCCCACCGGTGTTCGCGAGTCCGGTGGTCGAATCGGGATTTGGCAAACTATCTCCGGACTCCCTCGAATACTGGTAGAGCCACGAACCGAAGACACGGATCTTCTGTGTAAGAGTGGCGTCGAGGCGGAAAGTGGTGAAGTACTGCTGGGTGTCCTGGTTGAAGAGTTGGTTCCCTAGGCCCAGACCCACATTGGACGAATTCGTGGTATCAGTGAAATCCACCATCCTGGATCTGGCAGTGTACTGCGGCGCAAAACCGAGGAAGAACCATAAACGGTCCTTTGCGACCGGGCCGCCGACGGTGAAGCCGGGCTGCGCAATCCTGAAATGGTCTTGCTTCGGCTGATACAACTGGGAATCAATGTCGAAGCCAGCGGGAGGTGTTCCTGGGCTTGGGTCGTAACGCAATTGTTCTCCCGGAGAACCATCCAACCCGTTCGCTTCATAGGTGCCAAAAAACGAGCCGTGGTACGAGTTGCTGCCCTTCTTCATCACGACGTTGACCACGCCGCCCAGGGCGCCGCCGTGCTCGGCTTCGATACCCGAGCTCTTGACTTGGACTTCCTGAATGAACTGGAAGGGCACGTTGGCACTGGACGCGCCGCCGGAGATGTTCTCCGTGTCCTGGCCTTCGACGAGGTAAGTGTTCTCCGAATCAGCCGCGCCGCCGACGGAGAAACCGACGGCCCCGCCGTTGCCGGCACTCCCCGGAAGCGAGCCACCTGCGTTACCCGTCAATCCGGCAGACCCACCGGCAAGAGGTTCGTTGCGGGCCATGGGCGCGAACTGGATGACCGACTGGAAGCTGTAGCCGTGGGGAATATCAGCGATCACGTCGTTGGTGATGTTGGTGGTGTTCGCATTTGTGGTGACGTCGATGACCGGGGCTGCGCCTGATACTTCCACCACTTCCGCGGCAGCTCCGACTTCGAGCGTCAAGTCGATAGTGGGAAGGTGGCCGACTTCGATCGTCAAGTCCTCGCGCTTGACGGTCTTGAAGCCCTTTGCGGAAATGTTAATAGAGTACACTCCCGGCGGTAAGTTCGCGAAACGATAATAGCCGGCGGAGTCGGTATCCTGAGCCTTCACGCCCACAAGCGACGTGCCCCTAATTTCCACATGCGCCTGCGATACAACCGCTCCAGTCGAATCTTTTACAGTTCCCTGCAATCCCCCGGTTGTCTCTTGCCCGAGAACGTTGGCAACGAGCAGCAGCACAGAGGAAAAACAAGCCCCAAACAGCACGAACTTTGTTGATACCCGACTTCTACGGTTAGTCCTCATCATCTGACTCTCCTTGGTTGATCCTTCTTGCTGCCGACGAAAAAACACGATCAGCTTCGTCTGCGCTGTGTTCCGCGACTCAGCGTTGCAAAAGCCTGCCCAGTGCGGACGAAAACCGTGGAATGAGGGACAAGTTCACTCTTTGTCAGTGCGAATTCCAGCGAGAGACTGACGAATCAACAACCCCAACAGAATCCGAGACTCAGCGGGTAGAGGGCAATATATGGTTGGACATAGAAACAGCTGATGTTTCTTTAAGTTTCAATAGACTCTTTGATGAAACACCCGACAATCCGCGACCCTAATTAAGCGTGTCTGTTTCTTGCGGCCAGCACTCGTGTAATGTCAGCGTCTGATCCTCGGCGCATTTGATCTTCTGTTCCTTTAACTCGGCGATGCTGGCTGAGCCTCATATCCGAATTTTGTGGAGCTTAACCGTGTACTTGTCCCGCGGAACTTGGTTTCAATCCCTTAGTTCTCTCGTGAGGCAACATTCGTGTTACATAGATCAAGTGGAAAACATAGGAACCGAACACTGCGGGATCGAATGGCCACTTAAATCGATATGTAGCCGAGGTAATACAGAGGGCCGATAAAGAGCTGCGCCATTTGATGGCAAAGCGAGCAGAACTTACTAAGCGGATCGGAACAGTAAAGCGGACGATGGTGGGTTTAGCAAAGCTTTTCGGCGACGATAACATGGACGCCCTTCTCTTGGGCGTCGTCGATCAGGGCAGAGGCCCTCGTCACCCGGGGATCACGGAAGCGTGCCGTAGAGTATTGATCCAGGCCATGCGCCCAATGAGCGCACGCCAAGTGTGCGATGAAAGTCAGCTGACTGCACCACCTTTGCTGGCCCACCACAAAGATCAGATGGCAACCATAAATACGATTTTGGCTCGACTCGTCGAGTATGGCGAGGCGAAAGTATCGCATGGTGATCGCGGGCAGCGCGTCTGGTTGTGGGTGGCAGATCGCGAACTCGGACTGGAGCGACTGCCCGACCACAAGAGCAAAGGCTTTTTACTCAATGATTCAGTTTAGCTTGTCGTTCCTAGATTGTTTGGCCTCCCAGGCGGAGCGGACAACTGCTCGCGAACTGGTATTTCGTCCGATGGTCTCGGAGTTCGCAGCAAGGGTGAAATTCCGGGGACAAGTAGTTCCTGATTTAGGGATGAGCACCCTCGTTTATGGTGTCGTGATTTGGATCTCACAGGTTAGCCTTGGATAAAATGAACCGGCGAGAAATTCTGCGTGCGTTGGGGACTGTCTCCTTAAGTACATTTTGGGAAGTAGGATCCGCCTCAGCAAAGAGTTCTGCAAAGGAGCAGGGCGCATACGCAACCCAATCCGCAAACGAACCACTACCGGGCACAGTGGCCGGCGTGAATCTGATAGATTCC
>Ga0210391_10004441_pt1 | contig 11683 bp, 9 predicted proteins | sample IncBWC12OmetaG_FD_160573 | JGI IMG/M metagenome (GOLD analysis project Ga0210391, IMG submission 160573) | Forest soil microbial communities from Barre Woods Harvard Forest LTER site, Petersham, Massachusetts, United States - Inc-BW-C-12-O ...
ATTTGTTACGCGATTCACAAACTCGACTTGGTCTCTCTCTACTTCGGCCCACTTTAACTGCACCGCGGCGACGTCAGGAAACGCATTCTCAGTGAATAGGGTGTCGTGTCGCGTCCACAAGTCTTTCACAAAGATGGAGCTAGGGGACGGCTCTTTCCAATACGTGAGCCAACCCCACTCTCCGCCGATGAGGTGCACGAGCGTGTCTCGCACAGAACGGAGGCTGCCACCCAGATCACGTGTGAATTCCTCAGCGCTGAGAGTGGAGACCGCTTCGAAAACCCTGTTGTTCGCCCAGCGGTCGTATTCGTAGAGCAGCTGAATGTCATCTTTAGTCATGGTGATGGATGGTGATGGCGACCCTTTCGTTGCAAGCTTACCTTGCCACGGATGTTCGGCAAGACCCGACCTGGCGTTGTTTCTGCCACCTTGGTGATTGTGCCCCAGTCACGGGCCAACCGGAAGGAACCGAGTTACTTCGGGTTTTCCGACATCCGGGAGTTGGCGCAGCATTGGCAAAGGCTATCCCTTTTTTCGCGGCTGATCGAATTAAACCGCCTGGCTTAGCATGGCAACTGCTCCTGCGAAGGTCCCGACAAATGACTTGTGGCAGCGGAATATCAGTTGGCACGGAACGATTCTAGACTGCGCGAAGAAGAAATGGTTTCGCTGCACGCTTCCGCATGCGCGCCGTGCAGGACGGCCAGGACGGCAGGCCAACTTGCAATTCATGACCTGCCGCCCCATGTCCTTTTCAGATTCGTACAATCTCCGTGCTTCGGAACAGCGCATTTAGTTTGAAGGGAACGGATCACTGAGGGCTAGATTTCGCGAAGCAGACTTGCCCGCTGTAGCGGAATACCGTCCCGGCGCTCAAATCGACTTCACCCATGGCGTTAATATCGCCTGTTGCTCCGGCGAACCTGCCTGTGCCGCCAGTCAGATGCACGGGATACGTGACGATCGCAAAAAGGGTCTGCGAGAGCGGAACAGTGGTAGCCGTCGCCGGATCGAAGAAGAGCGTATCGCCTGATGCCGTCACCCAGTGATGTTGAACATGAAACACCACGGTGTTGCCCGACGCAGGCTGAGGTGCACCCAAGATGCTTCCGCTTACCGCACCGCTCAAGTCCCCGGTTGCTGGTCCCATCGTGGTGTTCTGGTCGATTGCGCCGAAGTTGGTCATGAGCATTCCGCCCACCGGTACGCAGCGACGGTCCACGTCATCAGGCCGGCCGGCCGCTGCACTGGATTTGGGGTTCCCACTTGCCGAAGCAAACGCTAGCAACAAAAGCGCCGAAGATAGACCGAATACGATACTAGTTACTCTTCGCAGAGTCATACGAGCTCTCCTTAGGATGTCTATTTCGACGGATAACCGCCTCCGCCGACGGGAAAGTGAGTGCTTCCCCTGCTTTCCTATAGCGAAAAGGAGGGACCAAAACCGTAATTCCACGACGACAATTCGGCGATTTGCCAAGTCCGGCCTATGGCAAACCAGGGCCAGCTGTGGTAGTTTTGCCGCACTTGTGGCTGACCCTGGCGGAGCACAGTGGGTTGTATGTCTACGTCGTCTTCTCACGAAGTAACCCAACTCCTCGAAGCCTGGTGCGATGGTCGTGCGGAAGCACTTGAGCAGTTGATGCCGTTGGTCTATCAAGAATTGCACCGCGCCGCGCGCCGCTATATGGGCCGGGAAAATTCAGGCCACATCCTGCAGACCACCGCCCTTGTAAATGAGGTGTACCTGCGGCTGGTCGATTTCCCGGGGGTTAGCTGGCAAAATCGTGCGCACTTCTTTGCCGTTTGCTCGAAACTCATGCGCCGCATACTCACCGATTCCGCGCGCTCCCGACGTTCGTTGAAGCGCGGCGGCAATTTGCCGGAGCTCCCTTTCGATGAAACCCTTTTCCTGCCTGAGGGGGCACCTTCTGACGTGCTGGCGCTGGACGACGCGATGAACCAGCTGGCCGTCTTTGACCAGAGAAAGAGTCAAGTGGTGGAACTACGCTTCTTTGGTGGTCTAACTGTCGAAGAAACAGCTGAGGTGCTGAAAGTCTCCACCGAAACGGTGCAGCGAGATTGGCGGCTCGCGAAAGTGTGGCTGTTCCGGGAGCTCAATTCCGAGAGTCGCAATGGAAGCTGAACGCTGGCAACGAATAGAGCAGCTATACCATGCCGCGGCGGCGCTGGAGCAAACCCACCGGGCTAGCTTCCTCGAGAAGTCCTGTTCCGAAGACGAGAGCCTACGCCGCGAAGTCGAGTCGCTCCTCGCCCATCAAGAAAAAGCCCAGGACTTCCTGGAAGTGCCGGCACTTGGGGACGCTGCAACGGCACCAGCCGATCTTCAGCCAAAGCGCGACCATGCCACGATCGACAGCCTGGGAATCGTGGGCAAAACCATTTCCCACTATCTCATCTTTGAGAAACTCGGCGGCGGCGGAATGGGCATCGTGTACAAGGCGGAAGACACTCGCCTCGGGCGATTTGTGGCCCTCAAATTCCTGCCGCAAGTCGCAAATTCCGATCCAGTGGCCGTGGAACGATTCAGGCGCGAGGCCCGCGCCGCTTCGGCCTTAAATCATCCGAACATCTGCACCATCCACGATATCGGGGAACACCAAGGACGCCAATTTATTGTCATGGAATTGCTGGAAGGGCAAACGCTGAAGCATCGAATTGCCGCGGAAATGTTGCAGGCCCCTGAAATCACAAAGTTGGGATTACAAGTTGCTGATGCACTGGAAGCAGCTCACGCGAAGGGCATCGTTCATCGAGACGTAAAACCTGCAAATATTTTTGTCTCGCAGCGCGGGCAGGCCAAGGTACTCGATTTTGGTTTGGCCAAACTCCTTCTTCGTGGAAGCGGGGAAACCACCCTCCTTGAGGATCCTGTGCACACGCACGGTCCGATAGGAACCCTGCCGTACATGGCTCCGGAACAGGCGCTCGGCCGCGAAGTGGATGCCCGCACGGATCTCTACGCCCTCGGCATGGTTCTATACGAAATGGCCGCAGGTAAGCGGCCTTTTCGCGAGGATCTGTCCACGCATTTGATTGACGACATCCTTCATGTGGTTCCCCAGCCTCCGGGACGCTTTCGCGCCGGCCTTCCCGCATCGCTGGAAAAAATCTCCATGAAGTGTCTGGAAAAAGAGCCGCCAAAACGCTATCAGTCCGCCCGGGACTTGATCGCCTCTTTAGAAGAAGTCGCCGCCCACGCAACCCGTGATGTGGAGCCAGGATCTTCCAGGCGATGGTCTTTGTACGTGTTGATAACCGCGGGACTTGCCGCGGTGCTGCTGTTGAGCGCCCTGGTGGGATTCAACTTCGGCGGCTGGCGCGACCGCCTGCGGTTCAAAACAGGTCCGCTGCGCATCGACTCACTCGCGGTGCTGCCACTGGCGAACCTTTCAGGCGATCCACAAGAAGAATACTTCGCCGATGGCATGACCGACGAACTGACCACCAACCTCGCTCAGATCGTCGGTCTACGAGTCACCTCACGCACCTCCGTTATGCAGTTCAAGGGCTCCAAGCAGCCCCTCCCGGAAATTGCACGAGATCTTAATGTGAAAGCCGTTGTCGAAGGCTCGGTCGTGCGTTCCGGCGACCGCGTCCGCATAACCGCCCAATTGATCGAAGCGCAGAGCGATCGGCATTTGTGGGCGAGGAGCTACGAGCGAGATGTAAAGGATATGTTGGCCTTGCAAGATGAAGTGGCGCGCGACATCGCAGATGAAATCCGCCTCAAGCTTGCACCCGACGCGCTCACGCGCATGGCGATTGGCCGCCCCGTCGATCCACTAGCTCACGACGCCTACCTCAGAGGTCGCTTCTTCTGGAGCAAGCGAACCGAAGGAGATTTGAAGAAAGCCAAGGAATACTTCGAACAGGCCATCGCCAGGGATCCGCAATACGCGGCTGCATACTCCGGCCTTGCAGACACCTATTTCTACCTTGGATATGCGTGGGGACATCTGCCACCACGCGACGCGATGCCACTTTCCAAGGCAGCAGCCTTGAAAGCCCTGCAGCTGGATGATAAGTCGGCGGAAGGCCACACCTCTCTTGGAGTAGTGAAGATGATGTATGAATGGGACTTTCCGGGTGCGGAAGTGGAATATAGGCACGCCAATGTCCTCAATCCAAACTACCCGAACGCTCATCATGCGTATTCGGTTCTACTGGGTGCGCTGGGGCGGCCGGACGAAGCGATTGCCGAAATCCGCAAGGCCGTGGAAGTCGATCCGCTTTCCATTCCGGTTAGAAACATGCTTGCAACCCAGCTAGAGGCGGCCGACCGTTGCGACGAAGCCGCCGAAGAAGTTAACCGGACGCTGGAATTGATCCCAAACGCGACACACCTGGCAATGTTGCACACTGGACTCGCGAATTGTTATCGAACCAAGGGCTTTCAGAAGGAGGCGCTGGAGGAAGAGGTGAAAGGTCGAATAGCCTCTGGTGCAACCCCCAAGGAAATCGAGGACTTTCGCAAGACCTATGAAGTGTCTGGCAGACAAGGGATTCTACAGAAGGATTTGCAAGCGGCGCTCGCGCGCTGGGAGAAGGATCACTGGCACACGGACGCTTTCAATATCGCCATGCTCTACGTCAGTCTGGGCGACAAGGATCGCAGCTTCGTCTGGATCGACAAACTCATTGAAGTCCGCTCCACTTGGCTGATTTGGATATTTCCTGGCGACCCTCTGCTGCGTTCCGATCCTAGGTTTTCCGAAGTCAAACGCAAGATGGGGATCCAGAACTAACGATCCCGCGAGCCAACTACGGACCTGGAACACCTCACCGTCTGGTCCGTGGCCAACTCCTTCTCTCTCCTGGTAGGAGGGAATCCCATGCGCGTCCGATCTCTTCACCTTTGCGGACCCGAATTCCACCGATTTTTGCCAACACGAATCATTTCACTCCCTTGGCCTCATTCCGGCTGGGAAATGCAGATTCATGAGCGAGTGGAAGGTGTTGTAGGGACGACCCGAAGTCGTTGGAGTCTGCTATTCGCAGATGCCGTTGGCTTTGCACCTCCGCGATGGCGCCCGAACGACGGGCAACTCTGGCGTAACGCGATTTTTAGGCAAGTGTTGCCAGTCCAGAACGGCTGCATCGGAATATTAATAAATAATAAAACCGTCATGACCACTTGAATTGCGAGATCATCCACATAGAAGGCGCTGCTTGCATTGTTCCACTCCGTGCCAGAAGGTCTGTTCTGAGAGTGCCTTCCCTTTATGGCCTGGCCCATCCTGTCACTGCCGTCCACCGTCCTGTGGCGGTTCGATTCGAGCGTGGCGAAAATACCGCGCAGCCTCAGGCCAAAAAAGAATCCAGGCAATCGCGGCACAGAACAACCCGTGAATGGCAAATTCAGGGAAAGCACGAAAGGCACTCAGAGCCACGTGGAATGCAATCCATGCGAGCGCAACCCAACGCGCCCAGTTGTGGCCCCGAAGCATAAATGCTCCACAGACAATGGCAACAAATTCGGTGAGCTCGACTAAGAGATCGTCATAGTGAAAGGCCGGCCTGGCCAGGATTTCGCGGAAGTGGTAGACAAAGCCGACTGAGCCGACCCCGATATAAACACATCCGAGAATTGTTACAGAGAGGGGACGTTTGTTCGGGTTCATGGCAACATCTCAAGAACCCCTTCACTGGGCTCCAGTTCCTCCGCATGCGGCGGAAGAATCGCCCCAGCTTCGAGGAGCGCCTGAATTGTCCCGACGAAATCCCCGGTACCGCGATGCCAGCCGTTGCCGGACCCATAGACGGCCCAGCCGAGCGCAGTCCCGTCGTGTTCCCGTGATTTCAACTCTAGCGCCGGGTGGAATCGCAGTATTTCGCGGGTCATTTCCGCGTTGCCGTTGAACCCAGCCCAATGCAGCGCCGTCGCTCCCATCTCACCCTGAGTATCGACCGGCCAACCCGCCTCGAGCATTAGGCGAACTGCATTGGTGTTGTTGTTTTGCGCGGCATCGGGCAGCTTTCGCGCCTCCGCTTCTGATAGCGTCCTGGCCGCATCCGGATGCTTTGACAGAAATTCCTGAAACGCCGCTTCGTCGCCCAGTGCGCACGCCAACGCTAGCTTCAGATCTTCCGGGGTCCGTTCCATGAGCAACTGAAAAACCTGTTCGTGGCCAAAATCGCGTGCCACTGAGTGTGCGGTGCGGTTCGCGCCCAGGGTCCAGATGTAAATCGTGCCGCCTGCGCGGGGATCCTGCTTTGGAAACCAATCCTCCGATACGCTCATTCGGATGCAGCCGGCATCCCTGTCCAAGTGACGCCGCACCAGTTCCATGTCGCCGAGCGCCGTGGCCATTAAGATGTCCGTACGGCATCCGCGTGACACCAAGTAGCGAGCTACCTCTTGGCGGTCCCGCGGATAGTGCCGCTTCTGCTCGACGCGCAGCATATACTGAGCCGGCGTCGATTCGTGATCCACGTCGCGCGCGTCGATGTCGGCGCCGCTCTCTAGCAGGAACTTGGCAACCTCTACTGTGGAGGCGAAGTGCAACGGCGTTTGCCCGTCACCACCGCGTGCGTGGATCAAGGCTGCATCGGCGGTCACCAACTCTCGAAGCTTCGGTATCATTCCTAATCGCGACGCGGAATGGGCGTCTATCACCGCGCCGCGTTCGATCAGGAAGTCCACCAAGCTTGGATCGCAGTCATCCAGCACGCCGAATCCGCCCGCCCACCACTCGGTACGCTTCCGGATGTCGGCGCCCGCACGCAGGAGTACATCGATTGCCGACCGATTGCTGCGCTGTACTGCCGCGAACAAGGCGTGTTGGCCGAAGCCGTAATTGGGCAGCGGATCGTCGATCCTGGCCCGCAGTTCCGGGTAACGATCGAGGATCTCGCGGACTCGGGGTGCATCGTTCTCGCTCACTGCAGTCTTCAACGCCTCTGCCGGAGTGAGGCCGAGCGCTTCGACGTGTGACTTCAGCTTCGCCCAGCTGGCGAAACCGTATTCCTTTGCCAGCGTATGTTGGGCATCCGCTAGTTTGCCCTGCCGCATACTGCGCAGCAGTGCTTTGGCTTGCTTCTTGAGATATCCGAGATTGGGTTTTTCAGGCAGCTGACGAGACATGTACTCCTCCTTCTATGGCCCGGTGTCCGCTGCGACGGGCAGAAGAGAAGTCAATGCTCGGTGCTTAGAAACTCGTTCAGGCGGGATCTTCCCTTTCCGCGGACGGGATGCAACCTGACTTGCGCCCTGAAGTATACCAGAAGCGGATTGTGCCCAGATCACGGGCTTAACCGGAAGGAACCGCATCACATACTGTTTGCCGATTTGCCCAGAACTTTGTTTCTCGCCTCTCTGAACGCTGCTTGTGGATCGCGTGGTCGATCGGCGATATCCCTCATGAGAATCTTTCGCTTAAACATCGTAGCCTGGAGCCCTTTTTCATTGTATTTCTACAACACATTTCATATGCTCGCCTGCCGATGAGCACACTTCTCCAGGATTTGAAATATGGAGTGAGGTTGCTTAGCAAGGCACCCGCATTTACTGCGGTGGCCGTGCTGTCCCTCACGCTGGGCATTGGTGCGAACTCGACGATCTTCACCCTCGCCAAGGCATTCTTTCTTGAATCGATTCCAGTGAAAGACCCGGCGCGTGTGGTGAGTCTTTATTCGAACGCGCAGAGCCGCAAAGGCCCTCCGCAGGAATATTTGCCCACACCTTACCTCAACGCCGTGGACTACCGCGAGAAGACAGTTGTCTTCTCCGGTTCATCGATGGCTATTTTCACCGGACTCCAGTGCGTAGTCTCCGGCAAGCAACAGCAGCTATTTGGTGAGATGGTGAACGGAAATTTCTTTGACGTGCTGGGGGTGCAGCCGTTTCTCGGACGCGGATTTTCGGCAGACGAAGACGCGGCCCCGCGGCCCGTCGCGGTGTTGAGTTTTGCGCTGTGGAACACGCAATTCGGCGGCGACCGGGGAATTTTGGGACACACCATCCAACTGAATCAGCAGGATTTTACCGTAATCGGAGTCGCGCCTCGGGAATTCCGCAGCGTCGGCGTATTGGGAAGTCCGGATCTATGGATTCCGATCTCCATGCGCGATCTAATGCTCGATGACGACACTAAGAAGTTTATGTACGACCGGGGTTTCCGGATGGTCGCCATGGTCGCGCGGCTCAAGCCCGGAGTGAATCTCAAACAGGCGCAGCTTGCCGTCCACGCGCTGGGCGAGGAGCTCGAAAAGGAGTATCCGAAAGATAACGGCGGCCGCAACGAGACACTCGTGCCCATCAATGAAACTGCGATTCCGCCGCAATTGCACAACGTATTTGCGCGCGCGGGTGTGTTGATGATGTTGATTGTGAGTCTCGTGCTGCTGATCGCCTGCGCTAACGTAGCAAATTTGCTGTTATCTCGAGCTTCCCAGCGCCAGCGGGAAATTAGCGTGAGGCTCGCGATGGGCGCCGGGCGAATGCGTTTGATCCGGCAATTGCTCACCGAGAGTTTGCTGCTGGCGCTCGTGGCGAGCTCGCTGGGAATTCTTCTCGCCTACTGGGGCAAAACTGCGCTGGCGTCCCTCCTGCCGCCGTTCTTCGCGAGCAACCTTAATCTCAGGCTGGACGGGCGTGTGCTGCTGTACACCTTGGTCCTCGCGCTCGTGGCGACGATTCTATTCGGGCTGATTCCGGCGCTCGAAGCTTCGAAAACGGATCGCATGGCGGCGCTGAAGGATCGCACAGGAGCGCCCACGGGAAGCGCGCGTTGGTATGGCCTGCGCGGCATCTTGGTCATGGTGCAAGTGGCATTGTCGCTCGTTGCTCTTGCTGGCGCTGGCCTATTCATCCACAGCTTGCGAAACGCGCAGCAGATCGACCCCGGGTTCGAAGTGAAGCACGAACTCGTGATGTTTGTGGACCTAGGCGCCGAAAAGTACGCCCAGCCCCAGGCCGAAGCTTTCTATCGGGATGTTGTCGAACACCTGAAAGCGCTTCCGGTAGTTGCCGGCGCGAGCGTTGCAGATAATGGACCATTCAGTGGCGGGCTTCAGCGGACTACTTTCACCGACGGCGTAGATTTTACCGACCCTCGCAATGGCAAGCTGACTCCGATTGTCGCCGTTGCGCCGGGTTTCTTTTCGACGGCTGGCATCACGCTGCTGAGCGGGCGGAGCTTCGACGAGCAAGACGACGCGAAGGGGGCGATGGTCGCGGTCGTCAATCGCGCTCTCGCGGAAAGCTTTTGGCCGGGTCAAGGCCCTCTCGGCAAGCACCTGCATTTTCTCGGCGAGACTTGGGACGTCACCGTCGTCGGCGAAGTGAATACTGTCAAGTATTCGACCCTCGGGGAACCGCCACAAGCGATTGTTTACATGCCGCTCAAGCAGCACTATTCGTCGTTCGCGTCGCTTTATGTGCGCACAGAAGGGGATCCTGCCAAGGCTCTGGGGATCGTGCGCAGCACTGTGCAGTCCCTGATTCCAACAGTTCCGCTGGTTGGCGTACAGACGGTAGGACAAGTTTTGCTGCAGTCTCTAACGGCGCCACGCATCGGCGCTGAATTGCTGGGCACATTCGGTCTGCTGGCTTTGATTCTCGCTGCCATTGGAACGTATGGCGTGATGTCCTACTCAGTCAGCCAGCGTACGCCCGAAATCGGCATCCGCGTGACTCTCGGGGCGCAAGAGGGCGATGTTCTACGCTTGATTCTCGCCGGTGGACTGGCCATGGTATTGGTCGGCGTGGCATTTGGCTTGGGCTTTTCGGCGCTACTCAGTCGAAGCATGAGCAGCTTGCTTTTTGGAATCGGCTCGTTCGATGCGCCTAGTTTCCTCGCAGTTGCGGCGCTGCTGATTCTTGTAGCCATGGCGGCCTGCTGGATTCCCGCGCGGCGCGCCACGCATGTTGATCCAATGGTGGCGTTGCGCTACGAATAGCGCGCCCCCCATTTCTCTGCATTGTACGTAAGTCTCCTACCAGCACCTAGTCGCGCGGGCACGGCCACTGACATTCTCCCTCCATTCCCTCTCTTGAGAGTGCTGCAGCGATTTTGTGACACCTATCTCATCGTGTTTCACTGCGTGCGACGAGGAGAGGTTCAGCAATGACCGGCGCCGTCTTGAACCATTCGTTGCGCTGCGCTCAGGCGCATCGATACCGATTCCGGCCAAGTGCCGGACAAAACTCCGCAGAAATGAATGCAAAAAAGCGGCAGGAATTCAGGATTTATGCCTAGCTGCGATCTGCTGTAACCGGTGGTTGCTGGCAATTTCGCTCACGAAAAGGGGTCTCCTAGTCCGTGTTCTGGTCGAGTTACGTCCTTCGACAATAGGCAAGCGCTTGGTGAGGATGGTTCGAAACAACGAACTTCCAAACTCTTCGATGGCTGTCTCTTTTACTGTATGAACCCGACATTTGGCGGTTGTCCGCTGCCCTCCGGCGCCTCCTTGATCGGCCCGAACTGGGACTCATAGCGCTCGATATTTTCCTTCAACGCGCGCCAGATGCGCTTCGCGTGTCCCGGACTGACGATCACGCTGGTCAGTAACTTGCCCTGAGCGCCGTTCGGGAAAATGTATATAAAATTTAGCGTGAATTCCTCCAGATTGTGATGGAGCATCACCAAATTGCTGTACTGGCCCTGCAATTCTTTTTCGTCGGCTTTGATCTGCACTTGCCCTGGCACTGGCCGCTGCTCTTCCATCGTCTTCTCCTCTTACTCGGCTTCCTGTTGCACGGCTTGTTCGAAGGTATCACAGCCGTTCCGCTTGCGCTCGCCCGCATCGATTCCTGCTCTGCAGGGCAGCGCCCAGCCAGGCAACAATCCGCATGAGTCCTATTGACAAACTCTGTTGTTAAGTCTAGTTTAGTAAGGAGCTTTACCGTAGTTAACAAAAATTCCGTTACCAAGTATCAGTTAAAAGAATCATGTTACCGACGTTCCCTCCCCAACTCGAAATCGAACCAGCCGCTGACGCGGCATCCACCTCTGCTGAATCACCGGCCTCCGCAACGTCTCGCTTGACGAGCCTGCCCTCTTTGCCCGAGGCCCATCGCTCCATTCCCATCTCCCACACCGCGTCGTGGATTCGCAAAGTGCTCGCATTTGCCGGGCCCGGCTATCTCGTTGCTGTCGGCTACATGGACCCGGGCAACTGGGCTACCGACATCGGCGGAGGATCGAAATTTGGCTATACGCTTCTCAGCGTCATTCTCATCAGCAACCTCATGGCGATGTTTCTGCAGGCGCTTTCGGCCAAGCTGGGCATCGCCACGGGGCGCGATTTGGCTCAGGCTTGCCGCGAGCACTACTCGCGTCGTACTTCCGTCGCGCTTTGGATCGTCTGCGAAATTGCTATCGCCGCTTGCGACCTTGCGGAAGTGCTTGGCTCCGCCGTCGCTCTCAAGCTGCTCTTCGGTCTGCCGCTTCTCGCGGGAGTGATTATCACTGGACTCGATGTCTTGATCGTTCTTGCCCTGCAAGGGCGCGGCTTCCGCATCATCGAGGCCTTCGTCGTCACGCTCATTGCCACCATCGCGGGCTGCTTCGCTTACGAAATCTTTTTCTCCCATCCCATCTGGCGAGAAGCCGTCGTCGGGCTCATCCCGCGCGCTGAAATTCTGCAAAATCGGGAAATGCTGTACATCGCCATCGGCATCCTCGGCGCCACGGTTATGCCGCACAATCTTTATCTC
>Ga0210391_10004442_pt1 | contig 11682 bp, 5 predicted proteins | sample IncBWC12OmetaG_FD_160573 | JGI IMG/M metagenome (GOLD analysis project Ga0210391, IMG submission 160573) | Forest soil microbial communities from Barre Woods Harvard Forest LTER site, Petersham, Massachusetts, United States - Inc-BW-C-12-O ...
TCCAGACTCCGGCCGCTATATACTGCGGATATTCGACGCAGTTTGAGTGGATCTGGGGCCGTTGAGTCATGCGAGAAGAAGGAGCGAATCCTCCCGGGCAGGACCCCACAAAGCCGGGCAATGGCGGTGTGCGCACCCCTGTGAAGGGTGAAAGCTCGTCAGCCAATGTTCATCTACCAAGCGATGCCGATACCATTTTCGGCTTTACGCCAGACCCCAGTCCCAACCCCAATCCCAGCGACAGCCCCACCATTGTAGGAATTCCTGCTTCGCAAGTGTTGCCCGGTGGCTACAGCGAGGCGGGACAACACGTCCTCACTTCCGGTCACCTGTTGGCGCAACGTTATGAAGTATTGAGCCTGCTGGGCGAAGGCGGCATGGGCGCTGTTTACAAAGCGAAGGACGTTGAGTTGAGCCGGATGGTTGCGCTCAAGGTGATTCGTCCCGACCTGGCCCGCAACCGCGCGATCCTCGACCGCTTCAAGCAAGAACTGATCCTCGCAACCCAGGTCACGCACCGCAATGTCGTGCGTATCTATGATCTGGGGGAAGCCGAGGGGATAAAGTTCATCACCATGGAGTACGTGGAGGGCGAGGATCTCGCCGCGATACTCCATAGGCGGGTGAAGCTCCCCCCGCGCGAAGCAGTCGCTGTGATTGAGCAGGTATGCCGGGCGCTGGAGGCGGCGCACAATGTCGGTGTCATCCACCGGGACCTTAAGCCACAGAACGTTATGTGGGAGACAGGTAGCGGCCGCATCCTGGTTATGGACTTTGGCCTTGCCAAGACGCTCGAAGGGGAGCGGATGACGCAAACCGGGGCCATGGTCGGCACCATGGAATATATGTCGCCGGAGCAGGCACTGGCCGGGAATCTGGATCAACGCTCCGACATTTTTTCGCTGGGGCTTATTTTCTATGAATTGCTGACCGGGCAGACGCCCTTTCACGCCGACAGCGCTTTGGCCAGCCTGATCAAACGTACCCAGGAGCGGGTGGTTCCGGTATCGGAACTCGAAAAGAGTGTTCCGCCGGAGCTGAGCCAGATTGTTAGCCGCTGCCTGGAACGGGATGTTGCCCTTCGTTATCAAAATGCCTCCGAACTGCTTGCCGACCTCGAGTTGTGGGAAGGTACGGGCAGGTCCGGGATTATCGCTGCGCGTCTCAAGCCCGGCCCCCGCAGATGGGCAGACGAGAACAGGCGGCTGCTGGCCGGTGTGGCGGGCCTGGTGCTGCTGCTGATCGTGACCCTGGCCTACTTCCTTACGCGCCCAAAGTCTGCGCCCGTCTCAGAGGTCAAACAGGGCGTGCCGGTGGTGCCGGCGCGATCGCTGGCGATTTTGCCTTTTCGCAACTCATCCGGAGATGCCAAGGACGACTGGATCGGCTCGAGCGTGGCAGACATGCTGAGCACAGACATAGGCCAGTCGGCACATTTGCACACGGTGCCTACGGATCGCCTGCACCAGGTGCTAACGGATCTTCGCGTGGGTCCGGAGACAGCGATCGATCCGGATACGCTACGCCGCGTGGCCCAGTTCAGCAATGCCGACATTCTGGTTTCGGGACAATACGCACGCTTCGGCGACCAGATTGTGATCGACGCCACAATTCGTGACCTGGTGCACGACCAGACTGTACCAGTCAAAGCGCAGGCACTGGTAAAAGACCTGCCGACCGCGATCGACAGCCTGGCGGACTCTGTACGCAAGAACCTTTCGCTCTCGGCCAATGTGGTGGAAGAGCTGAAAGCGCAGTCATTCAAGCCAAATTCGACATCCGTGGAGGCGTTGCGTGAGTACGACGCCGGATCGGCGCTGATGCGCGCCGGCAAGTATGTGGATGCGTTGAAGCATCTGCAGGCCGCGACCACGGATGATCCCCAGTTTGCGCTGGCGTTTTCCAAACTGGCAGATGCCCAGTCGGAGCTCGGTTTCCAGAGCGATGCCGAGCAGTCTTCGATCCGAGCGACCGATCTTGCGCATAACCAGAAACTGCCTCTGGCGGAGACGTACCTGATCAGCGCAAGCAATGCGCGGATCATGAAGGACAACAAGAAGGCACTCGAGGCCTACGAGAATCTCTTAAAAAGCTCACCTGGTGATGTCGATGTCCAATATGAATTGGGCAACCTGTACCTGCAGAACGGGGAGTACGACAAGGCCCGCGCCGAGTTTAAAGGTGTGCTGCAAACGGATCCTAAAAATATCAGGGCGTTGTGGAGTTTAGGGGTGGTCGATAACCTGACCGGCAATCCGCAGGCGGCGCTTGATTCCCTTACCCGCGGTTCCAGTCTCGCGATCCAAGTGGACAATCAGGAACAGCAAGCGTTGATTTTGCTCTCAATGGGTATCTCCTACCGGCTGCTTAACAAGCCGGAGGAAGCGCTGCGCAATTATCAGGATTCCATTGCGATCAACGAAAAAATTGGCCAGAAGCGGGGCGTAGCTGCAGCGCTGAACGAAATGGCGGCTGTACAGAGGACGAGTGGAAAGCCGGATGCCGCGTTAGCCAGCTACAACAAGGCATTAGCCCTGCTGCGCGACATCGGGATGAAGGATGAGACGGCAAACACCCTGACCAACATGGGCGGGGTGTATCAGGATCTGGGGAAATTCGATCAGGCGCTCGAGGTTTACAAGCAGGCTTTACAAATCCAGCGCGAAACCGGCGACCAGAGCTACGAATCACAGTGCCTGGACAATATCGCAAGCGTCTATCTGGCTATGGGGGACACCGATAACGCCTTCACCTATTCTCAGCAGGCGCTGCAGTTGCGGGAAAAGCTGGGAGTTCCGGGTGACATCGCCGATACGCTGGAAAGCTTAAGTGAAGCCTATACGGCGACCGGACAATACGACCAGGCAATGACGGCGCTTATGCGTGCGCTCGAGCTCAGCCGTAAGGTTGGGGATAGTGGGCGTATCGCCCTGGTTTCTCATCAGATCGGTCTCGTGCTTGGGTATCAAGGCCGGTTTGGCGCGTCGGTGAAGTCGTTGCAGGATGCAGTGAACGCTTTCCGCGCGCAGGGGGAAAATGGGGCAAATATGGCCGGGTTTCTCGCTGACCTGTCGGGAGCCCTGGCTCGGGCGGGAAAGGGCAACGAGTCATCCAGCACGCTCGACCAGGCGCAGAAAATTCAGCAAGCTTTAAAGAATGAGTCTTTGTTAGCAGCACTCCTGAACACCCGGGGCGATGTCGCTTTTTATCGTGGGGACTACAAGAATGCCGAGCAATCGTATCAATCGGCGCTGCGGCTCGCCTCGCGGACTAAGGAAGACGAGGTAACGCTTCTTTCCAAAGTCAATTTGGTCAGGGTTGCAGTTGCGGAGAGCCGGTATCAGGAAGCGCTGCACATGTTGCAACCTTTACTCAATGGAAAGCGTGCCGCTCCCGCGAACCTTTCTTTGCAAATGAACCTTGCGGCGGCAGAGGCGTCTATCGGGATCAAAGATTACGCGCGAGCGAATCATATTCTTGATCAAGAATTGATTACCGCGAAACGCGCTGGAATGCGATTTGATTTGGCCCGAACATATTATTTGCTCGGAACTTCCGCCAGATTGAATGGAAGCGCTGAGCGCGCCGCTGACTACTACCGTGAAGCGGCCCAGCTGCTCGATGTAGTCCGAGGGGACTCAGGCGCGGAGAATATTATGCAGCGAATTGATTTCAAGACTATGTATGAGGAATCGAATCGCTGGAAGCGGTAGTGGATGTCGCTTGAAATTCGGTGGAGAAATGGCACGTTCCTCCACTGCACTCACCCGGATTTCCTGAAAAACCTTTCCAAGAAATAGCATCCACACAGAGATCTCTCCACTTCGCTTCGGTCGAGATGACAAAGGGGAGGGTCGTTACTTTTTGGAAGGGTTGCGACTCGGATGGACGGAGTTAGGAGCCGTTACTTTGCGAAAACTGCAGATCCCTCCACTGCGCTTCGCTCCGGATGATAAGGGTAGGGCGGTTACTTTTCGAAAGGTTAGCGACTTGCAGGTCCCTCCACTACGCTTCGCTCCGGTCGGGATGAATCATGGGTCTTTGGCCCACCCAAGGTAATGAAAAACGGCTCCTGTTCAGTAACGGCTGTCGATCAAGGCACCGCCCTCCCCTTTGTCATCTCGACCGAAGGCAGCGCAGTGGAGAGATCTGCGGCTCAGCGGTCCCTTCTTGGAAATGTTTTTCGACAGAGCAAAGCGTAGTGGAGGGACCCGCGGTTTTTTTCCCGGCCGTAAAACCCAGGTCTCAAAAACGAGACCTGGGCCACCCACCACCTACTTGACGAGGGTTTTCGCGGTCGATTGGGCGATCCCTTTCCCCTCAGGATTTGCGCTGGTTACCATTGCTGTGTTGGTGATGGTCGTTCCCGCATTGGCCGTCACATTCACGTAGATCTCTACTAAAGCCGGCGTTAGTAGAGTCAATGTAGGAATGGAACAAGTCACCGTGTTGCTGGCAAACGTACAGCTGCATTGGCCCTTGGTGCAGCTCGCCTGCTGAGCAGCAGCCTTCACGAACGTAACGCCGCTCGGAAGCGGATCGGTGATCATGACCGCAGAGGCCGCCTGCTTGCCCAGATTGACAGCCGTGATCCCGTAGATTAGCTGCGCACCGTGTTTTACCGTCAACGGAGCAACCTTCAGGATAGAAAGATTTGCCGGGGGCGGCGCCACCACCTGGTATGTCACAGAGGCAGGGGTTGCCGTGTTTCCAGCCGCGTCCACCGCAGCCACAGTGAAGGTTTGCGACCCCGCCGTCGACGTACTCACCGGACTGCTCACAGCCCCAGTGTTTAGCGTGCCCTGGGGGAACGTCGCGGTACCGCACTTCACGACTCCGGAGTTCACAATCGGGGAGGCATTGTCGGTACAGCTGTAGGTCGCCGTTACCGCCTGACCGACCAAATAGGAGTTGGCCACGCCGTTATTGGTCGAGGGCGGGGGCGATAGCGTGGGCCCAGTGGCTACCACCGGGTTTACCGTGTCTATGTTGATCGGGAACGTGTAGAAGGCAGTAGACCAACTTCCTCCGGTCTGAGAGAACTTCAACTCTTGGGTGCCAGCGCAGTCCTGGGCATAATAATGCAACACATAATTGCCGTCCGCCTGAACGGAAACACTTTGTGCCGGGGGAGTAAACGGATTGGCCGGTGCACTGCCTTGGGGCGCAGGACAGGCCCCATTGTTCGTGAGCGTTGTGTCGTTGGCAACCGGGGCCGGGGGCTGAGGAACGCTCGAGGCGGGGGAAATTCCGTAGGTGAGCGTCTCAATTGGGGCGGCAACAAAGTTGTTGTTGGAAGATATCGCGGGGGGTGTGCTGACAAAGTTTACGGTGGGGCTTTGGGTATTGATCCAATTCCCGGGCTGATGGATCCCGGTCACCGAAACAGCGGTCAGGGGCTCGGGCACGGGCGCCACAGTAATGAATGTGGAATTGGGGCTTTGCCCAGATCCTCCGGTCTTATAAACTCCGGGACCGGAAAAATTGACCAGGACGTTCTGCGGGCAAAGCTGCTGGGCAATGCCAGAGTTCTGATCGAAGGTGCATGACCCTCCACCCCATTTTTCCGCAGCCTCAAGGAAGCCTACTCCCTGGTGGTAGGTCAGGCCATTGGTCCCGGCTATGTCGGGAAGGCTAAAGCCGGGTCCGTCAAACACTTCCTGGAACACCTCGTTGCGCTGCTGCGAAGCGGGGCATAAAGCGCCGGCTTGGGCCGAATTACTACCAATCTGACAGGTAAGGGTGTAGAGCTTGCAGGCAGGCGAGCCGCTGTACAGTTCGCCGGTGTGGAGCAGGCAGCTTGAAGTCGCAAACGAGGTCCCGTTCACATAGCCGGGAAACGCCGCCGGATTCAGAGGAGTGTCCGCGGTGGAGGGCGTGGACTGATCTGTAATCGTTAGAGTTCCGGCGTTCTGCGCGGCCGTTAGATCGTAGGTGAACTGGACCTGCTGGTTGGTGCTGGAATTGAACGAATAGTTTTGCGCCAATTGCCCGGAGGTCGGATTGCTCTTCGAGATTGGATTACCGGTCACCAGGCCAGGGCCCGCGACGCCGGCCGAGGAGCAGTTGGTTACCAGGTAAAGCGTGGAACTGGTGAGGAAGCTTCCCTGATCCACTAGACCGATCTGAGCCTGCACCGCTCCCTGCGAGAAGTAGCTGCTGATGTCAATGGGAGCCACCCCTCCGGTGCCTACGAAGTTATCCGGGTCCTGGTTCGTCAAGTTGCCGGCGCTGGCCTGGGTTTCGTACCAGCTGTTGAAGCAGTTCCCATTGCAGATGTTGACCGCATCCTCCGCTTCCCCAACCTGGAGCGAGATGAAGTTGTCCACCAGCACGTTGCCGGTGCCATCGGCGGAGGACGAAATTAAGGCCTTGGGCGACGAGGGGCAGCTGAGATTGAGAATGGTGGTGTTGAAGGTATTCGGTGAACTGTTGCTGGTGCCCTGGGTGGAGACCCTGACGTTCACTGGGCTGAAGAGTTGGATGGATTGAGCAGAGGCGGAGAAAGCAGTGGCAGCGACGCAGATGGCTGCGAAGCTCTGCACGAGAACGGGACTCTTCATTGTGCGGAAACCCCTATTTTGTTTTGTGGCCGGGCTCACGGCGCGATTCACCCCGGGGGAGGGCGTAGGGCAACTTCAGCGAGCCTTAGGGATTGTGCAATTCGAGAGATGTCCTGTCAACTAAAGATTGACGTTCGAAGGTTCTTCCTGAACCCGCATCAATGAATCTTCTGTGAGCTGGTCGATGCTGCGGAGCTCGGGAAACAAAACACTCCAGATGCCGGTAACGGCCAGCGCTCCTATGCCCCCGGCGACCACCGCGCGGACCGCTCCCCACCACTGTGCGGTGACTCCGCTCTCGAATTCACCCAGCTCGTTAGAAGCGCCGACAAAGAGCGAATTTACGGCGCTCACTCTGCCCCGCATGGAAGCGGGGGTGGCCAACTGAAGCATGGAGGACCGGATCACGACGCTGACCATGTCGGAGGCGCCCACCACGGCCAGTGCGGCGAGGGAGAGCGGCAAACTCCGGGAGAGGCCGAAGACAATGGTCGCGCTGCCGAAGATGGCGACCCCGGTAAACATTAGTACGCCGGGACGGTGCAGCAGCGGGCGGAAGGTCATCCAAATGGAGACGGCCAGAGCACCCAGCGCCGGGGCGGAGCGCAGCGCACCCAAACCCTGAGGCCCGGTGTGCAACAGATCGTGAGCAAAGATGGGCAGCAAGGCGGTAGCACCGCCTAAGAGCACTACAAAGAGATCGAGCGAAATGGAGCCCAACAGAAGCTTCGCCTTCCAGACATAGCGAAATCCCGCCAGAATCACCTCGGTTGAAATGGCCCGGTGCTCCATACGTCCAGGGCGAACATGGAGGGAGCTGATCAAACCTATAAAGCCGATGCCGGTGACCAGGGTAAACAGGAAAACGATTGGGGCACCGTAGAGGCGGCCTTTAAGGGGTAGGGTGTAAAGCAGCCCGCCGATGGCCGGGCCGGCGATATTGGCGATCTGGAACACCGTGGCGCCCCAGGTAATGGCGTTCACGAAATGCTCCGTCGGGACCAGGTGAGGCAGGAGCGCGGAACTAGCAGGTCCGCTGAACGCGCGGCCGGAGCCGATCAGGAATAGCACGGCGAAGATGGGCTCGACTCGATGCAGACCGCGGAAGGCGAAAAGGAGCAGGGCCAAGGTGCAGAGGATTTGTAAGGTGTAGCAGACCAGAATCACCACGCGGCGGTCGTAACGGTCGGCGACATGGCCGGCGGGCAGCAGGAACAGGAGTCCAGGCAAAAAGAGGGTCAGCCCGGTGTACCCCAGATCGAGCGCCCGGTGAGTGATTTCATAGACCTGCCAGGCTACCGCCACCGCCTGCGCTTCTGCGCCCATGATGACCATCACCCGTGCCAGCTGATAGCGGCGAAAGTCGCGGTGGGCAAATGCTGCTGTACCTGCTGTCGGTGCGGCCATAGGTCTGGTTTGGGAAAGGATATCGCAACGGGGGAAATACGATAGGATGCAGGCATGTCCAGTGGATCAGCAGCGCCGCCAGAGGTGAAGATTTCGGACTCTGACGCAGCGCTGGAAGAGTTGATTGCCGGCAATCGCCGGTTTACAAGCGGGCGAACATCGTCTCACCGGCGCGATCTTGCCATCCTGCAACAGATGATGGAAAAACCGGAACCGTTTGCCGCAGTTCTCTCGTGTGCTGATTCGCGCGTGCCGGTGGAGGTGGTTTTCGACCAGACCATCGGACAGCTGTTTGTCACCAGGGTGGCGGGGAATATTGTGACTACCGAGATTGTGGCCAGTCTCGAGTATGCAGCTGCGGTTCTGGGAACACACACGATCCTGGTTATGGGCCATAGCCGTTGTGGTGCAGTGACGGCAGCCATCCAATCCTCAGATCAGGGAACAGCCGTTCCAGGGCAGATTAGCGCGCTGTTTCCCTATATTCGGCCCGCGGTAGAGCAGGCCGGGCCGGACGTGGAAGCCACCGTACGCGCCAATATACTCATTCAGGTCGCGCGGCTGCGGGAATCTTCGCCTTTGTTGTCAGCGCTGATCAAAGAGGGGAAGCTCAAGGTGGCGGCGGGGTATTTCGATATCCGTACCGGTGCGGTGACCCTGCTGGATGAAGGTTGATGCCGTGGAAAAACATTTTTGCACTCCCTCACAAATGGGTCCAGGGCGGAATACCCAGGTCTCAAAATAGAGACCTGAGCCACCCACTTAATTATTCTTCAGCGCCATTTTCAAAGCGCTGCTAGTTGCCGTGCAAGAAGGTGGCGTATTGCGTGTCGACGATGCCCAGATTTCGGGCCAAGCCTAGTTTGGCTTGATTGTGCTGGCTGGTGGTGGCGACCAGGTTGGTCTCGGCGTTGGCCAGCGTTGCCTGAGCCTGCACTACGGGTAGATTGTCGTCGACTCCGGCCCTAAACCGGTCCGTGGTCTGCTCCAGTTCTTTGCGCGCCAACTCCACGTTACTTCGCGCCACCCGCACCAATTCCGTAGCTGTCTGCACATCGAGGATGCTATCCCTCAACTGGCGGTTGATCTGCTCCTTCAGAGCAGCCAACTGTTGGATCAGATTGGTCAGATTCGCTGCTGCGACCCCACTGTCTCCGCGGAATTTGACCTCTTGAAACAGGGGCAGATTCAGCGATCCCGCAGCCACAAACGTTCCGTGGTAAAGCCCACCGGTCACTCCTGTAACGCCATAGTTGCCCTGAAAATCGAGCGTAGGCAGGCGCTCCCACTTTGCCGCCTTGCGCTGCAATTGCGCCGCACGGACCTGCGCTTGAAGGCCCTGATAGTCCTGCCGGCTGCGATAGGCCATTTCTTTGGCCTGGTCAATATTCATGACCGCCAGATCGGCATAGGGCTGAGTATCAGTGAGTTGGATTTCCTGTTCTGCCGGAAGCCCAATCTCGCGGTTGAGCGCAATCTTCGCCTTTTTGAAATTGACCTCAGCCGATATGAGGGCTTGCTCCTGGGTCTGGTACTGTACCCGGGCCCTTAGTTCATCGAGGTTTGCTACCGTTCCCGCCTGGTGCTCGGCGACTGCCTGGCTGAGCAGCACGCGGTCGGCCTCGAGCAGAGCTTTGGCATTATCGACCTGGGACCCCAAAGCCAACGCCTGCAGGTAGGCGTCGCCAATGGTCAGCACAACCAGCCCCCGCGAAGACTGCTTGCTGTAATAAGCCGCCACGACGTTTGCCTTCGCCGCGCGGTAGCGATCGATGTTGCTCAGACTGAACAGGGTCTGAGAGTAGTTCACCATCGCGTCGGTGACGTTGACCTTGACCACTGTTTGAATCGCGGCAACGTCCAAGCCGGGGAATATGGGTGCGAATTTGTTGAGCTCGCTCGAGGAGAATCCAAGTGCCGCCAGGTTGAGCTGGTGAGCACCCGAATCTGCCTGAGCCGTAACCGTAGGCAATAGGGGCTGCAGACTCGCGAGCGATTGCGCTTTTGCGCTTTGTTCCTGCTCCCGCGCCTCGACCATGGCCAGATTATGCTCAATGCCCAGCGCGATCGCTTCATCGAGGGTCAGAGGCTTGACCCCGTCCGTTGGTTTGACGATGGTTACGCTACCGTAATAGGGACTCTGCGCGGAACTCTGGTTGGCCGTTTGCGCTGGCAGCATGCCCGAAGACAGCAACACGACCGCTGCCAGCACGCTCCGAATCGTCATTATCGAGGGTCTCTTCCTTTCCGTTCAATCCTTTAGATCGAATCGCCGACGCCAGGTTGCCTAATTTTGGGGGCCTAATTTTGGGATTGGCCGAGAGCAATAAGGAAAAAGCTCTCCCTACGTATCTTCGTCGACCTGGGCGTGTTTGTGTGCGGCGGCGATGACCTTTTCTGCTGCTACCGCGGGAACGACGTCATACCGGGTCATTTCCATGTGGAAGCTGCCTAATCCCTGGGTCAGAGAGGTGAGCGTGGCGCCATAGCTGAGCATTTCGGCCATGGGTACTTCCGCGCGGATGATCGTGGTCCCCCGGCCGCTCCCCATGCCCTGTACGCGTCCCCGGCGTCCGGTCAGATCGCCCATAATTGCGCCGGTAAACGTCTCGGGCGCCTCAATCTCCACCCGCATGAGCGGCTCCAGCAGCACTGGTTTGGCCTGCTCCATGCAGTTGCGGAAGGCGCGCCGCCCGGCCAGCCGGAACGAGAGCTCGTTGGAATCGACGTCGTGGTAGCTGCCGTCATACAGCACAGCCCGGAAATCGACGATGGGATAGCCGGCAAGCCAGCCGTGCGCTGCGGCTTCCTGAATGCCCTTTTCGACCGCAGGAATGAAGGTACGTGGAATTGCCCCGCCGAAGATCTCGTTCACGAACTCAAATCCTGAGCCCAACGGGAGGGGCTCGAGGCGAACCCAGCAGTCGCCGAACTGCCCATGGCCGCCGCTCTGCTTCTTGTGGCGGCCCTGGGCATCGGCACGGCCACGGATGGTCTCCCTATAGGGCACTTTGGGCGCCTTGAGGGTCACTTCGGTGTGGTAGCGACGGCGCAGCTTGTGCACGATGGACTCGATGTGCGGCTGGCCCGAGCCGGCAAGCAGGAATTCGTGGGTCGCGTCGTCACGATAGAAGCGCACCATTGGGTCTTCTTCCATCAACTTGTGCACCGCCGGCGCCAGTTTTTCTTCATCCGCCCGGGTTTTGGGCTCGATGGCATAGGTGACGGCGGGCTCCGGCATGGTCACCGGATCGAAATAGATTTCAGACCCGGCATCGCCCAGCGTGTCCCCGGTATAGGTCTCGCGCAACTTGGCGACGGCCCCGATATCGCCAGCGTGCAGTTCCGTGATCGGGGTGGCTGTGCGTCCCTGCATGACGGTGAGGTGGGCCAGGCGCTCGACGCTTCGATGGGTGTAATTGGTGATTGCGGCGTCGGTTTTTGCGATTCCGGAAAAGACCTTGAAGAAGGAAATTCGTCCCGCAAACGGGTCAGACATGGTCTTAAACACGTAAAGAGACAACGGCTCGCGATCGTCTACCTTGCGCAACACCATCTCGGCGTCCGGAGCCGATTCGGCGGGAGCACCGTCGTGGTTCTGGGTTTCACGGCGTACAGCGCGGACCACGGCTGTCCCCCGGGCAGCCACTGGAACCCGCTCCACCGGCGAGGGAGCGTATACCTGGAGAAAATCCAGCAAATGGTCCGTGCC
>Ga0210391_10004443_pt1 | contig 11679 bp, 17 predicted proteins | sample IncBWC12OmetaG_FD_160573 | JGI IMG/M metagenome (GOLD analysis project Ga0210391, IMG submission 160573) | Forest soil microbial communities from Barre Woods Harvard Forest LTER site, Petersham, Massachusetts, United States - Inc-BW-C-12-O ...
CTGGCGATCGACCATTGATAAGGTGGCGTTCCTCCGCTGGCTACTATTGGGCTGTCATAAGAGTCGCCTACTTCTCCATTGGGAAGAGAACTTGTGGATATTTGCAGGGGAGCTTTGGTAGTAGGTGCCGCCGTGATCTGCATCGACATTTGGGACATAGCCGATGCTTTGCTGGCCGAAGAATCCTGTACGCTGACCGCGAAGCCAAAGGTTCCGGCTGCGGCTGGCTGGCCAGCAATCATTCCAGAAGCCGCATTGATACCCAAGCCATTTGGCAGAGCTCCAGTGGCAATCGACCAGTAATAAGGGGGAGTTCCACCGGTGGCTGACACAGAGCCCTGGTAAGAGGACCCCACTTGCCCGTTGGGGAGGGAAGTCGTTGAAATCACCAGGGGCGTTGTCGATGAGTGAGTCGCGCTCTGCGATGCACTTATTGCGCCGGCGCAACCTACAAGCGTGGAAGCCACGAGTAGAAATAGCACGACCGCAACGAGATTGGTCTGAATAGGACGATTAGGTGTCAATGTGCACCCCCGAAATGCGTTTTTTTCAGCAAGGTCACGCTAGGTCGGAGCGGTATGCCTACAGTGAATCCCCTAGAGCCCACTACAGTGATTACCCTAGAGACGCGTTGCGCACACCTGTGCAACAGTCCAAAAAAAGGGAAGCTGTCCTGTACTAGTACTATGGGTGTCCTGAGGTACTAAAGGACTTAGATAGAAGAAAATAAGGCGAAGCAGAACCAGACATTCCAAGAACTACTTAAACAAAGACCCCAATGGGTGCAAATCCAAAACGCCACATAACCCGCGAGAAGGGAAGTTTCGTCTCCCACGTTGCAACTCTCGCGACGGGCACCGCAGTTTCTCAGGCCGTCACCTTTGCGGCGATGCTGGTGCTTACACGGCTCTTTGCGCCGGAAGCGTTCGGTCTTCTGGCAATCTTCATGACCATTGTCTCTCTGTTTTCTGTCCTGGGCGGGGCGCGTTATGAGCTGGCTATCATGCTCCCGGATGACGATCATGAAGCGGCCAACGTCTTCCACCTAGCAACCCTCGTCTTGGCGGCAATCTGTGTCCTATCTTTGTTTGCGGTCACGTTTCTTCACGGGTGGCTAGCGCGCATCCTGGCCGAGCCCTTGGTGGAATCATGGTTGTGGACCATTCCGCCGGTACTTTTTGTCAGCGGTTTCAACCAAGTTTTGGGCTATTGGTGCGGGCGCATGAAACGCTTCCGGCAGGTCGCCTGGTCGCGAATGGCTCAATCCTTCGGAACGGTCGCGATGCAGATTGCTCTTTTTCTTGCACACACAAATGGCGGTGTGGCGCTGATTGGCGGCTGGATATTCGGGCAGACTCTTGGCGCTCTGGTCTTATTAGTCCAGGTGTTGCGTCAGGATGGTGCCTTTCTCAGGAGTAGTTGGAATGGACGGGCCATTCCGCGGTTACTGCACACCTACAGAAACTTTCCTTTCTACAAGGCACCCTATAGCTTTGTGTCGAACAGTTCTTCCCAGTTGGTCGTCGTCGTGATTCGCATGTTTTCAAGCCTCACAACTGTTGGGCTTTTCTCGATGGCCAGCCGAGCCATCTACCTGCCGGTAAGTCTCATTGCCTCTTCAATGAATCAGGTTTTTTACGAAAAGGCAGCGACAGAAACTGCTCCCGGGCGGCTGGAGTCCTTCGTCAATCGCGTGCTGCGCATTCAGATAGTTTTGATGACACCGCTGCTTTTCTTCGCGGCACTCGAATCGAAGCTGGTTTTTGCCACTATTTTTGGAGCCCGATGGGCGGAAAGCGGAGCGTTTGCATCGTTTCTCGCGTTTGCCGGGTACATGTATTTCCTTACTTCCTGGCTGGACCGTCTTTTCGATGTGAACAGCCGGCAGCGACTCGCGCTGGGGCTCGAGATCGCTGGTAACCTGGGGTCGTTGGTGGCTCTGACATTGACGCTAGCAATCTCGGACAGTGCTTTAAAGGCGGTTGCCGCGTTTACCGTCACAGAAGTTACTTACAGCGCGATCTGGCTATACTTTGCGTATCGCGTCGCTGGATTCAAGACAGCGGCTTTGCGGACATTTTGTGTGGATTTCGCAGTAACCGGTTTGCCGATGGCTGCGTATCTCGGACTTGTCCATGCATTCATTCATGGATGGTGGGCTTTGGTCGTATCGGCTATCGGTCTTTTTGCCATCGAAGGGTTTATTTACTTCCGCTACGTTCGCGGAGATCTTGCTCATTCTTCCACCTCCGAACGTTTTCGCAAATTCTGGGCGGATAAAAAGTCGCCACTTCATGGAAACGACTCGCGGGAGTTTTATCAGAATATAGCGCTGGAGCTCAAAAGGCTTTTCCCTTTGGAGCTATCTTCGAAGGTGCTGGAAATTGGATGCGGCGATGGCAGTCTGTTCGGGTACCTGGACCTGCCAAGCGAGAATTACACGGGAGTCGACTTCTCGCCATCACTCCTTGAACTGTTTCGTTCTCGCCATCCGGAACTTCAACTGCGCTGCGCTGAAGGATCTTCGTTCCTGGAATCCAGCGACAAATACCGTCTAATTTTTTCGCACGGCGTGGTGCAGCATTTCGATCGGGAAATGCTTCATCAGCATTTTGAAAACGCACGCCGCATGATGAGCGCGGATTCCGTCCTCCTGTGCGCTTCGGTATTAGACAAGTCTCAACGAAATCGATATGAGGCCGGCTTGCACACCAAAGGCTTGGCTGCCCGAACGATCCGCATCGCGAAATCCAGCGTTCTCCGAATGCTGGCATTGGACGTTATGGGATATTGGTACTCTCGGGAAGAATTCGCGAGAATCGCAATGGCGCACGGATTCGAAGCTTCTTTTGCGGACTCTGAGGTCTTCTCTTACAGATTCCATGCCACTCTGCGATTGAAAACCGCTCGAGCTGTTATTCCCGAGAAAAATGTCAACCTCTCGGCACACTCGGCCAGGCCAGCACTGCAAAACCAGCTGTAGCAATAGCGTTTCGAAAGAATCAGAACGCTGGTTCTCGGACGCTCCTTCACATCTTGCCCTTATCAATTCAACAGGCCTACAAATCACCTCGGAAGCGAAATTATTCGGCCAACAGCACCGGATTAGCTAACAGACGGCGCCGACCCTGGATGGGTTAAGCGCACTGCATTCCAGGGACAAAATACAATGCGAATTCTGGTTGCAGACGATCATGACATTATTCGACGCGGCTTGAGGCAACTTCTAACTTCGCATGAAGGATGGGAAGTTTGCGGTGAGGCGAGAACCGGACGTGAGGCGATCGCTCTCGCTGAAAATTTGCAGCCCGAGGTCGTAGTCTTGGATATCACGATGCCCGAGATGAATGGCTTGGAAGCAGCCCGCAGAATACACAAACAATTCCCCAAAATGGGCATTCTAATCTTGACGATGCATTTTTCGGAGCAACTTGTTCGCGAGATCGTTGCGGCGGGAGCCCGGGGATATATTTTGAAGTCCGACGCGGACACCGATCTGCCTAGCGCAATCGAAGCACTCGCCAATCATCAGACATTTTTTACATCGAGCGCGGCGGAGATGCTTCTGAATGGGTTCGCTGTGAAGAATCCGGGAGCGGATTTGAAAGTCCTCCGTCGAAGCAGACTGACACCGCGCGAGCGAGAAATTGTGCAACTCCTTGCGGAAGGGAAGAGCAGCAAGGAGCTGGCGGTCACTCTCAGCATAAGCGTAAAAACAGTCGAGGCTCATAGAGCCAATGTCATGAGAAAACTTGAGATGCATTCTGTTAGCGAAGTGGTGCGATACGCGGTAAAAAATCACATCATCGAAATATAGCCGTTGAAGGAGCTCGCGAAGGCTGTGAAAGAATATCTGCGCTAGACATAGCGGCTTTTGGGCTGTCAAACTCATTAGCCTCAAGCGCTCGTGCGAGTAGTGAAAGTGTTACTTGGCGCTGCCCAACAAGGCCGGAAGTTTTACCCGGAGAAATGTTCCGATGAAATGGCTTCTTACGCTCCTGCTGGCAGTATTTACCGCCACGTTTGGTGTTTCGTGCACCTCCGTTCGCCACAATGCCGTGCTCAGCAATGCCGAGGCTGCCTTTAGGAAGCCGCCTTCGCTGACGGGTACGGAATGGCTGCTTACCGACCTGCCGGGCACAACCGTCATTGCTACCTCAAAAGCTTCCTTTTCTGTCCTTGAAAACGGGCGAGCTGCTGGGAATGCTTCTTGCAATCGCTTCACAGCGACCGTCGAAATCAGCGGGAGCACCATCAAGTTCGGCTCGGTCGCTTCGACGCGCATGGTCTGCGGAGACGAAGCACTAACTGCGCAGGAATCAAGATTTCTAGAATTTCTCTCGGCAGCGAATCGCTTCGAAATGAGCGATCCTTATCTTCTGGTATTTGCAAATGGACATGATCAGCCTCTGCACTTTATTCGCATTCCGCCGAACACGTTTGATTGACCCATAGCTTGTGGTTTGGTTGGGCAACCCGTCGAGCCTGGAAGAAAAAGCTCAGGAGTAGGACCTCCTGGGCTTTTTTTGTATTTTAAATTGGAAATTGATTGCCGCGCCGATTTGAATTGACGCGCTTCGGCGCAGCCCTCTACATCCCCCTAAGAACGCATCAGACGGTCCATCCCCGCACTCCGACAGAGAGAAACGGTCGCCCCCACTTTTTTACAATATACCTTGACACGTATATGCGCCATGGCGTATATTAAGAGCATGGAATCCGTATTCGAAATCATTGCGGAGCCGAACCGACGCGCGATATTGAGCCTTCTGGTCTCGTCGCAACAGTCAGTGGGCGAGATCGAGCGTCGCCTTGGTATGCCGCAGCCGACCGTGTCAAAGCACTTGCGAGTGCTGCGCGAGGCCGGTTTCGTGGAGTCCACCGTGGACGCACAACGCCGTCTCTACCAGCTCAAACCTGAACCATTTCAGGAGGTCGATGCTTGGCTGGCTCAGTTCCGCCGTTTCTGGTCCGATCACGTGGATGCGCTCGAACGGCACCTCGACCGCATGGATCCTTTACCACCAACGAAGGCAACACCGAGCAAAAAGAAGGCGACAAGAAATCGCCGCGGCGCAAACCGCGGACATAAAAAGGAGAAAGAAAATGAAAATCAAACTGACTAGCGTGTACGTGGACGACCAGGCCAAGGCCTTGCATTTCTACACGGAGGTGCTGGGCTTTGCCAAGAAGTCCGATTTCAGTAACGGCCCATATCGTTGGCTGACCGTGGCGTCTCCTGAGGAGTCAAACGGCACTGAACTGCAACTGGCGCTAAACAATAACCCCGCGGGCCAGGCGTATCAGCAGGCGATCTTTCAGCAGGGCCAGCCGGCGGCCAACTTCTTCACCGACGATATAAAGGGCGACTACGAACGCATCAAGGCCCAGGGTGCCGAGTTCACGATGCCTCCCACTGACACGTACGGCTCGACGATTGCGATGCTGAAGGACACCTGCGGCAACGTCATTCAGATCACTCAGCTAAAGCGCGGGTAGCCGCGTGCGGTGAGCACGAGTAGAAGGAGAAGAAGATGGGCGATCTCGGACAGTACACACCGGCTCCGGCCTACGGGGCGCAGATTCAAAAGGACGGAGAGAAGTGGACGCTCATTCTCGTCAGAGAGCTGCGCCACGCGCCGGAAAAAGTCTGGCAGGCGCTAACCGACCCTGCGCATCTGCGCGAGTGGGCTCCCTTCGACGCCGATGGGAACCTCGGCACTGTCGGCGCCACGGCGAAGCTCACGACGGTAGCATCGCCCAAGCCGCACGTTACCGAGACAAAAGTGACGCGAGCCCACGCTCCCCATTCGCTTGAGTACAACTGGGGCGACCACAATATGCGGTGGGAACTCGAAGCCTCTGGCGGCGGCACGCGCCTGACTTTGTGGACCAATATCGGTCGCCCCTTCATCGCCATGGGTGCTGCCGGGTGGCACATCTGTTTCGATGTTCTGGATCGCCTGCTCAGCGGAACTCCCATCGGCCGCATGGTTGGCGGCAACGCGGTGAAGTTCGGCGGCTGGCAGCGGCTGCACGCGGAGTACGCCAAGCAGTTCGGTATCGAAGCGCCCAACTGGCCGCCTCAGGCGGCTCAAAAGTAGTGAATTGTGGCGCACCCTTCGGGGCGTTGCCAAGTTTGATCTGCGCAGCAGAGCTGACGCTTTTGCTTCCACGCAGGAATCATTTCAGTAAGGAGAAGGAACACAATGAATCACTTGAATGAACACCCATCGCTCGCAACGAAGGCCTTCAATTTCCTGCTCTGGACTTTGCAAATCCTGTGGGGAGTCTTCTTCAGCTTCACTGGCTTCGGCAAAATCCTCGCTTACGACTCGGCTGTGTGGAACCGCATGCTCCATAATGTGGCTTGGTTTTCTGCGGTACCGCAAGGCCTGTTTGTCTTCATCGGAGTCTGTGAGTTTTTGGGAGGCATCGGCCTGATCCTGCCGGCAATGACCGGAGTCAAACCGAAACTTACGCCATATGCCGCGATCGGTCTGACGCTGGTGATGATCCTCGCAGCTATATTTCACATCGTGCGCGGCGAGTTCCACTTTTTCTTGCCCGTCAATCTCGTGCTAGGAGGAGTCGCCGCATTCATCGCGTATGGGCGGTTGATAGCCATGCCTATCGCGGCGCGGTCGACCAGCACCCTCCGCATGGTTACAGGGGTGGCGATTCTGGCGGCACTGGCTCTTGCCGGCTATGTTCCGGTCTGGTATCAGATGACGCATGCTCGCTAACAGACAGTCCGTAGGAGCACGGCACGCCGTGCCCGTCTTCACTACTGGTAGCAGCTGAACACGGAATACGCCAAGCAGCTCTGCATCGAGACCCTGAAGTAGTTATTTCAGAAAGGCAGGAAAATGAATCATGAAAGAAGCAACCAAACGTTCGATCATTCGCTGGATTCACATCGTCTTGGCCATTCCCATAGTCGGGTATGTTTACAGCCCATTTGACCAAATCCCGAACTACGCCGCCGTTACTCGGTATGTCTACGTTCCTATAATTGTCCTTTCGGGATTGTGGATGTGGAAAGGCCATGTCGTTCGACGACTCATTTCGAGTAAATCGGCGGATCAACTACCGCATCAAATTGGGACAAGAATCGAGGTATAAAGCTCCAATGAATCCATCGGAACGCATTGATGTGCTGATCGAATCACTCACAGACTGGCGCGGCAAGACGCTCGCCACCGTCCGCAAAACAATCCTCGAGGCCGACCGGGAGATCATCGAGGAATGGAAGTGGATGGGCAGCCCAGTCTGGTCTCGTGACGGAATGATCGCCGTCGGCAACGCCCACAAAGATAAGGTGAAGGTCACCTTTTCCAACGGGGCGAGCCTTCCCGATCCCGAAAAGCTCTTCAACGCGGGCCTCGAAGGCAACAAATGGCGAGCCATCGATCTTTTCGATGGAGATAAGATTAATGCGCGCGCTCTAAAAAATCTCGTCCGCGCCGCCATTGAGTACAATCAGCTCAAATTGAAAAGCAAATCGCCGGCGGGTGCTAGAGCGAAAGCAAATAAAAGTAAAAAGCGATGAAACTGAAAGTTCTTATCGCTAACTCTCTTTGCGGGGCGACTAACAAAACAGTTGACATCCTGCCTGTCCGGGTTCCAATTATTTTGGCGATTCTGAGGTAACTATAGGAAAACAGAGGAGGGCTAATGCGTGGAACTCTTGCGTTATTGTTTTTTCTATCGGTTTCCTACACAAATTGGGCCCAAAATGCAGCCACGGATTTGTCTAGTCCTACGACGTCCCCGGTGAATGTTTCGATAGTTCCAGCCAGCATCCCTCAGCTTGCTTCTTGCGCGAATGAGGAGACAGAAACGGAAAATCCTATCGGGGTTCGAATGCGGAATGATGGTACGAAACCTATTCGCGCACTTGTTGTTGCTCTCTACATCCCCGACCCGAAAGGGAGCGGCGTGCGACCCTTCTGGACAATAGAGGACGGAGCGAACCCACTTGACCCTAATGATATGGTGCTAACCTCGGGCGCAGAATGGGAGCGCAGGCTATGCAAGCTTCCTCCGGGCATCAATCCATCGAGCTTCAGCGTCAAGGTAGACTTCGTTGGTTTCGAAGATGGGTCAACGTGGGGTCCCATGGATCTTCGCGTGTCCCATACAGTCCTCGGCGCGTTCGAAGGGACTAATTATTTCTTGGGCCAGACTGATGTGGCAAAACGGCTGGCTCCTCTCCCTCTAGATGTCGATTCTGCCACGACAGAAGCGTCTGATTCGACTACGCTAGGCCCCTTAAAACTTACGCCTATCCTTCAGCACAGTAATTCCGGGCAAGATCGCGTCGTAATGCAAGTGGCAAACGTGAGCGGTTCGCTCGTGCAAGGATACGATTTTAGAATTTCGTTTTTTTGACCACGCAACGGGTACCTTCTTGAAAAGTATATCCACGCAGACACTCGAAATCAGTGATGATCCATCGACGTATCTCGCGCCGGGGCAGAGTTGGGGGGCGCCCCCTCGAAAGGTGCCGCTGTCGAGCGACGGCGCTCCTGCCGTATATAAAATGAATTTGGGAATAGTCATATTTGAGAAGGACGCACCTTATCGGCCTGTAACGTCGTCACGCAAGTCCGATGAATTGCTTGCCATAGTTCAAAGTCTTCGTAACCTTAAGGACAGACAAGCTGCGCAGAAGCGTGCACAGGGCCTTCCGTAGTTTTAGTTGAGAGTACCGGGCACCCAAGGTAGCGTTTTTCGGCCTGGGTGTCAGCCTAATGGCCGCGGAATTTCGAGTTGTTTGCACATGCCCGAGTCGTCCCCTCTTTGATTTTCGCGATGGCGCGGGACGCTGGCGATCTTCTTGCAGTCGGGGCCGCACCCGTCTGTACATAGACCGGATATCTCTAACAATGTCGGCCCTGTCAAACTCTTTTTGAACACACTTCATTCTTTTCACCTAAAAGAGTTTTTCTCTTTCGCTTTCTTTTTCTCTGCATCGACGACCACGGCTCGTTTGTAATCTATCGGTCGGCTTCAGTCCGACCCAAACATCTCTTCGATCACAACTTCGACCATGATTACTTCTTCAAACTCCCTTTGCAGGGAGCAGGATGCCCAATCATGTGGACGACGCTTTACTTCACGCCATGTACGATTCCGAGCTGTCCCGCGTCGAACCGCACTTAACGGACTGCGAATACTCGCAGCCATTTCGCCACATCCAATACAACTTAATTGCCATCCGGCGCCCCATCGCTACCTTGGCAATGCTCTTGTGCCGGCGCATCGCCAGGCGCTTGTAGCGACGTCTCCAGTCCGGATGGATTCGCGCCGCCGCTTGGGCCGCCTCCACCAACAAGAAGCGCAACAAGGAATTACCCTGCTTGCTGATGTGTCCTAGTCGCTGCTTGTGAGCACTGGACTCTTCACACGGAATCATCCCCACGTACGTCCCGATTTGCTTGCCGCGTTCGAACCGCGTCGGTGTTCCGATGATCAACACATAGGCGAGGGCCGTAAGCGGCCCCACACCAGGATGCGTCATCAGTCGCAGCACCTCGGGTCGCTTCCTGGCTTCCCGTTCGACGGCTGCGGTTAGTTCCGCAATCGTCGGATTCATGCGGTCCAGCAACTCCAACAACTCTTGCCGACGCCGACTGGCCCACGGAGCCAACGAGAGTTTCTCTAACAGTGCTCGTCCTTGTTCGCTGAATAATTTTTTCTTCCAGCGATAACCCTCGTTCATCGCCAACGCCTGCAACTGATTCATGATCCGCGTGCGCATCTGCACCATGCGATGACGGTGCCACAACAGTTGTCGCAAATCTCGATTCTCCGGATTTGGTACCCAGATTTGCGGAAAGTTGTTTTCCCGCATCAGCCGCAGTAAGAGTTGGGCGTCCTTGCGGTCGGTCTTCTGCTTCTTCACTCTTCTGGTTTTGATCTCCGCAGGATCGCCCATCCATACTTCGAACCCTAACTCGGCCAGCAGTCGCTCGAACCAGCGAGAATATCCGGTAGCCTCCATCCCTACCCGCACGCTGATTCCTCGCTGCTTCAGATCTCGATAGAATTTCTCCGCTTGTCCATCACTGTGGTTCAGTTCCTGTTCACCACACTCACCAGTCTCTTCTACAAAAAATGCAATCTGCTGAAAGCTCGGGTGGTAATCTACGCCTATCAAATACATGTTCGGCTCCTTCCTCCCGAGCCTTTGGTCGTCGAAACAACCACAGTCTACTCGGGTCGAGGAAGCCGACATTGTTATGCAATCATGTGAAGTCCTAGAAATTCTTGGGAGCTTGGGCCTCGGTGAAGGCCAACTGCGAACGGCGGCGCCAGAAGTAGCGCGACGGAAAATAAATCAGCAGCGCCCACAAAACGAGGAGCGGTCCGTGGCCTGCCACGAACAATAGGATGGAGGAGAGGCTGTCGAGAGCATCGTTCAAACCGCCGAGCGAGGCGCTGCGAAGTTTCGCTCCCATCGTCTCCGCAGTCGAGGTGCGTTCCTCCCGCAGGGACAAGAAAACGTTGGCGAAAGAAACGCGGCTTGTGGTCGCAGAGCGCTCCGCTTCGATGCGCTCAATTTCGCCACGCAGTATCGCCACCTGGCGCTCGAGGGAACCAATATCGTTGAATTTGTCTTTGTCGTCGTGATTCTGGAGAATTCGCTGGATGCGTTGCTCTTCGTTCTGCGTGTTCACCAGGCGAGCTTCCAGTTCACTGTGCTGTTGGGTGATTTCGTCGGCAGCTTCTTCTTCATGTTCCACCATGCCGACCGCTTTCAGTTCCGTGAGAGCGGCGCGATATTCCGACGAAGGAACGCGCAACGTCGCGGAAAGCATGCTCCCTGTCGCCTCTCCCACCATGCGCAGTTTGGCCACGTAGCCATGGTGGCGCTGAAGAATTTCCTCTAGGCTGGCGCGTGAATGTGCGAACTCCCGCGTCGCCACAGTTAACTCCGCGGAATAGGCGACCTGCGGCTCGCGGTACGCACCCGCGAAATCTACAGGTGCCTGCGAGGAGAGTTTGGATGGCACTCTAGCGGGCATCGCCGCGTTGAATTCTTTCGTGTTGTCAATCGGGGATCGCAGTCCGTCCACCGGAGTAAATTCGCTGTTTGGTGGTCGGGAGAGCCGGCGGGAAAGCAGCATTAGACTGGTGCGCGGGCACAACATTCTGCTTTGATACGGACAAAAATAGGAGAAGGACTCCGGCAGCGACGCAGGCCGCCAACACCAATCGGGGCCGCGCCGAAAAAGCTTCACGGACTCGAACGACGACGGATTTCAGACGGTCTTCCATGACAATGCCTCCTGCTGCTTCAAATTTAGAACGGTGAGCCTTCAATTTCTTGCAGAATGGAAAGCGGCAATCCGGACCACCGAATAGCTAGCCATATGGGTATCCTGTGTGGGGTCTGCGGAAACGGAGAGAGCAAATGCCGACGGATGGAGAGAAACGGACGGCTTGGGCAGGATGGGAGGTTTTGATCCATTCTGTGCGGACGGCGATAGCGGCCGTTGTTTCGCTACTGGCGGCTCGATTATTCCGGCTGCCGGAAGCTTACTGGGCTCCCATCACAACCATAGTGATCACCCAGTCATCGCTAGGTGCTGCGCTGGTCGTTTCCGGCCAGCGATTTGTTGGAACGGCGCTTGGAGCACTTGTCGGCGCAATCGTGGCAATCCTCTTTGG
>Ga0210391_10004446_pt1 | contig 11678 bp, 9 predicted proteins | sample IncBWC12OmetaG_FD_160573 | JGI IMG/M metagenome (GOLD analysis project Ga0210391, IMG submission 160573) | Forest soil microbial communities from Barre Woods Harvard Forest LTER site, Petersham, Massachusetts, United States - Inc-BW-C-12-O ...
CGTTGTCGAGAGCCCGTCGACGGCAGGCGCAATCAGGATCCCGCTAGACATCTCGCTGACCTCCGCCGCCAGATCAGCAGCCAACTGGACGCCAGCCTGCTTGGCCCCGCCGCCGGCCCGCTCAAGGCGGGCGAGAATATCTGCGGGGATAGTGACGTCAGGCACCTCATGCTGGAGGTACTCCGCCTCCTCGAAGCTCGTCAGCGGGCGGATCGCCGCTAGCACCGGGACACGTCCGCCGATAGCGTCGAGTAGCCGCTTCAGGCCGGTCAGCTCATAGACGGGTCGCGTGATCAGGAACCGGGCCCCTGCGGAGATCTTGGTCAGTGCGCGATCAGCCTCGCGGTCCGGATCACTGCTGCCGGGGTTTATCCGCCCGCCGACGCTGAAGTCTGTTTTGCTGCCCAGCTGCAGCTGGTAGAAGTCGATGCCGTGATTGAGACTGTCAAGCAACTCGATGAGGCCGACGGAGTCAACATCCCAGATCCCGTCGACGTGCGGATAGTCCCCGACGAGCGGCGGTGTCCCGGTCTCGCAGACGATCCGTCGCAGGCCGAGAGCGTGCGCGCCGAGCAGGTCAGCCTGCAGGGCCATGATGGTCCTGTCCCAGGTGGTGACGCTGGCTACCGTGTCGATGCCCGCGATATGGCGCAGATGGACAGCCAGATTGATGGTACTGACCTGGGCCCGGCTCGTGCGGGCAGCCGATATGGACAGGAAATCGATGCCCAGGCCGGCCAGGTCCGTGGCCAGCGTCAGCAGCTCCCCGACATCACCGGTGGGCGGTGCGGTCAGTTCGGCCGCGAACACCTGATGGTCCGGCTCGGCCAGCCCGGCCGGGGCATGCGTGCTGCCGCTCTCCGGAGCTCGCAGGTCACGGCCGCTCACACGCACGACCGCGCTGGCCGTGAGCTGATGCCGGCGGCTGTTGACCACCTCCACTACCGCTGCGAGGTGAGTCGGCGTCGTGCCACAGCATCCGCCGACGATGACGGCACCAGCGTCCAGCGCCTGCCGGATGTAACTGGCGAAGTACTCCGCATCCACCTCGTACTCGAACCGGGCCGGGGCGACGCGGCGAGGCAGCCCGGAATTCGGCTGCACACTCAGCGCCAGACCGGTGTGCTCGCGCAGTTCACGCACGACCGCAAGCGACCGCTGCGGTCCGAGCGTGCAGTTGGTCCCGAGCGCCACGACCTGGGTCCCAGACGCTTCGGCAGCGATCTCCCGCGGCGTATGTCCGCTGAGCGTCCGGCCATCCACGCCGAACGTGGCCTGCGCGATCACCGGAATGTCAGTGACCTCGCCGGCTATTTCGATGGCCTCGGCGAGCTCGTCCAGGTAGCCGAAGGTCTCGAGAATGATGATGTCGACGCCCGCCAGCGCCTCGATCTGCTCGCGGAGCGCGCTTGCCCGCTCGCGCGGATGTACCCTGCGGCGCTGCTGCACGGTGACAGTTGGCGACACTGAGCCGGCTACCAGGACGCCGCTGCCGGCAGGTATGGCCTGCCTGGCAATGCGGACGCCTGCCTGGTTGATCTCGGCAGTACGGTCGCCCAGGTCGTGCTCGGCAAGCCGGATCCGGCTCGCTGCGAAGGTGTTTGTCTGGATGATGTCAACGCCGGCGGCGATGTAACTCTCGTGAATCGCCTGCACGAGCGCCGGATTGGACAGGTTCAGCGCTGGCAGCGCCTGGTCCAGCGAGTTGCCGGCCGCATGCAGCATGGTGCCCATCGCCCCATCGCAGACCAGGATCCGGTGCTCTGCGAGCATCGCGCGCACGTTCATGCACGTCCCTCCAGGCCGGTGTAGATCTCCGCCGCGATCTCGGCCATCAGCCGGTCGCGATGGACGCTCAGCGACATGCCGGTCAGCTCCTCGATGCGGCGGAGCCGATAGGTCACGGTGTTGGGATGCAGATGAAGGCGCTCGGCGGCCCTTCGGGGGCTGCCGTTCTCCTCGAAATACACCGAGAGGGTCTGCAGGTAATTGATGCCGGTGCTGCGCTCATCTTCGCTCAGCGCGCCGAGAACCTCCTCGGCAAAGGCCCAGAGGTCGCTCACGTTCGGCACGCGCAGGAGGAGCCGGTGAATGCCGAGATCGGCGTACGCGGCGACAGTGCCTGCTTTCCCCATCCTGCTGCCGGCGGCGAGAGCATGCCGGGCCTCGACGTAGGACCGGGCAATGCCTGCCGCGCCCGGGCACGGATTGCCGATGCCCGCCCCGGAAACGCGGGATCCCTCGCCTGCCACACAGGCCAGGGCCAGTGCCCGCCCCTGCTCGGCCGCCGGGCGGCCGCCGCGCGCAACTGGCACGATGCCGACGATCTCGTCGGGTCGCGTGGCGACCACGGCATCCGGCGCACGCCTGGCGAGGACCGATTCTGCCGCACTCGACAGACCGCCCAGGGGGGACTCAGGTACCGCGAGAACGATGACGTAGTGCTCGCGGGCGAAGTCCAGGCCGAGGTGGCGACCCCAGCGATCCAGCTCAGGATCGGCGGGATCGCGATTCAGGATCAGTCCCTCCACCAGTTGCTGGCGGGCGCGTCCCGCTGCCGTGCTGGCCACAAGATCCCGGCCAAGGACGATGCCGCACAACATGGCGGCATGCTCGATCGCCAGCAGCCGCATATCCTCGGGCAAGTCGGCGCCGCGGCTATTCGCCGCCAGCATGTACGCGACCACCTCCTCGCCGACGGAGATGGGCGCAACGATGACTGACGTTCCGCCGCGCTCTCTGCTGGGCACCGCAAGAGCCCGCCGGGTGCGGGCAGCAGCGGCCAGCACCGCCTGCAACTGTGACTCGGCACCTTGCAGTTCCAGCCGGCCGGTGACCTCGCTGGCGCTGATGACATTGGCGAATGCCAGCGTCTGCAAGCCCCGGTTGACGACGGCGACGCCCGAGCCGGTGCTCGAGGCGAGGACGTCCACGATCGGTGTCAGGTCGGTCGAGTGCGCTGCGAGCGCAGACAAGTGGCTGCACATCGCGACGAGCCTGCGCAACTGGGCTGCGTCACTGTGCCCGCCTGGGTCCGGCGCCACGGCGAGGCCAGGCGCAGGCTCTGCTCTGGTCGTTCCTACCGGAACACCAGAGACAGTCATGGGCGGACTTTAACGCGGTCCTGCGCACGAGGCAATGCCTCAGGCGAGTCGAGTCGCCAGCTCTGATGATGGGCTGTGTCCCAGCACAATTCGGATGGGTCGCGGCTTGTAGAACACAACATCGGACCGCCGCGATGCAGGTCTGGACTCTGCCCGCGGGCTGTGGCGCGGCACAGTGCTGCCTCATAAAGGATTGTCTTATTCAACGAAGAATTCGCCGGACGTTCGCTGTCAGACTGCAGGTACGAATAGAGCCCGGTCGGCAGATTGTCATTCTGTTAATGCCAGCGCAATTCAGCAGGCTGGCGACTTTTAGCGAACTGTCAACGCCGGTAGCGCCCGGGCAGGGAGGCTCGTCATGCGCGGCGAACGGGCAGGACAGGGTCGTCCGCTGCCGTGGCGGCCGCGGCTGCCCGCCCGCGCGGCGTACGCGCTGCACGCGCTGCTGCGAGCAAACGTGCTGTACCGGCGGCTGGCCGAAGCGGTCGAGCGCCATCCCCGAGCCGAGCGCTGGTTCACGGCGGGGGAGCAGGTCGTCAAGGAGCAGCTCTTCGGGTGCCAGATGTGCGGTCAGTGCGCACTGCCCTCGACTGGTTATGCATGCCCGATGAGCTGCCCGAAGCAGTTGCGCAACGGGCCGTGCGGCGGCGTATCCGGGACTGGGCAGTGTGAGGTCTACCCGGACCGCACGTGCGTCTGGGTCATCGCGTTCGAGCGTGCGGAGGAATCAGGGCACGGCCGCGACCTGGACCTGATGCAACGACCGGTCGACCACCGTCAGCTTGGTCATAGCTCGTGGCTGAACTACTGGCAAGGGCGGGATGACAGCCTCTGGGCGGACGTGGACGGCCAGGCTGACCGGCCTGCCCTCACCCCGCCGCCGCGAGCGGCGTCGCGATGACCGGCGTCGCGATGACCGGCGGGCCGATGACCGGCGGACCGCCGCCAGCAGGACATCTGGGCGCCGTCTTGCGTGCCGGGCAGTTCGCGGTCACCGCCGAGATCGGGCCGCCGCGCGACGCGGATGCGAGCTGCATTGCGCGTAAGGCGGCGCTCCTGCGTGGCTGGGTAGACGCGGCGAACGTCACCGACAACCAGGGCGCCAAGGTGCGCATGTCGAGCCTTGCGGGGAGCCTGCTCGTCCAGCGGGCCGGGGTTGAACCGGTCATGCAGCTGACGTGCCGCGACCGTAACCGGATGGCCCTGCAATCGGACCTGCTGGCCGCGGGCGCACTCGGCATTCCCAACGTCCTGCTGCTCACCGGTGATCATCCGCGTTTTGGCGACCACCCGGATGCAAAGCCCGTGTTCGACCTGGACGGAGTCCAGCTCACCTGGGTCGCGCGAACGCTGCGTGACGACGGAATGCTCATGTCCGGCCAGTCGCTCCCGACCCGGCCACGCTGGCTCATCGGCACCGTCGAGAATCCGTTCGCGCCGCCAACCGCGTTCCGCGCGCGGCGCCTGGCCAAGAAGGTAGCCGCCGGGGCCGAGTTCGTGCAGACCCAGTACGTATTCGACGTCGGGCTGTTCGCGCGCTGGCTGACAGCCGTGCGCGAGCTCGGCGTAGCTCAGCGCTGCAGCGTCATCGCCGGCGTGGGGCCGATCCGGTCGCTGCGGGTCCTTGAGTTCATACGCACTGGCGTTCCCGGCATCCACGTGCCCGACGACGTCGAGCGCAGGCTCCGGGGCGTCCGGAGCGACAAAGTCGCCGCCGAAGGCATCGAGCTGTGCGTGGAAACGATCCAGCAGGTTGCCGAGATCGCCGGGGTGAGCGGCGTGCACATCATGGCGTTCGGCTTTGAGCATGGCGTTCCCGAGATCGTCGAGCGGGCTGGCGTTGGCCCGACCGCGCGCGCCGGCCGTTCCCTGGCGCTCTCAGCAGGGAACGGGGCCGTTGACCCCGCATGCAGTCTGGAGGACCGCAGCAATGCTGGCTGACTTCCGCGCAAGCTCGCGGCTCACTGGCAAGAACGCCGTCGACATCGCGACGTCTGTCACGCCGGTCCTGGAGGCAGTCGCAGGTGGCTGCGATGACCTTGCCGACGTCCGGGTCGTATTCGACTGGATCCAGTACCGGGAGAACTTCCGCGAGATCGTCGATCTGCGGCCGGTGACGCAAGGCCAGGATCTTACGCCGGGACAGGAGGTTACGTCAGTGCCGCTTGAGCATCCGGCACCGCTGGGTGTCTCGCCGTATCAGGCGGAAGTCGCGGTAGATATCCGCCGGAGCGGCGGCGTCCCGGACCTCAAGCAGCTGACAACCAGCCGGCTCCGCGGCGCCGACGACGGCCGAATCGTGCTGGAGAACTGGGGCCCAGGAAGCGAGAGCTGCATCTGGCGCTTCAACGCCCTCTACTGGTCCGCCCTCGAAGCATGGGAGAAGGCATCCGGGCACGGCTACGAGCAGGCACTTCCTGGTGGCGAGAGCGATGCGCGTAACCGCGCCGCAGCCCGCGACCTAGTCGCTGAACTGTTCGCGGACTGGGATCCGCTGGCAGCCGCCGGCGCACTGCCGGCTGAACTGTACGTGGCTGAGCTCGGCGTCGGGAACGGCAACCAGGCAAAGGTGTTCCTGGACGAATTCAAAGACCTCGATCAGGTCCATGGCCGCGGCTACTACAGCCGCCTGCACTACCTCATGTGCGATTACTCGCAGCACGTCCTGGACCTGGCGAGGGAGACCGTGGCGGATCACGCGGCACGCGTGAGCTCGATCCCGCTGGACGCCAGGCACCCGCTGACAGCGCTGGGCTTCCTGCGCGGCCGGGTCTTCCTGCTGTACATCTCCAACGTTTACGACAACCTGCCAACCGACGAGGTCGCACAGCTCGGCGGCAGGACCTACCAGGTACACACCCGCGCGTACCTGCCCGCGGCAGCGGCCGAGCAGCTAGCGGCCTCGGTGTCGGCCGTTCCGGCTGAGCTTCCGACCTTGGTGCGCCAGCTGCTGCGGCTCGGCCCGGCGCTTCTTGCCGACGCCGCACCCGCCCACTTCAGCGACATCGAGGCTGCGGTCCAATTCTGGCAGCAAGCATGGTCCATGACTCGCCTGGAAGAACGGTACGTCCCGCTCACCGGCCTTGACCTCTACCCAGTCGCGCCTGCGGTGAGCGGCGAGATGCTGCGGCCGTTGCTTGAGTCCGGCGCCGACATCCGCGTGCAGGTCAGCAATGGTGCTGTGGCGAGCTTTGTCGACAGCATCTCCTTGCTGCACCCGCTCGGGAAGCTCGTCTGCCACGACCTGTTCGTCACCGACCCGCGGGCCTACCGCTCGGGCTTCCGCGGCCCGGGCAAATACGACGGCTCGGTCGTGAACTGGGTCAACGGCATCCTGCTCGCACATGTTGGCCGCAGGCACGGTTACGACGTGCAGTTCGAGCCCTTCCGGCACCGGAACGGCGGCAACATCGTCACCATGACCGCCCGGGCCAGGGACTGACCCGATGACCAGCGGATCCGTCCTGTCCCGGCTCCAGCCGCTGCCGACCACCGTCGTGGGCTCCTACCCGGTGCCAGAGTGGCTGGAGCGGCTCAAGACTGACTACTTCCGCGGTCGCATGAGCCGTGCTCAGCTGACCGATGTGCATGAGATGGCGATCAAGGCCGCGTTGCATGATCAGGAGCTGGCCGGGATTGACATCGTGTCCGACGGCGAGTTGCGGCGCGATAACGACATCGACTACTTCCTTGCCCGGATACCTGGCATCGAGATATCGAATCGTGCCAAGGATTTCTACTTCGACTACTACGACGTCAGCCTCAACCGGCCGCTGGAGCCCTCGGGCGCCGCTGTGCTCGGGCTAGCCGACGATTTTGCGTTCACAGCTGCGCATACCAGATCGCCGATCAAGTTTTCCTTCACCGGGCCGTTCTCGCTCGCCCGCAGGATCCGGACCAGCCCCTACCCGCACGACCGCGACCTGGTGCTGTCGCTGGCGCGGATCCTCAATACCGAGGCTCGCGCGCTGGCGGACCGCGGGGCTGAACTACTGCAGATCGACGAGCCGTTCCTGGCCGGTTACCCGGAGCACGTCGCCACCGCGGTTGAGGCGATCAACATCGTGACCGAGGGCACCGACGTCACCTGGGCGCTGCATGTCTGCTACGGCAACCGGTACTCCCGGCCGCTGTGGCAAGGACACTATGACTTCCTGTTCCCGGCTGTCCTGGATGCCGCGGTTGACCAGCTGGTCCTCGAGTTTGCCCGCAAGGGTTACGACGACCTGCCCGTGATCCAGAAGTCCGGCTGGGATCGCAACATCGGCCTGGGCGTCGTGGACGTCAAGACCACGGAGATCGAGACGCCGGAACTGATCGCCGACCGAATCCGCCGGGCGGCGGAGATCGTGCCAGCGGATCGGCTTGTGATCAATCCCGACTGCGGCCTCCGCAATCTGCCTGGACCTGTGGCCAGGGCGAAACTCGAAGCGATGGTCGCCGGCGCGGCCACCGTCCGGCAGGAACTAGCAGCCCCAGCAGTAGAAGACGCAACCATCCCGCGACAAAGCAAGTAGGGAGACTAGCCATGGCCCAGCTCGGTTCGGGCGACTACGTATTCACGTCCGAGTCGGTCACCGAAGGACACCCGGACAAGGTCGCCGACGCCATCTCGGACGCCGTCCTGGATGCAGCGCTGTCCGCTGATCCGTACTCCCGGGTGGCGTGCGAAACCCTCGTGACCACCGGCATGGTCGTGCTGGCCGGCGAGATCACGACGCCGCAACTGCTTGACTACCCGCAGATCGTCCGCGACACCTTGATCAGGATCGGATATGACGACCCGGCTTGCGGCTTTGACGGGAGGTCGTGCGCGGTACTTGTCGCCCTGGACAAGCAATCTCCTGACATCGCCCAGGGCGTAGACGAGGCGCACGAGTACCGTGGCCGGCCGTCTGCCGACGAGCTCGACCGCGCTGGCGCAGGGGACCAGGGCATGATGTTCGGCTATGCCACGGACGAGACACCCGAGCTCATGCCGATGCCGATCGCGCTCGCGCACCGGCTCGCCAGACGGCTAGCGCAGGTCCGCAAGGACAAGACGCTGCCCTACCTGCGGCCCGACGGCAAGACCCAGGTGACGGTGCGCTACCACGACGGCCGGCCGGTCGGCATCGAGCGCGTGCTGGTATCCGCCCACCACGCGGCCGAGGTAACCCTCGACCAGATCCGCCGCGATGTATGGGCCACGGTCGTCGAACCTGAGCTGCCGCCTGGGCTCTACGACCCCGAAGCCCTGCATGCCTCCTTGCTGGTCAACCCGACAGGACGGTTCGTGATCGGCGGCCCGGTCGGTGATGCGGGCCTGACCGGGCGCAAGATCATCGTGGACACCTACGGCGGCTATGCACGCCACGGCGGCGGAGCGTTCTCCGGCAAGGACCCATCGAAGGTTGACCGCTCCGCCGCGTATGCGGCACGCCACGTCGCCAAGAACGTGGTAGCGGCTGGCCTGGCGCGACGAGTCGAAGTGCAGGTCGCCTACGCCATCGGCGTCGCGCGGCCGGTGTCGCTGCTCATCGATACCTTCGGCACCGAAACAGTCGATACCGAGCTCATCGCGAGCCTCGTGGACTCGCACTTTGACCTGCGCCCAGCTGCCTTCCGCCAGTACCTCGACCTGCACCGGCCCATCTACGCACCGACCTCGGCCTATGGCCACTTCGGGCGCACCGACATCGACCTGCCCTGGGAGCGGACCGACAAGGCCGCTGACTTGCGGGCGGCAGTGGGCCTGGCGGCCGAGACAGTCGCCGCAGCGGTCTGAGCGGCCGGCCACGATGACCGTTCTCGAGGAGGACGCCGCCCCCGCAATTGCCCGCAGCGCGGCGGCCGACACAGGACCAGCGCCGGACATCGGCAGGCTCACGATGTCCTGCGTGGACGGCCCCGGAATCATCGCCCTGGTCGCGTCGTTCCTGCATCGCCGTGGCGCCAACATCATCCAGTCGGACCAGTATTCGACCGGGCCTACCGGCGGCCGGTTCTTCCTGCGGACAGAATTCCACCTGCCTGGCCTGTCCGGCGAGCTAGGTGCGCTTAAGCGCGACTTCGACGCCCAGGTAGCGAGCGCGCTGGGTGCCGCGTTCCGCCTCTCCGATGCCGCAGTCCCGGTCCGGGTGGCACTATTCGTGTCGCGCCGCGATCACTGCCTCATCGACCTGCTGTGGCGGGCCAGGCGCGGCGAATTGCCGATTGAGATCGTCACGGTGATCTCCAATCACCGCGACCTGCAAGCGGACGTGGCTTCATTCGGTGTGCCGTTCGAGGTGATCCCGGTCACCAAGGCGACCAAACCGGAAGCCGAGCGGAGGCAACTCGATCTGCTCAGGGGACGGGTCGACCTTGTCGTGCTGGCGCGCTACATGCAGATCCTGTCCGGCGCCTTCCTGTCCGACGTGGGCGTGCCCGTGATCAACATTCATCACTCGTTCCTGCCCGCCTTCGCCGGCGCCGGCCCGTACGAGCGCGCGCGGGACCGGGGCGTGAAGCTGATCGGCGCTACAGCTCACTACGCGACTGACGATCTCGACGAAGGCCCCATCATCGAGCAGGACGTCGTCCGGGTCTCGCACCGCGACAGTGTGCCTGAACTCACCAGGCGAGGCGCCGACATCGAACGCACGGTACTCGCGCGGGCAGTTGCCTGGCATTGCCAGGACCGGGTCCTGGTCAACGGCAACACCGCGATCGTCTTCTAGGCAGAAGGGTACGATCTGCGACGTGGACGCGATGGAGAGATTGATTGCGGTGCAGGCGATTCGCGACCTGGTCGTCACGTACGCGATGGCATTTGACGACCACGACTGGGCACGGCTCAGCTCGCTCTGGACGCAGGACGCGGCGTTCGTCGTCGGGGATCAGGCTTTCGAGGGACGAGAAGCGGTTATGACGTTCCTGAGCACCTGCCTGCCTGATGACTACGGGGGCAAGCACATGAACCCGCAGACTCTGGCACAGCTTGCTGATGACGGGCAGTCCGCGGTGGTGGACACCGACGTGGTCTGGATCCCGCAGAACTTCCAGAACACTATCCTGGCGCGTTATCACGACGATGTCGTCAAGGATGGCGACCGCTGGCTCTTCCGTCGCCGCGAGGAGTTCCCCGTGCAGTACCGTCCCGGGCCGCCGCCAATGTCGGGCACGGCGATGTCGGTCAGCTCGGCAACGATGCTCGACGGCGTCTAAGAGGTCAGCGCCTAACAGATCAGAGCGCTGCCAGCGTGTGATCGTTGCTGACGCGCGTGGTCGTGGCGGGTCGCCGGGCAGCCATGACTTTGTCGTTGGCCTGGTGGATCGCGCGGTACGCCTCGACCGTCCGCAGCTTGTGCCAGCGGGCGTAGGCCTCCACATCTTCCTTCGTACCCTGCTCGAGCAGCTCGATCAGGTGCGTGTGCTCGTTTACTGCTTCCTCGGACCGGTGCGGCAGGTATACAAACATCGTCGACCGCAGCCGGTCGAGCCGGGCGTTGGTCTGCTCAAGCAAGTCGACCAGGTAGGCGTTCGGGCACCGGGAGATGATGGCCGCATGGAGCGCCCGGTTCAGCTTGCTGAACCGGAGCGGATCCGCGTGCGCGGCGGCTTGCTCCATGCCGGCGGAGATCTTCCGCAGCCGGGTGATGTCGGAGCGGCGGAGGTTCGTCTGCGCTTCCGCGCTGGCGGCCCCTTCGAGAATGGCCAGTGTGACCATGGCCTGCTCCCACGACGTCGAGTCGACCGGAGAGACGACAGCGCCAACGTTCGGCGTGAACCGCACCCAGCCCTCGGCTTCAAGGCGGCGGAGGGCCTCCCGCACCGGTATCGGGCTGACGCCAAGCTCGCGGGCTAGGGCATCAATATTGAGCCTGGCGAGCGGGGCGATGCTGCCGGAGAAAATCCGGTCTCGAAGGATCGTATAAGTGCGTTCCTGCTTGTTCACAGCTCTCCAGCGTAGTTGTTCCTGGCGCATGCGCACCCCATTGCAGGCGCCTTTCCGTATCTGCCGGTGCGGGAGCCACGGTCCTGACGGCTGGTCCAGAAAAGCTATACGATGCCGGACATGACGACCATGCCCCAGGTAGACATGCCGGACTGGATCAGGACGCTCGCGGCATCGCGTCCCTTTGGCCAGGACGATCGTCGCGGAACCGCCAACCTGATCGATGCGGCCGCGCGAGCCAGGGCCGCTGCCTGCATCCAGACCGGGGCGTCAGTGAGCCTGGCCCGGCCGCTACGCGGTCATGACTACAACGCCTCGGCCGAACGGCCCGGCTTCTGGCACGAGACCTGGTACCGGCCCGACACCGACGGCACCGGCTGGGGACAGGACCACCTGATCCTCAATTCGCATGGCCTGCAGAACACCCACCTTGATGCCCTGAATCACGTCGCCGTGGACGGCACCTTCTACGGCGGACGACCGGTTGATGAACCGGAGCAGGGCTCTGCTGACGTGCTGGCCCCGAGCGGGCTCGTCACCCGCGCTGTCTATGTCGACATCCCCGGTCACCGCGGCACCGACTGGGCCGACCGCCCGGTGGACGGCGCGGACATCGACGCAGCGCTCGGGGCGGCCGGGCTCACATTCGAGCCGGG
>Ga0210391_10004447_pt1 | contig 11678 bp, 12 predicted proteins | sample IncBWC12OmetaG_FD_160573 | JGI IMG/M metagenome (GOLD analysis project Ga0210391, IMG submission 160573) | Forest soil microbial communities from Barre Woods Harvard Forest LTER site, Petersham, Massachusetts, United States - Inc-BW-C-12-O ...
ATCTGCTAACGAACGAAGCCGTTTCATAATCTCCACCGGGTCCTGCATCTTTATTAGTAGTTGCAACTCAGTCGCATCTAGGATACGCTTTATAAGCATGCCGGAAGAGAAATGGTACTGTCCAGCGCCGGCATGAAATTTCGTCGCAACGCGCTTGCGACCAGTTGCGACAATAGAAGAGGACCTCCATGCCGCTGCCCCAAACGGAAATGCCGGGCCGGTTGCAGGCTCACTTTGCTGAACGCGGTATCCGCATGACCGAGCAGCGGCGCGCGATTCTACGGGTGATGGAAACTGCAACCAAACACCTGGACGCTGCGCAGCTTTTGCGCAGGGCACAGAAGCTGGATGCCGGTGTGGATCGCAGCACCGTCTACCGAACTCTGCAACTGCTGAAGCGTCATGGATTGATTGACGAGCTTGATCTCATGCATATCCACGGCGAGGGCCACTACTACGAGCGCAAGCTCAATCGCGATCACATCCACATGGCCTGTTTGCGTTGCGGGAAGATCATGGAATTTGTCAGCGACATTTTTGAGAAGTTGAAGGGACAGGTGGAGAAAGATTGTCGATTCCGGATCGTGGTATCGCGATTAGAGATCGGCGGATACTGCGCGGGGTGCTCGAAGTAGACGGCCTGGAGATAGGGTGAAAGTTCGAAAAAGATACCTGGCTTTGCCCGGCGGACAGCCGATCGCGGCCATCCCCAAGCAAAAAAGCGCCTCGGACTTTTCAGCCCAAGACGCCTCGGCAGCCCTCCCCCAGAACTGCCAAACCACTCTTGGATAGTAGGTTTAGGGCTTTTTTTTGTAAACGTCACTTTGGTAATCCGGGTTCTTGCTGTATTAGAACCGCGAGCGAAACGGGATGCGGGACGAGCGGAGATACGGTCGAGATACTATTGCCGCTTCTGCCAGGTTTGGCCGTTGTCAGAGGTGGCCCAGTGCTCGCCAGTCGAGGTTGAGACCTCTCCGTGCTCTGGGTCGGAGATCTGAATGGCGATGATGTCCCCCGTGAGCGCCACTCCCAGGGCGGAAGGTGTGACTCGGCTCCAGCGATTGCCACCGTCCCAGGTGTGATAAAGAGCGCCGCCGGACCCGCCCGCCCACACTTCAAGTCCCGCGGCTGCAACGGCGCGGAATATAGGACCGGGATACGCCGCAGCCTCGGCCTTCTGATTCTTATTGGCTTCGCTGAAGCTGCCCGCATCAGCCCTGGCCGTGGTCTCCTTGGCCAAGCGAGCTCCACTGGAGGCGACGGTCAGAGCGGGATTTACATCTTCCCACGTATCTCCACCGTCGAAGGAACGCTCTAAAACGCCGGAAGAACTGACAGTCCAGCGCGGTGTGGCAGCGCTGGATGCGGTTTGGCCGGGCACGGGATCTTTGGCTTTAACTACATCTAGATTCGTGAACGCCCGTCCGTTCAAAGGCAAACTAGCTTGATTCTGGGCAACCTGGTTCTGGCTTGTCGCGACGGATTCAGTCGTGATTGGACCGTTCGCTTGCACTTCAACCATTTCTGAGGCAGCGCCGATCTTCACCTGCTGGCCGGTTGCAGCGGTTGGATTCTGTTGTGCCCGCGTAACCATCGAACCTTCTCTGGCTCTGGGCGACGCGAGACTCGTAGGCGAAACTCCGCTGCCCGAGCCGGCACCGATCCCGCCGGCAGACCCGGGTGCAGCGCCTGCTGCTCCTCCCTTAACGAAACCGCCGGACCTCGGGAGGGTTGATCTTGCGGGGCTTGATCTTGCGGGGCTGGGCGGCTGCTCTGCGCGGCCGGATCCGACCACGGCCTCGGGCCCCGTCAATGTCTGCGACCCGGTGGCGGACAATGCTTTTTGCATCTCCGTTTGCCCCACCGTTGCCGGGGGCGAGGGCGCTTGCCGCGACAGGGAAGAGGCTCCTATAGCGTCCTGTGGCTGGTTTGAGGCGACGCTGTTTTCGCTGCGATGCGAGTATTCGAGAACCCCGAGCGACGTGACCACCAGAATTCCCGCAGCCAGAGCTGCCCAACGAAGCGTGGGCCAGCGAAGCCAGCCCATCCCAGCGGTGCTAACAGTGATAGGCAACGCAACCGTCTTTCCCGCTCGCTCTGTCTCTATCTCTGTGGCAGGCAAAGCTATCGCAACCACGTCGCGACAATCGCCACAGCGCGTAAGGTGTTCCGTCACCCTGGCGCGCTCGTCCCCGGCAAGCGACTGCTCGGCGAAGGCGGTGAGCTGATCGGCATCGGGATGCGAATCGGCGGCTGGCGGCTTTTCCTGCAGCCGCTTCAGCACGAATTGGGGGACGTCCTGCATATCAGTTTCTAAGATCTAGTTACCATTTCTCGGCCATGCTTGTTCGCCAACACGGGTTCAAGGATTCGCCTGCACCCCCGGGCCTCCCCGGGTTCGAGCCTCGACTGGGTTTTCCCTCTTTGGAGAGAACGTTGCGGACGGCGATTCTTGCGCCAGGCTGCGGCGAATATCCACCCGAAGGTCACGCACGTCCACTTCTAAAGCCTCTTCTGCCTGGCGGCGAGCCATGCCCCGCTGCATCATGGTGGCCAGGATTTTTTTCCGCAGGGACTTGGCCAACTTGTCCACCTTGCGGCTGATGGTGGATTCGTGTACCCCCAGCATGCCGGCGATTTCGGCAAGCGTACGGCCATCCAGAAAATAGGCCGCCAGCACCAGACGCTCGTCGCTAGAGAGCGCAGCCAGGGCAGCGTCGGTGGCGGATTCCAGGCGTGCGTCCGGGGAAGGAACCGGCTCTGGCTCGGGAGCCGCGAACTGGAGACCTTCTTCGCCCTCCTCTTCCAGGCTCACCAGACGTTTTGTGCGGCGGTAGCGATTCACGAACTCTTGCGCCAGCACGGTACGCAGCCAACCTTCGAGCGATCCGCGCCCGGTAAAGGATGCCAGCTTCGAAACCCGTTCGCCTTCGCGCGTGCCCGTGCCATAGAGCTCGGCATAAAGCGTGTCGGCCAGATCGCGGGCGGCGGAATCCTCGCGGGCAATGCGCAAAGCCGATTGATAAAGCTTTTCCCGGTAACGGGTGAGGAAAATCTCCCACGCCGCGTTATGCCCCGCGGCACACGCTCTCGCCAGAGCGAGTTCTTCGACGCGCAAGGTCAACAGAAAAGTCTCCACCTCGGTTTGAGTAGCCCCGGCAGGGAGATACTTGGCAGCCACGTCACAAAGAACGGCTGCTAGGGATTCACCGGAGAGGCCGATCTTTTCGCAACCACTTTTCGCTTGCAGCTCCGCCAGCAATTCGGAGACTGCCGATCGCACTGGAGCGGAAATCGGTCTCGTGTCGGGCATGCAGACTAGAAAAGAGTACGACGAGCAGGGCTTTCGATACTACTAATTCCTTAGACGCGGCTCTATTAATTTTAGCCGCAAGGCTAAGCTTTCTTTTCGTTCTTCCGGCGAGTCGAGACGGACGGCGCGTCCCGGAATAAAGTCCTCCTGGGCCGGGGCGCGACCGATCCGCTCTCGGGAGGAACCCGATGAAGTCGAAAATGTTGCTGACATTGGCGATGTTACTGCTCATGGCTGGACTAGCCACGGTTCGACTTGTCACCGCGAACCTGAGTCCAGTCCATGGCGAGGGACCTTCGAGCTCAGCCTTCAAGGTCCTGGAACCGATCGGGCATGGAAATCTCACGGTGTTTCCCGTTGTCGCTCCCAAGTCCTATGCCACAGGCGAGTTTCTTACCTTGGATGAAGGCTTGCGCTCGGGAGAAGTGGTTGTGACGGAATACGGAAATGTTCGCGGATTGCTGCGCCGGCGCACCACACCCGCGATGCAGCACGATATTGCCGAGGTGAACCGGTTGGTGCTGATCAACAATTCAAAGCGGCCGCTGTTGCTTTTGGCCGGCGAGATCGTCACCGGAGGCAAACAGGACCGCGTGATCGGCAAGGATCGTATTGTTCCGTCGGAAAGCGATCCCGTCGATCTTAGTGTCTTCTGCGTGGAGCCGGGCCGCTGGGTAGCGAGCAGCGATCATTTCGGCGCTTCGGGAACAACCTACGCGTCGGGAAGCGCAGGAGGCGGCGGAGTATCTTTGGGGACCCTCATGGCTCAGCCTTCCGTACGCGCAAAAGCGATGGGCGATAAGGACCAGAACCAAGTTTGGGCGGAGGTGAGGAAGCAGCAACAGTCAATGACGGTCGAGGTAGCAGCAGGAGCCTCGGCGGTGAATGCGGACGAGATACGCTCCACGAGTTCGTATGCCCGCGTGATGGAGAACAAAGATGTAAAGGAAAAAGTCGACGAGGTGGCCAGGCCTATCGAACACAACTATCAGAGCCTGATCAAACAACTGCGCGATCGTAAGGCGGTCGGAGTGGTGGTTGCGGTCAATGGGCGCATCATCTGGGCCGATGTTTTCGCCAGCACGGAGCTGCTCGAAAGATATTGGCCGAAGCTGGTTCGCTCCTATGCTTCGGAAGCCGTGGTAACGCGAGCGAAGGGGGGCGAGGCCAGCTTGGCACAGGCAGAGGCGTTTCTTGGAGAGATGGAAGGACGCAGGGAAACAATTGAAAGCGAACCGGGAATTTACCGTCACACCGAAATCAACGGCGATGGATTCAAGGCGTTCGCGCTGACCTCGCTGCTGCCGAAGACTGGCTTTGATGTTCACGTAGCGAAAATGGCAGAGTAACCGGAGGGCAGTTCTCAGTTCGCCGGGCTTTGGTTTTGATACCAGTTGCGCCAGGCGGCGGAGTTGTTCCCCAGGCGCTGTTTGGTGATGTCGGCCAATGCCTGATAGGCCCAGCCACGGGTCTGAGCGTCGAGCGCCGGATCATCGGAATAGTCGATCAGTCGCGGAACTGCGATGAGACGCTGGTCGTGGGTGAACATACCGGACTCCGCCAGGCTGCAAGCGGCGCGTTCGCGCACCATCGGAGATGGATCATTGTGCATTGCATCGAGCAAGGGCTCGATGGTAGGAGTCGTTCCCACCAAAGCCAGGCCTTCCACCGCCCAACGGCGCGAGTCTTGGGAATTATTCTCGGATTCGCGGCCATTAACGTTAACCCGGCCATTAAGATGAGCGGTTAAAAGCTGAACCACGCGGTCGGTCTCAATGCCGCGGTTCGCAAGCAGGCCCAGGCTCCACAAAGCCCAGATCTTTTTCGCGTGGTCGGCGGAGCCCGCCTGTTTCTCAAGCGCATCGACGGTAGACCGGTTCTTGGTAAGGCCGTAGGCGGCGAGTTGCACTTCGATGGCGGAATCCCTCACATTTCTGTCAGTCGAGTTGAGGGCCGCCGTAGTAAGTTCGCCGAGTTGGGCATCCCATTTGAGTTTTCCGCGCCAGGCATCGACGCGAGCTTCGATTTGGTTCGTAGCTCCGTCAGAACGTGCTACGGCGCGCTCGAGCAGGATTTCGGCCTGCCTCTGCGGCCTCTGGCGGTCAATATCTGAAGCGGGCGAAACCGAGGAGATACCAGTATTTCTCTTCGACGACAATGGATCTGAGAATTTTTCCCAAACCTTTCCCAGACCTCCGCCGCTGGAGACTGCCACCGCGAGCCCAATTCCCGCCATCATTACGGCCACATGCAGCACCCGCGCCGCTAAGACTTGCGGGCGACGAGAATCTGGATGTCCGGCAACTTGTTCCGATCGAAGGTCCGAACCGGAAGCAAGCGCGTCGAAGTCCGGCGTCGGCTGGAGCCGTGGGTCTGAGGAGCCCGCTCCGCAGTCTTGCTCCGGTATGTTTGGTCGAAAAACACTCATAGTGCAAAGTTTAGGCAGGGCTGGAGATAGGGTAAAGTTACCTCTGGGTCCCGCCCCCCAGGAGATTAGATGCATGAGTGCGGCTACCTGCGGGCCGGAAATGGCATCGGAATAAACGCCATGGGCCTAAATGCCACGGAGGAAGAATGTCTGCCCGAAGAAATTACTTTCGACGTCGGAGTCCGGCTTCGCTCGTTCTGATTCTCGTCGCGGCCGCTCTCGCTGCTGCCGCTCCCGGATACAAAGTGGTGAACACTCACAAAATAGGAGGCGATGGTGGTTGGGATTACCTGACCGCGGATGCGGCGGCGAGACGTCTTTATATCTCGCGAGCCACGCACGTGATCGTGCTCGATCTGGATTCCGGCAAGAATGTGGGGGACATCGCGGACACACCGGGGGTTCATGGCATTGCGCTCGCCCCGGAGCTGGGGCACGGCTTTACCAGCAATGGACGCGAAGGCACAGTGAGCATTTTTGATCTGAAAACGCTGGCCACGAGTGGCAAAGTAAAAGTGGGGGAAAATCCGGACGCCATCCTGTACGACCCAGCGACCAAGCGGGTCTTCACATTCAACGGTCGAAGCCAGGATTCAACCGCCATCGATGCCACTAACGGCACGGTACTGGGCACGATCAAACTGGACGGCAAGCCCGAATTCGCGGCCAGTGACGGCCAGGGCGGAGTGTTCGTGAATATCGAAGACAAGAGCGAACTGGTGGCAATCGATCCGAAAAAGCTAGAGGTGAAATCGAAGTGGGCACTGGCCCCATGCGAATCGCCTTCAGGTTTGTCCATGGATAAGAAAAACCGCCGCCTGTTTGTCGGCTGCGAGAACAAGATGATGGCCGTGGTCGACGCCGATTCCGGTAAAGTTTTGGCAACCCCCGCCATCGGCGACGGCGTAGACGCAACCGCATTCGACGACGAAACCGGACTGGCTTTCGCTTCCTGCGGGGAAGGGGTGCTAAGTGTAATTCGCGAAGATTCGCCGGAGAAATTCAGTGTGGCGGAAAGTGTTCCGACGCAGGCGGGCGCGCGCACCCTGGCTCTCGATTCCAAGACGCATCAAGTGTTCGTGGTGACGGCGAAATTCGGTCCGCCTCCCGCCGCGACCGCGGATAATCCCCACCCTCGGCGCAGCATCGTTCCTGACACCTTTGTGGTTCTCGTCTTGAGCAAATGACCCTGACTCTCAATTCCTGCAGGAAGACGCTTTTGCTCGGGCTGGCAATCATGATTGCGCAGGTCTGCACCGTGCGGATCTGCGCGGCCTATTCCGTGCTCACCCACGAAGAGATCGTCGATTTGGCGTGGAAGGACAGCTTCCTGCCTGCGCTGAAGAAGCGATTTCCCGCCGCTACCGACGATGATTTGAAGAAGGCCCACGCCTTCGCATACGGTGGCTCGCTGATTCAGGACATGGGATATTACCCCTTTGGGAACAAGTATTTCAGCGACCTCACTCACTATGTGCGCAGCGGCGACTTCGTCATCAACTTGATCAAGGAAGCTTCTGACCTGGACGAATACGCTTTTGCCTTGGGCGCGCTGGCTCACTATTCGGCGGATAATTGCGGACATCCCACCGTCAACCAGGCTGTCGGCCTCGAATTTCCCAAGCTTCGCAAGAAGTATGGGAACGTTGTCACCTACGAGGATAATCCGAAGGCCCACATCCGCACCGAGTTTGGTTTCGATGTAACGCAGGTAGCGAAGAACCGCTACACTTCCGACCGCTATCACGATTTCATCGGCTTCGAAATTTCGAAGCCCGTCCTGGAGCGGGCGTTTCAGGATACTTACGGCATTCCTTTGACGGACGTTCTCTCCAAAGAGGATTTGGCGGTGGGGACTTTTCGACGGGCGATTAGCCACATCCTTCCGGAGATGACTCGCGTGGCTCTAATTGCGCGCCGCCAGGAGATTGTTTCGGAAACCCCGAACTTCCGTGCGCGAGAGTTCCGTTATTACTTATCGCGTACCAGCTATCAGAAGGAATGGGGGAAAGGGTATCGCAAACCTGGCTTCGGAACCCGTCTACTGGGGTTCTTTCTAAGATTCGTGCCCAAGGTAGGACCATTCAAAGCGCTTGACTTTAAAATTCCTACCCAGAAAACTGAGGACCTTTACATCGCCAGCGTGGATAAAACGGTGGAGGATTACACCAAGCTTCTCCACGAAACAACTGCCGGAGACTTGCACCTGGAGAACACCGATTTTGATACCGGCCACGTTACCCGCGCCGGTGAATACGGCCTGACCGATAAGGCCTATGCCCACCTGCTTAACCAATTGGCTCAGCATAACTTCGAGCAGATCAGCCCCGAGCTGCGGGCCAATATTCTGGCTTTTTATGGCGATCCAAACGCGCCGGTCGCGACCAAAAAGAAGCCGGCGGACTGGCAGAAAACGCAGGATGAAGTGCAAAAGCTCCGCGCCCTGCCGGAATCTACGCCGGCTGCAAGCAAGGCGGAATTGCAGATCGAGCCCGACCCAATCCCCATGGAATTGTCTCAGAAACAAGATTCCACGCCGAAGGAATAGCGCGTAAAGCCCTCGTGGTAATCCCTCCGAACGACCGTTCGGTTGTACATTTATCGACCCGCCGTGTATCATCGCAAAACTTTAATCACCTGCGAAAGGTCTTTCAATCTGTACTCTGACGCTTACAGTCTCTCCGAGGATTGTTGGAAATGATGCCGGACGATAAGTTTTACCGGGCACGGGTCACCACACGCGAGGAGTTCGCGCCCGACCTTTGGATGATTCGCATTCAGCCCGGCGGCGAGTTCAAGTTTGCTCCCGGGCAGTACGCAACCCTCGGGGTAGAGCACGACGGCAGGCGGACCGAGCGTCCGTACTCGATCGTCTCCGCGCCTTTTGAAAATGAAATCGAATTTTTCTTCGAACTGGTGCCGGAAGGAGCTCTCACTCCGCGCCTGTACAAACTGCAGCCCGGCGATGAATTGCTGATGAGGAAAATCCCCAAAGGAAAATTCACGCTCGATACCGAGAGCGAACGAAAGCACCATTTACTGGTCTCCACCGTGACCGGCGTGGCCCCGTTTGTAAGTTTCGTCCGCACGCTTTCGAAGGATTGGAAAGAAGGTCGCTTCGACGGCAGCCACCAACTGTACCTGCTCAACGGCGCCAGCCGTCCCTGGGAGTTCGGCTACAAAGAAGAGTTAATCCGCTTCGACGCGGAACTCCCCTGGTTCAAATACGTACCCACCGTGAGCCGGCCATGGGATCACGCAGACTGGCCGGGCGAAATCGGCCGCGCCGACGATGTGCTGCGCAAGTATGCCGACCGCTGGGAACTCGACGCCACCAATACGACAGCGTATTTGTGCGGACACCCGGACATGATCGCCAATAGTAAGGCAATTCTGAAACGCCGCGGCTTCGTCGATCGGACTGCGATTAAGGAAGAGATCTACTGGATTCCTGCGAAGTAGTTGCTCATGCAGAGGCAGCCGCCCCGGCTGTCCCGCCTGAAGCCCACCCCGGCGGACGTCCGCCACAAGCCTAAGCGGCCACGCGCGAACTCCGGCGCTCGAGCAGCAACACGTCTCTCCAGGTGTCGCCCATTTTTCCAATCCGGCGCCGCACGCCAACGTCGCGAAATCCGCATGACTTGTGAATCGCAACGCTGGCGACGTTCTCGGGAAAGATTCCAGCTTGTAGGGTCCAGACTCCGTGACGCTCCGATTCCTCGACCAGCGCTTTCAGAAGAGCCTTGCCGACGCCGTTGCCACGCGCCGCGGCGGCGACATAAACCGACACTTCCGCTACTCCGGAATAAACCAAGCGCGCGGAAACCGGGCTGAGCGCAGCCCATCCGAGGATCTGCTTTCCCTTTTGCGCAAGCAGACGACAATCCTGGCGATGATTTCCATCCCACTTTTTCCAGTCCGGAAGCTCGGTTTCGAACGTTGCGTTACCGCTGGTGATGCCTTCGCGATAAATCCCGCGAACCGCGATCCAGTCTTCTGGCTGCATGAAAGTGATTTGGTAATCCATGCCGGGCGCATTGCACTTTAGGTTTCCGCGGGCGCAAAGACGACTAGAACCGCAAGGTCCTCGGTAATGTCGTAGAAACGATGTCCCACTTGCGCGGCAACGAAGATCACGCTACCCGCGGAAATTTCCCGATCTTCGGACTCAGCCTGGAAGCGGGCGCGGCCGCGGACAACATAATACATCTCATCTTCGCGATGCGGTTTCTGCCGATCCGTTCCTCCCGCGGGCAGGACGTAAAGCCCGGCACTCATGGTCGGCACACGCAGGAATTCGCGGTACGACTTGTCGCTCTCGGACCGCTGCTCGTCGATCTCCGGCAGGCTGGCAAAGAGCGTTCTCACGCCAGGATGCCTCCGAAAATCAGGTCGGTAAACTGCGGAATCAGGTTCTGTGCTTGCAGATCGCCTTCCGGTTTGTACCATTGGTAAATCCAGTTGATCATGCCGAGCAGAGCGAAAGCAGCGGCGCGCGGACTCACCTTCGCCCGTGCGGAATGCGACTGCCGGGCCTTGTTCTGCACTTCCGCCATCAGGCTTTCGAGGAAGTGGATGTAGTCCTTCTTGCGGGCGTTAATGCGTTTGCGGAGCGAGGGCGGCAGCGGATGGTTTTCGTGCAGCATCACGGTAATCTCACGGTCGCGCGGGCTAAGCACAACTTCAATATGCAGGCGTATGAGAGCCCGCAGCCGTTCTTCGGGATCGGCTATACCACGCACCGGATTCAGTACTCGATCCTGGGTAATCTCCATGGCATGGTCCATGATCTCGAACAGGATTTCATCTTTGCTCTGAAAGTGATGATAGAGGCCGCCCTTGCTTAGCTTGAGTGCGGCCGCCACATCATTCATGGAAGTGGCGTCGTAACCTCGCTGCTGAAACAAGCGAGCGGCGATGCGCAGTATTTCCTGCCGGGAATCGACCACAGTCTCGCGGGCCATCGGGTGACATGGTAAACAGTTCCGGAGTGGAATGCCAATTCGCTTCGACCTCCGTGCGGAACAGCTACCGAACCAGGTTGCTCGGACCCGAATTTGTTGCGTCTGACTGGGTACTAAAGTCGCCTCCGAGGACACAATTTGGGTGGTCGTTCCTTCCGCGTGGTGGTAGGGTTTGTTCAAAATGCGAAATAAAGAATAGGCCGGATTCGCAGCTGGCAAACTGCAAAGGGCCGCGGAGTAAGCAAAATTCACGGAGAGCCAACGTATGGGAGACTTAAAATCAAACTGCGGCCGTTACCTAATCAACTACGCGGCTGTGGCATTGCTTTTCCTTCCGGCGTTGCCGTGTGCTTCACAGACCACAGTGAAGGCCCAGCCGGAGAACCCGTTCTCCGGGGATCTCAAGAAATATCCCGGCTTGCTCACGGAATTGGGCCACTTGGCTGGAGCCCTAAAGAGTGACGTTCAATTTCCACCCCTCAGCACGCAGAGCCATCTCTTGGCACATCTGCCCGCGGCAACCAGCTATTATGCCGCCTTCCCCAACTACGGCGAAACTGCACATCAAACGCTCGAGACGCTACGCCGGGAGGTACAGGCGAGTGCGGTTCTGCGGGATTGGTGGCAGCACGGCGAGCTCAGTTCGGCAGGACCTAAGCTGGAGGATTTCCTCGCGAAATTCTCTGAGGTCTCGCAATACCTGGGCAATGAATTGGTGGTGTCCGGGGCAACGGGCGGGGTAAGCGAGCCGGGTGCAGCAGGTCGCGACCTGCTCATTATTGCCGAGGTGCGCAAGCCGGGATTAAAAGATTTCCTGAAAAAGATGCTGAAGGATCGCGAAGACGAACCCCAGTTCCCCGTGCGCGTTCTGGACCCGCAGGAACTGGCTCAGGCACAAACTCAGGCACAAACCCAGGCACAAACAAAGAGCGGAATTGCGGCTCAGCAACTAGTCATTCTCGTGCGTCCTGAC
>Ga0210391_10004452_pt1 | contig 11672 bp, 12 predicted proteins | sample IncBWC12OmetaG_FD_160573 | JGI IMG/M metagenome (GOLD analysis project Ga0210391, IMG submission 160573) | Forest soil microbial communities from Barre Woods Harvard Forest LTER site, Petersham, Massachusetts, United States - Inc-BW-C-12-O ...
TTTCGCTTTTTCTTCCATAGCCGAGAGCGGCACGCACCATATATCCAGATCGCGGCATGCCGGCCGCTTCGGCCAATGCATCGATTTTTTCGATCTGGCTTTCCCTTGCCGTGATGTTTACTCTTACCGTTACATCCGGAGCGTCCACATTCACCATGAAGGCGATGGCACCCTGCCTCGCCGCGTCCTTCGCCAGGTCGTCGATCTTTGACGACTCCGGCACGTCTTCTCCATCCTCAATCATGCCTTCGATATGGAACGCCAGCTCGTCTCCCGAAAGAGTTCCACTATACTGATTGCGATCTAATCTCGAAACTCAATCCCAAAGGAGACAAAACAGGATGGGTTCCACTTCACTCGTTTTATCCCTGACCCTCGCGCTGCTGACGGTTGCCTGCTCGACCGCTCCGGCCCCGCCCCCCGACACGCGCGCCGCCGATGTGCAAGCGGTCAAGGATGTCGAGGCGGCGTGGGTTAACGACGCCGCTTCCAAGGATGCGGAAAAGTGGGCTAGTTATTTTACGGATGATGGTTCGGGGCTTTATCCGGGCGCGGCAACTTTGAATGGCAAGGCGGCGATCAGGGCGGCGATGGCGCCGTATTTTGCCGATCCTAACTTTGCGCTGACCTTCCAATCGACGCGGACGGTGGCCTCGAAGGGTGGCGACTTGGTCTATTCTCAAGGCACCTACTCGATGACCATGACCGACCCGAAGACGAAGAAGCCGATGACGGACAAGGGAAAGTTTCTGACGGTTTATGCCAAACAGGCCGACGGAAGCTGGAAGGCGGTTGCCGATACGTTCAATTCTGACTCGCCTATGTAGCCCGCCTAGCAATGCCTTGTACGATCATCGGAGTTGGCGGAGCGAGAACGGAATGCATTACCTTCTATTCTACGAAGTGGCTGACGACTACCTTGCGCGGCGGGCGGAGTTTCGCGATGCGCATCTGGAAAAAGCCTGGACGGCGAGCGAACGCGGCGAATTGCTGCTCGGCGGAGCTCTGCAAGATCCAGTAGACGGCGCGGTCTTGCTATTCCAAGCCGACTCGCCTGAGGTTGCCAAGAAGTTTGCGCGCACGGATCCTTATGTGACGAGCGGGCTGGTGAAGCGTTGGCATGTGCGGGAGTGGAAGACGGTGTCGGGCGAAGACTCTGCGACGCCCATCAGGCCAGTTTCGACGGCCGCCGCCGCCACGAATCAATGCGCGTCTCCGGTCGCATCGCAAGCCCGTACTTCGTCCGACGATATGTCCGACGTTACGTCAGACGATAGGTCAGACGATAACCACTTGCTCTTGACGCTCCGCATGTGGAAGGGGCGCGCGAGCGACGAGAAAGCGGGTGAGTACGTCGACTTCGTAACCAAGAAAATCTTCCCGTCACTGAGGGCGATCGAAGGGCATCGCGGAGCTTACCTGCTTCGTCGGGCAGTTGATGGGGCGATTGAATTTGTCGTGTTGACGCTTTGGGAGTCGATGGAAGCGGTTCGCCGGTTTGCCGGAAGTAAACCAGAAAAGGCGGTGGTCGAACCGGAAGCGCGGGCCGTGCTTAGCGGTTTCGATGAAACGGCAACACACTTCGAAGTTATTCATCGACCTACGAGCAATGGATGAACCCCGGCATCTTGCGCACCGCAGGCCGAGGACACGCCGCCTATCAGCCTTTTGCGAATATCCCAACCGACACAAGAGTGTGCTATAACGCACAGCTTTTAGTTGGCGAACCTAGTAGTGTTGCTTTGTCTCTTCTAGCATCCTTCCGCCGTACCGAAGGTGACGGGTCCTTGCGAAATTAGACAGCATTGCGCTGTGCGAGGAGCCGTTATGATGATGGTTAACAAAACCCGTCTGCCAAAGAAGTCCCCTGCGCCACCACCGTCCGCTGACGGTGACGGAAACCATGTTTACAACGAGATTCTGCTGAGTCTTCCGCAAGAAGAATCCGAGCAGATCCTGCCAAAATTGGAATTCGTGCGCTTGAATACGCACCAGGTGCTGCACGAGTCGGGCGACACATTGAAGTCGGCATGGTTTTGTAATAGCGGCCTGGTTTCTATTCTGAGCGTCTTCCCGGATGGAAAAACCGTGGAGGTGGGTCTGGTGGGCAAGGAAGGATTTATCGGCGTGCCGCTGGTGGCGGGGTTTCGCACCGCGCCGACCCGGGCCATCACCCAGATCGAGGGATCCGCGTTTCGCATCGACAGCGACAAACTGATCGCACTCTTGGGGGAGTGCCCCAAACTAGAGCGGCGGTTGCAACAGTTCTCGCAGATCCTGGCCATGCAAGTGACGCAGATTGCCGCCTGCAATCGACTGCATGAAGTGGACGAGAGATTGGCGCGATGGTTGTTGATGAGCGCCGATCGCGTGGGATCGAATTCAGTACCGTTGACCCAGGAATTGATAGCCCAGATGCTCGGCACGCGCCGCTCGAGCGTGACCGTGGCCGCTGGAATCCTGCAAAAAGCAGGGCTCATCGCCCATACCCGCGGCGACGTAGAGATTATCGACCGGCCAAGATTGGAAGAGGCATCCTGTGATTGCTACGCCATCATGCAACGGCAGATTCGGGAATGGCGGAGCGAAACAGAATAGTGATCACGCATGGCCCCAGCGGGCGCCAGCGCACCAATGTAGGTTACCCGGCGGACTGACAGACCTATCAGTTGCGAATATGTTGCGGTCATGCGCGCAAGATGTTCCTCGCAGCGGAGTTCTCAGCTCCGTGATCTCTGCTCTCACAGGAGAATCATGCCGGAACTCGAGCTTATCGCCTTAGCTTTTGATCGGCATGCGATTCAATGCCCGCATTGCCACGAGGAAACCATCCATCCGTGGACAGGGAAGATGATCCTCTTCGCCAACTGCAAATGCACTCATTGCGGCAGAGATTTCGTGATTGCGCTGAACCAGCCGCGCGGATAGGACTCTACCATAAAGACGGGCTCGCCGCGGTGGGTCATGTCCGGATGACACGAACCTTTGGTTACACTAGACCATTCTGGTTTCTTTTTGACAGGAGGTCAGTGGCCGAGGAAAATAGCGGATATCCATGCGTGCCGGAACAAACTTAACCCACAACCTGGAGAGAAACATTATGAAGAAAATGATTGCCGTTTCCATTCTATCTGTGTGTCTGTCGTTCGTCGCCGGAGTCGCGGTTGCCGATCGGGTACACGACTGGCACGATCTAGACGCGGTCCATCACCATGTGGAGGAAGCGATCCGAGAGCTGGACCACGCCCGTGCCGCCAACCACTACGATATGGCCGGACATGGCGCCAAGGCCGAAGAGCATTTGCACGCGGCGGAGCACGAACTGCACGATGCTGTCGAGGCCATCAGGGCAGAACACTAAACCACCAAGCGCAGTAGGTTCGCTCGTTAACCTTCGTTATCAGAAAATGCCATCCGTCGTCCGGAGGAGTTGCTCTCGGGCGAGGGATGGCTTTCTTGCGTTTTGCGCGGAATACCATACATCATACCTATGGTATGATGTATGGTAGTATGTCAAGCCCTAAGGCAAGTATCAAGCAGCGGCGCACATTCACTCTCTCTCCCGCTAATCTCGCGTACCTGGAGCAGGAAACTCGGAGGCGGAACGCCGATTCACAATCGGCGGTTCTGGATGAACTTCTTCGAGAGAAGATGCGAGAGCGCCGACTGGCGGCACTCGAAACCGCCATCGGCAGCTATTACGACGGTGTCAGCAACGCTGAAGTGGAGGAAGAGAAAATCTGGGGCGAGTTCGCCGGAAACCATCTCACTCGGAAGGAGGATGAGCCCTTGTATGTTCAGAGCATCCGCGACAAACCCGCAGCGGGGCGAAATCTGGTTCACGAAACTGCCGACCGACCCACCAAAAAAAGGAAAGCGCCCGGTAGTCATCGTGTCGGTCGACGCGCGAAACAATCATCCGCGCGCTAATACTGTGTTGGTCGTGCCGCTGAGCACATCCCGCGACAAAAGCGAGTCGCCAACCCACGTTCTTCTCGAATCACGGCAAACCGGCCTGCGGGAACGGTCGGTGGCGAAGGCAGAGAATGTTGCTACGATTAGCAAAATACTCTTGGAACGATCGAGGGAACGATTGCGGCCGCTTAGTTCGACTCAAGTTTGCGACCTGGCGCGGAAGGTTCAGTTAGCCATGGGATGCTTACCGTAGGAGGATGATCCGGCGTATTGTCAGCTGCATGTCTTCGCTGCCGGTAGAACTACGACAAAACGCAACGGCGATTAGGTCAGATCGAGTCCAGACTTGGAGAGCGGCGGCTAACCTAGTGGAATTCCTCGAGCGGTTCGGTCTGCGGTAACGACGGGATCGGCCTCTGCGGCGAAAAGGATAGGAGGCGTTTTTAGTTCACGGCGCACCTTTTCCTGCGGGGCTACACGATGGTCAACCATAAAAGGCGGAGTCTACTACAGCAACGTGCCTCGCCGCCGTGAGCGAGTCTCTCAATCATCGAGCGATTGCGAAATTCGCTCCCATTCCTTCATCAGATTTTGCAGGGCGCTTTTATGGTCGGAGTGTTCCACCGTTTGCCGCTGCGTCTGTTCCGCACTCACAAAGCTCTGCAGTTGCGTCTCGCACAAGGCAATGGCCGCTTCGGCGCGCGCGATTTCCTCTTCTACTTCGTGCAGACGATCTGCCATCTGCTGGCGCTTGATAGGATTCAGCCGCTTGCCCCTGGGCTCGGCCGAGTCACCGACTGGAGCGCGATCTCCGTTCACGGGCACGGCCGAAGGCACCGCCGGAGCCACGGATAGAGATGAGGGAGCCAACGATGGCGACTTCTCCGCTGCTTCCACCGCCGCGGCTCTTCCCTGCTTGCGCCAGAGATAATCTTCATAATTTCCTGGATAGATTTCTACTTTGCCGTCGCCGATTTCGAAGACGCGGGTGGCTAAGCCGTCGATGAAATAGCGGTCGTGAGAAACGAAGACGACGGTGCCCGCGTATTGCATCAAGGCCTCGAGCAGGACGTCTTTGGCGCGAAGGTCAAGGTGGTTGGTGGGCTCGTCGAGCAGCAGGAAGTTGGCGGGATGCAGCAGCATTTTGAGCAGCGCGTAGCGATTGCGCTCGCCTCCGGATAAGACGCCGATGCGCTTGAACACGTCGTCGCCAGAAAAAAGAAAACAACCGAGCAGGCTGCGCAGCTGGGTTTGTGTGGAGGCGGGCGAGAGCTCGCCGAGATCGTCGAGGATACGAGCTTCGGGGTCTAGTTCTTTGTATTGATCTTGCGCGAAGTAGTCGGGCTCGACGTTGTGGCCGAGCTTGTATTCACCGGCGGTGAGCGGCTCCTGGCCCGCGAGGAGTTTAATAAGCGTTGACTTCCCCGCTCCGTTGACGCCTACGAGGGCGATGCGCTCGCCACGCTCGATTATGAAATTGACTTTGTCAAATACTTTGTGTTCGCTGATTCCACGCTCGCCGTAGCTTTTGGCGACATTGGCAAACTCGGCGACGATGCGTCCGCTCGGCTTGGGTTGCGGAAAAGAGAAATGAACAGTCTTCTCTTCTTCCGGAATTTGGATCCGCTCGATTTTCTCCAGCTCTTTGATGCGGCTTTGCACCTGCTTCGCCTTGGTTGCGGTATAGCGGAAGCGATTGATGAATACTTCCAACTGCTCGATGCGGTCGCGCTGCGTTTTATAGGCGGATTCGAGCTGCTCCTTGCGGGCGCTTTTCGCGGCTAGATATTGATCGTAGTTGCCGGCGTAGAAGTGAATTTGCTTGTTCCAGATTTCCACGATGCGATCGACGGTGATGTCGAGAAAATAACGATCGTGCGAGATGAGGACGAAGGCATAGGGATAGGTGGTCAGGTACTCCTCAAGCCAGTTGCGGGCTTCGAGATCGAGGTGATTGGTGGGCTCGTCCAGCAGCAGCAGGTTGGGCTTCTGCAACAAAAGTTTGGCAAGGGCGATACGCATCTGCCATCCGCCCGAAAATTCTTCGGTTTGCCGAGCCCAGTCCTCGCGGCGGAAGCCAAGACCGGTGAGCACCTGTCCGACCTGTGCCTCGAGCGTGTATCCGTCGCGGGCGACGAATTCATGTTCGAGCTTCTGGTAACGGTCGGCGACGTTCGAATATTCCTGCCCCTCGTGGTCGAGCTCCGACATGCTGCGGGTCAGCGCCTCCATCTCCTTTTCCATGGCGTGGAGCTCATCAAACACCGACATGCACTCGGCGAAAACGGTGCGGCCAGTCATGGTGAGGCCGTCCTGCGGAAGATAGCCGGTCGAAATGCCCTTGGTACGCGAGAGGGAGCCGTAGTCGAGTGATTCCATCCCGGCGAGAATTTTCATGACGGTCGATTTGCCGGTGCCGTTCGCCCCGACCAGGCCAACCCGCGATTCCGGTGTGATCAGCCAGTCGGCGTCCTCGAACAGAAGTTTGTGGCCATAGCGCTTGCCGGCGGAGGAGAGTTGGATCATGGGGTTCTCTATTAAATATAGCGGACGGGGCGACACTAGTTGCCAGTTGTGAGTTCTCAGTGGGATTATTCAACTGAGAGCCAGAGATGGAGCGCCATGACGGTCGCGATCGTCTGGGACCCTGCTTATTCCGGATTGGAGCTGCGGGCGGACCAGATGCCAGTCTGGGCTGTTAACTTCGCGGTTAACAGCGGAGTGGTTGAGCGATGGTGGCAACGCGCGGGACGGGCGAGACGCCCGGCACCACAGCAACCCTAGCGGGCGGCGGCCATTTTCGCAATGCCCAAGTGTTCCAGCGCGCGGTCGATCACAGTCTGCAGTTCGTGGGCATATTTGACCTCGCGGCCCTTGGCAAGAATGATGCGCGCCTTCGCTGCATCGAACCAGGTGGGATCGCGGTAGTCTTCGTCGGGACGGCGGGTCTGGCGGACTTCCATCAAAAAAGCCTTAACGACATATTCCTGCACGCCAGCGGGCTGCCAAAAGACGCCTTTCGAATGAATGTAGATATGGAAGTGGCGCGGCTCGATGATGCCGATAGCGCCCGCTTCTTCTTTGGCTTCGCGTTCGGCGGCCTGGCTGTGCGAGAGGCGGGGCTCCGGGGCTCCCTTGGGAAACGTCCACTTATTGCCGCCGTTAGTATGGACCAGAAGAAACTCGACCTGCGAATTCATGCGCCGATAGCAGACAGCCGCCACCTGCAGGGGCAGCGCAAACCGAGAGACCCGAGGCAAGCTCATTGCGAGTAGTTTACCGCGAAGATATTTCAGGAATGTTACATGCAGCGAAAATGGTGCATACCTTGGGTGGCTACACTCTCGTTCTGAGTTTCCCGATCCTCGGTTCTCCCCTAGGCGACGTTCTAGCCGAACGACCTCAATCATTGTGCCCCGAATCGAGCACCTACATTAAGAACTCCCGAAGCTAAGGCCGCTCAGTCTGCCAATTTTCTTTGGCTCTATTCCGCGGCTGGCGATCAGCAGTTGAAAATTCTCTCCCACGCCCGCCGGCGTGACGAGATCTTTGAGTTGCAGCGCCACTTTCGCGCGCTCTTGCGGGAGGCGGCAGTCTTCGAAGGCGTCGGCAAACTGATTTTTTTCACCTATACCCAACAGGAGCTGCGATTGTGTGAAAAGTTTTTCGCATCGCATGCCGGCTCGCTCGCAGGCAGCGGCTAGCGCGGTGAAATTGAGGTGCGCGGTCAGGTCTTGCTCTCCCGGCGCCTGATAGGGGTCGGGGCTGGCGGAGTGATGGCGATAGGCCATAAGCGTGCCGCGGTGGCGCCCGGCGAGTTGCTGCTCGCGAGTGTAACCGTAGTCGATGACGATGGTGAGCAGTGGCGCGCCGGCGCTGACACGCGCAATTTGGCAAATCCAATCCTGCGCGACCATACCGACCTCGATGCGCTCGCCGGGTTCGGGATGAACGCTGTAGCGGTCGAGAAATTCTAGTTCTTCGGCGAGCGGAGGGAGCCAGATTTCTTGCAGGCGATTGTTTTCGAAGGCGAGGTGGAGTTTGCCCTGCGTGCTGAGAATCTCGACCGGGAGAGCGTCGAAGAATTCGTTGGCGAAGACGATGACGGGCGCGCTGGAGCCGAGAGTTCGGCGAACGCCGGCGGGAGCCGAGCTTTGCTCGGCTGGGCCGGTAGGGGCACCCGCCCCTAGGTGGGCGCGACCAATTCCGACCTCTCCGCTGAGGTAGGCTTTTTCTGTTGCTATGGGTTCGGCTAGATTTTCTTGCAGCTTTGCTTGCAGCGCGGGGGATGATTCCTGGAAGGTGTAGGTCAGGGCGGCGAAAAAGTCTGGGAATTTCTTGTTTGACCAATCCAGCACATCGCGGGCGAAGAGGCCGCGGCCGGGGCCGAGTTCGAGAATCTCAATTTGCGGCGGACAGTCGAGCGCTCGCCATATTTCGTCGAACTGCCGCGCCCATAAACGTCCAAAAACGGCGTGGACGTCGCTCGAAGTATAAAAATCTCCGGCCTTGCCGAATTGCTCGGCGTTGCGCGAATAGTAGCCCTCGGCAGGATCGTAGAGACACAGCTCCATGTAGCGCGAAAACGGGACGGGGCCGCGCTCGCGGATCGCGCGCTCGATTTTTTCGCGGAGGGACAATCGGCTAGCTTCCCTGATTCCCCCGGCTCACTCTGCCATCCATCGGGCTTTGCACAGCGCGATCCTGCGGTGTACGACTAAACATTTCGATGAAATAGTCGTGCAAGCCATCGTAAATCTGGCGTTGAAGATGCCACGTAAGCTGGGGATGATCGAGATCGCGGGCGTGAATCGGCAGCACGTAAGTGTGAACGGACACGGTCGAGTTCTTTAGGTCGATCAACACTTCGATCGCGCCGTTAGTTTCGCGCGCGGAAAAAGCAAGCAGCGGATGTTCGTACAGCTTGAGGTGATCCTGCACCGCAGTGAGTTTGCTGGAGTGAGACACGTAGCGACTCTGCTTCGCGGGGCGGGCCGAAACGCTGGCCCTTCCAACCCATGCGTCCTTCGCCATTGTTCATCGCCGCAGTCGCGGCTATGCGGCTATGCGGAGCGAATGGCGTTGCTCATGAAACGCTCGCTTGACCACCGGCATCGCGAGATAGAGGATCACGGCGGCGTTTATGATCCCGAAAGCTAGCGGAATTCCGTGCACGACGAGCAGGATCGGCAGCAGCAAGAAGATACCGACGGCCGAAAGAAACAGCGTGAGCAGACGCCCCCAATTTTGCATCCTCAGCAAACCATAACCGGCGATGAGGTGAAGGGCGGCAAACAAAATGATCATCGCGCTGGCAAAGTGTCCGAAACCACCAAAAAAGCGTCCGGTGGCATTCCCCTCAGCAGCCAGAGAAGAGAGTTTAGCGGCCAGACCAGTGAACAATAGAACGGAAACTCCGAAGAGCAAACCAAGTACACCACGCAGAATCTGGTAGAGACCGACCAGGGTGACACCAAGTGGGCGCATGAAGCCTCCTAAACTGGGAGAAATATAGCACATGGAGGGCAGGTTACAGGTGGCCGGTTACGGGTATTAGGAAAATCTGGTCGCAGCAGACGCAGCTAGTTTTCTGGCTTTCCTGTCACCTATGACCCGCGCCGTGCTACTCGTAGCGAAGAGCTTCGATGGGATCTAGCCTTGAGGCTTTGATGGCGGGAAGCATTCCGCTGATGATGCCGACGAATCCGAGAATCAGAGTCGAGGCCAGCAGCGTAGCGGAATCGATGGTGAGATGGATGTCGCCTTCCGCGCCATTTTCCACGAAGGCGCTCCACAGAGTAAGCGATCCGACCGACCAGGAGACGAGGTAGGCGAGAAGCACGCCGGCAATTCCGCCGAGAAGCGTGATGGCAAGGGCTTCCGCGAGAAACTGGACCAGGATATGCCAACCGCGAGCGCCGAGCGCTTTTTCGACGCCAATTTCGCGGGTGCGCTGAGTCACGGAGACCAGCATGATATTCATCAGCCCGACGCCGCCGATGCCGAGGGTAAGCAATCCGATGAATCCGAGCAAAATCTTGATGCCGGTGGTGATCACGCGGAGGTCGAGCAAATCAGCGAAGACGTCAAAGACAAAGATGGCGCGCTTATCCTTGGGATCGAAGTCATGATGAAAGGCCATCGACCGGCGCACCGCCTCGGCGACTTTTTCGTGGTCGCCTTCATATTCCATGGCGACAGCGTTTAGGTAATAAGTATTGGTGAGGTCGTTCATGGAGCTGAACGGCATGTAAACTTTGCCGTTCATGTTCTCGTCGCCGTTTTGAATCACGTGCTTAAGGACGCCGACGACCTCGTAGGAAATGCCATCGACCCGCACCTTTTCGCCGAGGGCGTTCTCGCCGGAAAATAATTTTTTCTTCACGTCGGCACCGAGGACGGCCACGCGGCTGCGCGTATTTTCGTCGAGATCGGTAAAGAAACTGCCGGCTTCGACGTCGATGCGGCGCATGCGGGAATAGTAGGGATAGACTCCGCTGATGCTGTAACTGCCGCTCCGCGTGCCGAAGGCGACGGTGCTTTGTTTCGAAGCCTCGGGCGAGATGCGCTTGATCAGAGGCACTTCGGCCTGAAGGTAGTCGAGATCGTTGACGGTAAGTTTGATCTCGCTGCCAGCTTTGGTGCCGCCCGCTTGCAGCGAAGTACGTCCGGGAAAGATAAAAACGAGATTTGTTCCCCAGGAGCGGAAGGCGACCCAAAGGCCGCGCTCGAAACCCGCGCCGTACGCAAGCAGCAGCACCACTGTGGCGATGCCCCAGGCCATGCCGAGCATGGTGAGGACGCTGCGACGGCGATTGTATTTGAGCGCGTTGTAGGCCTGGCGAGCGAGTTCGAGAAGCATAATGATCCTGGTGATTCGTTATTCCTGGCGCAGAGCTTCCACCGGCTGTAATAACGCGGCCTGGCGTGCTGGATACAGGCCTGCGGCGATTCCGGCAAATGCCAGCGACAGAATGGCGATGGCGGCGGACGATGGGACGATGCGCGGCGTGTCGAATCCCTCGGGCGCGGGCAAGGCGGCCAGCAGTGTGACCAGCGCGGTGGTGATGGCTAAGCCTATGCCGCCGCTCAAAGCGGTCAGGAATGCGCCTTCCACAAAAAACTGGGTCAGGATGGCGCGATGGGTGGCGCCGAGGGCCTTGCGCAGGCCAATCTCGCGGGTGCGCTCGGTGACCGAGACGAGCATAATGTTGATGATGCCGATGGCGCCGAGAGCAAGAGTGATCACGCCGACTACGCCTAGAAAATAGTCCATGCCGTCGAAGATCTTGGCGACGCGCTTGTTGTCTTCGATGGTGTCCCAATCCTCGAATGACTCCTCCAGCTTCGGATCGAATCCGTGACGGCGGGCAAGTATCTCGTGAACTTCCCCTTTGGCCAAGAGATTCCCACTCGGCGTGAGCGGCCGATAATTCAGGAAGGAAATGGCATCCTCGCTGTTCTGGTCCTTAAGGCGGAAAAGATTACGCATGGTTTCGATGGGAATAAAGATGCGCGCATTGGTGCCGTTATTGCCGTCCTGACCAACCTTGCTGAGCACGCCAATAATTTCGAAGCGAATGCCGTTGAGCAGGATCGGCGAGCCAACGGCGGGGCGGCCGGGAAAGATGTTTTTTAGCAGTTCCCAGCCGACGACGGCGACGCGCCGCGTTTCGCTGTTGTCTTCATCATTGAACCAGCGGCCCGGGCCAACCGGAATATTGCGGATCTGGTTATACTCGGGCGCCACGCCGAAG
>Ga0210391_10004453_pt1 | contig 11670 bp, 12 predicted proteins | sample IncBWC12OmetaG_FD_160573 | JGI IMG/M metagenome (GOLD analysis project Ga0210391, IMG submission 160573) | Forest soil microbial communities from Barre Woods Harvard Forest LTER site, Petersham, Massachusetts, United States - Inc-BW-C-12-O ...
GTACTTCTCGATGTAGGTAGTGCAGTCCACTTTTTCGCGTGCGCTTCGCTTCACTCAGCCGTCATTGTACTCGGGAGTCAAGACCGTATTATTCCTTGTTCCTTGGCAAATCCTGTCAATCTTTCGCGCAGCATCGCACGTCCACGCGACACTCGCGATTTTATCGTACCGATAGCCACGTTCAGAACCCCCGAAACTTCCTGGTAACTCAACTCCTCGACGTCGACCAGCAGCACTGCCTGCCGGAATTCATCCGGCAAGCTCGCCAGCGCGGTCTCGACCTCGCCCTCCATTCCCTGCCCTGCCAACAGGGCCTCTGGATTTGATCCAGCCGGGTCGAGGCGGAGGCTTTCCGTCTCGACCTTGCGCTCAAACTCGTCGGCGGACGAAGCCGGCTGCTCGCGCGTTGATTTGCGATAGCCGTTGCGAAAATTGTTGAACAGGATGGTGAGCATCCACGCGCGACAATTCGTACCGCTCTCGAACTGATGAAAGAAGCGGTACGCACGCAGCACCGTTTCCTGCAGCAAGTCGTTGGCGTCGTCGGGGTTGCGCGCCAGCCGGATCGCCATCGAGTACAAGGCATCGAGATGAGGCAACGCCTCGTCTTCGAATCGCTTGCGCCGATCCGCGCCGGTACCGCTCTTGTCCGCCATATGCTGATTTTACGAACATAGCATCCCGTACATTAGAAATCTTGCATAGGCCTGAAATGTTCCCGATGCGGTAGGATAATTACTGCGCGTGGCATCCGGCGAGCGACTGGATGCGTATTAGCTATCGACGGAACACTCGCGCGGACAGCAATGTTTAGACTCTGCGGCGAAGCTATAATAGGTTCGGCGCGAAGAGACTGTAACCAAGGAGAGAGCGACCATGAATAAGACCAAACTTACTGGCGCGATGTTGGCGACGGCGGTCGCGCTGGTTTTCGCGGGCAACACGGTATACGCGGCGGACAGTTCCGAGTCGAAGCCGGCGACGGCGTCGGTCAAGTGCGTCGGCGGCAATGCGTGCAAGGGCCAGAGTCTTTGTCAGAGCGCGAACAGTGGATGCAAGGGACAGAACGCGTGCAAGGGCAAGGGCTACGTGATGACGCCGTCGGCGAAGGAATGCGTCGCGGCGGGCGGCAAACCGGACACGGCTCAGAAGGCGGATTGAGGCAGCAGTGTTGAAGCGTCGCGACTTCCCGATGCTCGGCTACGGCGTCGGGCTCAGGCGTCAGCACTACAGCCACGTGCTAGAGACGCGTCCCAAGGTCGACTGGTTCGAGGTCATCTCGGAGAATTTCATGGTCGCGGGCGGGCGTGCGCTCGAAGTGCTCGAAGGCGTGCGTGCCAGCTATCCGATCGCGATGCATGGCGTGTCGCTGTCGATTGGATCCACCGATCCGTTGAATCGCGACTACCTGCGGCAACTGCGCGATCTCGCGCGGCGGTTCGAGCCGGCGTGGATTTCAGATCACCTGTGCTGGACAGGAGTGGGCGGACGCAATCTTCATGACCTGATCCCGCTGCCGTACACCGATGAGGCGCTACGGCATGTCGTCGCGCGAATCCGCGAGGTGCAGGATATCCTCGAGCGGCCGCTATTGATCGAGAACGTTTCGAGCTACATGACGTTCGCGGATTCGACGATGACCGAGTGGGATTTCATTTCGACGATCGCAGACGAAGCCGATTGCGGTATCCTGCTCGACCTCAACAACATCTTCGTGAGCGCATTCAACCATCGCTTCGACGCGAACGAGTATATCGACGCGGTGCCGGCCGACCGCGTCGTGCAGTACCATCTCGCGGGGCATAGCGATCACGGCACGCACCTGCTCGACACGCACGACCATCCGATTTGCGACGAGGTATGGGCGCTGTATGAACGCGCGGCGCGGCGCTTCGGGCCAGTGTCGGCGATGGTCGAGTGGGACGACAACATCCCTGAGTTCGCGGAGCTGGCGCGGATTGCGGATCGCGCGCGTGCCATCTTCGATACTACGACGCATACGGCGAATCGTGAGTCACTTAAAAAAACTGGAAAGCCTGCTCTACCGGCTGATCACCGCGCCTAGCGGCGTCGGCGAGGGGCTCGCGGCTGAGCGTGCGCTGGGCGCGCACGGACTCGACGGTATCGTGATCGGCGACGATTGCCTGTCGGCGGAAGCTCGCGTCGATATTTACGCGAACATGTATTTCTACCGGCTGCTCGATGCGCTCAAGGAAGATTTTCCGGCGACGCTGGCTGTTCTCGGCGACGACAATTTTCACAACCTGGTCACCGGTTACCTGCTCGAATATCCGCCGACCGAACCGTCGCTGTACTACTGCGGACAACACCTCGCAGCGTATCTGCGCGATCATCCGATTCGCGAAAGCGCGCCGTTTATCGCGGACCTCGCTGCCGTCGAGCGCGCCGTCGTCGAGGTGTTTCACGGGCCTGATGCGGCCGCGCTGGATTCCGACTCGCTGCGCGCAATTGCACCGGCGGACTGGCCTGCGCTGAAGCTCGGGCTTCAACCGTCGGCGCAGATACTCGCGCTCGATTGGAAAGTGTCGGAACTGTTGCGCGCCGTCGAGGAGCGTCGTGAGTGGAATCCAGCGGAGAGTGGCTCGCACAGAATCCTCGTGTGGCGGCGTGATGCGCGTGCACTTTATCGAGAGCTCGACCAGGCGGAGGCAGACGCGCTCACGGCAGTGTCGCGCGGCGCCACGTTCGCGGAAATCTGCGAGGTCGTGGCAGCCGACGGCGGCGAAGAGGATCCCGTCGCGGCGATGAATCGAATGCTCGCGCGATGGCTCGCAGACGGCCTGCTTGTTCGCGGATGATCTTTGGCAAGACCGGGGCTATAAGAATGGTTGAGCGCGCGATGCGGCTCAACTCATGGCGGCAAACCCCAAACTCACCGGCGACACTATCAGTATCGAGCGGCCGACCAGCCGCGAACAGCTCGAGGAGTTCGCGCGGCTGCCGTTCCAGGTTTACAGCGGGCGCGATGCGTGGTGGCCGCCCGACGTGCAAAACGAGATCGATCTGCTGTCGCGCCGCAGCCTGCTCTCTGCCTATCTCGAGGTCACGCCTTTCTGCGCGCGGCGCGCAGGACGTCTGGTGGCGCGCGTCAGCGCGGTGATCAATCGGCGCTATATCGAACATTGGAACGAGCAGCTCGGGCAGCTGATTCATTTCGAGGCGCTCGAAGGTGAAGACGTCGCCGTCGCCGCGATGCTCGCCGAGGCCGTACAATCGTTGCGCGACCGCGGCATGCGCGCTGTGCGCAGCGGCTTCGCGGCGTTTCTCGATTATCCCTATTCGATCGACAACTACGATTCGTTGCCCTCGTTCCTGCTGCGCGGAAATCCCTCGTCATACCATCGCTACTTCAAGGAGGCGGCGTTCGTTACCGAAAAAGGTCAGGTCGATTACACGGCGCCGCTCACGCCGGAGATCATCGCGCGCTATCGACGGATGACGGAGGCGGCGGCGGTCGCGGGCGTCACGATTCAGAGTTGGCGCGAGTACGGATTTCTTGCCGCGATCGACGCGTGGACCGATGTGACCAACTCGGCGTTCGATCGTCACTGGGGATGGAATCCGGTGACGCGGGCCGAAGTGCGTCCGATGCTCACGTCGTTGTGGGAGACTCCGGTGGCTGACCTCTCGATGCTCGCGACTATCGGCGGTGAATGCGTCGGCGCCGTTTTTTCAGTGCCGGATCTCAGCTCGGTGCTGGCGCGCGTGCGCCGGGGCGTGCGGCTGGAACCTGAACGCGGCGGCGGTACGCGCGGCGCGCTCATCAATATCGGCGTCGTCGAAAGCGCGCGCGGACACGGCGTGGCGCTCGCGATGGCGGCGCGATCGTACCTGGCGATGGCGCGGCGCAAGATGCGCTTTGCGGGCTACACGCTCGTGCTCGACGACAATTGGGCCTCGCGCCGCACCGCGCTCAGCCTCGGCGCGCACGTCAGCGGAAACTTCATCACATATCGCCGCGATTTGTAGTATTGATTGCGCTTGATGCTGAGTCTCCGCTTCCTCGTCTTGTTCATTCACATCGTCGCCGTGGTTGTTGCGCTTGGCGGTTCGCTGTTCAGCACGTTCGCGCTGGCTCCGGTGCTGGCCGAGGAGCTCGAGCCGCCGGCGCGCATTCGCGTTGCCCGCCGAATCGTTCGCCGGCTTGGTGCGATCGTGCTGACGTCGCTCGCCGTGCTGGTGGTGACGGGAGTCCTCAACGTGCTGTTCATCGGCGGCGTTTCGATTCTGCTCGCCGTCAAGTTGATTCTCGTGATCGTCGTTATCGGCCTCGCGCTGTATCAGTATGGAAGTCTCGGCGTACAAATCTGGCGGCTCTCGGCCGCGGGTCCGAGCCCGCAAGTCGCAAAGTTGCAGGCGCGCTTTCGCCGCGTCGGACTGACGGTGGGATCGATCGTGCTGCTGATCATCTACCTCTCAATCGGACTGACGCGCGGCCCGGCTGCGATTGTCGGCTCGATTCGCTAAAGGTCGCGCTGTATGAAGACGCAGCGGCCGGAGAGATCTGGTCGTTCCCGACCGGCCACGTGCTATGGTTTGCCGTGGGTACGAATTGCGGAGTCGTCAACGTCGGAACACAACGCTATCGCCAAGTCGCTGTTGAGTTGAAGTGAGGCGGTCGAGTTTAAGTGATACTTTAAGATATGAAAAAGCCCTGCGGACGCCTTGTCCCCCGCCTGCTGTCCGTCATCGCAATTTTTTTCGCGTTGACATTCCCAATCACTCCCGCTCACGCCCAGGTCAAACCCGGCGACAAAATTTCCGCCAACAACGCCGAGCAGGTCCGCGCTCTAGTGAGTCCCGGCGCCTTCGAGGCGGTATCCAAGGGGATGGAGATGAATATCGTCGCGCCGAGCCGCGTCGATTGGCCGCCGCCTTACCAGGATGCGACCGAGAAGTACTCGGGCCAGGTGCGCCTCGGCGCGGATAATCGCGACCTCTTGGGTTATGTCGCCGGCCAGCCGTTCCCGATTCTCGATCCTAACGATCCTACTGTCGCGACCAAGATCATGTGGAACCAGTACTTCAAGCCGATCGCGAGCGACGACTACGACCTGCGCTTTTTCGAATGCCAGGTGGCAAAGCAAAATCCCGGCGCCGATCAGAATCTGTTGCAGATGACCGAACTCGGGCATCTCGCCGGCTACTCGGATATCGGACGCACCGAGGTCGATCCGATGCCCTCCGATCCCGATTTCAAGGCCACTAACATCTGGCAGCGATCGGCCGCCTACCCCACGCTCGCGCCCGCTGAAGATCGCGGCAGCGGCGCTTTTCGCTATCGCTACTGGGACGCGGACCACGCCGACGACGCGTGGGCGTATCTGTCCGCGGAACGGCGTGTGCGCCGGGTGAGCGAAACAATCATGAGCTCGTCGGTTGGCCTTTCGACCTGGGACGCCGATCACTCCGGTGGATTCGGCGCGAAGCCGCAGGAGTACAACTTCAAGTACCTGGGCGAAAAGAACATGCTGGCGTGCGTGCACGCGCAGAACTCGCCTGCGCAACCGTGCAAGTCCGACGGCGGCGCCACGTCATGCCCCGATGATTGGGAGATGCGCCATCTGTACGTCGTCGAGGTCACGCCGCGGCCGGAGAGAACCCAGGGCGTGCTGCAGTCGAAGACGATCGTCTACGTCGACAGCGAAGGATGGTTCAATCCGTACGTCGACAGCTACGATCAGAAGGGCGAGCTGTGGAAGACGCAGATCTATCTCAACACTTATCGCGACCGCCCGGTGCCCGAGGCCAAAGTCGCCATCTATCCGTTCAAGCGTGAGTTCATCACTGCGGCCTCGAGCATCGACGTCCAATCCGGCATGTCGACGACCTGCTACCTGCCGGGGCCGGACACGCCCGAGCGCGAATGCTGGTACATCAACATGGGCGCGGTCGACAAGAACTTCTTTACGACCGAAGCACTGACCAAGGCTGGCCACTAATTTATTCTTAGAATGGGTGCAGGGGTCGCCCTGCTAGCGCCGATCCGCTTTGTTTCCGTCCTCATTCGCGAGAAACAAATGCAACTGCGCGGGCGTGGTATCGCGTGGAATTTCAACTGGATAGTTACCAGTGAAACACGCGTCGCAAAATCCCTCGCGGCTCTCGCCGTTGAACGAGTACAACCCGTCCCAGCTCAGGTACGCGAGCGAGTCTGCCGTGATGTACCGCCGAATCTCCTCGACCGAATGCGATGACGCGAGCAGCTCCTCGCGTGTCGGCGTGTCGATTCCGTAGAAGCACGAGTTGGTCGTAGGCGGCGCCGCGATTCGCATGTGAACTTCGCGCGCGCCTGCCTGTCGCAGCATCGGGATCACTTTTCTGAGCGTGGTGCCGCGCACGAGCGAGTCTTCGATCAGCACGATTCGTTTGCCGCGCAGCAGTTCCGCCACCGGGTTGAATTTGATCTTGACGCCAAAATGGCGAATCGACGCGCGCGGCTCGATAAACGTGCGGCCCACGTAGTGGCTCCGCACCAAGCCCATCTCGAAGGGAATTCCCGATTCTTCGGCGAAGCCGAGCGCGGCCGGCGTGCCCGAATCCGGCACCGGCACGACGATGTCCGCGATCGCAGGCGCCTCGCGCGCGAGCGCCCGCCCCTGCTGCTTGCGCACCTGGTAAACATTGCGCCCGTAAACCTGGCTGTCGGGCCGCGAGAAATACACGTACTCGAAGATGCAGCGCTTGGTCGGCGCATGCGCGAACGGACTCAGCGAGCGCATCCCGCTCTCGTCGACGACGATCATCTCGCCGGGATTTATCTCGCGAATATATTCCGCACGCACCAAATCGAGCGCGCAGGTCTCCGACGCCACAATCGTCGCGCCGTTCAGATTTCCCAGCACCAGCGGCCGGAAGCCTTGCGGATCGCGCACCGCGATCATCGAATCTTCCGTCAGCACCACCAGCGAGTACGCGCCACGCACCTGCGCCAGCGCCTCGGCGACGCGCTCCGGCAACGTCGGAGCGCGCGACGCCGCGATCAGATGAATCATCACCTCGCTGTCCGAGGACGACTGGAAGATCGATCCCGTCGACTCGAGCCGCTCCCGCAGCTCGTTGAAATTTACCAGGTTGCCGTTATGCGCAAGCGCGAGTCCGCCGCGCGCGTACTCGACCACGAGCGGCTGGCAATTGCCAATCGTCGTCGATCCCGTCGTCGAGTAGCGGTTATGCCCAATCGCGCTGGTGCCTTCGAGCTTCTCGATAATCGAGTTGTTGAAAATGTCGGCGACCAGCCCCATCCCGCGATGCGTGATGAGCGATTTGCCGTTCGACGACACGATTCCGGCCGACTCCTGCCCGCGATGCTGCTGCGCGTAGAGCCCAAGGTACGCGAGATTGGCGGCCTCTGGATGCCGGTAGACGCCGAACACGCCGCACTCTTCGTGGAAGACGTCGAGGCTCGATTCTTCGACCGCCTCGACCGCCAGGAGCGAGTCTTCTTCAGTCACCGCTTCTGAGCCTCCTTGGAATCGCGTCTTCGTAAATTCGCTGCAACTCGGCAACGTCTTCGTCGATTGCCGAATCAATCTTGAGCCGCGGCCCGGCTGTCACGTTTCCGATAACCGCAAACTCCAGTCCTCGTCCGGCAAACAATTTCTCGACGCGTACCACATCGTTCACGCCGATCGAAAAAACCACGGTCGATGCACCTTCGCCAAAAAAATCAACCGCGGATGCGCTTCCAGCTCGCCCAAGTTCAACTTCGGCTCCCAGAATCGCCCGCGGATTGAAACAGGCTTCGGCCAATGCCACCGCAAGGCCGCCCTCGGCGATATCGTGAGCCGATCTTATCAGCCCCTGTTCGGCCCCTTCAACTAGCCCGTCGATCAACGCCGCTTCCCGCTTGAGGTCGATCGCGCCGAGCTGCCCGCCGTCTAGTCCGAATATAGTCACGTATTCGCTCGCCGCCAGCGACGGCTTGCCGGTGCGCACGATCGCAATCGCGTCCCCTGGAGTCTTGAAGAATTGCGTGACGTGATTTGCCACGTCGATCATCACGCCCAGCACCGCGATCGTCGGTGTCGGCGGAATAGCGTGGCCTTCCGTCTCGTTGTAAAAACTCACGTTGCCGCTGACCACCGGCGCGCCGAACGCGAGCGACGCGTCGCGCAACCCATCGACGCCCCGGATAAACTGCCACATAACCTCCGGCCTCTCGGGATTGCCGTAGTTGAGGCAATTCGTGATTCCGACCGGCCGCGCGCCCGCGCACGCGACATTGCGCGCCGCCTCGCAGACCACTCCGACCGCGCCGAGATACGGGTCGAGCGCGCACGCACGCGGATTCGAATCGACCTTCAGCGCCATCGCGCGCCGCGAATTCTTGATTCTCAACACGGCAGCGTCGCTGCCCGGCCCCAGCACCGTGTTGCTCTGCACGATCGAATCGTACTGCCGATAAACCCACTTCTTCGACGCGACATTTGGATTGTCGAGCAGCGCGCGCAGCGCCTTCGCCGGCTCAGGATGCTTTTCGGCGCCCGCCGCTTTGCTCTGCGCCATGATCTTCGGCGGAGCCGCCGGACGATCGTACAGCGGCGCGTCATCCGCCAGCGCGCCGATTGGAATATCCGCTACGACCTGCCCATGCCATCGCGCTCGCCATCGCTGGTCGTCGGTAATCCGTCCGATCACGGCCGCGTGCAAGTCCCACTTCTCGAACACCGCCTGCAGCTCCGCCTCGCGCCCGCGCTCGGCGACGATCAACATCCGCTCCTGCGACTCGGACAGCAGAATTTCATACGGCGTAAGATTCGCTTCGCGCAGCGGCACCTGGTCGAGATCGATCTCGATTCCCAAGCCGCCATGCGACGGCATCTCGCTCGACGATGACGTGAGTCCCGCCGCGCCCATGTCCTGGATCGCGACGATCGCGCCCGTCTTCCCCGCCTCGAGGCACGCCTCGATCAATAATTTTTCCGTGAACGGATCTCCGACTTGCACCGCCGGCCGCTTGGCCTCGCTCTCCTTGTCGAATTCCGCCGACGCCATCGACGCGCCATGAATGCCATCGCGCCCGGTCGCCGAGCCGACGTAAAGCACCGGGTTGCCGACGCCGCGCGCCTTCGCACTCATCATCTCGCCCTTGCGCACGAGCCCGAGGCAGAACGCGTTCACCAGGATGTTCGCGTTGTACGCCGCGTCGAACATCACTTCGCCCGCGACCGTCGGCACGCCCACGCAATTGCCGTAGCCACCGATCCCGCCGACCACGCCGCCGAGCAGGTAGCGCGTCCGCGGATGCTCGAAGCTGCCGAACTTGAGCGAGTTCATGCTCGCCACCGGCCGGGCGCCCATCGTAAAAATGTCGCGCAGGATTCCGCCGACGCCGGTCGCCGCGCCCTGGTACGGCTCGACGAACGACGGATGGTTGTGGCTTTCAATCTTGAACACCGCCGCCCAACCGTCGCCGACATCGATCGCGCCCGCGTTCTCGCCCGGCCCCTGCACCACCAGCTCGCTTTTCGACGGCAGCTTCCGCAGATGACGCCGCGAAGATTTGTACGAGCAATGCTCCGACCACATCACTGAGAACACGCCCAACTCGGTGTACGTCGGCGTGCGCCCGATTATCTCTTCAATCTTGCGATACTCGTCCGGCGCCAGTCCGAACACGCGCGCCTGCTCGACGCTTACTTTCGGCTCGCCCGCAAGCGAAACGGGCCGCTCGCTCATCGCGCGCTCCCCGCTATCGACTGAAAAATCTTGAGCCCGTCTTCGCCGCCGAGCATCGGTTCCACCGCATGCTCCGGATGAGGCATCAGGCCAAACACGTTGAACCGCTCGTTGGCCACGCCCGCGATCGATCGCATCGATCCGTTGGGATTTGCCGTGTCGCTCTCGCGCCCGTCCGCATCGACGTAGCGCAGTATCACCTGCCCGCGCTCCTCCATCTGCCGCAGCTCATCTTCCGGCGCGACGTACAATCCTTCGCCATGCTTGATCGGCAGCCGCAGCACGTCGCCCTGCCTGGTCGCGCGCGTGAACGGCGTGCTCGCATTCTCAACCCTCAGCCACACGCGGTCGCAAACAAACGACAGCGATCGGTTGCGCGTGAGCGCGCCGGGCAGCAGATGCGCTTCGCATAAAATTTGAAATCCATTGCAGGTGCCGATGACGAGGCCGCCATCAGCCGCAAACTTCGCCACGCTCTTCATGATCGGCGAGAAGCGCGCTATCGCGCCCGTGCGCAGATAGTCGCCGTAGCTGAATCCGCCCGGCAACAGCACACATTCAACGCCGCCGAGCCCTTCATCCTTGTGCCACAGGATGCGCGCGTCCTGCCCCATCACATCCGCGAGCGCGTGCAGCGCGTCGCCGTCGTCCAGCGATCCGGGGAATCGCACGACGCCCCACTTCATTCGCCGTCCACCTCGAAGTGAAAATCCTCGATTACAGGATTGGCGAGCAGCGCCTCGCACATCTTTTTCGCCTCGTCGCGCGCCTCCGAAGCGGTGCGCGCTTCGACTTCCAGCGTGATGTACTTGCCGACCTTTACACCCGAGACGTTCTTGAAGCCGAGACTCTGGAGCGAACTTTCAACCGCGCGGCCCTGCGGGTCGAGGATCCCCTTGCGGGGCGTCACGAACACTCTTACTTGCAACTCAAGTCCTCGCGCATGATTAATTCCGCGCGCCGCCGCGGCTCAACTTTCAACTCGGCGCAGCATCTCGTGGTAGGCGTCTTCCACGCCGCCCAAGTCGCGCCGGAACCTATCCTTGTCGAGCTTCTGCCGCGTCGCCTTGTCCCAGAACCTGCAAGTGTCCGGACAAATCTCGTCGCCGAGAAGGACTTCGCCGTGGTGCCGTCCGAACTCGAGCTTGAAATCCACCAGGATGACGCCGCGCTCATCGAGGAATTGGCGGAGCAGATCGTTCACCCGCAATGCCATTGTGTCGACCTGCTTCAGCTCCGCCGCGGTCGCCCAGCCAAACGCGATCGCATGCTCGCCGATGATCAGCGGATCGTCGAGCGGGTCGGACTTGTAGTAGTACTCGACAATCGGATGCGGCAGCTGTTCGCCTTCCTCGCGTCCGAGCCGTTTCGCCATAGAGCCCGCGACGATATTCCGCACGACGGTCTCGACTGGGATTATCTGCAGGCGCTTGCACAGCATCTCGCGATCGTTCAGGCGGCGGACGAAGTGCGTCTTCACGCCGTTCTTCTCGAGCATCGTGAAGAACAACTCCGACATGCGGTTGTTCATCACGCCCTTGTCTTCGATCGTATCTTTCTTCTTGCCGTTGAACGCGGTCGCATCGTCCTTGAAGTAGGCGATGACGAGATCGGGGTCGGACGTGGAGTAGAGTTTCTTCGCCTTGCCCTCGTAAAACATTTCGAGTTTCTGCGGAGTTGCTTCCACGATTTGTTCTCCCTTAACGTTCTTTCGGAATTATCCTAATCTAATCATGATACCGACCGCCCGCCTCATCACAACGAACCCGGCGCCAGTTGTCCACAAACTCCGCTGCGAGCGTTGTGGATAGACCCTTTCACCGGCTCCCCTTTCCCTTTACCGGCGGCGCAAATTGGTCGACGAGCTTCGCCGCGAGTCCGACGTAACTACGTGGATTCAACTCGCGCAGCGCGCGTCGCGCATTCTCGTCGAGCGGCAGCGTCGCGATGAATTCCTCGATCACGCGC